>Ga0183260_10005424_pt1 | contig 10026 bp, 10 predicted proteins | sample AntDrymUQ4972206_2_FD_129768 | JGI IMG/M metagenome (GOLD analysis project Ga0183260, IMG submission 129768) | Polar desert sand microbial communities from Dry Valleys, Antarctica - metaG UQ497 (22.06) (version 2) (version 2) | ecosystem: Environmental > Terrestrial > Soil > Desert | place...
GCCCAAGCTCGTCCCCCGACACGACCGGGAGCACCTCAACACTCGACACGGTGACGGCAACCACCACCACCGACGTTCGCGCCCGTCTACATAACCCCTGCTCAACCCGCTAAATCAATACGCTGCGCTTGGGCTGCTCTGCGGTGATCTTTGACGATTCGCGTCAGCGGGTCCTGCTCATGAAGCGCGCCGATAATGACTTCTGGTGCCTGCCGAACGGAGGGATGGATCCCGGCGAGAGCGTCACGGAGACCGTGATCAGGGAAGTTGAGGAGGAAACGGGTCTGATCGTAAACGTCGTGGGTCTGGTCGGCATTTACTCCTCGCCTGACGTGCTCGTTCGGTACGCCGATGGCAACCGGTTTCAGATCGTGTCGCTTTGCTTTGCGGCCGAGATCATGGACGGAGAGTTGCGAACTACTAGCGAGGCGGTATCTGTGGGATATTTCACCGAAGAAGAGGCAGCCGCTATGGAGATCATGGCTAACCATGTTGAGCGGCTTTGTGACGCGTTCAGCCATGGAGATGTTCCCTTCATCCGTTAGGCGACAGCGATTCGCACGCAGGGCCACGCGTCCGTGACCAGCTCAAATGAAGTGTGGATTATCGATGTCTGCGGCGGAGATCAGTGCAACGCAACCGACGTCGGTGCCTGCAGCCTCGAGTTGGTCCAGTGCCGCGTCGGCGCGGAAGTTCTTGCAGACCGTGGGGCACGCGCTTCTGTCAACCGCGTCGATGCTCCGGCGGTGACGCTCGCTGAACCACACTGCGCTGAACCCGTCGGTGATGTTGCCTATCGGCGGACGTTCGCGCAGACGCTCTCTGAACAGGAAACACGACGGTATCGTTCCATCGGCTTTGATGACCATGACGAGTGGTTTCGTACGATAGGCGCCGGTTGGATGGCGCTGAATCCCGAGCACGTGATCCCACGATCCTCCGCTACCTCCGAGGACGAACGCAGGTCCGTGTCGTTTCTTTGCGTAGCGGATCGCCGTCGCTGCCTCCCACCAGTCCTGCGGGCTCGTGGGATACTGAACGACGGCTGGGCGGTACGCCACGTGCTCGACGCCGCACTCCGAGGCTAGATCAGCGACGGCGACGATCTTATCGCGCTGATGATTGATTGGGGGCACTACGAGGTACGCGAGACGGACACGGCTGGGGTCCATTCGAGCATGAAGCATTCGTATGTTGCCGAGCACTCGGGCGAAGTGTCCTTGCGCCTCGCGTACGCCGTGCAGCTTGTTGTAGGTGGCCTCATCAGGAGCGTCGAGGCTGATGCGCACCCACTCAAGGCGACTCGCCACCGAACCAATCCGCTCCATCCTCACGCCGTTTGTCACAAGACCGATGCAGGCTGGCTCCCCTCCATCTACTCCGATACGGTGAATCCGTTCGATGATCTCGCATACATGCGCATGGTTTGTCGGCTCGCCGCCGCCGACCAGTTCGAAGGCGCGCGTTCCGTACGCATAAGCCTGCGCGAGAAATGGTAGAAGACGCTCAGCGTCGATAGAGCGCAATTTGCGGTGTGGCCCGCTGCCAAAGCAACAGTGCACGCATGCTTGGTTGCACGCGCCATCCGTGAGATCGATCTCCACTGTGCTCGGCGCAGGGATCTCACCGTCCAAGAGCGCCGTCGCCCGTCGCAGATGGTACGGATGGAAGAGCTTGTGGCGATGGTACGGATCAGGCGATTTGGTGCCGGAGCTCACGGCGCCTCAGATCGGACCGTTGCCGTCAGGTCATCAAGACCTTCGACGTAGGAGCGAGCGTCGTGCAGCGTCAAATGATCGCCGTAATGCATGCACCAGCCCGACCCACTGGAGCGGCGCTGTGCGACCAGCCAGCGATGACGCAGCTCCGTGCTCAGCTTCCAAGGATGGGCGATGCGCCATTGGGCGTCGGCGGACTCAAATAGTCCGCGCTCGATCTTGCGCCAGCCGTCAGGCATCGAGGTTCTCCTTCGTTGGGTAGGGCTGTGAGCGGGCGACGTCGTCGCGCGCAACGTCGGCACCATGCTGACGTCGGAACTGCTGCGCGCGATGTGTCAGCGGCACCGGCTGCTCCTCGTCGGGGACATGCAATGCACAACCTTGAATAAATGCTCTGTCCTTGAGAATGCGCGCGGCAGCGCGGCACGCTGCGCATGCTGGCGCGTTTGCAGCTCGCGTCTGCTGGCCCCACCGTGAGCTGACGACGCACGGCGGACTTCAACGCAAACATCTCGTCAGCCGACATATGGTGCGACGATAGGTTGCTCATTGCGCGGGCTCCCTTGTTCGTCGTCACGATGTCGTCACGGTCGCGCGTGGGTGGCGGGCGAACTAGGCAGCAAAAGCGGACAAGATGTGGAGTTGTGGACGAGCACCTACCCAGCGGCGGCCAGATCGCCAACGACCTGCGCCGATTCGGCATCGCCGGCGGGTTCCGAGAGATGCGGCCAACGGACGCACTCGATCGGCTAGTGGGGCTGGCCTGCGTCGACGCTCGCGCCCGGCGCGACGGCATCGGCACGGATGAGGCGCTGCGGGCGATCGTGATCGAGAGCCTCGACGAACAACTCGACAACCAACGCCGCGAGGCGATGACCATCTTTCTGCAGACCCGCGTGAGCGGCTACGGCCGAGACTTGGGCGCCCGTCGCGAACGCGCTGGCCGTAGGTTGACTAGCCGTCGACCCGACGGCTTGTCCGGTCGAACCTGGGAGCGCGAATACGAGGTACCGACCTGCGAGCTCGTTGCACGGGGCCTCCGAGAGCGTGAGCTGACGGTCCGCCGTCGATCGCTGCCGCCTCCAGCAGCCCAGCGCGATCCCGTCGTGCTCGCGATCCTGCCCTTCAAGGTCGATCCCGGCGCAGCAGTCCACCCACTTGTCGCCGAGGGCTTTGTGGACGAGACCCTCACTTGGTTGGCACGACAGGGGTCCTTGACGGTACTCTCGCCCACGGCGGTCGCCGAGTGGGCGGATGCGCCACAGCCGTTGCGCGCGGCACGCGAACGTGCCGGCGTAACAGTCATTTTGAGCGGTGCCCTGCGGCGATTTGACGAAGCGCTTCAGCTGCACGTAAGACTCGACGACACCGCCACCGGCGCGACGCTGTGGGCTGACCGACTGAGCTTCGGCGAGCGTGGATTTGGTGACGCTCAGACGAAGCTTGCCGAGAGCGTGACGTCGGTCCTGGGCATGAAGCTGACCGCAGAGGAGCGCTACGCGCTTGAGGCGGGCCACGGAACGGATCCCGCCGCATACGAGCTGTACCCTGCGTGGGCGCGGACTCGTCGCCCGCAACACCGAGGCCGACATCGACATCGCGCTTACGCTGCTCGATGAGGCGATCGCGATCGACGACACGCTCGCAGCGGCACACGCATACAAGGGGTATGCGCTGTGGCGAAGGTATTTCTCGGGCTGGCCCGGTCGCTACGACCTACTCCACGAGGCTCTCAACTGCGTTAACGCGGCAATCGATCGTAATCCGGACTCGATCGCGGCGCGGCTCACGCGCATTAGGATTTGTTGGGATCTCGGGCGACATGAGGAAGGCGTCCGCGATGGCGCGCGCGCCGTACGGGAGACGCCCGAGAGCAGCGATGCTCATCTGGCGCTCGCACGCTCACTGAATAACGCCGGCCTCGCAGATCTCGCGTTGCCCATCACCCGGCAGGTTCTACGGCGCAACCCGGCTGACGTGACCGCCCGCAAGCTGCTCATCTGGAACACGTTGATGTCCGGCAACCCGAGCGCCGCCCTCGACCAGGGGCGGCCGTTCCTTCGGTTGCACCCGTCCGACGCGAACACAGCGTGGGCGGTGGGCGGCGCCGCGCTTGCCCTCGCCGAGCACGCCACCGCTCGCCAGATCGTTGGCCGCGGTCTCGATGCGGACCCCGGTGATGCAACCCTTTGGCTTCTCGCCGGCTACGTAGAACGCGATGCCGGGGACGAACAGGCCGCCGTCACGGCGTGGGAACACGGCAAAGAAGCGGTGTCCGCACGGCTGGACCCAAGCCCGGGTAACGCTCGCCTACATGCCTGGTTGGCGATCATCCTCGCCTGCTTAGGGGAAGGGCGCGACGCGCGTACGGAGATCGCAAGCGCGCTGGCCTACGACGGTGAGAACGCCTACCTGCACTACCGTGCGGCCGGCGTCTTCGCGGAGCTGAGCGACACCACCTCCGCATGTGAGCATCTTCAACGCGCGATCGACGGTGGATTTCGTTCTGTCCAACTACTTGAATTCGAACGGCGACTCGCGCTCGGTGCCCTCGGCGACCATCGGCGGTTCCTGCGCCTGCTCGACGCGCTCCGGGAGCGAGTCACGGCCCTACGCAGTCGCTACTCACCGCTGGTCATCAGCATCACGACAAATGGAGGAGGCGGCGATGACGGACCACAGCGATGAGCGATGGACAGGCGGCGGCGAGATACCTGGTGTCGTGACTGTAGGCGACCCTGCCCTGCGGCGCGTGGCGCGTCCGGTCGCCGACGTGGAAACTGCCCGCTCGCTGTGCGACACGATGGTGGAGCGGCTTCGCTCACTCAAAGGTGCGGGCCTGGCGGCGAACCAGATTGGCGAAGAGGCGGCCATCGCGGTCATCGAGGTCCGCAAGACCGACTTCTTCCCCGACCGGCCCGAGTCGCCGCTGTACGTCATGATCAACCCACGAATCATCGAGCGCACGGAGCCGGTCGTCGACGACTGGGAGGGATGCTTCAGCGTCCCAGGGATCATGGGACGCGTCCCGCGCTCCGACTCGATCGTCATCGAGTACCTGGACGCCAACGGCGACAGCCACCACGAGCGGATGGACGGCTACCTCGCACGAGTCGTGCAGCATGAATGCGACCACCTCCAGGGCACGATCTTCCTCGATCGCATGACATCGATGGACAGCATGAGCACGATTGCGAACTATGCGCGATTCCACGGGTCCGGCGAAGACGCGCAGGCAGCTAGTACTGCTTCGTGAGTTGGGAGGGTTTGGCTTATCGAGCCGATGGCTGGCGCGGCTTGGCGACGGTGATGAACAGGCTCGTGTCCTCTCCCCTGCACCAGCCAGCCTGCTGCAAGGCGCGCTACGGTTGCGCACGAGCGACGTGCCTTCTCCTCTGCTGACCAGGGTCCGCCGGCTGCTCGCGGCGCTCGTGCTGCTCGGCGCCGCCGGCGCTGCTCCCGCCGCCGCTGCGCCCTGGAAGCTCGAGCCGATCGAAGGCTCCGAGGGCGTCGTCGAGCTGCAGGATCTCGCGTTCGACGCGCAGGGCCGCGCGCTGCTGAGCTGGAACGGCGCGCTGCGTACGCACGTGCCGCCGCTGTTCGGCGGGCTCGCGACGCGCGACGCCACCGGCGGCTGGCACCGGCCGCCCGGGCTGGACGGCATCCAGCCCGCGAGCGCGCAGATCCACGTCGGGGCGGCGCGCACGCTGCTGGTCGCGCGCGAGGGTCCGACCACGGCCAACCTGCGGCGGCTCGTGTTCGCCGACGGCCGCTCCGACGGCGGCTTCGCAGCGCTCACCCCGCTGGACGACTTCGTCGCCGCGCACTGGTCCGACGCCAACGCCGCGGGTGACGCGATCGTCGCCTGGCGCAGCGAGCGCGCGCCCTTTCTGCGCGTTGCCGAGCGCGTCGCAGGTCAGCCGTTTGACGCCGCGCGTGATCTCGCGGTCGGGCGCAGCGCGGCGGTCGCGATCAACGACCGCGGTGATCGCGTCCTCGCGTGGCGCGCCGGGCCCCGGCTCGCCGCCCGGGTGCGGCCGGCCGGCGGCGAGTGGGGCGACACCGTGCGCTTCGGACGCATAGCGTCGTTTCAGCACCTGCGGCTGACCGCGCTGGTGGTGCGCAACGGGCGCGTCGTGCTCACGTGGGGCAGCGCCGGGCATCCCTGCGGCGTCTCGGTGCGCGACCGCGCGGGCCGCTGGCGCACGCGCACGCTCGAGCGCCGCTGCGGCCCGACCGGCGCCGACGGCCGTGGCGCCCCGGTGCTGCCGGTCGCCGACGGCCGCGGCGCCACGTACGTCGCGTGGACGGGGCGGGCGCGCACCGGTCGCCGCGCCGTGAAGTTCGCCCGCGTCGGGGCCGGCTCGACCAGGGCGCTCGTGCTCTCGCGCGAGCCCGGCGCCGTCCTCGACGACGTCGCCGCCGGCCCGCGGCGGGCGCTCGCCGTGACCTACGCGGCGCCACGACCGACTCGCCGCAACCCGCTGGTCGTCTCCACGTTCGCGGCGCTGCGCCGCGGCGGCGGCGCCTTCGCGCACGACCGCCTCACGCCGCGGGGCTTCGTCGCGCGGCGCGGCAGCCGCATCGCGTTTCACCCGCTGACCGGCGAGCCGGTCGTCGCGCTGCCGTTCCTGATCGGTCTCAACGTCGCGGTCTTGGCGGCCGTCGGGCCCGCGGCGCCGGTCGCCGCCCCGTGATGGCAGCCGCGCTGATGTTCCGGCCGGCCGACGAGCTGGCCGGGCTCGTGCGCGGCGGCGAGCTGTCGGCGCTCGAGCTCGTCGACGCCGCGCTCGAGCGGATCGCGGCGCTCGAGCCGCAGATCAACGCGTTCGTCGACATCGACGTCGACGCGGCACGCGCCGCCGCCGCCGCGATCGGCGCCGGTGACGAGCGCCCGTTCGCCGGCGTGCCGATCGCGCTGAAGAACAACCGCCCGATTGCCGGGCGGCGGCTGACGCTCGGCGCCGACCTCATGGGCGACCACACGCCCGAGCACGACCACAACGTCACGCAGCGGCTGCGCGCCGCCGGCTTCGTGATCGTCGGGACGACGGCCCTGCCGGAGTGGGGCATCCTGCCGGTCACCGAGGGCCGGCGGCAGGGGCCGACGCGCAATCCGTGGGATCTGACGCGCACGCCCGGCGGCTCGTCGGGCGGCTCGGCGGCCGCGGTCGCCGCCGGCATGGTGCCGCTCGCCCACGGCAACGACGGCGGCGGATCGCTGCGGATCCCCGCCGCCTGCTGCGGCCTCGTCGGCCTCAAGCCGCAGCGCGGACGGATCTCGCTCGCGCCGGACGTGGGCGAGAGCTTCCTCGTCCAGGACGGCGTGCTGACGCGCACCGTGCGCGAGACGGCGCTGCTGCTCGACGTGCTCGCGGGCACGGTGGCGGGCGACGCGTCCTGGGCGCCGCCGCCGGCCGAGCCGTTCGCCCGCGCCGCGCAGCGGGCGCCGGGCGTGCTGCGAATCGGCGTCACGACGCTCATGCCGCTGCTCGGCGCCGGGCTCGATCCCGCCTGCGAACGCGCCGCGTACGACGCGGCGGCCCTGCTCGAGTCGCTCGGCCATGCCGTCGAGGAGGTCCGCCCGCCGTGGCAGCGGCCCGGCCTGCTGGCGCTCTTCACGAAGGCGTTCGGGCCGGCGATCGGCTCCTCGATCGCCGGCGCGGCGCGACTCGCCGGCCGCCCGCCGCGCGCGGAGGACATGGAGCCGCTGAGCTGGCATCTGTGGCAGCGCGCCGAGGGCGTGGACGCGGTCGCGGCCGAGATCGCGCGTCATGCGCTGCAGGCCTACGGGCGCGCGGTCACGCGCTGGGCGCTACCCTACGACGCGCTGCTGACACCCGCGCTCGCCCAGCCGCCGCTGCCGATCGGGACGCTCGATCCGTGCGGCCCCGATCCGGCCGGCACGTTCGAGCGATCCGGCCACTTCACGCCCTACACGGCGGTCGCCAACGTCACCGGCTCGCCGGCGATCTCGCTGCCGCTGTACGCGCGCGAGGACGGCCTGCCGCTGGCGGTGCAGCTGATCGGGCGTGCGGCGCAGGAGGGGGCGCTGCTGGCGCTCGCGGCGCAGCTCGAGGCGGCGGCGCCCTGGACGGCCCGCCGTGCCGCGCTGGCCGGGGCCTAGTGGCCGAGCACGTCGCGCATCTCGCGCGGCGTCACGCCGAGGCGCTGCGCGTCCTGCGTCCCGCGCGCCGACGTCATCGAGACCTCCAGCAGCTCGGCCTCGTCCCACGTCGCCGGCGCCCGCGACTTCATCAGCATCTCGACGCTGCGCAGGCCGCGGCTGACGAGCGGCGTGGGCACGTTGACGATCGGCCGCTTGCGGCCTGCGGCGCACAGCACGAGCGCGACGATCTGCTCGTGCGAGAGCGTCTGCGGGCCGGCCAGCTCGTAGCGCTGGGCGCCGTTGGCGACGGAGTCAGCGCCCGGCTGCGTGCCCAGCGACGCCATGACGCAGTCGGCGACGTCCTCGACCCAGATCGGCTGGTAGACCGCCTCTCCGCGACCGCTGACCGGCATGACCGGCAGCAGCAGCGCCATCCGCTCCAGCAGGGTCATGAACATGTCGCCCGGGGCGTAGATCATCGACGGGGCGAGCACCGTGTGGCGCACGCCCGAGGCCAGCACCGCCTCCTCCGCGAGCGCCTTGGCGCGCAGAAAGCGCGTGCGGTCGTGGCGCGCCGCGCCGAGCGAGCTCATGAACACGAAGTGCTCGACGCCGGCGCGCTCGGCGGCGCGCACCATGCGCCAGGTGGCGATCCCGTTGAGCTCCTCGATCGAGCCGGCGGGCTGGTCGCGGATCGCGGCCGCGAGGTGCACGACGGTCCTGACGCCGCGCATCGCGTTGCGAAACGACGGGGGGTCGACGAGATCGCCGAGCGCGATCTGCACGCGCACGCGATCTGCCCCCAACCTGCGGGGATCGCGGACCAGACAGCGGACCGGTGTTCCCGAGGCCGTCAGGCGGCGCAGCAGCGCCCGTCCGACGGAACCCGTGGCACCGGTCAGCAGGAGCACGCCTGGATACTATGTCCGACCTGTCCGTCCCGGTATGTCCGACCAATTCGTCCCGGCCGAACCCTGACACCAAGCGAAGGAAGCGAACTCTTCATGGCCTACGTCATCGCGGAGCCCTGCATCGGCACCAAGGACAACTCCTGCGTCGAGGTGTGCCCCGTCGATTGCATCCATCCCACCACCGACGAGCCCGATTACGACAAGGTCGAGATGCTGTACATCGATCCGGAGGAGTGCATCGACTGCGACGCGTGCGTCGAGGCCTGCCCCGTCGATGCGTGCTTCGCCGAGGATCAGCTGCCAGACGAGTGGACGCGCTTCACGCAGATCAACGCCGACTACTTCAAGCAGCAGGCGTAGGGCCGGGCGGGCAGCCGGACGCCGCCACGCCAGGACTGATCGCGCCCCCGCGATCGTAATCCCTAGTATTCCTGTCGACATTTGGTCGTATCGCGACCCCACCGGAAGATAGGAGTCCACGTGTCCGTTCTGGATGAAGTGCTCGCCGCCAACAACGACTACGCCGCCAACTTCGGCGAGAAGGGCGAGCTGGCCCTGCCGCCCGCCCGCGGCTTCGCGATCCTGACCTGCATGGACGCCCGCCTCGACCCGGCGAAGTACGCGGGCCTGAGCGAGGGCGACGCCCACGTGATCCGCAACGCCGGCGGCCGGGCCAGCGACGACGCGATCCGCTCCCTCGTCATCTCGTACAAGCTGCTCGGCACCGCCGAGTGGTTCGTCATCCACCACACCAACTGCGGCATGGAGTTCTTCACGAACGAGGTCATGGGCGACCTGCTCGACAGCAGCCTCGAGACCGCCGCGCTCGGCGACGACGGCTTCTACGACGTCGGCGAGGGCCCCGGCTCGCCCGAGGGCAAGAACATCGACTGGCTGACGATCTTCGATCAGCAGCAGGCCGTCGTCGACGACGTCGAGCGGATCCGCAACCACCCGCTCGTGCCGGGCAACATCCCCATCTACGGCTACGTCTACCACGTCGAGACGGGGCGGCTCGTCGAGGTCCCCGCGGCGACCGAGGCCGGCCGCGCCACCGAGACGGCCGACAACGCGGGCTAGCGGCTCAGCGCGCCGCCGGGATCAGCCTGCCGCCATCGGCAGGCTGATCCCCGTCGGCGCCGGCCCCTGCAGGACCGGCAGCTCTATGGGCGTCAGCGCGACGATCCCGCGGGCGGCGTGGCGGATCGCCTGGGCGGCGGGGTCGTCGGGATCGGTGAAGACCAGCGGCGTGCCCGCGTCGGCCTGGCTGCGCAGCGGCATCGTCAGC
>Ga0183260_10005425_pt1 | contig 10025 bp, 12 predicted proteins | sample AntDrymUQ4972206_2_FD_129768 | JGI IMG/M metagenome (GOLD analysis project Ga0183260, IMG submission 129768) | Polar desert sand microbial communities from Dry Valleys, Antarctica - metaG UQ497 (22.06) (version 2) (version 2) | ecosystem: Environmental > Terrestrial > Soil > Desert | place...
GACACCGACAAGCTGGTGCCCGAGGGCATCGAGGGCCGGGTCGACTACAAGGGCCCGCTGCGCACCCTGCTGTACCAGCTGGTCGGCGGGCTCCGGCAGTCGATGGGCTACGTCGGCGCCGCCACCATCGCCGAGCTGCAGCAGGCCCGCTTCGTCCGCATCACCGGCGCCGGCCTGCGCGAGAGCCACCCCCACCACGTCCAGATGACGAGGCAGGCCCCGAACTACTGGGGTCGCTGACCCAGCCCCATGAGGGCTGTCGTGGCCGACGGAGGTCGGTGAGCTCGACCGAGTAGGTTGCGCCACCCCGGCCGCTCGACCGGGTGCGGCGTGGGGCTCGGGAGAGACGGATGGGGTTGTGGTTGGCGGTGGCGCGACACTCGTTCCGGCGGGCTTCGGCGTACCCGGCTGCCGTCGTCGCCGGGCTGTTGACGAACACGGTGTTCGGCTGCGTGCGGGCGTGGGTGCTGCTGGCCGCCTTCGCCGGCGGGGCCCGCATGGGCGGCTACGACGCCACCGATGCGGTCACGTTCAGCTTCCTCACGCAGGGCCTGATCATGGCGACCGGAGGATGGAACCTGGGCGAGCTGCCCGAGAGGATCCGGACCGGTGACATCGCCGTCGACCTGCACCGGCCGGTCGACCTCCAGGCTTGGTGGCTGGCCGCCGACCTGGGGCGTTCGGCCTTCCACCTGGTGGCCCGGGGTGTCGTCCCGCTTCTCGCCGGCGCCGCCCTGTTCGACCTGCGGTGGCCGACCCGTGCAGGCGCGATCGCCCTCCCGCTGTCGCTGGCGCTGGCGGTCCTGGTGTCGTTCGGGCTGCGTTACCTGCTGTCCCTCGCCTGCTTCTGGCTGCTCGACGAGCGGGGCCTCAACGCCGTCTACGGGCTGCTGAACCTGTTCCTGAACGGCCTGCTCCTGCCGCTGGTGCTGTTCCCGGGCTGGCTGCGGGCCGTCGCCCTGCACCTCCCGTGGGCCATGACGATGCAGGTGCCGGCCGACGTGTGGCTGGGCAAGCACGACGGCGCCGTGCCCATGGCGCGCACCCTCGGGCTGCAGGCGCTCTGGGCCGCGATCCTGCTGCTGGGCGGGCGGGCCGTGACCCGGCTGGCGGTGCGCAAGGTGGTGGTGCACGGTGGCTGAGGCCCTGCGCCTCTACCTCGTCCTGGCCCGGGCGGAGTACCGCAGCGCGGCGCAGCACCGCGCCTCGTTCGCCCTGCTCGCGCTGACCAGCACGTTGCTGGTCGCCCTCGACTTCGTGGTCATCGCCTTCCTCCTCCAGCGCATCCCGCGCCTCGGCGGCTTCTCGCTGGCAGAGTTGGGCGTCCTCTACGGGCTGGCCAGCACGGCCGAGCGGCTGGCCGACCTGATGGTGGGCGACATCGAGAAGGTCGGGGTGCAGGTGAAGGCCGGCACGTTCGACCTGGTCCTGCTCCGGCCCGGGCCCGCCCTGGTGCAGGTGGCCGCCCCCAGCTGCCGGCCCCAGATGCTGGGTCGCCCGTTGCAGGCGCTGGTGATCCTGGGCATCTCGCTGTCGCAGGCCGGCGTGCCCTGGTCGTGGGACCGGGTGGCGCTGCTGCCGGCCACGGTGGCCTGCGGGACCCTCATCATGGTCGCCGTATGGGTGGCGGGGGCGGCCTTCACCTTCGTCGCCGTTGACGCCCGCGAGTCCATGAACGCCTTCACCTACGGCGGCGGCGTCCTGGCCCAGTACCCCCTCAGCATCTACGCCTCGTGGTTCCGCCACCTCTTCACCTTCGTGCTGCCGGTCGCCTTCGTCAGCTGGTTCCCGGCGCTCCACCTGCTCGGCCGCCCGGACCCGCTCGGGCTGCCCGAGTGGTTCCGGTTCGCGGCGCCGGTCGCCGCCGACGCCTCGACCACCGTGGCCGCCGTCGCGTGGCGAGCCGCCGTCCGCCGCTACCGGAGCACCGGGAGCTGAGGTGACCGGCCCGATCCTGTTGCTCGACGCCGTCGAGAAGCACTTCACGGTCCGGCGGGGAAAGGGGTGGCACCGCGAGCGGACGGTGGTGAAGGCAGTCGACGGGATCTCGCTCGAGGTCGAGCGGGGCGCCTTCGTCGGCTGCCTCGGCCCGAACGGCGCCGGCAAGTCCACCACGGTGAAGCTGTGCACCGGGATCCTGGTGCCCTCGGCCGGGAGCGTGCGGGTGGCGGGCCTCGACCCCACCCGCCAGCGGATCGAGGTAGCCGGCCGCATCGGCGCCGTCTTCGGGCAGCGCACCACCCTGTGGTGGGACCTGCCCCTGCGGGACAGTCTGGACCTGCTGGCCAGGGTCTACCGCCTGCCGGCCGACCGCCACCGCCGCCGCATCGACCAGCTGGTGGAGCTGCTCGACCTCGGGCCCCTGCTCCCGGTCCCGGTGCGCCAGCTCAGCCTGGGCCAGCGCATGCGCGGCGACCTGGCCGCTGCCCTGGTGCACGAACCGGAGATCCTGCATCTCGACGAGCCGACCGTCGGCCTCGACGTCGTCAGCAAGCAGCGGGTGCGGGAGTTCCTGGCCCGGGAGAACGCCGAGCACGGCACCACCGTCGTGCTCACCACCCACGACCTCACCGACATCCAGCGCCTGTGCCGGCGGGTGCTGGTCATCGACCACGGCAAGGTGGTGCACGACGGCTCGATCGACGACCTGATGCGCCGCTTTGGCGACGAGCGCACACTGGTGGTCGACCTCGACGAGCCGGCGGCGCCGATCCAGGTGGCCGGCGCCCGGGTGGTTCGGGTGGACGGTCCCCGCCAGTGGCTGCGCTTCCGGTCCGCCGATGTCAGCGCGGCCCAGCTGGTCGCCGCCGTCGCAGCCACCCACGGGCTGCGCGACCTGTCGGTGGAGGAGCCCGACGTGGACGAGGTGGTGCGCCGCCTCTACGGGACGTCTGACCGGTGAGGGCGGAGCTCCTTGCGCACCACCAGCTTGAGGCCGCTCCACACCTCGTCGACGGCGCACACCTTCACGTCCACCAGTCCCGTGGGCAGCACGACCTCGCGGATCACGTCCTCGGTGATGTCGGTCGGCACCTTCGACGCCCGCTTCGGCCACACACCCACAGCGCTGCCGCTGGCTCGATGGCCGACCGCAGCGCCGGGAGGCGATGTTCGAGCACGGCCCGCTCGGTGGCGAAGAAGAGCACCACGTCGGCGTGGGCCGGCAGACGGCGCCGGACGCCGATCTCGGCGAGGAGCCCCTCGGGGCCGCCCATCTGGACGACCACGTGACCGGGCTTGATGCCGAGCTTCTGGGGGAGCGGGGTCCCCGAGTAGCCGGCCACCTAGCGGACGATACGGGTGTTGTCCGCGTCAGGTGCGCGGTGGGGGCGAGGGCGCGGTCATGCGGGCCTGCACCGCCAGGGTGACCACGCCGGCCAGGACGAGCCCGGCGACGTTGACGGTGAGCTGCAGCGCTGCTCCGCCGACCTCGGCCCACTCGCCGTAGGCGGTGGCCGCGCCCATGTTCCCGACGGCGGGGATCGTCGTCACCGACACGAGCACGCCGATGAGCGACGCGCTGCGAGCCTGGGTCAGCGACAGCATCCCGACGACGCCAGCCAGCACGGCGACGACGGCGGCCATGCCGTCCGGCTTCGAGATGAACGCGGTCAGCTGCCGGCCGCCGAGCTCGTAGCCGTCGGGAGCGATCCTGGTCAGCCGGAAGGCCGCCGTCGCCACGAACGACGCCACCGCCCCGGTGACGAGGCCGACGGCCAGCGTGGCGGCGGCACGAGCGAGCGGCCGGCGCCGCCCGCGGACGACGGCGAGACAGATCGCCGCGAGCGGCCCGTACTCCGGTCCCACGACCATGGCGCCGACGATGAGGATCGGCGAGTCGAGCAGGATCCCGGCGGCGGCGATCGTGGCTGCCACCGCCATGAAGACGAGAAACGACGGGGTCAGCATCGCCTCCTCCCGAGCGCGAGCCTCGAGCTCCTCCCAGACCAGCGCGTCGGCTCCGTACCCCGGGGCACGGTCCTCAGCGGCGGCGGCGGCGTCGGAGATCACGGTCTCGAGCGCCTCGACCACGATGGCGCCCCGGTGGTGGATCCCCAGCTGCTGAAGCCACTCGACCACCTCGTTCACCGCCTCGCGGACCACATCGCAGAGGATGAGCTCGCCGGACGGCACCGTGGCGGCCTGGGGGATGTGGACGAGGTGGGCCACCCCCGGAGCGTCCCGAAGGCGGGCCAGCACCTCCTCCAGCAGGTCCGAGGGGATGATCAGGCGGAGCTGCAGCACCGCTCGACCCGGCGCGGTCCTGGCCAGCAGATGCGACCCGCCGCCGCTCGCATCACAGGTCGCACTCTTGCATGCCGTTCGGGGCCCCAGGCCGATCAGGTCGGGAGCACCTACGATCTCCGCCGCCATGGACCGCCCTCCGCCCGAGCCCGCGAAGCTGCTGAGCCAGTGGGAGGCCTGGGAGCGGGGTGACGAGCTGCCGGGCCGTACGATGGCGAACCTGAAGACGGGCGAGGCCAGGGTGCTGCTCGAGGCGGCGGGCGAGGAGTCGGCCGAGCTGCTCGCGGCGTGGACCCGGTGGGAGAAGGGCCAGAGCGTCCCGGCCGAGGTGCTGAGCGTCCTCAAGGAGGGCGGGATGCGGGCCTTCCTGGCCGCCCGCACCTGAGGCTGGCCCGAAAGGTGCCAGGGCCCGAGCGGCCCTCCAGAGCGGGAGGAACCGCGCCGCAGGTCATCCCTCGGCCGCCGCGCTGGCTGCCGGGGCGGCCGTCGCCGTGGGCGCACCTCAGCGTGGCGGAGCGGAGGGGGCTGGACCTTGACCGTGTCCGGGGGATGGTGCACGGCGATCCGGCGTCGCGCCGCCGGTCCACCCCCGACGAAGGTGCGGGGGACCTGCGTGCTGCGGTTTTGGTGGCGCTGTTCGATGAGGCCGGTGAGGCCCACGTCCTGCTCACCCGCCGCGCCGCCACGATGCGCAGCCACAAGCACCAGGTGTCGTTCCCCGGTGGGCGGCTCGACCCGGGGGAGCGCCTGGAGCAGGCGGCCGTGCGCGAGGCGGAGGAGGAGGTGGGCCTGGACCCGGCGTCGGTCGAGCTGCTCGGCCGCCTCCCGCCGTTCGAGTCGTTCGCCGGCCTGTCGACCATCACACCCTTCGTCGGGGCGCTCCCGGCCCGCCCTCACCTCCGTCCGAACCCGGCCGAGGTGGAACGCGCCTTTGCCGTCCCGCTCGCCGACCTCGTGGCCCCCGGCTGCCACTGGGAGGAGCAGTGGCCACTGCCCGGCGGGGGCCTCTACCCCATCCACTTCTTCGACCTCTCGCTCGACGTGGTGTGGGGGGCGACGGCCCGGATCCTCGTCTCGTTCCTGACCCGGCTCCTCGGCCTCCCCGACGCGCCGTGATCCCGCCGGTCCAGGCAGGCGTCGCTCGCTCCTCGCCGGCTCGCTCGCTTCGCTCGCCGTGATCCCGCCGGTGCATCGTCGCTCGCTCTCCGCCTGCCTTCCCTCGTCAGACCTGCCCGTAGAGGCGTTCGACGTGCAGGCGGATGACCTGGCGGCGGTCGGCGACCATCGCCGCGAAGAACTCCTCCGGATCCGGGTGCGGCTCCTGCTGCACGGCGTCGTGGAGGGCGAGCAGCTCGAGGCCGACCGCGTCGCCGGGCTCGGTGGTCAGCGCCGACAGCTCGGCCGTGCCCTCGACCACCGCCCACCGCCAGAAGTCGGCGCTGGTGACGTGCAGGCTGGCTCGGGGATCGCGCTGCAGGTTCCTGGTCTTGGCCCGGTCGGCGGTGACCGAGATCCGGACGACGTCGCCGTCGAGCCCGTAGGCGATGTTGGACAGCTGGGGGCGGCCGTCCGCCTTGATCGTGGCCAGCACCCCTCTCCGGTGCTCGGCGACGAGGGCGGTGAGGGCAGCGGGATCGGCCATGGGCGAACGGTAGGCGTCAGCGGGCGAACAGGGACACGAGCACCGGGGCCAGCACCAGCGCCGGCAGGAACGACCCGACCCTGACCTGCTTGAGGTCGAGCAGGCGCAGGGCGATGCCGAGGATGATGATCCCGCCGGTGGCGGTCAGCTCGTCGACCGTCCGGTCGTCGAGCACCTCCGTGAGCAGGCCGGCGGCTGCGGTGATGCCGCCCTGCACCACCAGCACGCACAGGGCCGACAGGCCGACGCCGACCCCGAGGGTCGAGGCCAGCACCAGGGCCACCGAGCCGTCGAGCGCGGCCTTGACCAGCAGCTGCTCGATGCCGCGCCCCAACCCGTCGCTCATCGAGCCGAGGATGGTCAGGGGCCCGACGCAGAACAGCAGGGAGGCGCTCACGAACCCCTCGACGAAGCGGCGGCCCTCCTGGTCCTCCTCCACCCCCAGCCGGCGCCGCAGCCAGGCGCCGAGGCCTTCGAGCCCGTCCTCGACCCGCAGCAGCTCGCCCAGGGCGCCTCCTGCGACCACGGCGGCCAGCGGGAAGACCAGGTTGCGGGTGCGGGTGGCGTTGGCGATGCCGAGCGCGAGCGTGACCAGCCCCACGCCCTGGAGGACGGTCGTGCGCAGACGATCGGGGAGGCGGGGACCGACCAGCACGCCGGCGCCGGTGCCGACCAGCACGGTGGCCACGTTCACCGCCGTCCCGAGCCCCCGCACGCCCCGCTGACCCTACGCTTCCGTTCTCGCCGACCTAGCCTTCGGCCCGTGGCGACGCTGAGCTTCGAGGGGGAGACCCACGACGAGCTGGTGCGCAAGGTGCGGCGCTGGCTCGGCTCGATCAGCGGGCAGCAGGACCACCTGGACCTGCCCGAAGCTGTCGAGCGGGCGTCGGAGCTGACCAAGGACGCCCTCACCGTGATCGCCCAGAGCGCCCCGGCGCCGATCGCCCGGAGCGAGGTGGTGAAGGCGATGACCCGCATGGGCTACGAGGCCACCGACTCGACCAAGAAGGCCGTGATCGCCGGCATCGACGCCCTGTCCGACACGACCCAGGGCGACGTCGTCAAGCGGATCGAGAAGGCTCGGAACTCGGTGGTCTACGAGATGAACGCGGTGGTGGCCCGGCAGGTCCTGCGGCTCCTGGCGCCATGACCGCCACCCACGTCCACGGCCCGGCCTGTGAGGCCGCACCGCCGAGCGGACGGACCCCGATGGCCGTGCCGTTGGCCGTCACCCGCAGCGGCGCCGCCACCCTCCTGGCCTTCCTGGCCGGCCTGTCGGCGTGGGTGCTCGTGCGCAACCCGCTCCAGAACACGGTGTTCCCCCCGTGCCCGCTGCACGCCACCACCGGCCTGTGGTGCCCCGGCTGCGGGGCGACCAGGGCGTCGTACCTCCTGCTCAAGGGCGACGTCGCCGGCGCCTTGCACTTCAACGGCCTGTGGGTCGTGCTCGCCCCGTTCGCCCTGTACCAGGCGGTCGCCTTCGCCGGCGAGGCCTTCGGCATCCGCTGGCTGCGCCGCATCCCCCTCACCCAGCCCGTCATCGTGGCGCTCCTGGTCTCGATGGCGGGCTTCTTCCTCGTGCGCAACCTGCCGTTCGACGTCGTCGAGGTGCTGAACCCGGTCACCGCCTCGTAGCCTCGGCCGCCCTGATGGCAGAGATCGAGATCGGGTTGGGCAAGCACGGGCGCCGGGGCTACGGCTGGGACGAGCTGGCCATCGTGCCCAGCCGGCGCACCCGCGACCCCGAGGACGTCGACGTCAGCTGGGAGATCGACGCCTACACCTTCCCGCTGCCGGTGATGGCCGCCCCGCTCGACAGCGTCAGCAGCCCGGCGACGTGCGTGGCCCTCGGTCGCCTCGGAGCGGTCGGCGTGCTCAACCTCGAGGGGTTGTGGACCCGCTACGAGGACCCGGAGCCGGTCCTCGAGCGGCTGGCGTCGGCCGGGGACGGGGACGAGGCGGTCCGGGCGCTGCGGTCGGCGTACGCCGAGCCGGTGAAGCCCGAGCTGATCGGGGCCCGCATCGCCGAGCTCCGGGCCGCGGGCGTCGTCTCGTGTGCGGCGCTGACGCCGCAGCGCACGGCCGAGTACGCCGACGAGATCCTGAAGGCCGAGCTGGACCTGTTCGTGATCCACGGCACCGTCGTCTCGGCCGAGCACGTCAGCCGCAGCGTCGAGCCCCTCAACCTGAAGCGCTTCGTGCGCGACCTCGAGGTGCCGGTGATCGTCGGCGGGTGCGCCTCGTACCAGGCCGCCCTGCACCTGATGCGGACCGGGGCGGCCGGCGTCATGGTCGGCGTCGGCGCCGGAGGGGCCGACCGGGCCGGTGACGTCCTCGGGGTCGGCGTCTCGCCGGCCACGGCGGTGTCCGACGCCCGCGCCGCCCGCATGCGCCACCTCGACGAGACCGGCGTGTACGTCCACGTCATCGCCGACGGCGGGATGACGACGGGTGGTGACGTGGCCAAGGCGATCGTCTGCGGGGCGGACGCCGTGGTCCTCGGGGCACCCTTGGCCGGGGCGGCCGAGGCCCCCGGTCGGGGCTGGACGTGGTCGATGACGGCCCGCCACCCCACCCTGCCGAAGGGGAACAGGGTGGCGGCGCCGGTGCTCGGATCGCTGGAGCAGGTGCTGATCGGTCCGGCCGTCGACGCCGGCGGTCACACGAACCTGGTGGGGGCCCTGCGGGCAGCCATGGGCCTGTGCGGCTACGAGTCCCTGAAGGACTTCCAGAAGGCCGAGCTCGTCACCACCCGCTGACGGGCAGCGGCTCGCTCACCTCGGGTCGCGCTCGATCCGGCACCGCCTCCCATCGAGTCTCCCATCGACTCCCCGCCGCTACGCTCGCCTCGGTGAGCGCCGCCGTCGGCCACGACACCGTCCTCGTCGTCGACTTCGGCGCCCAGTACGCCCAGCTCATCGCCCGGCGGGTGCGCGAGGCCCACGTCCACTCCGAGATCGTGCCCCACACGATCACGGCCGGGGAGATCCGGGCCCGCCGGCCGGCCGGCGTCATCCTGTCCGGCGGTCCCGCGTCGGTCCACGTGGTGGGGGCGCCCGTCCTCGACGACGGCGTCTACGACGCGGGGGCGCCGGTGCTGGGCATCTGCTACGGCGCCCAGCTGCTCGCCCAGCAGCTGGGGGGTTCGGTGTCGAACACCGGCGTCGGCGAGTACGGCCGCACCGGCCTCGTGGCCACCGGTGCGGGGTCCGCCCTGTTCGACCGGGTCCCCACGTCGTTCGACGTCTGGATGAGCCACTTCGACTCGATCCGGGAGCTCCCTGGAGGGTTCCGGGCCACGGCCAGCACCAGCGGCATCCCGGTGGCCGCCCTCGAGGACAGCGAGCGGCGGATCTACGGCGTGCAGTTCCACCCGGAGGTGGCGCACACCCAGTTCGGCCAGGACCTGCTGAAGGCCTTCCTGTACGACGTCTGCGGCTGCCGGCCCACGTGGACGATGACCTCGATCATCGACGCCCAGGTCGACGCCATCCGAGCCCAGGTGGGCGGCGAGCGGGTGATCTGCGGCCTCTCGGGCGGGGTCGACTCCGCCGTCGCCGCCGCCCTCGTCCACAAGGCCGTCGGGGACCAGCTGACCTGCGTCTTCGTCGACACCGGGATGCTGCGGGGCGGCGAGCCCGAGCAGGTCGAGGACACCTTCCTCCGCCAGTTCGCCGTCGACTTCGTCCACGTCAAGGCGGCCGACCGGTTCCTCGACGCCCTGAACGACGTGCTCGACCCCGAGCGCAAGCGCACGGTCATCGGTCAGGAGTTCTGGCGGGTCTTCGCCGACGCCGCCCGCGACCTGGGCCCGAGCGGCCCGGCCGAGCGGGGAACGGTGGGCCCGAGCGGCCCCTCAGAGCGGGGAACGGAGGGCGACGCCCGCTTCCTGGTGCAGGGGACGCTGTACCCCGACGTGGTCGAGTCGGGCGGCGCCGGCGGGGCGTCGTCGACCATCAAGAGCCACCACAACCTGGTCGAGTTCCCAGAGGGCTTGCACTTCGAGCTCGTCGAGCCCCTGCGCGACCTGTTCAAGGACGAGGTGCGGGCGGTGGGCGAGGAGCTGGGCCTGCCCGAGCACATCGTGTGGCGCCAGCCCTTCCCCGGCCCTGGGCTGGCCGTGCGCATCATCGGGACC
>Ga0183260_10005426_pt1 | contig 10025 bp, 4 predicted proteins | sample AntDrymUQ4972206_2_FD_129768 | JGI IMG/M metagenome (GOLD analysis project Ga0183260, IMG submission 129768) | Polar desert sand microbial communities from Dry Valleys, Antarctica - metaG UQ497 (22.06) (version 2) (version 2) | ecosystem: Environmental > Terrestrial > Soil > Desert | place...
CGCTGCCGGCGGCTCGCGTGATCCGCGCGCTTGAACAGATCCTCGAGTGGCGTGGCAAACCTGTTGCGATCCGCTGCGACAACGGACCGGAATACATAAGCGGCGCGCTGCAACAGTGGGCTGCACGAAAAGGCATCGCGCTCCATTACATTCAGCCGGGCAACCCGCAGCAGAACGCCTACGTCGAACGCTACAACCGCACGGTGCGCTACGACTGGCTCGCACAGACGCTGTTCGACTCGATCGAGCAAGCGCAGGAATCAGCCACGCGCTGGCTATGGACTTACAACCATGAGCGTCCGAACATGGCGCTTGGCGGCATCACACCGATGCAAAAGCTCGCACTCGCTGCAAAGTTCCCGATTCCACTTCTAGCCTCCGTCAAAAGCGGGGGGATTACCCGATGTCTTTCTGTTTTTCGACACTTTCCTTACCCATCACAAGAATTGGAGGCACGTCGCCACCACCAAGTGGGAAAACGTTCTCCGAGACGAAGTCTCTGTTGAACACGCGGATTGGAATCGTTGCTTGGCCGAACTCGTGACCGCCAAGTTCCGCAGCGTTGATGGTGAGCCTAACCTCTCCGTGAGCGGGAGGGATTCTCGCTTCCAAAGCGCGGAGAAGATTGCTAATTGTGGTCTTTCCCGATGCATTCCAACCGTAGACCAGGTTGTAACGTCCGAAGGTTGGCAGATCCACGGGCCACGTGAAGTCGCGCAACACCCCAGGATGGCGCAGCCGTGCGATGCGACTGATGCCGGTCACGCCAGATTCCGAGCAAACTGCGTCGCGTCCGTCATCCGAAGTTCTCCGGAGATTAGTCTCGGCAGAAGCGTGTCGCGCAGGGTGGCGAGGGCGCGCGACCCCTCAACCTGCTCCCACTCTCGCTGCAGGTTCGAAAGAGCAACCTTAGCGAAGGCCGCGACAAGCGGCTTGGGCGCATCCGGGAAGCTAGCTTTGAGCACAGCTTCGCGTGGCAGGGCCAGAACTGTCGTGCCGGTTGCGTATCCCGCTGCTCTCTCGCGAAAGTCATCTTGAAGCAGCAAGAAATAGATGAACATTTTCCAGTCCTCGGCGTCCGCCTTGAAGCGGGCGGCGAAGACATGATGGCTAAAAATCAACTCAGTCAAGCCGCCCTGAGTCGGGACAAGTGCTGGACTGCCCAATACAGTCCGCTGCTGCGTGATGTCCGTGTTCGCGAGCACAAGATCCCCTTGGCGGACCACATGACGCGCCTTGTACTCACCTGAGTAATTCTTGATCGCTTGAGCGCGGAACCGACCACGACCAAGGAAGCATCCCAAATTGATCATGGGGATGCCTTGCTCTGTAAGAAACTGACCCTTGTAGGAGAGGCCCTTGTCTAAACCCAGAATTTCGCCGACGGAGCGCGTCCCCCACCCCTTCGGGATCTCGCCGAGTTCGGAGTCTTCGAAGGAGTCGGGGAAGAGGTCGGCGAGGGGTTGGGGCAGGCCGGGGTCAAGGCCTTCGGCCTTGGCGCGAACGGGGTCGAAGTCCACGAACCACGATTTGAAGAGTGCGCGCGCTATTGCTTCCAGCGTTTCGTTTGTGCGGCGGGTGAGTTCGATCTTGTCGTCGAGCGTGCCGAGGATGTGGGCGATGGCCCGTTGCTCCTGCAGTTCCGGAACAGCCGCGGGAATTCGGCCTAGGATTTCCTGATTCAAAAGTGGCTGGCCGGAGCCAGCGCGCCAGTTGTTCAGACGTAGCGTTCCAAGCAAATAGAAAAGGAACCGCGCATCGTTGCCTTTGCGCGCGTTAGCCCTAATCGCGTTATCAGTCACCCAGCACCGATTGTTGCTCAAGTAAAGCGAGCCGCAGTAACTGCCAACGCGCCCGATGACGATGGAGTTGGCTTCTGCATTCGACTCGCTTGCGTGCCCAATGACCCCATTTGATCCATACACGGGATACGGCAGGCCGCCAGCGCGAACAGGGCTGGAGCGGCCATTCGAGAAAGACAGCAGCCGCCCGAGATCGGTGCAAGTGAACTCATCCGCCATACCCAAGCTCCTTGAGGTTGGCGGCGATGGCGGCGTCGAGTTTTGCGGCTTCGGCTTGCTGCTCGCGGAGGGTCGCGGTGAGGCGAATCATCTTGTCGGCGAAGGGCTCGGCTTCGGCTTCGGCGGCTTCAGCGCCGACGTAGCGACCGGGGGTCAGGATGTGGCCGTGTTTGCGGATGTCTTCAAGGGATGCTGATTTGCAGAAGCCGGGGATGTCCTCGTAGGTGTGTGGCGAGTTCAGACCCTCTGCCCCAGTCCCTCCCTCGGAGGAAGCGGTGCGCGAAGCGTCTCCGCGCCAGGCGTGGTACGTGTTGGCAATTTTCGCGATGTCGGATTCAGTGAGTTCGCGGTGTACGCGATCGGTGAGGGTGCCGAGTTTGCGCGCGTCGATGAAGAGGGTTTCACCGCGGCGGTCGCGGAAGGGTTGCCCCTCGTCCCAGCCCTCTCCCCGCGTGGAGGTAGATGATCGTTTGTTGCGAGTAAGAAACCAGAGACAGACGGGGATCTGCGTCGAGTAGAAGAGCTGGCCGGGTAGAGCGACCATGCAGTCGACGAGGTCGGCTTCGATGATGCCCTTGCGGATTTCGCCTTCGCCCGACTGGTTGGAACTCATGCTGCCGTTGGCGAGCACGAAGCCGGCGAGGCCGGTTGGTGCGAGGTGATGGATGAAGTGCTGGACCCACGCGTAGTTGGCGTTGCCAGCGGGCGGCACGCCGTAGACCCAGCGCTTGTCGTCCTTGAGCAGTTCGCCGCGCCAGTCGCTGTCGTTGAACGGCGGATTGGCCAGCACGTAGTCGGCCTTGAGGTCCGGGTGGCGATCGCTGTGGAAGGTGTCGCCGTGGCCGATCTGCGCATCGATGCCGCGGATCGCAAGATTCATCTTCGCGAGCCGCCACGTGGTGTAGTTGGACTCTTGGCCGTAGATGGAAATGTCGCCGAGTTTGCCCGCGTGGGCCTCGATGAATTTCTCGCTCTGCACGAACATGCCGCCCGATCCGCAGCAGGGATCGTAGACGCGGCCCTTGTAGGGGCTCAGCATTTCAACGAGCACGCGCACGACGTGCGAGGGCGTATAGAACTGCCCGCCGCTCTTGCCTTCGGCACTGGCAAAGCGTGCGAGGAAATATTCGTACACGCGGCCAAGCGTGTCGCGCGCCTTGTCGGCGGCGCTGCCGAGCTCGACATCGCTCACGAGGTTGATGATCTGGCCGAGGCGCTGCTTGTCGAGACCGGGCCGTCCAAAGTCTTTCGGCAACACGCCCTTGAGCGACGGGTTGTCGCGCTCGATCGCTGCCATCGCGTCATCGATCAGCGTGCCGATGGTGGGCTGCGGGGCATTGGCTTTCAGATGTTGCCAACGCGCTTCCTTCGGCACCCAGAAAATGCTGGCGCCGCGGTACTCGTCGGGGTCTTCGGGATCGGCGCCTTGCGCGCGCTGCGCTTCGAGCTCGGCGTGCTTGGCCTCGAACGCATCGGAGATGTACTTGAGGAAGATGAGCCCAAGCACGACGTGCTTGTACTCGGCCGCGTCCATGTTGTTGCGGAGCGCGTCGGCGGCCGCCCAGAGCTTGGCTTCGAAGCCGAGGCTGGAAGTGGTGTCGTTGATCCTGGTCTTGGCCTTTGCCACGGGGTTCCTTCTGGCGGCGTCGAGCGGAACCGTATCTTAGTTGCGTGAGGACGCCTCATCCGGCGCTGGCCTTCCGGTTTGCGAACTCGCCGGACTGCGGCATACGGTGCTGCGTGCACGCCGCTTTTCCCTCGGGGTGCACGGAGCTGGCCATCCCTGGCCGTTCAAAGCGAATCCCGGCTCAAAACTCCCAGCGCAGTCCGCCGCGCAGCACCCACTGTTCGAGGTCGTCGTAGGCGAACGTGCGGAAGATCGAGAAATAGAACTGCGTGCCTCCGGGTCGCACCCACGACACGCCGCCCGACAGGCTGCCGAAGTTGCGGTCGGGATCGTCGATGACGATCGCCGCGAACGGCTGCGTCGGATCGCTTTGCAAGCGCGGAATCAGCGTGAAGCCGTCGTTGTCGCTCTCGTAATACCAGTCGACCCGCACGAATGGCTGCATGACGCCGCTGGCCGTGCTGATCGCGCGTGCCACCTGCAGCGCACCCGAATACTGCAGCGACTGGAAACTCTGCTCCGGGAAAGAGAGCAGGAATCCGCTGTCGTTGTCGCCGGTTTCCGTGAAGGCATCGATGTCGGTGCCCGCGTACTCAATGCGGAACTCCGGCGTCATCACCCAGCCATTGCGCGAGAACTCGTAGCCGATGCCAAGCGTCGCAACGAACTGGCTTGCATCGGTGTCAGACATGGCCAGGTCGCGGGTGAGGCCGATGGCGGTCAGGTCGATGACGCGCGACTGGTCGTACTGATTGCGGAAATATCCGAGCGAACCGTCCGCGTACCAGCCGTTGGTGCCGTACCAGGAGTAGTACGCCGTGAGCCCGAGTCCATCGGTGTCGAGTTCGCCGGTTCCCCGATCGAGGTCCACCGCAGAAGCGCTGTAACCGAGCGCGAGCCCGACGAACGCGCGATCGTTGAGTCGATAGTCGACGCCGGCGGTCAATCCGTAGTTGTCGAAGTCGAAGCCCGATTCCGCGTCCATGCGGTCGCGGCTGCCGCCGCCGATGCTGCCGTTGACGAAAACGCCCCATGGACTTGGCCGCAGATCGCCAACGCCGCTCGCCGTGCTGTCGTCCTGCGCGGCATTGAGGTTCTGCCCGAACATGCCCAGCGACAAGGCGCCATTGCCGGTGAAGATCGACAACCCGGCCACGTCCAATCCGCGCGAGCCGCCGCGCATTGCCGACATGCGCGAGGCGACGTTGGCTTTCTGCTGGATCATGAGGGCCCCTGCGATGTTACTCATCGCGGAGACTTCCTCGGCCGCGAGGTTCTCGAGCGCTTCCTCGACGGCGGCGCCGTTGTTGTTCTCGGCCGCATCGAGCAGCGCCTGGCAGGTCTCGAGTGCGTCACTGCCGGAAGCCGCGTTTCCGCAGGCATTGGCCACCGCGGTCACCGCGCCTTGCGCAACTTCGCTGCCGCCGCCCGGCAAGTTATCGAGCGCATCTCCGATAACGCCTGCGGTTTCCCCCGGATCGAGGTTGGCTTCCACACTGACGACGATCACTGCTGTGGCGAACAGCCCCGACGGGTCTGTCGCGCGAACCACGAATGTGTCTACGCCCTCGAAGTTGGCGTTGGGCGTGTAGAACGCGGTCTGTCCCACGATGCGCGCGGAACCGTTGGCAGGTTGCGTGGCGATGGTGAAGGTGAGCGCATCGCCGTCCGGATCGGTGAACAGTGGCGCCAGGCTGATGGCCACCTCGACGCCGCCGCTTGACTGCGCCGTGCCGTTGGTTCCGACCGGCGGGCGATTCAGCGGATTGTTGGAAACGAGCACGGTCACGGTGAATGGGACAGGCGAATGCGTCGCATCGCGAACTGTCAATCCAATCACCGCGCTGCCCTGGAAACCGCGCGTCGGAGTGAACGTGAGTGTGGTTCCCGATAGCGTTGCCGTGCCCTGCGAAGACGACGGTGGCGACGCGATGGCAAAAATCAGCGCGTCGTTCTCGGGGTCTGTCGCCAGCGTCGCCAGGTTGACCGTCACCGGCGTGACGCCGGTCGTCGCTGCGCTGCCGTTGGTGGCGACCGGCGGCTGGTTGATCGCGTTGCCCGTCACGGTGACGGTGGCCACGAGGTTGGTGACGTTGTTCGCATCGTCGCGGACTTCGATGGGCAGCTGCACGGTGCCCTGGAATCCGGCGGCAGGCGTGAACGTCGCGAAGTTGCCGGACACGGTGAAGCTGCCTTGTGTCGGCGGCGGCTGCGCGCCGGCGGTGAACGTCAATGGCCCGCCCTCCGGATCGCTCGCGCACGGCAACAAGTCGAACGTGACCGGTTGGCCATTTGTCGACGTGGCGCTGCAACTCGTCACGACGGGGGGCTGATTGGCGACGGCGGTGCCGATCGTCGCGGTGGTCGTGTTGTTCGAGGTGTCCGGATCAGTGGGCGTCGAAGCGGTGATGGTTGCAGTGTTGGAAACGGTGCCGCTCCCGACGACGCGTACCGTCAGAGTGCAATTGCCGTTGGCGCCGGTGGTGAGCGACGCGATCGAACCTGTGAATGTTTGTCCCGAGATTGTGCCGCCGCAATTGCTGCTGACGAACGCCAGTTGCGGCGGCAGGGTGTCGACTACGCTGATATTGCTCGCGTCCGAGGGACCATTGTTGGTGACGGTGATGGTCTTCTGGAACGTGTTGCCGACCACCAACGGGCTACCGGCGTTGTTCGACTGCGTGATAACGAGGTCGGCGCTTGTCGGCGCACTGTCGTTGTCGATGATCGACAACACGATCTCCGGCGGCAACGCGCTGAAGGTAAATACCTGATTGGTGTCTGGACCGGAGGCATTGGAGTAGATGTAGCGAACTTCGAAGTAGCCGATCTCCACCGTTTCCGTGGGCTCCGGCGATGAGTCGTCGAAGATGTTGATCGGGAAGGGTGCGACGTTGGAATCGACGTTCGAGGCGAACTGCGTCACGGCGGCCTGCACCGTGGTGGGCGCGGTCGGTCCCTGGTAGTCATTCCCGGGCGTCGCGGTGCCGCCCGTGGTCGTGAAGATGACTCTGATGCGGGGATTGAGTCGGTTCTCGCAGTAGGTCAGCACCCGGATCTGCACCGGCAGGTTCAACATGCCAGCGCTCTCGGGGGCGCTCGGGGCCTGATCCGTCACGATCGCCTGGAAGGCGAAGATGGTGTTCGGGTTCGCCATGCAGAAAACCGACCCGCTGGAGGTGGGCGTCGGTATTGCGACGAGCGTGCCGTTTGTCTGCGCCGCGTACGCCTGATTCGCCTGGGCGACACCACTGAGCAGCACGCCGGCGACGAGCGCCAGGACTTTCGTGTACATGGACTTTCCCCCGGATGGTGCCGCATGCAGTTCAAAGGCAGTCTTCACTCTTCCTTCGCATTTGGCAACCGGAGATTGCATCTGCTTGCTGCCCCGTTCGAACGCTGCAGACCAGGCATCAGGATTCTCGCGTCCACTGGGTAGTGATACGACTTTTCCGGGCAGGCCAGGCCATGCCGCCCGGACTTGCGTGATTTCGCCCAGCGGATCGCGTCGACGAGTGAAACAAAATGTGTCGCCCGCGTTTCCCGCCGATCCGGCACGCGGACGATGGCGCTTCCGGGATTCGCTTCTTTGAGTGGCGTCGCCTCGAACTTGGCTTTACGTGGCACTTTTTCGAGCGATGATGCGTTAGTAGTTGGGAAGACTCCAGGACGCAGGAGCTTTCGGGCTGCTTTCTTGCGATGCCGTGGAGTGACGGATGCGTACACCAAACCTCTGGATCCGGCTCGCGTGGTCATTGATCGCGATCGCGCCGTGGGTGTCCGCGCAGCATCAGGCGCGGCCCGAGATCGCGCGCAGCGCGGCTGCGGTCGCACCGCATGGCGCCGCACCGAGCGCCGCGTACGCCACCCGCCAGAGCCACAACACCGCTTCGGTGATCGAAACCCAACCGGGCACTGTGGTGGCGACCGTGCCCGCGGGCGTGCCTGTGCCACCCAACGCGCCCACCCGCGTTGGCGCATCGCGCGGCAATGCACAGACCGGCGTCACCTTCGCGCCGCCCATCTCGGACGGTGGCTCGCCGATCACCAGCTACACCGCCACGTGCAATCCCGGCGCCTTCGCCGCCACTGGCCCCGCTTCGCCGCTCACCGTCACCAGCCTCACCAACGGCACGACGTACACGTGCTCCGTTACGGCCACCAACGCTGTGGGAACCGGTGTCTCGGTCGACGTGCTGGTGACGCCGGGCACGGCTGCGCCAAATGGACCGATGGCGTACATCCCCAAGTTCGATCACGGCAACGTTGCAGTGCTGGACACTGCGACCAACACCGTCGTCGCCACTGTGGCGGTGGGTGACACTCCCTATGGCGTCGCGGTCAGTGCCGCGGGAACCCGCGCCTACGTGACCAACTACGACACCAACGATGTCTCGGTGATCGACACCGCCAGCAATACGGTGATGGCGACCATTGCGGTGGGAACGGGTCCGTACGGCGTCGCCCTCGACCCCGCGGCCACGCGCGCCTTCGCAATCAACTCCCTCAGCGGCACGGTTTCCGTGATCGATACGGCGACCCACGCCGTGATCGCCACCGTGCCGGTGGGCGTTTTTCCGCAGGGTGCAGCTGTAAATCCAGCCGGCACGCGCGCCTACGTCTCGAATACCGACAGCGACAGCGTCTCGGTGATCGACACTGCGAGCAACACGGTCGTCGCGACCATCCCGGTGGGTGACAGCCCGTATGGAGTCGCCGTCAACCCGGCAGGCAACCGGGTCTATGTCGGCAACCTGGGCACAGGCACCGTCTCGGTGATCGAGACCGCAGGCAATACGGTGGTTGCGAGCGTGCCTGTCGGAGCCACGTTGACTGGCGTCGCCATCAATCCAGCCGGCACGCGCGTCTACGTGGCGCGTGCGGGCGGCAGCAACAACGTTTACGTGATCGACACCGCCAGCGACGCCGTGGTCGCCACCGTTGCAGTCGGCGCGCTGCCGGAGGGCGTCGACGTCAACGCGGCAGGCACGCGCGTCTACGTCGTCAACACCAACGGCAACAGCGTGTCGGTCATCGACACCGCGACCAACGCCGTGGTCGATACCGTGGCGATCGGATCTTCGCCCGTTTCTCTCGGCATTTTCATCAGCGAGGCGGGCGGCGCCACCGTTCCCGGCGCGCCCACCATCGGCAGCGCGACGCCGGGCAACGGCCAGGCAACGATCACCTTCACGCCCCCCGGTTCCGACGGCGGATCACCGATCACCAGTTACACGGCGACGTGCAATGTCGGCGTTTTCAGCGCAAGCGGTCCGGCGTCGCCGCTCACCGTCACCGGCCTCACTAACGGCACTACGTACTCCTGTTCGGTCACCGCCACGAATGCAGTCGGCACCAGCGCTCCGTCAGCAAGCGTCAATGTCACCCCGCGCACGCTTCCTTTCCCCCCCGTCAGCGTCGGCGCGACGCCGGGCAACGGGCGGGCGGTCGTTCGCTTCATGCCTGATTTCGACGGCGGCTCGCCGATCACCAGCTTCACCGCCACCTGCAACCCAGGTGCAATTGCCTCGAGCGGCCCGGCTTCGCCGCTGACCGTGACCGGGCTTGCCAACGGTACGACCTATCGGTGTTCGGTCACCGCCACCAACGCCGCCGGTACCAGTGCTACCTATCCGGGTGCGCAGGTGACGCCCAGCGCTTCTGCCGCAGTCGGGCCCTTCGCGTACATCGCCAATTCGAAGGACGGCAATTTATCGGTCATCGACCTTCCGACCAACGTTGTGGTTGCGAGTGTGGGAACGCAGGAGATCCCGCGGAACGTAGCGGTCAATTCCAGCGGCACACGCGTCTATGTGGGGCACGAAGTCGGCAGAGATGTCCTCGTTATCGACGCCACGAGCAACCTGTCGATCGCCACGGTGGTGACGGACTTCACCGTCTACGGCGTCGCCGTCAGCCCGTCGGGAGCCCGTATCTTCGCGGCAAACGGCAATGTCGTCTCGGTGATCGACGCCAGCAGCAACACCGTGATCGGGACCGTGGCGGTGGGATCGCTTCCGGTTGGAGTGGTGTTCAACCCGGCTGGCACGCGCGCCTACGTGGCCAATCGCAACAGCCACGACGTGTCGGTAATCGACACCGGCACCAACACCGTGATCGCGACGGTTTCGGTCGGGACAAATCCGGAATACCTCGACGTCAATCCCGCCGGAACAAGGGTCTATGTCGCAAACCTCATCAGCAACAACGTCTCGATCATTGACACCGCCAGCAATACAGTGATTGCCACCGTGACTGTGGGGAGCCGCCCGCAAGGCGTTGCCGTCAACTCCGCCGGCAGTCGCGTCTACGTGACGAACAGCTTCAGCAACAGTGTTTCGGTGATCGACACCTCCAGCAATGCGGTGGTCGCAACC
>Ga0183260_10005427_pt1 | contig 10025 bp, 9 predicted proteins | sample AntDrymUQ4972206_2_FD_129768 | JGI IMG/M metagenome (GOLD analysis project Ga0183260, IMG submission 129768) | Polar desert sand microbial communities from Dry Valleys, Antarctica - metaG UQ497 (22.06) (version 2) (version 2) | ecosystem: Environmental > Terrestrial > Soil > Desert | place...
GATTCCTGCAGTTACAGCGCGAAAGTTGCACGCTTGTGCACATCGCCGCTCGGCGGCTGGCTTTCAGCGGACTGGCGGTCGGTCAGGCGATGGCGTCCGCGTCCACGATGGTCATTGCCCGTTGCAGTTCTAGCTCGGGCCTATCGCGGATCCTGCCGAGGGGCCGACCGCCTCCTTCAACTCCACGAAGAGCACATGGGTTGCCGTCTCACCGATGTTCTCGCCGGAGTGCTGCTGGGCTGGCAACCAGTTCGTGCTGCCTGCCTGCAACTCAACATCGCGCTGTGAGTCGCCTGAGCTCAGCCGTCTCTGGAACGAGCCCAAGGTGTACATCAGGCTGTCCGGATGCTCGTGCCGAGTCGTCCTGTCTCCTGGCTCGTCCTTGTACTCCAGTACCCGCACACGGTCGTTCTCGAAAACCACCTTGTAGTGGTCGGGACTAGTCGTCACCGGATCGAGGTCCATCAGACCAGTCTGCTCCAGTGGTCAAGGCCGCCGCTCCGCTCCGCCTGGGAGAGCCGCCTGGCCCCCGCACCTCCCATGCGGCTAGCTCGTTTCGATCCCGTCGATTTGTAGGGCGAACTTCTGACGTCGCCGCCAAGCGCCGCTGGTAGCGTGCCGAGTGTGACGCCTCAGCGGCGGCCCACCCAGGACCCCGCGTCACCAGGGAAGCGGGTTTGCGATGGCAGGCAAAGCGGTCATCAGTCTGAGCACCGGGCTCGAGGACTCCGAGAAAGTGACAGTCGCGCTTCTGGTCGCCGTGGGTGCGGCCGAATCCGGACGCCCGACGCTGATGTTCCTCACCAAGGAGGCCGTCCGGCTCGCCGTCGACGGCACTGCGGTCGGCGTCGCGTGCGAAGGCTGCCCGCCGCTTGCTGATCTGCTCAAGCGGTACGAAGCCGCCGGCGGACGGTATTACGTGTGCCCGATCTGCTTCGACACCAAGCATCTAGACAAGGCGTCACTCATCACCGGCGCAGAGGTGCAAGGCACCGTCCCGATGTGGGCCTGGATCGGTGACGACGGCGCGACCACCTTCAGCTACTGAATCGCAAACCGCACGAGCGACCCGTCCTCGCCACCGTGGCGACAGAAAACGAGGACGGGGTCCTCGGCTGGTGAGTAGCTGCGGGGTCGTTGGCGTCTCACGTGAAACTCTTTCAGCGCAGCGAACACCACACGCGGATGGTGACTACACGTCGATTGCGTCGACGATCGTGTAGGCGTAGCCCTGCTCGGCTAGGAACCGTTGACGGTGCGCGGCGTAGTCCACATCGAGGGTGTCCCGGGCGACGACGGTATAGAAATGCGCCTGCCGCCCATCAGCTTTCGGCCGCAGGATCCGGCCGAGGCGCTGCGCCTCTTCCTGCCGCGACCCGAACGTCCCGGACACCTGGATCGCGATGGCGGCCTCGGGCAGGTCGATCGAGAAGTTGGCCACCTTGGACACGACCAGGGTGCTGATCTCGCCCCGACGGAACAGGTCGTAGAGCTTCTCCCGCTCCTTGTTGGTCGTCGAGCCCTGGATGATCGGGACGTCAAGGTCGGCGCCGAGTTGTTCCAGTTGATCGAGATAGGCGCCGATCACGAGCACCTGGTCCCCGGCGTGCTTTTCGACCAGTCGCCGGATGACCGGTCGTTTCGAGGACGCGGTCGAGCACATCTTGTAGCGCTCCTCGGGTTCGGCCAGGGCGTAGAGCATTCGCTCGTCGTCGGTCAGCGAGACCCGTACCTCGATGCACTCGGCTGGCGCGATCCAGCCCTGCGCCTCGATGTCGCGCCACGGGGCGTCGTACCGCTTGGGCCCGATCAGCGAGAACACGTCGCCCTCGCGGCCGTCCTCGCGTACCAAAGTGGCGGTCAGGCCCAGGCGCCGACGGGACTGCAGATCCGCAGTCAGCCGGAAGATCGGCGCGGGCAGCAGATGCACCTCGTCGTAGATGATCAGGCCCCAGTCGCGGGCGTCGAAGAGCTCAAGGTGGCGGTACTCGCCCTTGCGGCGGGTTGTCATCACCTGGTAGGTCGCGATCGTGACCGGCCGGATCTCCTTGCGCTCGCCGGAGTACTCGCCGATCTCCTCCTCCGTGAGCGAGGTACGGGCGATCAACTCACGCTTCCACTGCCGCCCGGCGACGGTGTTGGTGACCAGGATCAGAGTGGTCGCGTTGGCCTCGGCCATCGCGGCCGCACCGACCAGGGTCTTGCCGGCACCGCAGGGCAGGACGACAACGCCTGAGCCCCCCGCCCAGAAGTTCTCGACCGACTCGCGTTGGTAGTCACGCAGGGTCCAGCCGTCCTGGTTGAGCTCGATGTCATGCGCCTGGCCGTCGACGTACCCGGCAAGATCCTCGGCCGGCCAGCCGACCTTGAGCAGCGCCTGCTTGAGCCGGCCGCGCTCGGAGGCATGGACGATGACGGTGGCCTCGTCGAGGTCCGCGCCCAGCATCGGGCTGATCCTCTTGTTGCGCTTGATCTCGGTCAGGACGGCTGGATCATTGCTGGTCAGCGTCAGCCCATGCACCGGATCCGTAGCCAAGGTCAGCCGCCCGTACCGGGCCATCGTCTCGGCCACGTCCACGAGCAGGGCGTGTGGTACGGCGTATCGCGAGTAGCGGACCAGGGCGTCCACGACCTGCTCGGCGTCGTGGCCCGCGGCGCGTGCGTTCCACAGCGCGAGCGGGGTGACGCGGTAGGTGTGCACGTGCTCGGGGGAGCGCTCGAGTTCGGCGAAGGGGGCGATGGCTGCGCGGCAGGCGCTGGCGTCCGGGTGGTCGACTTCGAGGAGGAGGGTCTTGTCCGATTGCACGATCAGGGGTCCGTCGGTCACTTGTCCAGAGTAGGCGCCCACGCGCCTGCAGGCTCAGTCGTCGGCGGCGGTGACTGAGGTGATCCGGTGTACGGCGAAGGTGCGTGGTTCTTCGCGCCGATGGTCGTAGGCGGTCAGGAAGCCACCGGTCAGTGACATCGGCTCGACGAAGCGCTGGCTGGATTGACCATCGGCGTTGACGTACCCGATCCAGAGCCCCTCGTCCTCACGTATCGCGCGCTGCAGGGTTGCCAGGATCGTTGCCGTCGTCACACCCGGGATGCCCGGGATCCGGTTGCTCCGCCGTTGCGCTCGGGCGGCGGTGTCCGCGGTGCGCATCTGCCGGACGACGGACTGGCGCTGATCGGCGGTCAACTCGGTGTGCCGCGGGGCAGGGCTGATCCGGCGACCGGGGGCACGTTGCCGCTGGGCCAGGCCGGAAAAGACGATGCCGCCAGCAGATTCAGCGGCCGGGGCATACCCAGCGGCGCGCAGCGCAGCGAGCACCTCGTCCGGATCGGCCGTGCTGATCAGGACTCCCGGTGCCAGCACGCGCAGCCCGAAGTCGGCCAGCCGTCGATCGGCGGTGACCTGGGCGATCAGGGTCTCGTCGTCGCTGCGCAGGTAGGTCGACGCTGTGCCGACCCTGAGCCCACCGTGTCGTCGGGCGATGTCGTCGATCAGGTAACTCAGCGTCTGCGGTACCGGCCTACGGGAGTGCCGCACGAACAACGAGTGCAGTTCCTGTGCTGACCATCCCGCATCCAAGGCGCGGCGGAGTGAAGAGTTCGAAATACGGTAAACCGTTGCTCCACCCGAGGATTCGATATCCGCGACAATCGCGAGGGATCGGGATAATTCGGGTTCCAGAGGTCCTGGAGCCACGGCGCTCAAGTCTGGCTGGATCAGGATGTAGTCGATCAATGGGGGCAGGACCAGCGCGACTGCCCGCTCGAGATCCTTGGCGCCGGTCAGCAGCGCTCTGCCTGGCCCGGTCAACGCATCGCCGGCGATGATCCCGAGAAGTCGGGCCTCCTCCAGCGCGCCGCGAGCGGCCCAGGTGAACTCCGGGCCGCGGCGTGGCGCAGTCCAGGCGACCAGCGCCAGCAGCTCCTCGGCCGACCAGCTCGTCCCCCGCCGGGTCGTGGTCAGCGGCTCCAAGACGGCTCTTCTGGCGACCGGCGCACCGTGTCGGATCAGCTCCGGGGACAGCGGGGCGAGCGTGCGCCCTGCGCCGTCTCGGCGACCGGCCAACCCGGCCTGCCGGTTCGCGCCCAGCCATGCCCCGGCCAAGGTGACCCACCGGTCGGCCAGCGGCTGGTCCAGCCACACGTCGAGCAGCCGGGTCGGCAACCAGTGCTCACCGTCGCTGGCGATCCCGATGAGTTCGGCGGCCAGCGAGATCTCCAGGAGTAGGGCGGCGGTCGGCTCGTCCACGTGCGCCACGCGGGCCAGCCGCCGATGCTCTCGTACGCCGAGGCCACCGCTGCGCAGAACTCCCGCGTGGTCGAGGTCCAGTGCCGCCAGCAGGTCCTCGACGTTGCGCAGGACGCCGAGAATGGCGCCGGCGGTCAACTTGTCCAGCGTGGCGGGCTCGACCTGGCCGGTCATCGGGAGCGGGCGCAAGCGCGGTGCACCGAACGGCGCGGTTCCTCGCAGAGCCAGCCCGATCTCACGGGGGAGTTCAACCGTCGAGTCGTTGATCCGCACCAGAATTCCACGTCGGAGCAGACGGCTGATGGTGCCGGGAGGGTGCTCGTCGTCGGTCCACCCGTCGGGCAACCTTCCTTGCGGCGGACCGGCGGCCAGGCGATTCGCCAGGGCGAACTCATCTGCGGCCAGGCCCTCCAGTGACCCGACGAGCACTTCGGGATCGGCATCCGGCGTGGCGGTCAACACGACCAGCGCCCGGCCCAGGCCGCACGGGTAGCTGATCAAGGGCCGGGTCGCCTCGACCAGGTGCAGGGCTTCGGCCGATCCCCACACGAGGCCCAGCTCGGTCAGCCGTTGCGTACTGCGGGCCAGGACGTCGGGCGCGACGCCGGCCAACTGGGCGCCCAGCTCAGTCAAGGCGACCGGGGTTGGCAGGACCACCATGGCCTCGACCACCTGAAGCACACCCGCGTCGAGCTGGTCGAGGGCGCGGCTGATCGACACCTGGCCGATGAGTCGGCCGGCCAGCGTGCTCAAGTCCGGGGGCGTCGGACGAGCCACGTCGGGGCGGGCAAGGAGCAGCTCGGCAAGCCAGTCGTCGTCCCGGGCGCGGAGCCATTCGGCAAAGGACGACGCGAGTGGACGGGTTGACACCGAGGACGACATAGAAGCTCCAGGCTACCCGCGTACCGCTAGGCGCCGGGTGCGCGAGACGATGCGCTCGTGGATCCGGCGGCGTGGGCACGGCCCGAAACCAGGCGGTCGTTCGCCGCGTACCGACGTGGCGCGCTACGCTGGTTCGCGGGCGGCTTGGTCGGCGTGACTGCGGCGATCGGCCTGTCCGCGTACGCCGTACAGGTCCTGAAACGCCCCGGGCTCGGCGTGTTCATCGTCGCCGCTGTGATTCTCGGGCTGCTCGGTCTCATCATCGGCGGCGGGGGTCTGGTACGGGCCCAACGGTTTCGTAGAGTTCTCCAGCGGGCCCCATGGCAGCGGGCCCGACTGCGGGTGGCCGGCCCCCACCTGCGGCTGGTGTTCTCCGCGGACGCCGAGACCGCCGCCGATGCCGACCGGGACCAGCAGGGCGGCGTCGACGTCCGTCTGATGACCACCAGCCGATGGCGGGTGCGTGCGGTGGTGGGCTACCGCGACGGCGAGGTGTTGCTCTGCCCGGCCCAGGACGGCAGCTATGTGCTCACCGCGCAGGGAATGAACAACTTGTACGGGCTGCTCCCTCTGGAGCGTCAGCCTGGTCGATATCGACCATGACGGCACGTCGATCTGAGACGATCAGCGCTGGACAGGGCGGGCACGCATCGAGGAGGCGCACATGGCGCGGATAAAGCACGGCAAGAAGGCCGGCCACCGGGAGAAGTCGACGGTCGAGGCCACCTGGTGGTCCAGCGAAGGAGGAGGTCCGCCGCTGACCGAACTGATCGCCGAGACCCAGGGACCGTTGTCACCGTGGGGTGAGGACCACGCGCTGCCGCTGCCTGCCGAGCAGGTTGGCTACCGGCCACCGACCTCGCGTCCGAACCGCGCCGGGGCCAACTGACCCATGCCTGATTCGTCGTACTCCTCGGGCACGGGTCCGCTCGCGCTGCTGGGCGACACGATCGGGGCGAACTTCGACGCTACGGTGGCCTCCCGACCCGACCATGACGCGCTCGTCGACTGCGCGACCTCACGGCGGTGGAGCTACTCCGAACTCGCTGCCGAGGTCGACGCCACCGCGCTGGGGCTGGCTGCCCGTGGAGTCGGGAAGGGAGATCGGGTCGGCATCTGGGCGCCGAATTGTGCGGAATGGGTCTTCACCCAGTACGGCACGGCCAAGCTCGGCGCGATCCTGGTCAACATCAACCCGGCCTATCGCACCCACGAACTGAGATACGTCCTGAGGCAGGCGGGGATCTCGGTGCTGGTCTCCGCGACCGCCTTCAAGACCAGTGACTATCGGGCGATGGTCGGCGAGGTACGCGCAGACTGCCCGGACCTGCGGGAGGTCTATTTCATCGGCGACCCCGAATGGGAGAAGTTGCTCGCCGACGGGCGGGGGGGTGACGCGTCCCTGCTGGTGACCCGGGAGACCGAGCTGTCAGCCGACGACCCGATCAACATCCAGTACACCAGCGGCACAACGGGTTTCCCCAAGGGCGCCACGCTGACCCATCACAACCTGCTCAACAACGGGTTCTTCGTCGGGGAGGGCTGTGGCTACACCGAGGCGGATCGGGTCTGCATCCCCGTGCCGTACTACCACTGCTTCGGCATGACGATGGGCAACTTGGCCTGCACCTCGCATGGCGCGACCATGGTCATCCCGGCGCCCGGCTTTGACCCGGCCGCGACGCTCAAGGCCGTACAGGAAGAAAAGTGCACGTCGCTGTACGGCGTACCGACGATGTTCATCGCCGAACTCGGCCTGCCGGACTTCGCCGACTACGACCTGTCCTCGCTGCGGACCGGAATCATGGCCGGCTCCCCGTGCCCGGTCGAGGTGATGAAGCGGGTCATCAACGAGATGGGCATGGCCGAGGTGACTATCTGCTACGGCATGACCGAGACCTCACCGGTCTCGACCCAGACCCTGGCCGACGACGACCTCGACCGGCGTACTTCGACGGTCGGCACCGTGCACCCGCACATCGAGGTCAAGGTGGTCGACCCGGAGACCGGCCTGACTGTGCCGAGGGGCGAGCCGGGCGAGTTCTGCACCCGCGGCTACTCGGTGATGCTCGGGTACTGGAACGAGCCGGAGAAGACCGCCGAGGCGATCGATGCTGCCCGCTGGATGCACACCGGTGACCTAGCGACGATGGACGCCGACGGGTATCTCAACATCGTCGGCCGGATCAAGGACATGGTCATCCGTGGCGGGGAGAACGTGTACCCGCGCGAGATCGAGGAGTTCCTTTATACCCATCCGGACATCGTGGACGCCCAGGTCATCGGCGTACCGGATGAGAGGTACGGCGAGGAGTTGATGGCCTGGATCCAGCTGCGCGAGGGTGCCCAGGAGGTCACGGCAGCTTCGCTCAAGGAGTACTGCGCCGGGAAGCTGGCGCACTACAAAGTGCCGCGCTACGTCAAGATCGTGACCGAGTTCCCGATGACGGTGACCGGCAAGGTCCGCAAGGTCGAGATGCGCGAGACCTCGGTGAGCGAACTCGGCCTGGAGAACGCAGCTTCGGTCAGGACCAGCTAACTACGACAAGGCCCAGTCCGATCAAGAAGGACAGCAGAGCGGGAGCGACGACGTACGGGTAGGCCTGGGGTCGACGCCGTAACGCCGTGCCGATGATCGCGAAGATCAGGCCGAGGACGGCGATGCGTGTTCCGCGTACGAGCAAGGATTCCCGCGCGAACTCGACAGGGTGTAGGCCGACTCGTCCGGCCTCAGCGGCATAGACCTTGAACGGGATCCCGGCCAGGGGCTGATGCTCGACGGCGGCTACGCCCCCTTCCCGGACCTGGGTGGAGACGGTCTGACGCATCTGGTCGGTGACCAGCGGCTGCGGTGTGCTGATCCCGCTTCCGGTGAGGATCAAGGTGGCCAGGCCGCCGGCGACGTTGGCCAGCACCGCGACCGGGATCAGTACGCGCCAGCGCTGCGGGGCGGCGAGCAACACGATGAACAGAGCGACCTCGGGGACCAGTGGCCACCACAACCCTTCGGCGAAGGACCACTGCGCGACGGCGACGACGCCCCATCGGCTGAGGGCGAGGCGGGAAATCCGTCGGCGGGCGACACTGTCTGGCTTGCTGATCGGCAGTGCGCAGCGTCCGATGACGGCCACGCGGCAGCGTCGGGTGACCTCGACCAGCCCGGCTTCGGTGTCGGGAACGGCGATCGGAGCACCGATCCGCACCGAGACCGGGCCAGGCCGTAACCGTCCGCCAGCGGGCAGCAGACGTGCGGTGCCGGACAGACCGACCGGTACCAGCGGCACGCCGGCGGCGCGGGCCAGTCGTGCGGGTCCTAGGTGGAAGGAGCCAACCCGGCCCCTCCGCGACCGGGTGCCCTCCGGATAGATGATCATCGCATGCCCGGCGCGGAGTAGTTGGGTCGCCTGAGCCAGATCGGCGCTGCCACCACCGTTGCGGCGTACGGGGAATCCTCCGGCCAGCATCCGGCACAGCAACGCCCGCGGGCCCTTCCTGAACCAGTAGTCAGCGGCCGCGGCTACCCGCGGCCGGTGCCGGGCATCGAGCCCGGCCAGCAGCGCGGCGCTGTCAGCGTGCGAGCTGTGATTGGCAACGACGACGCAACCGCCACTCGGCAGCGCGCCGGTGACCTCGACGCCACCGGTGATCATGAGCGCGATGCGCCAGAACGCTCGGCGCACCCAGGCGGCAACGGTTGCCGGGAGAGCGGATCGGGGACGCCACAGGCGCGGTGGCTGACGCAACGATCCTTCGACGCTCGCGATCACGGTCGGTGTTGTCTCGAGCAGGGCTGGGGCCTGGGCGTCTTGATGACTTCGGCGCTCATGCGAGAGCCCCGGTCAGGATGAGGCAGAGCGGCAGGGCGATCAGCAGTGAGTCGATGCGATCGAGCAGGCCACCGAAGCCGGGCAGCCACGTTCCGGCGTCCTTGCACCGGGCGCAGCGTTTGACCATCGACTCCACCAGGTCGCCGAGGACCCCGCCGACAACAACGGCAATGGCAAGTCCGGGCGTTAGCTGGCCGAGCAGGGCCAGGACGCCCGTACCGGCGATCGCCGCGCCGAGGACCCCCGCCCAGGTCTTACTCGGGGAGAGCGAGGACAGCCCTTTGCTCAGCGGTCCCGATCTGCCCAACCCACGGCCGCCGCACCAGGCGCCGACATCGGCGACGGCCACGGCGATGCAGACCGCGGCAGCCACTGCCGGTTCGAGCAGGACGATCCCGGCGAGTCCACCACCTAGCCACACGATCCCGAAACACGTTGCTGCACTGCGCCGGGCCCCTTCGAAGCTGTCCCCGTGCAGGACCGGCGCGATGGCCGACCCCAGCGGCAGCGCAAGACTGACGGTGGCCAGGGTGAGCAGAGGATTGACGAGGATTCCGACCGGCAAGAGACCGACGACCATGGCCAGCAGCAGGGCATCCACCCGTCGCAGGCACGACAGCCGAGCGTACTCGGTCGCAGCGATGACACCCAGGACGCTGGCCAATGCCACCGCACCCCAGGGGCCGAGCAGGATCAGCGGGATCAGGACGACTGGTGCGGCGGCCAGCCAGGTGCGGAAACGGGCGCGCACCTCTGTGTTGCGGGTGACCCTGGTGGCCACACCACCGACGAGAAGTGCGGACGTGGCAAGGGTGATCGGCTCCATGAGATGAGCCTTGCGCCGGCACAGCTCACGCAGAGCCGGAGGACTACGGCTGCAGCACAGGGGTTTCTACTCAAGCCTTCGATGTGTCGGATGATCCTCGATTGGTGCCCGATCGGAGGTTCAAGGGAGCGGCGGTTACTCCGGATCGTCGGTGATGCCGTGCTCGATGGCGTACCTGGTCAGTTCGACCCGGTTGTGCAACTGCAGTTTTCGCAGGGTGTTCTGCACGTGGTTTTCCACGGTTCGA
>Ga0183260_10005428_pt1 | contig 10023 bp, 8 predicted proteins | sample AntDrymUQ4972206_2_FD_129768 | JGI IMG/M metagenome (GOLD analysis project Ga0183260, IMG submission 129768) | Polar desert sand microbial communities from Dry Valleys, Antarctica - metaG UQ497 (22.06) (version 2) (version 2) | ecosystem: Environmental > Terrestrial > Soil > Desert | place...
CTCACCGACCAGGAGATCCTGGAGGCGCGGGAGACGGCCGGGCCGTTCCTGTGCTCGGTCCACGCCGCCGAGGAGCAGCCCGCCGAAGCGGCGGGGCAGCTCGACGACGACGTGGCCTAGCTAGGCGCGGGCGCCGACTACGCTGCGGGCCGCGGAGGCGATCGCCTCCGCGTCGATGCCCGCGGCGTGCAGCAGCTCCTCCGGCGAGCCGGAGACCGGCATCTCGCGCACGGCGAGCTTGGTCACCGGCGGGCGGTCGTCCGCGTCGGCCAGCGCCTCGAGCACCGCGTCGCCGAGGCCGCCCTCGGGCCAGTGGTCCTCGACGGTGACGATCGCGCCGCAGTCGCGCGCCGCCGCCCTCAGCGTCTCCACGTCGATCGGCTTGATCGAGTAACAGTCGATCACGCGGGCGCGGATGTTCTCGCCCTCCAGCGTCTCGGCGGCGCGGTCGGCCTCGTCGACGGTGATGCCGCAGGCGACGATCGCCAGGTCGTCGGCGTCGGCCCCGCGGACGATCCGGCTGCCGCCGATGGCGACCGGCTCGTCGGGCGCGGTACGCACCGGCGTCTTCCCGCGCAGCGTGCGCAGGAACGAGATCCCCTTCTGCTCGGCCATCGCGGTGACGAGCTTGCTGGTCTGGTTGGCGTCGGACGGATGCAGGACGACCGAGGAGTGGATCGCGCGCATCGAGGCGATGTCCTCCAGCGCCATCTGCGACGGGCCGTCCTCGCCGATCGACACGCCCGCGTGCGAGCCCGCCAGCCGCAGGTCGGCGCGGCTGATCGCCGCCATGCGCACGAAGTCGTACGCGCGCGAGAAGAACGCCGAGAAGGTCGAGGCGAACGGCTTCCAGCGGCCGCCGACCTGGATCCCCACCGCCGCGGCGATCAGCTGCTGCTCAGCGATGAACATCTCGAAGTAGCGGTCCGGGTGCGCCTCGCGGAAGTCCTCGGAGTGCGTCGAGTTGGACACCTCGCCGTCGAGCGCCACGATGCGGCCGTCGGCGGAGCCGAGCGCCGTCAGGGCGGTGCCGTAGGCCTTGCGGGTGGCGACCTCCTCGCCGAGGTCCCAGGTCGGGGGCTCCCCGCCCGCGGCGTCGACCGCCGCCGGCTCGCCGGCCTCCGGCCGGGCGATCTCGACCGTCAGGTCGCGCTCGCCGCCGAGCTCCTCGATGGCCGCCTCGGGGTCGTCGAGCGGCTTGCCGTGCTTGTCGGGCAGGTCCTCGACCGCTTCCACGCCCTTGCCCTTCTTCGTGCGGGCGATGACCACGGTCGGCTTGCCCTTGGTCTGCTCGGCTTCGGTGTACGCCGCGTCGATCTGCTCGACGTCGTGGCCGTCGATCTCGATCGTGTGCCAGCCGAAGGCGCGGCAGCGGTTGGCGTAGCCTTCGCTGTCCCAGCCGAGCATGGTCTCGCGCGTCTGGCCCAGGCGGTTGACGTCGATGATCGCCACGAGGTTGTCCAGTCCCTCCCAGCCCGCGTGCTGGAAGGCCTCCCACATCGAGCCCTCCGCCATCTCGGAGTCGCCGCACAGGCACCACACGCGGTAGGGCAGCTTGTCCAGGCTGCGCGCGGCCATCGCGATGCCGACGCAGATCGGCAGGCCCTGGCCGAGCGAGCCTGTCGCCACGTCGGTCGGCGGGATGCGCGGGGTCGGGTGGCCCTCCAGGCGGGAGTCGAGCCTGCGGAAGGTCAGGAACTCCGCGTCGTCGATCGCGCCCGCCGCCTTGAGGATCGAGTAGTACAGCGGCGAGGCGTGGCCCTTGGAGAACACGAGGTGGTCGTTGCCGGGGTTGGCCGGGTTCTGGTAGTCCAGCCGCAGGTGGCCGTCCAGCAGCACGGCCATCAGGTCGGCGGCCGACATCGAGGACGTCGGGTGGCCCGAGCCGGCCGCCGCGCTCGTGCGGATGGAGTCGACGCGCAGCTGCTGGCCGAGCTCGCGCTGGAAGTCGGTGCCCTTGCCGGCCATCAGGCCGTCACCAGCTGGTCGCGCTTGGTCTCGATGTCGGAGAACAGCTCCTTGAAGGAGTCGGCGAACTTCTTCACGCCCTCCTTCTCGAGCGTGTCGACCACGTCGTCGTAGTCGATGCCGGCCGCCTTCAGGTCCTCCAGCAACTGGCGGGCGGCGTCGACGTCGCCGTCGAGCGTGGCCTCGACCTTCCCGTGGTCGAGCATCGCCTCGATCGTCTCCCGCGGCATCGTGTCGACCGTGTCGGGTCCGACGAGCTGCTCGACGTAGAGCACGTCCCGGTAGTCGGGGTTCTTCGTCGATGTGGACGCCCACAGGCAGCGCTGTGGCGTCGCGCCCTTGGCTTTCAGCTCCTCCCACTTCGAGCCGGAGAAGACCTCCTTGTAGGCCTGGTAGGCGAGCTTGGCGTTGGCGATGGCGAGCTTGCCCTTGAGCTCGTCGTGGCCGCCGATCTCGTCGAGGCGCTTGTCGCCCTCCGTGTCGACGCGCGAGACGAAGAACGAGGCCACGGAGGCGACCTTCGAGAGGTCCCCGCCGTCGCCCGCCAGGCGCTCGAGCCCGCGCAGGTAGGCCTCGGCCACCTCGCGGTGGCGCTCCAGCGAGAAGATCAGCGTCACGTTGACGGGGATGCCGGCGGCGATCGTCTCCTCGATCGCCGGCAGGCCCTCCTTGGTGGCGGGGATCTTGATGAAGAGGTTGGGCTTGTCGATCAGCTTGTGCAGGCGCTTGGCCTCGTCGGCCGTGGCCTGGGTGTCGAGCGCGAGGTTCGGGTCGACCTCCAGCGAGACGTAGCCGTCCTTGCCGTTGCCCTCGTCGTAGACGGAGCGCAGGATGTCGCAGGCGCCGCGGATGTCCTGGGCGGCGAGCTTCTGGAAGATCTCCTTCGGCTCGCTCTCGCCCTGCTCGACGAGCTCGCGGATCTGGTCGTCGTAGGCGTCGCCCTCGGCGATGGCGCCCTGGAAGATCGTCGGGTTGGACGTCACGCCCACCACGCCCTGCTCGACGAGGCCGGCCAGGTCGCCGTCCTGCACGAAGGGGCGGGACAGGTAGTCGATCCACACGCTCTGGCCGTGGTCGGCCAGTTCCTGGAGCGGAGTCTTGGCCATGATGCTCCTCTGATGGTTAGAAGTCTTCTGCCTTGGTTGTACTAGACCGTGCCCGGGCGCCGCGCGGCGAAAACGGCACGGCGCAAGGAGTTAACGGGTACGTCAGCGGTCGCGGCCGGAAAGCTCGCGCAGCCAGGCCGAGACGGCCTGCTGGTTGCTCAGCGCCTCGCGCCGGCGTGCGGCCCGCGCCTGGCTCGCGCTGATGCTGTTGGGCCCCTGGCCGCGCCCGGCTCTGTGCGCTGAGAGCCGCCCCGCCGGGGCCGTGCCGGCGGCCGGCGTCCCGGGCGGTCGGTGTGCGTCGTAGGCGAGCGCCATCGCGCCAAAACCTACCCAATGGTCGTGAGCATGTCCACTCCGAATGGGTGCGCAAAGGTATGCCTTCCCTGCCTATGCGGCCAAGCAGGCAACCGGAACGATCGCGTATTCCAGGAAGAACAGCTGCCAGACGCGGAAGTAGAACGCCGTGAACCCGGCGCGATCGGACGGGTCCACGCCGCGGGCGGCGAGCCACAGCAGCGCGAGCGCCGCGAGGTGGCCGCCGGCGAGCAGGAGGGGGTCGGCGCCGTCGACGAGCAGCGGCCCGAGGACGGCCATCCCGAGGTACGCGAGCGTGAGCACGGCCAGGCCCGCGCGCATCACGGAGCGCCCCCCGTGGCGCACGGTGAAGGTGGCGATCGCGTAGCGCCGGTCGCCTTCGGCGTCGGGGACGTCCTTGAGGATCGCGATGGCCAGGCTGAACGGCAGCACGAACGCGGTCAGCGCCCACACCGCCGCGGGGATCGCCGGCCCGTCGCCGAGCGCCGCGGAGAAGTGCGCGGCGACGCCGAGGTTGACGATCGCCGACCGCACCCCCGACACGCACAGCGAGGCGATCACCGGATAGCGCTTGAGCCGCAGCGGCGAGAGGCTGTAGGCGGCGCCGATGGCCAGCGCGGCGACGACGGCGGCCAGCTCCAGCCCGCCCTGCGTGGCGGCGAGGACCACGGGCAGCGCGCCGGACGCGGCGACGATCCACCAGGCCCGCTCGTATGACAGCTCCCCGGCGGCCATGGGCAGGAACGGCTTGTTGACCCGGTCGATCTCCACGTCGGAGATCTGGTTGATGCCGACGATGAACACGTTGACGCTGAGGCCGGCCACGAGCGTCCAGAAGAGATGGAACGCCGCCCGGCCGGCGTCCACGCCGTCGAGGCCCGCCGCCACGATCGCAAACAGCCCGGCCACGCTGACCGCCGTGCCCACGACGGTGTGCGGGCGCGAGAAGCGCCACAGCACCCCGACGGCGCGGGCGGGAGCCGCGACGGCGGCGGCCGCCATCAGCCGCGGCGGCTCGCGAGCCGCGCGCGCAGGGCGAGCACCGCGCCGATCGGCACGAACGCGGCGCCGGCGGCGGAGCCGAGCACGAAGCGCCCGGCGAAGTGGAGGCGGTCCGCGAGCGTCATGGGGGCGCCGCGATCCTCCACCGCGCCGCTCGCCACTGCGGAGCCGCTTCGCCCGGCGGCCCCGGAGGCGCCGCTTCGCCCGGCGGCGCCTAGGGCGCCGCTTCGCCCGGCTGCCCCGGAAACGGGGCTTCGCTCGGCCGACCCGGAGGCGCCGCTTCGCTCGGCCGCATCCTCCGGCGCGGCTCCGGCGGCGGGCTTGGTTCCCGCCACGGCGACCCCGTACGGGGAGCGGCCGCGGTACCACTCGGGCGCGATCACGTCGACGCGCACGTCCTCGAACCCGGCCCGCTCGAACCACGCGCGGTAGTCGGCCTCCGCGGGAAACAGCATCCAGGCGCTCGACAGGCGCCGCAGCACCGGGTTGGCCGGCTCGACCGGCCCGATCACCACGCCGACGCCGCCGGGGCGCAGCACCCGGTGCGCCTCGGCGATCCCGCGCTGGGGGTCCGGCCAGTACTCGATGCTGCCGGCGGACACGTAGCGGTCGAACGCCTCGTCGCCGAAGGGCAGCCGCTCCGCGTCGCCCTGCAGCTTGCGGCACGCCTCCAGCCCCGGCTTGCGGCGCGCGCGGGCGAGCTGGTGCGGGCTCTGGTCGAGCATCGTCACCCGCGCGGGATCGACGCGCTCGACGATCCCCTCGGTGGTGAAGCCCGTGCCCGCGCCGGCGTCGAGCGTCTCGAGCTGCCGGTCGTCCAGGCGGGCGGCGAGGAGCGCCCGCTCGCGCATGGCCGGCGTCCAGAACAGCGGGTTCACCCAGCGGTCGTAGCCCAGCGAGAGGAAGCGGTAGAACCAGTACGCCTCCCGCTTGTGCTGGATGAGGCCCATGCGCCAGGGCACCATACCCGCGGCTTCGAGCGCGGTAGCGTCGAGCGCCATGGCTTCAGAGCGGCTCGACGCCTGGTTGGGCTCGCCCGCCGTGCGGACCCACCACCGCCGCGCCGCGGCCGCCACTCCGGAGGCGCTGTGGGACTGCGCGACGCGGGTCCAGCTCGGCGACACGCGCTCGCTCGCGAGGCTGATCCGCTGGCGCATCCCGGGCCTGCCGGCGGAGCTGACCTACCACGAGCTCTTCCGCGCCTACCCCTTCACCGTGCTCGAGGAGGCCGACGGCATGCTGCTCGCCGGCCTGTGCGGCCGCATCTGGACCGTCGCGCGCGACTACCCGCGCCTCGCGGGGCCAGAGGCCTTCGCCGGATGGGACGAGCCCGGCACCGTCCGCGTGCTGTTCGGGCACTGGGTGCGAGACGCCGGCGACGGCCGCGCGGAGCTCGTCTCCGAGGCGCGCGTCGAGCCCGCCGACCGCGCCGCGGCCCTGCGGTTGAGAGCGCTGTGGGCCGTGATCGGGAGGTTCGAGCGCCTGGTCGGCGCCGAGCCGCTCGAGCTGGCGGCACGGATGGCGGAGCGGGAGAGCGAGGGCGCGGGCCCGGGCGGACGACGACGGCGCTTGTAGGGGAGGTGGTCGGGGTGGGGCCGGGCGTGGCGGGCCGCTCCGGCGCGAACGGCGACGGCGCTTGTAGGGGAGGTGGTCGGGGTGGGGCCGGGCGTGGCGGGCCGCTCCGGCGACGGGCGCTGAGCGCGGTCAACGTCGTGCGGCCCCTCGGCTTCGGCAGTCTCCCGACGTTGACCCCGATCATCGCGGCGAACGTCGTGCGGGCGCGCACGGTGGGGCTGTCTCCCGACGTTGACCCCGATTATCGCGGCGAACGTCGTGCGGGCGCGCACGGTGGGGCTGTCTCCCGACGTTGACCCCGATTGTCGGGGTGAACGTCGTGCGGCCTCGGCTTCGGCAGTCTCCCGACGTTGCCCCGATTGTCGGGGTGAACGTCGTGCGGCCCTCGGGGTTCGGCCGTCTCCCGACGTTGAGGGCGTATACCGCCTCCAACCTCGTACGGAGGACGTGGCGGAGGGACGTGCACGACGTTGAAGGCGTCAACCACCGCCGCCCCGCCGATCACACCCGAACCTTCACCCTCCCTACCCAGCCGCAGTGAACGTCCCGCACACACGGCGGCCCCACGGAAGAGCCCCTAACCGCGGCCCGGAGTCCCGAGCTCGAGCCCGGCCAGGGCCGACTCCTCGCGCAACACCACGCGCCGCCCGCGCCGCAGGACGACCCGGAGCCTCCCACCGAGGTGGTGCTCGGACCGCATCACGGCTCGTCGCTCGGCCGGAACGGGGACGGGGAGGATGTGCGGCGCGGCGCCCTCGCCCTCGAGCAGCACCGACCACCGGGGGGAACGGCCGCGCAGGCGCCACTCGCCCGCGCCCACGTCGGCGGTCACGAGCGCGGACGGCGGCGTGAAGCGCAGGACCTCGCCGCCGGCCCGCACCACCACGGCGCTCGCGGCCAGCGGGCCGCCGAGGCGCCCGCCCGCGAAGGCGGCCAGCGCGCCGTTGCCGAAGCCGGCGTGGCCCCACCACCACTCGCCGGGGAACCGCGCGCCCCAGTTCTTCTCCGCGTAGGCGCCGAACCCGTCCAGCGCGAAGGTCTCGCCGCCGAGCACCGCGTCGCCTCGGACCCGCGCGCGCAGCAGCCACGGATGCCAGTACTGCGGGAGGCCGGGCACCGCCTGCGCGGGGCCGAGCCCGCCCCAAACCCGGCGCGGCCACTCCGCCCGGCCCTCGAGCACCGCCTCCAGCCGCGCGCCAGGCCCCAGGTCGACGGCCAGCCGCCGCGCGGACCCGCGCAGCAGGGCCGCCCCGCCGGCCTCGTCCCAGGCGACGACCCCGAGCGCGTCGGCGTCGGCGCGCGCGCACGAGGCGTTCGCCCACCGCACGAAGCCGCCCGGGTGCCCCGCCAGTGCCACGACCGCCCAGATCCCGTCCGGCGCCCGGCACACGCCGCACAGCGCCACCACGCAGCGTCCCGACGCCGGGTCGGTGAACCGCCAGTAGTAGCCCTCCATCGCGATCCCGTGGGCCCGGCGGGGATCGCCGAAGGGAAGGTCCGCTCCCGCAGCGCGGTATGCGCGAGCCGGCCGGGCGGGAATCGGTCGCGGGCTCAGCGCCCGATCAGCGCGTGCGTGACGGGGACGCCGAAGCGCCGCTCGGCGTCGGCCAGGCCCTCGTCCTCGCGGTAGTCGCGGTCGCCGCCGGGGTGCGAGAAGACGACGATGCGGTCGGCCGCGAAGGTGGCCAGGGCGTCCTGGATCGCGACCGCCGGCTCGCTCTCGCCGGTCTCGCCGACCGCGTCGACGCCCTCCTCCTCGAGCCGCTCGACGGTCTCGACCTGCGCCGACTCGGCCTCGGCGATCGCCTCGTCGGAGTCCGAGACCCAGAACGCCAGCTTCGACTGGTTGCCGGCGGGGGAGACCACGAGCACCTCGGCGCCCTCGACGTCGTCGCCGAGCGTCGAGCGCAGCATCGCCGCGTCGACGGGCTCGGGGGTGACTACAAGGAGCTTCACGTCGGTTGCGCTACCCCTCGCTCCGGCGCGTCAAACGAGGCCTCCGGGCCGCCGGGGCGCACGCGCAGGACCACCACCGCCACGTCATCGCGCAGCCGCCCGTCCTGCACCTCCAGCGCCTTGCGCTCGATCGCCTCGGCGATGGCCGCCGCGTTTGCGCCAGCGCAGCCGCCGAGGAAGGCGGCCAGGCGCTCGGGCCCGAGCGCGTCGTCGGCCGGGCTCGCCTCGACGACGCCGTCGGTGTAGAGGACGAGCGCGTCGCCCGGCCCGAGCTGCAGCCGCTCCTCGGAGATCTCCGGATCGGCGACGATCCCCAGCAGCGTGCCGGGCGAGCCGGCCGTCTCGACCTCGCCGGAGGCGCGCAGGACGAGCGGCAGCGGATGGCCGCCCGTGGCCAGCACGACGTCGGCCCCGCCGAGGCGCGGCGTGACCGACGCGTAGAGCACGGTGCAGAAGCGGTAGTCCATCCGCTGGCGCAGCAGCCCCTCGTTGAGCTCGGTCAGCACGCGGCTCGGGCGGCGGCTGTGGAGCACTGAGGCGCGCAGCGTGTAGCGGGCCAGAGCGGTGATGGCGGCGGCCTCCGCGCCCTTGCCGCAGACGTCGCCGATGACCAGCGCCCAATCGCCGCCGCCCGTGGCGAAGCAGTCGTAGAAGTCCCCGCCGATCTCGTTGCCGGAGCCCGCGGCGAGGTAGCGCGCGGCCACCTCGGCGCTCGGGATCCGCGGCAGCTCGGGCGGCAGCAGCGAGCGCTGCAGCGTCCGCGCCACCGCGGAGCGCTCCTCGTACAGCCGCGCGTTGTCGAGCGCCAGCGCGGCGCGGCGGCCCAGGTCCTCCAGCAGCGCGAGCGTCTCGTCGTGGTCGACCGGCTCGAGCGCGTCGAAGCCGGCGGCGAGTGCGCCCACCACGCGCCCCCGGGCGCTGAGCGGCACCACGAGCAGCGTGCGCGCACCCGGCGCGGCGTCCGACGGGTCGCCGGCGATCGCGGCGCGGCCCGTGCGCAGCACCTCGGCCACGGGGTCGTCCACGCGGCCGGCGAGCACGCCGTCCAGGTCGAGTGCCAGCTCGCGTACGGGATCGCGCGCGACCGCGGCGATGCGGCGCGCCGGTCCCGGATAGGCGCCGAGCGCCACGAGGCAGGTGTCGGCGAGGTCGCGCACGCACAGGCGGGCGACGCTGTCCAGCGTGCGGGCCTCGTCGAGCGACTGGTCGAACACCGCGCTCGCCTCCGCGAGCAGCGCGGTGCGCCGCAGCAGGCGCTCGCGCTCGTCCTCGGCCCGCTGGCGCGCCGTGATGTCGCGCACCACGACCACCAGCTGGCGCTGCACGGGTGGCCCGGCGATCTCCAGCGGCACGCCGGCCAGCTCCAGCAGCACGCGGCCGCCGTCGCGGCGGCGCATCGCGACGCGGTAGCTGCGGTCGACGAACTCGCGCTCGGCCCGCAGCCGCGCGCGGCGCCGGGCCTCGCCGCGGCTGTCCGGCTCGACGAGGTCGAACACCGACTCCATCGCGGCCAGCTCGGGGAACGTATAGCCGCCGAGCTGCTCGAAGGCGGCGTTCGCGTACACGCAGCGCTCGTCCTCGATCACCACCATCCCCTCGCCGACCTCCGAGAGCGCGGTCAGCAGCGTCTCGTAGCGGTCGGTCTGGGTGCGCAGCGCCCGCTTGGCGGCGCGCCGGTCCGTGACCTCGAAGACGACGGTCCCGACGCCGATCAGCTCCCCGCCGTCGCTGGCGCGCACGGGCCAGTAGGAGGCGACCCACTCGCGCACCACGCCCGGCCGGGCGGGCGTCTCGCCGCGCAGCTCCAGCTCGGTGGCCGGCCGGCCGGTCTCGGCCACCCGGCGCACCTCCGCGTCACCCTCAGGGACGCCGGGGAGGATCTCCGCCAGCGTGCGGCCGATGTGGTCGGCGGGCGACAGCCCATTGATCTCGGCCAGGCGGTCGTTGATGCGCACGAAGCGCCCGTCGAGGTCGTGGAAGGCGAGGCCGACCGGCGCGCGGCTGAAGATGACGTCGAGCAGCCCGAGCGTCTCGTCCGCACGCCGGATGTCGCCTGACGGAGGGGCCACGGGTACATCATCCCGGCTCTCATCCGAAGAAC
>Ga0183260_10005429_pt1 | contig 10021 bp, 10 predicted proteins | sample AntDrymUQ4972206_2_FD_129768 | JGI IMG/M metagenome (GOLD analysis project Ga0183260, IMG submission 129768) | Polar desert sand microbial communities from Dry Valleys, Antarctica - metaG UQ497 (22.06) (version 2) (version 2) | ecosystem: Environmental > Terrestrial > Soil > Desert | place...
GACGATCCTCAAGCGCGCGGAGACGTACTTCCCGCACCAGGAGATCGTCACGCGGATGCCGGACAAGAGCTTCCACACGTATTCGTTCGCCGACTTCGGCCAGCGAGCTCGGCAACTGGCCGTCGCCTTGAAGGGAGTCGGCCTCGAGCCCGGCGACCGCGTCGCCACCCTCTGCTGGAACCACTACCAGCATCTCGAGGCGTATCTCGGAATCCCGTGCGGAGGCTACGTACTGCACACGCTCAACCTGCGGCTGCACCCGAACGACCTGGGCTACATCGCCACGCACGCGGGCGACAAGGCGGTGATCGTCGACAAGAGCCTGCTACCGCTCTGGGAGCAGTTCGCAGACCAGACCCCGATCGAGCACGTCTTCGTCGTCGAGGATTCCTACGAGGAGTTGCTCGCGGGCGCGAGCTCGGACGACTACGAGGATCCGAAGCTCGACGAGGATACGGCTGCAGCGATGTGCTACACGAGCGGCACGACAGGGATGCCCAAGGGCGTCCTCTACTCGCACCGGTCGACTGTCCTGCACACGCTTGGGCAAGCGCTGGCCGCGCCACTCGGCCTGCACGTGACCGAGGCGGAGACGATGCTCCCGGTCGTGCCGATGTTCCACGCGAATGCGTGGGGGTACCCGTACACGTGCCTGATGGTCGGAGCGAAGCTCGTCTTCCCCGGGCCGTTCCTCGACCCGGAGACGCTGCTCGACGACTTCGAGCAGCAAGGCGTGACAATCACCGCCGGTGTGCCGACGATCTGGATGGGAATCCTCGGCATGCTCGACAAGGAGCCCGAGCGCTGGAACCTCTCGAAGCTGCACTCGATGCTCGTCGGCGGCTCGGCGGCGCCGCGCGCGATGATCGCCGGCTTCCGGCAGCGGCACGGCAAGACCGTCGTGCACGGCTGGGGCATGACGGAGACCTCACCGCTCGCGACCGCGTCCGACTACGTGGGCGAGTTCCGCACCGCCGACGAGGAGACGCAGCTCGACGTTGTCGCCATGCAGGGTCTGCCGCTTCCGTTCGTCGAGCTTCGCGCGATCGACGACGAGGGCAAGGAGATCCCGTGGGACGGCGAGGCGATGGGCGAGCTCGAGGTGCGCGGCCCCTGGGTCGCGTCCGGCTACTACGAGACTCCCGAGCAGGCCGAACGCTGGACGGACGACGGCTGGTTCAAGACCGGCGACATCGCGTCCTTCCACCCGAAGGGCTACGTGATGATCAAGGACCGCTCGAAGGACGTGATCAAGTCCGGCGGCGAGTGGATCTCGTCGGTCGATCTCGAGAACGCGCTGATGGCGCATCCTGCGATCGCGGAGGCGGCGGTGATCGCGATCCCGCACGAGAAGTGGGACGAGCGGCCGCTGGCGGTCTGCGTGCTGCGCGAGGGTCAGACCGCGACCGGGGACGAGCTGCGCGAGTTCCTCGCTCCGAACTTCGCCAAGTTCTGGCTCCCGGACGCGTTCGAGTTCGTGCAGGAGATCCCGAAGACAGCCGTCGGCAAGTTCCGCAAGACGGCGCTGCGGGAGCAGTTCCCGAGCGCGTCGGTTTCCGCCTAGTGCAAATTCAGGCGAAGACGTTCATCGTCACCGGTGGCCGCTCCGGGCTCGGGGAGGCCACCGCGGCGATGCTCGAGCGCGAGGGCGCCAAGGTGGTGATCGCCGACCTGCCCGAGACGGATGTGACCGACGAGGAGGCGGTGCGCTCGCTCGTCGAGTCGTGCGACGAGCTGCACGGCGTCGTCAACTGCGCCGGGATCGGCGGCGGCGCCCGCGTGATCGGGTTTCCGCTCGACCGTTTCCGGAAGGTGATCGAGGTGAACCTGATCGGCACTTTCAACGTGCTCAGCCAGGCCGCTGCGAAGATGGCAGAGGGCGAGCCGGACAACGAGGGAACGCGCGGAGTGATCGTCAACACCGCCTCGAACGCCGCCTTCGACGGCCAGATCGGGCAGGCGGCCTACACGGCGTCGAAGGCCGGAGTCGCGGGCATGACGCTCCCGCTCGCCCGCGACCTCGCCTCCAAGGGCATCCGGGTCGTCACGATCGCTCCCGGTCCGTCGGACACGCCGATGCTCGGCCCGATGCGCGACGACATCCGTGAGAGCCTGACATCGCAGATCCCCTTCCCGAAGCGCCTCGGCCGCGCCGAGGACTTCGCCTCGCTCGTCAAGCACATCGTCGAGAACGAATACCTGAACGGCGAGGTGATCCGCCTCGACGGCGCGCTTCGCATGAGCCCGCGTTGATGGCGCAAGATGAGCATCCGCAGGAGCGGATCCTCATCGCGCAGAACCCTGAAGGGGCCGCCAGCGGCCCCAACACCGCCGCAAGCGAGAAGGAGTCAGATGGCTGAGATGGTCAAGGTCGAGCAGGACGGCCGCGTCGCGATCGTCACCCTCGACCACCCGCCCGTGAACGCGCTCTCGTCGAAGCTGCTCGAGGAGCTCGAGGGGGAATACGACCGGCTCGACCGCGACGACGAGACACGCGCGATCGTCCTCCGCGGTGAGGGTGAGAAGGCTTTCGTCGCCGGGGCCGACATCACCGAGTTCCCGGCGATGCGCGCGCAGATCGAGGAAGCGGCCGAAACCGGCAGCGCGCGCGGGATCCAGAAGCTTGCGGCGCGGATGGACGCCGGGCGCACGCCGGTAGTCGCCGCGATCCACGGCTACTGCCTCGGCGGCGGCCTCGAGCTCGCGATGGCCTGCGACATCCGGATCGCAGCGGAGGACGCGCAGCTCGGCCAGCCGGAGATCAAGCTCGGCCTGATCCCGGGCGGCGGCGGCACCCAGCGTCTCCCGCGGCTCGTCGGCCAGGGGCGCGCGCTCCTGCTCAACCTCTCCGGCGACCCGATCTCCGGCACGCAGGCGTACGACTGGGGCCTGGTCGAGCAGGTGGTGCCGCGCGAGGGGCTGCTGGACGCGGCGCTCGAGCTGGCGCGGACGCTCTCGGAGCGCTCGCCGCACGCGATGGGCGTGATCAAGGAGCTCGCCTCGGAGACGCGCGACCTCCCGCTCTCGGAGGGCATGCGCCGCGAAGCGCAGGGCTTCATCCGCTGCATAGGGAGCGCGGACGGCGCCGAGGGCGTGGTCGCGTTCCTGGAGAAACGCAAGCCCGAGTTCACGGGAAAGTAGTGCGGGCGGCAGTCCTCCACGAGGTCGGCGGGCCGCTCTCCGTGGAGAACGTGCCCGATCCGGAGCCCGGCCCCGGCCAGTCGCTCGTGGAGGTGCGCGCCGCCGGGATCAACTTCGCCGACGTGCTTGTCCGCCTGGGGCACTATCCGCAGCCGCCACCGCTCCCGACGATCCTCGGCAACGAGGTGGCCGGCGACCTTGACGGGAGGCGCGTACTTGGGTTCGTCCGGACGACCGGTGGGGGCTACGCGGACCGAGCCGCTGTCGACGACGCCTGGATCTTCGACCTTCCCGAGAGCGCCAGCTACGCGGAGGGTGCAGCGTTCCTGACGACGTTCCTGACGGCGGCGCTGCCTTTCAAGCGCCAGGCGCACATCCATCCCGGTTCGCAGGTGCTCGTCACGGCAGCGGCCGGAGGCGTCGGCACCGCGGCGATCCAGGTCGCGCGCCTGCTCGGCGCCACGGTCACCGCCGCGGCCGGGTCGGAGGAGAAGCTCGCGCTGGCGCGGGCGCTCGGCGCGGAACGGACCGTGTCGTACGACGAGATCGGACAGTTGGACGACATCGACGTGGCGCTCGACCCGGTCGGCGGGCCCGTTTTCACCGCCTGCCTGAAGTCGCTGCGGCCGCTCGGGGTCGCAATCGGGATCGGCTTCGCCGGCGGCGCCTGGGAGCCCGTCGACCCGGCGCGGCTCGTGGGCCGGAACGTCGGCGTCCAGGGCTTCTACCTCGGCCGGCTGATGGGGTTCCGGCCGGTGCTCGTGCAGGAGGAGGCACGCGAGCTGCTGGCACTGTGGCGTCGCGGCTCGCTGCGCCCCGTGGTCGGGGCGGAGTTCCCGCTTGACCAGGCAAACGACGCGCACGAGCTGATCTCCTCGCGGAAATCGACCGGCAAGGTGATTCTTGTTCCCTGAGACCGCTCTCGTCACGGGCGCGTCCGGCGGAATCGGCCGGGCGCTCGTCACCATGCTCGAGGCAGAGGGCGCTGAGGTGCGCGGCCTCGACCTCGTCGACGGCTTCGACGTGTCCGACCCGGAGGCATGGGAGCGCGTAGAGCCGGCCGACCTCGTCTGCCTGAACGCCGGCGTGCTCGCCGCCGGCGACGGTTCGCTCGCCGACTACCGCCGCATCCTGGGCGTGAACGTCGACGGGGTCGTCTTCGGCGTCCAGACGCTCGCGCCGAGGATGCGGCAGGGCAGCGTCTTTGTGGTCACCGCCTCGCTGGCCGGGCTGATCCCGATGGAGTCGGATCCGCTCTACGTGCTGACCAAGCACGCGGTCGTCGGCTACGCACGGTCGATGGCGCCGATCCTCGAGCCGCGCGGGATCCGGATCAACCTGATCTGTCCGGGGATCGTGCGGACGCCGATGACGGAGGACGCGCAGGCGGAGCTCGACGCGGCAGGCTTCCCGCTGATGGATCCCGACCAGATCGCCGCGGCGACCTTGCTCGCCGCCCGCAGCGAGGCCACCGGCCAGGCGTGGATCTGCCAGCCGGGCCGCGAGCCGCTGCAATTCAAGTTCCCGAACGTCCCCGGCCCCCGCGTTGAGGGCGCCGAGGGAATGGTGCCGCAGCTGTGAAGCTCGGGATGCAGGTCGGCTACGACGATCCGATCGGGTCGGTTGCGCTCGCGCAGCAGGCCGACCGGCTCGGCTTCCATTCCGTCTGGACGTCCGAGGCCTGGGGCGCCGATGCCGTGACCGTCGCCTCCTGGATCGCCGCGACCACGGAGCAGATCGGGATCGGCACCGCGATCATGCAGATGCCGGCGCGCACTCCCGCCATGACCGCGATGACGGTCGCGACCCTCGACCAGCTGTCCGGCGGCCGCGTGCTGCTCGGCCTCGGCACCTCCGGGCCGCAGGTGGTCGAGGGCTGGCACGGCGTTCCGTGGGGAAAACCGCTCGGCCGCACGCGCGAGTACGTCGAGATCGTCCGCGCCGCGCTCCGCCGCGAGACGGTCGAACACCACGGCGCGCACTACGACATCCCCTATTCCGGAGAGGACGCGACCGGGCTCGGCAAGCCGCTGAAGCTGATCCTGAAGCCGCTCCGCCGCGACGTCCCGATCTACCTCGCCGCGATCGGGCCGAAGAACGTCGCCCTCGCGGCGGAGATCGCGGACGGCTGGCTGCCGATCTTCTTCTCCCCATACCGCTTCCGCGAGATCCACGGCCCCTCGCTCGCGGGCGCGCCTGAGGACTTCCAGATCGCCCCGATGTGCCCCGTTCTGGTCGGCGACGACGTGCAGCAGTGCCGAGACATGCTGAAGCCGCTGCTTGCGCTCTACATCGGCGGCATGGGCGCCCGCGGCAAGAACTTCTACAACTCGCTCGCCCAGCGGTACGGCTTCGAGGAGGCGGCGGCGAAAATCCAAGACCTCTACCTCAGCGGCTCGAAAGGGGAGGCGGCGATGGCCGTCCCCGATGAGCTGGTCGACGAGATTGCGCTCGTCGGGTCGAAGGAGCGGATCGCCGAGCGGCTCGGGGCCTGGCGCGAAGCGGGGATCTCGTCGCTCCTGATCCAGGCGCGTCAGCAGGAGGCGCTCGAGGTGATGGCGGAGCTGCTGCTATGAAGAAGGAGGCCTTCGTGGCCGCGCTGTCACACGTATTGGGGGAGCCCGTCGAGCGCGCCGTACTGCTGGCCGGCGGCGCCTCGAAGGAGGCCTGGGCGGTCGACTGCGGCGGGCGCGAGCTGCTGATCCGCCGCGCAGCGGGCGGCGTCATTCATCAGACGACGCTGACGCTCGAGCGCGAGTTCGAGGTGCTGCGTGCGGCGCACGAGGCAGGCGTGAAGGTGCCGGAGCCGATCGCGTACCTGGGCGAGATCGAAGGGCGCGAGGCGTTCGTGATGGAACGGATCAAGGGCGAAACGATCGGCCGACGGATCGTAAAGAGCCCGCCGTCCGGGCTCGACCTCCAGCTCGCCGAGGAGCTGGCGAAGATCCACGCGATCCCGCCCGAACGGCTGCCGTTCCTCGAGCAGGGCGACATGATCGAGCGGTTCTACGCGGAGCTCGACTCGGTCGGCGAGCCCCATCCCGCAATCGAGCTCGGACTGCACTGGGTCAAGGAGCGGCTGCCGCAGGGCCGCGAGCCCGTGGTCGTCCACGGGGACTGGCGAATTGGGAACATCGCGGTCGACGAGCACGGCATCGTCGCCGTCCTCGACTGGGAGTTCGCACACCTCGCCGACCCGGTCGAAGACCTCGCCTGGCCGCTCGTCCGCGCCTGGCGTTTCGGAGCCGACGACCGCCACCTCGGCGGCGTCGCCGAGCTGGAGCCCTATCTCGAGCGCTATGCGGAGCTGACCGGCCGCGAGGTCACCCGTGAGGAGCTGCTCGTCTGGGAGGTGTTCGGCAACGTCAAGTGGGCGACGGGCTGCCTGACCCAGTCACGGCGGCACCTCAACGGGCAGGAGCGGAGCGTCGAGCTCGCCGTGCTGGGGCGGCTCGCTGCCGAGATGGAGTACGAGCTGCTGGATCTCATCGACCATGCCGCATGACCGCCCGACGCCCCAGGAGCTCGCGGAGGCCGTCCGCGAGTTTCTACAGGAAGAGATCCTTCCGATCCTCGAAGATCACCGGCTGAAGTTCCGCACGATCGTCGCGATCAACGGGCTCGGGATCGCCGAGCGGGAGCTCTGGGCGACGACAGCGCCACGCGAAAACGAGTGGGAGCTGGCGCGCAGCATCCGCGCGGGCGACGTACCGGAGAACGCGGTCGCGCTGCTGAAGGAGCAGGTGGCGGAGAAGCTGCGCGTCTCCAACCCCCGCCACCTCGCCAAGTACGAGTGAGGCGCCGCCTCTACCTGATGCGGCACGCCGAGGTCTCGTACGTGGACGAGGCGGGGCGGCCGGTGAGCCCAGAGCATGTGCCCCTGACGCCGCGGGGACACGAGCAGGCGGGGGCTGCGCGCGAGGCGCTCGCCGGCATCGAGCTCGACCTCGTCGTCGCGAGCGACCTGCCCCGCACGGCCGAGACGGCCGCGATCGTTGCTCCCGGCCACGAGGTCGAGCGCTGGCCGGAGCTCGCCGAGTGGCGCGGCGGCCGGCTCGACGCGATCCCACCCGGTGAGCTGGAGCAGGTGTTCGTCGGCGCGCTGCGGGTTACCGACGAGAGCTCACGCTTCCTCGGCGGCGAGTCGCTCGGTGAGGCGCTCGACCGGGTCCATCCCGCCCTCGACAGGCTCGTGGCGCGCGAATGGGAGACGGCGCTCGCCGTTCTCCACGGTGGCGTCAACCGGATCGTCATCTCCTACGCCCTCTCCGGCGACCGGACCTATTTCGGCACGTTCGAGCAGGCACCGGCCTGCATCAACGTGCTCGATCTCGGCGACGACGGCTGGATCGTCCGCACCGTCAACTACATCCCCTACGACCCGCTCCACCCCGCGCGCGAGACGACGATGGAGCACCTGTGGGCTCAGTTCCGGGAATGGAGGGACGTTCGCTGAAGGCCGCCCAGCCGGTCTACGCGATGTCGACCTGAATCGTGTGGTGCCCGCTGGCCCCGTTGGGCGCGACGTCCGTCCGCTCGGCCGTTTGAGTTTCGCCAGTGCCGTCCGTCGCCCGGACGGCGATCACGTGCCGTCCGGGTGCCTCGTCCCAGGGCATGAACCACTGGCGCCAGCATTCGTCGTTCAGCGGCGCCGCGAGCGTCGCCTCCTGCCAAGGGCCGCCGTCGACCTGAACCTCGACGCGCTCGATGCCGCGCGTGGGAGCCCACGCGACGCCTGCGATGACCTGGCCCGAAGCAACGTCGATCCGGGACTGCGTCTTGATCGGCCCTTCCTTCGACCAGCCTCGAGGGATCCAGTATCCATCGACTGCGTCGAAGCTCGTCAACTCGATCTCCGTGAGCCACTTCGTCGCGGACACGTAGCCGTAGAGTCCGGGCACCACGATCCGGGCCGGGAAGCCGTGCGCCGTCGGCAGCGGCTCGCCGTTCATCGCCACCGCGACCATGGCATTCCTGCGGTCTAGCGCCACCCGGGTCGGGAAGCCGGCGGTGAATCCGTCTACCGATCGCCCGAGGATCTGCGTCGCGCCTTTCCGGACGCCCGCTCGCTCCAGCAGGTCAGCCAGCGGCACTCCCTGCCACCGAGCGTTGCCGACCAGGCCTCCGCCGACCTCGTTGGAGACGCACGACAGCGTCACGTCCGCCTCGATGTGGGGCAGTGCCATCAGCTCGGCATAGCTGAGAGTGAAGGGCCGGTCGACCATGCCCTTCACCTTCAGGGACCAGTCCCCCGGGTCGACCTGGGGGACGATCAGGGCGGTGTCGATCCGGTAGAACTCGTCGTTCGGGACGTACAGCGGAGCGAGCCCGGCGATGTTCAGGTCTGCGCCGGCAGGCGGCGCGGGCGCGCGACGGGCCGGACGAGGGATGCGGATCGCCTGCCGGATCTCGTCGATACGTTTCCTGGCCGCAAGCACCCGCCCGCCGAAGGCGCCGGCGCCGGCCACGACGACGGCGGCAGCCGCGGCCACCAGAAAGCGCTTTCGGTCGGCGACCCCGCCGCCCGCCGGATCACGGATCGCCGGCGCTGCAGCCGCTGCCGACGCGGCGCTCGGCCGAACCGCCCTTAGCAAGAGCCAGAGCGCGAGGATGCCCGCGGACACGGCAGCGGCGCCGGCCGCGATCGGGCCGGCCACGTCAGTCTGAGGGTCGGCGATCGACGCGGCGACGCCGACGCCGGTCATGGTTGCGAGTCCGGCCGCGCCGACGACGAATCGCCGCACGCTCAGGATGCCGAGCACGGCGCCGAGCAGTCCGGAGACGACAATGATGTTGGCGAGCAGGAACGGCTTGTCGTTGCCGCCGAGCGTGGAGATCACAGCCCGCTCGAGCCAGCCGGGAACGAGGTCGATAACGACGTCGCCGACGGCGACGACGAGCGATCGGCTCGCCGGCAAGGAGGACGCGACAAGCTCGGCGACCCCCAGCGTCACCGCTACCGCGAGGAGCCCCGCAGCGGCGGCGTACCCGCGGCCGACCGAACGGCGGCGCCCCTCCGCGTGCGAAGCGTCCGCGTCGGACGGTTCTTCCAAGCCCATCGCGTCAAGGCTAGCCGCCGCCGGCTCACGCGCACCTTAAGAAAGGAGTAACGAGAGTGTGGTTCGTTTCTCAGCGCAGCCGTTCGACGATCATGGCCATGCCCTGGCCGCCGCCGACGCACATGGTCTCGAGGCCGATCGTCGCGTCGACTATGTCCAGGTCGTTCAGGAGCGTGCACATGATCCGCGCGCCCGTCATGCCGTAGGGGTGGCCGAGCGCGATCGCGCCGCCGTGCGGGTTCAGCTTCTCGCCGAACGGGTCGACGCCGAGCTCGCGGCAGACCGGAATCACCTGGGCGGCGAAGGCCTCGTTCAGCTCCATCACGTCGATGTCGTCGATCGTCATCCCCGCGCGTTCGAGCACGACCTCGACGGCGTCGATCGGGCCGACGCCCATGATCTCGGGGTCGACTCCGGTGACCGCACTCGCGACGATTCGCGCGCGCGGCTGGACGCCGAGTTCCTTGGCCCGCTCGTCGGACATGATCACGAGCGCCGCGGCACCGTCGTTCAGCGGGCACGAGTTGCCGGCGGTGACGTTGCCGTCCGGCTTGAAGGCCGGCTGAAGCTCCTGCAGCTTCTCGAAGGTGGACGATGGCCGTGGGCCGTCGTCGGCGGAGACGACTGTGCCGTCCTCCTTCGTGTACGGCGTCAGCTCGCGAGCGAAGAAGCCGGATGCCTGCGCCGCGACCGCGCGTTCCTGCGAGCGCTGCGCGAAGCGGTCCATGTCGTCCCGCGAGACGTCGTAACGTTCGGCGACGTTCTCGGCGGTGAGGCCCATCGGGATGTAAACGTTCGCGATCGCGTCCTCGCCGACGAGC
>Ga0183260_10005430_pt1 | contig 10020 bp, 8 predicted proteins | sample AntDrymUQ4972206_2_FD_129768 | JGI IMG/M metagenome (GOLD analysis project Ga0183260, IMG submission 129768) | Polar desert sand microbial communities from Dry Valleys, Antarctica - metaG UQ497 (22.06) (version 2) (version 2) | ecosystem: Environmental > Terrestrial > Soil > Desert | place...
AGCCGGTCGAGCTGCTCCGCGAGCTCGAGGAGCGCGCTCCCTTCGAATTCAAGGTCCGCGACACGCGCGGAGACGGGGTGGTGCTCGACATCGACGCCGAGGGCCCCGAAGGCGACGAGAACCGCGCGGCCTGAGAGACGACGACGGCGAGCCACAGGGCCGGGGCGGCCCATCTGCTCAGGATCGGTCCACCTTCGTATCTGCTGACGGCTCCTCGCAAGGACCCACCACGGCGACCGGTCGGCCCCACCGGGTGACAAGCGTCGAGATCCCGGCTTCCGCAGCCCGGACATAGTGGGCGAGGTGAGCGTAGAACTCGTCCATCCCCACGGTGTGCTTGATCGGTTCCGTCCGCTGCGCCGGCACGGCCAGCTTCGCCGTCGGCCCAGTTGGGCCCAAGCGATCAGTAGTGGAGCCAGTGGGGCTCGAACCCACGACCTCGTCACTGCCAGCGACGCGCTCTCCCAGCTGAGCTATGGCCCCAAACTCGTAATCCGCCGCCCAGTTTATCGCGGCCTTCTGTCGGTTTCGCGTCGGTGCGAGCCTTAGGTGTAGCTGACCGATTCCGGCCGCCAGCGTAATCGGCACCAGGTAGCACCGGTCCAACTCGGGGCAGTAGATCGCAATCGCGTCAATCTCTTTCTCCGTGTAGGTGCTCCGCACGTAGCCGCGACCCGGCGAGTACCAAGATCCCCCGATTGGCACGTTGAGAATGTCGCCACGCGGACGAGCGCACTTACATTGCGCCCGGAGGAGCCCAGGCCGCATGTCGAAGATCAGGTCGTAGCGCTCCTGCGCGAACGGACGGGATACCCCGATCCCCAGTTTCACGGCTTCTGCCGCTATCGCCGCTTCCGCAATCACACCCCGATCGTTGGTCCCTTCCATGGCGGCAATGATCCCGTCGCGGCCGGATACGGTGACCCCGAAAACGCACGAAAGCGTGCCCACAACGTGACATGTTTGCGTGGAATCAGTGCCGAACGAGGACGTGATTGGTCGCGCCGATTGAACCATTCGCGCCTTACCCACGAATCGGTAGGTGCAGGGAGCGATGGCCCCATGGCCGTCGCCGCAATTTCAAACTAGGAGGAATCCGCACATGCGAAGCAAGACAAGAGTCGGCCTGCTGGCCGCACTTGCGCTCGCAGTCGCGGTCTCGATTCCGGCGACCGCCCAGGCGCGGACGCTGTACGGGACCACAAGCGACGGCAAGCTCGTCACGTTCCAAGACAAGCAGACGAAGACGAAGGTGAAGCCCACGGCCAAGCAGATCGCAGCCGGCAAGAAGGTGAAGCCGGTGAAGGCCGTCAAGGTCGTCGCCAAGCGCAACATCTTCGGCCTGCCGGCAGGCGTACGGATCGTCGGCATCGACGTCCGCCCGCTGACCGGCGAGCTGTACGGCGTCGGCAGCAACAGCGCCATCTACAGGGTCATCATCACGGGCAACGGCACTGCCGTCGCGCTCTTCGCAGGCAGCTTCGCGGGAGCGACGTCGAACCTGAACGGAACCCATTTCGGGGTGGACTTCAACCCCGTCCCGGATCGCATCAGGATCGTCAGCAACGCCGGCCAGAACCTGAGGATCGACCCGAACGGCACGACTGCCGGCAGCACGGGAGTGCCCCCCGGCGCGACCGCGGCTCCGCCCGCAGTGGACGGCGCCCTCAACCCGGGCTCACCCTCGGTCGTCGGCGCGGCGTACCTGAACTCGGGTCTCAACCCGGTCAAGCCGACGGCGACGCTGCTGTACGTGATCGACCAGGCCCAGGACACGCTGTACGTCCAGAACCCGCCCAACATGGGCACCCTGACCACCCCGGTGAAGCTGAGCGCCAACGTCGGCAACGACGTCGGCTTCGACATCGCCGGCACGTCCAACACGGCGTACGTCACCAACGCCGGTTCGAAGGTGACGACGCTCTACCGCCTCGATCTCGCCAGCGGCGCGATGACGAGGATCGGAGACGTCAGCAACGTGGACAAGAAGGGCAAGGTCAAGAGGACCACCCTGACCGGCCTCGCGGCTTCGCAGGACTAGCGAAGCGGCACAAGGCTCCCGTTCGCAAGGGCGGGTACGTGGACAGGCGACGGGCCGGCATTGCGCCGGCCCGCCGTCGTTCTCGGGTCGATTCCTAGAGCGACCGCGCGATCCGTCGTGCCTCGTCCAGCGCCCTGCGGGCCGGCGGCGCCAGGCGCCTGCGGACGCGCCAGGGCGCTCCCGAGAAGTTGAAGTTGGCGACCGTTGCGAAACCCTCCTCGTCCTCTCGAAGCGCGAGCAGCAGGTGGGCCACGCGGTCTCCCGCGGGCAGGTCTCCCGCCTTGTGGACGCGGACGCACCAGCAGTCGATCCGGCGACCGCCGGGGCGCACCATCAGTGCTCCCTCCTCGCCGACCAGCCACACGCCGAGGCGGCCCCGCTGGAGGGCCAGGCCCGTCTGGGCCAGAAGCGCGCGCTCGTCGTGGCCCACCAGGTCTCCGAGGAGTCCCAGGGCGACGCCCTCCGGGCCGCTGTTGGCACCCGGCCTCCGGGAGGCGCTCCGCTCGCTGCCGATCGGCACCACCGCCCTCGCGCCGCGGCCCGCCTGGATGTGCAGCACGGCGACGCCGTGGGCGAGGAAGAGCGCCGCGGCGGGAGCCGCCAGCGGCTCGATCGCCATCAGGGCCGCGACCGGCGCCCCGAAGGTGACGACCACTCCCGCAGTCCACGCCGTCCAGCGGCGCCCTTCGCGGCGCAGGGTCAGTGCGCTGGCGCGCTCGCGCCAGGGCACCATCGCGGTCTCCGCCAGCTTCTTCTGGCTGGGTGGCGCCAGCGGAGCGCCTCGGATTGCGTCCTCGGCGGGCACTTCGGGCTTCGCCCTCAGGGCCTAGCCGCCCGAGATCGGGCGCCTCAGCACGACCAGCTCGGCGTCGAGCGGCAACTCCCGCACGACCTCAGCGGTGCCGTCGGCCCGGCTGACGCTGGCGAGCATCCCCTGCTCGAGCTCGCGGCGGAAGGCGGTGGTCGCCGCCTCCTGGGAGGCCTCGTCGCCGGCGGTCCAGCTCGCCAGCTCGGTGTGGCCGGTGGGGTCCATCCTGATCAGTCGCGACATCCGATCTCCTTTCCTCTCCTCACAACGGAATATACGCTGCGCTCCCGCTCGTAGACTGGCCCCGCGATGGCGGGCACCCGACACGACTCAGACACCACCGAGGCATCGCAGGGCGACGACGCGCCGGGGCGATACGAGCCGCTCGAGATAGAGCGCCGCTGGCAGCGGGTCTGGGACGCGGAGAACACATGGGTCGTGGCCAACCCCGGCGCCCCGGAGTTCGACGCCGAGCGGCCCAAGGCCTACGTGCTGGAGATGCTGCCCTATCCCTCGGGCGAGCCCCACGTCGGCCACCTCAAGTGCTACTCGGTCGGCGACGCGATCGCCCACTACCGCCGCCGCCGCGGCTTCGACGTGATCCACCCGATGGGCTACGACGCGTTCGGCCTGCCCGCCGAGAACAACGCGATCCAGACCGGCGAGGCGCCCAAGACCGCGACCGAGCGCTCGATCGCCTCGTTCCGCGAGCAGTTCAGGCAGTGGGGGATCTCGCTCGACTGGACCCGCGAGGTATCGACCCACGAGCCCTCCTACTACCGCTGGACCCAGTGGATCTTCCTCAAGCTCTTCGAGCAGGGCCTGGCTTATCGCGCGGAGGCCCCGGTCCAGTGGTGCCCCGAGGACCAGACGGTCCTCGCCAACGAGCAGGTGGTCGACGGCCGCTGCGAGCGCTGCGGCACCTTGGTCGTGCAGCGCCGCCTCGAGCAGTGGTTCTTCAAGATCACCGACTACGCGCAGCGCTTGCTCGACGACTTCGACCTGCTCGACTCCTGGCCCGAGCACGTGGTCACGATGCAGCGCAACTGGATCGGCCGCTCCGAGGGAGCCGAGGTCACCTTCCGCTGCGAGGAGCTCGACCTCGACTTCCCGGTCTTCACGACCCGTCCCGACACGCTGTTCGGCGCCACCTTCTTCGTGATGGCCCCCGAGCACCCGGACGTCGGGGAGCTCGTCGCCGGGACCGAGCACGAGGGGGCCGTCCGCGAATACGTCGACGAGGCCGCCCGCGCCTCGACCGAAGACCGCGGCTCCGAGGATCGCCCCAAGACCGGAGTCCCGACGGGCCGCGTCGTCACCAACCCCGTCAACGGCGAGCAGATCCCCGTCTTCGTCGCCGACTACGTGCTCATGGACTACGGCACCGGCGCGCTGATGGCGGTCCCGGCCCACGACCAGCGCGACTGGGACTTCGCCAAGGCGTTCGAGCTGCCCATCCGAGTCGTCATCGAGCCCGAAGCCGGCCCCGGACGCGAAGCGGAGGAGCCGGCGAAGAGTGGGGCCTACACCGAAAAGGGCGACCAGGGCCGCATCGTCAACTCGGGGGAGTTCGACGGCCTGACTCCAGCGGAGGCGATCGAAAAGATCACCGCCTGGCTCGACTCAGAGGGGAGGGGTGAGGCGACCGTCAACTACCGACTGCGCGATTGGCTGATCAGCCGCCAGCGCTACTGGGGCGCGCCCATACCGATCGTCCATTGCGAGAAGTGCGGCCTGGTGCCGGTCCCAGGGGACCAGCTGCCCATCAAGCTGCCTGACATCGAGAACTACTCGCCCGAGGGCGAGAGCCCACTGGCCGCCGCCGAGGACTGGGTCAACACGGACTGCCCTAATTGCGGCGGCGCCGCAAAGCGCGATACCGACACGATGGACACATTCGTCGATTCGTCGTGGTACTTCATCCGCTACCTGGACCCGCGCAACGACGACGAGGCGTGGGGCCGCGACGCAGCCGACCACTGGATGCCCGTCGACCAGTACATCGGCGGCGTCGAGCACGCGATCCTCCACCTCATGTACGCGCGGTTCTTCTGCAAGGCGCTCGCTGACATGGGCCTGCTCGGGGTCCAGGAGCCTTTCCGGAACCTCTTCACCCAGGGGATGATCACCCGCGACGGGGCGAAGATGTCCAAGTCGAAGGGCAACACGGTCAGCCCCCGCGAGTTCGTCGAGCGCTACGGCGCGGACTCCACCCGCACGTACATCTGCTTCATGGGCCCGCCGGTGAAGGGCGGCGACTGGACCGACGAGGGCGTCGAGGGCGTCCACCGCTTTCTGTCGCGCCTGTGGCGGCTCTCACGAGAGGTCGACGAGAAGACGGAAGCCGGCGAGCCGGGGGACGACGGCGTCGCAAAGGAGCTTCTGGCGAAGACCCACTGGGCGATCGACAAGGTCACCCGCGACATCGACCCCCGCTTCCAGTTCAACACCGCGATCGCGGCGGTGATGGAGCTGGTCAACGACCTCTACCGGCTCAAGGACTCCGCCTACGGGGACCCCGGCGCCGAGGCCGCGCTGCGCTTCGGGACCTCGACAGCCGCCTCCCTGATCTTCCCTTTCGCTCCGCACCTCGGCAGCGACGTCTACGAGCTGCTCCAGGGTGAGCGCGTGTGGGAGCAGAACTGGCCGGAGGCCGATCCGGCGCACCTCTCGAGGGACACGTTTCCGCTCGTCGTCCAGGTCAACGGCAAGCTGCGCGACCGCATCGACGCCGACTCGAGCGCGTCCGATGAGGAGCTGCTCGATCTCGCGAGATCGAGCGAGAAGGTCCGCTCGCACCTCGACGGCAAGGCGATCGTGAAGGAGATCGTGGTCCCGGGCAAGCTCGTCAACTTCGTCGTCAGGTAGGCGTAAACCCAGGATTTGGTACAAAGGCGCCGTGCTCGTCAGGCGTCTCGCAGACGCTCCCCTCGAGGAGTGGCACCAACTTCGGACCAGGATCCTCATGGACGCCGGTGAGCTCGGCTCCCGGAACATGTCCGTCACCTGGATCGAGGTGCCGGCCGGTGTAGACCAGGAGCTCCACTCCCACGAGGAGGCCGAGCAGGTCTACGTCGTCACCGTCGGCAACGGGACGATGACGGTTGCGGGCGACACCCAGCCCGTCAGCCCGGGTGACCTCGTCCTCGTCCCGCCGGCCACGGACCACTCGATCGCCAACGACAGCGACGCAGACCTCTGTTGCATCTCGGTGCAGTCGCCCCCGATCACCGTCTCCGAGGTGTACGGCAGCGCGGTGACCACCGGCGCCGCGTCCGAGTACGACGAAGAGGAGTACTGAGGGGTTCGAGATCCGTAGCGGTTAGGGCACGCCCCGCGCGCCACGGGCGCGCCGGGCCGGTGGAGCTTGGTCGCCGTGCCCGACCTCAGCCGCTCACAGCTTCTCGTCTACGCGGCCGTCGCCGTCGCCGTGCTCCTCGTGGGCGCCCGTTTCGTGCGCTCGGGACAGGGAGAGCAGGCGGGGGCGCCGCAGGCGTCCTTTGCGGCCGAGGGCTTCGAGCCCGGCGCTGACACCACACGTGACGTCGTCGTGCACGTGGCGGGCGCGGTGAGCCACCCGGGCGTCTACAGGCTCCCGGCGGGGGCCCGGGTCGCCGACGCGGTCAAGCGGGCGGGGGGCCTGGCCCCCGGCGCGGCCCAGGACGGGATCAACCTGGCGGCTCGGCTCAGCGACGGCCAACAGGTGGTCGTCCCCGGCGCCGGCGCTGCGGCGGCGGGCGCCGCGGCAGAGGGGCCGGTCTCACTGGGCAGCGCGACTGTCGATCAACTCGACGAGATCGAGGGCATCGGACCCGTCACGGCGGAGAAGATCATCGAGTTCCGCGACGAGAAGGGAGGGCTCTCGTCGGTCGACCAGCTCGACGAGATCAGCGGGGTCGGCCCGTCGACGATGGAGGCCCTGCGCTCTGGGCTTCAGCCCTAGCGCATCCCTCACCACCACGACGACAACGCGTGAAACAGGTGTGGCGCCACTTCTCGCTCGCCGGGCTCGCGGTGGGTCTGGCCTCGTCGTCGATGCTCCCGCTCGCGGCGGATCGCGCGGGAGCCGCGCTGGCCGCCGGATCGCTCTGCTGGGTGTTGTCGGTGCTCCTGTGGCGTGGCCGGGCTCACGGCGTCGCGCTGTGCCTGCTCGGGGCGGCGCTCGCGGGCCTCGCCGCGGGGACACTGCGGCTCGCGGCGATCGACGCGGGCGCGCTGCGGGGGGCGCCGGGGGAGTCGGTGGCCGTCGAGGGCCATCTCGCATCCGAGCCGAGGTGGGATCCCCGGGGGGTCTCGGCGCAGCTTGAGACCGCGCAGGGGCGCGTTCTCGTGCGGTCTCCCGAGCTGGACGGCCTTTCGGCCGGCGAGGGGGTCCGGGTGGCCGGCACACTCGCGGAGCCGGACCCGTTCGAGGCCGAGCGGCTCGAGCGGCAAGGGATCGCCATGGCGATGGAGGCCGAGCGCCTCGAGACGACCGGCGCCGGGCGCGGCGGGGTAGCGGGCAGAGTCGACGCGATCCGCGAGCGCTCCGAGGACGCGCTCGGGCGCGGCATGCCCGATCGCGAGGCGGCCTTGGCGCGCGGCTTCGTCCTCGGGCAGGACGACGCGATCGACTCGCGCACCCGCGAGGACTTCAAGCGGTCGGGGCTTGCGCACCTGCTGGCGGTGAGCGGTCAGAACGTGATCCTCCTCTGCCTGCTGGCGTGGCCGTTCATGGCCCTGATGGGTCTGACGCTCCGTGCGCGCCTGGTGGTGCTGCTGGCCCTCGTCGCCCTCTACGTGCCCGTCACTGGGGCAGGGCCCTCGATCCAACGGGCCGGCGTCATGGGTGCCGCGGGGCTGGTGGCGGCGCTCGCGGGCAGGCCGAGCTCGCGCTGGTACGCGCTTCTGCTCGCCGCCGTCGCCACCCTGACCCTCGACCCGCGGGCGTGCGCCGACATCGGCTGGCAGCTCAGCTTCGCGGCGGTCGTGGGCATCTTCCTCTGGACCCGGCGGATGGCGGCCACGCTCGACGGGGGGCGGGACCCAGGGTCACCGCGGCGGGCGCTAGCTGAGGCGACGGCGATGAGCGTCGCCGCGACGGTCGCCACCGCGCCGCTGATGGCACACCACTTCGGGGCGGTCTCGGCCGGCTCGCTCGCAGCCAACCTGATCGCGCTACCCGCGGTCGCGCCGGCGATGTGGCTCGGGATGCTCACCGCGATCGCCGGCCAGGTGCCGGTGATCCCGGTCCAGCCGCTGAACTGGCTCTGCTCGGTCTGTCTCGCCTACATCGCCCAGGTCGCCCGCTGGCTGGGCGAGCCCTCCTGGGCGCTGCGCGACGCCGAGCTCGGTGGCATCGCAGGCCTCGTGGCGGCGTACGCCGCACTGGGGGCCATGGTCGAGCTCGGCCTCAGGTACGCGGCCATTCGTGCCGGCCTCGGCATCCGCGGCTCGCCGGGGTTGGGCCCGGGCGGCCCACGCCGGCGTCGGCGGCGCGCGGCCCTCGCGGTGGCGGCCCTCGCAGCCATCACCGCCGCGGTGCTTGCCGGCGAGGATGGCCCGGGCGCGCCGCCGGGCGACACCCTGCGGGTGGCGGTGCTCGACGTCGGCCAGGGGGACGCGATCGTGCTGGACCCGCCCGGCGGGGACCCGGTCCTGGTCGATGCCGGGCCTCCGGGCGCCGGGGTGCCGGGCTCGCTGCGGGGCTTGGGGGTCGAGCGGCTCGCCGCCGCGTTCGTGACCCACGACCAGTCGGACCACTCCGGAGGCCTTGCGGACGTCCTGGGCTCGATGCCGGTGGGGCGGCTTGCGCTGGGGATGCCCTCGCCGGAGCTCGAAGCGCTCGCGGCGTCGCGGTCGGTCGAGGTCGCGCGCGTCGCGGAGGGGAGCGAGGTGCGCTCGGGCGAGCTGCGGCTCAGCGTCCTGTGGCCGCCACGCGAACGGCTCGCCGGGGCGGGCACCGGCGACCCGAACGCCGACTCGCTGGTGCTGCTCGCCGAATGGGGTCACTTCTCGATGCTCCTTCCGGGAGACGCCGAGTCCGAGCTGGCGCCGCTCGAGCCCGGGCCGGTCGACGTCCTGAAGGTCGCCCATCACGGCAGCGCCGACGAGGGGCTCTCCTCGCTGCTTCGAACCTCGGTGCCAGAGGTCGCCGTGATCTCGGCGGGCGAGGACAACGGCTATGGGCACCCGGCGCCGGAGACGCTCGCCGACCTCGGCGACGCCGGCGTCGCGACGGCGAGAACCGACGCGGGCGGGGACGTGGTGTTCGAAGCCGACACAACCGGGTGGCGCCTCCTCGCAGGCGGGTGAGAGTTTCGCCCGCCGGGGCCGGGAATAGAATCGCCGTCGATGGCCGCCGAGATCAAGACCGCCTACCTGATCTGCGGCACCGACGAGGCGAAGATCTCCCGCACGCGCGCCAGGCTCCGCGCCCGCGCCGAGCGTGAGGGAGGCCCCGGCGCCCTCGAGTTGTTCGAGGCCGGCCAGGGACGGAAGGCGCCTGACGCCGACGCGCTCACCGGCTCGGTCATGGCGATCTCGCTCATGGCCTCCCGCCGCTACCTTCTCGCCGACGGGGTCGAGGGGTGGGGGAAGAAGGACGTCGAGCAGGTCGCCGAGGCCCTCGCGGCGATTCCTCCCGACACCACGATCGCCCTCGTCGCGCACGGCAAGGCGCCCGCCGCCCTGAAAAAAGCGGTTGAGGTGGCAGGGGGCGAGGAGCTCGCGTTCGAGGCGCCGAAGGAGCGCGAGATGCCGAAGCGCCTGGTGGCCGATGCCCGCGAACTCGGCTTCACCCTCGAGATCGACGCCGCGCGGATGCTCGTCGAGCGGATGGGCGCGCGATCGGTGCGGCTTCGAACCGAGCTGGAGCGATTAGCCCTCTGGGCGGGTGAAGGGGGCACCGTCGGGGCCGCGGACCTCGAAGCGATGATCTCCGACACCTCCGAGGAGGCGATCTGGACGCTCGCCGACGCGATCACCGAGGGCGACGAGGCGAAGACGCTGAACGTGGCGGAGCAGCTCGTCTCGCAGGGCGAGGCCCTGCCCCGGATCATCTACTCAGTCGCCCCGCGGCTGCGCCAGGCGCTGGTGGCGGCCCGCGAGATCGAAGCCGGGAGGCCGCCGAAGGACGTCGCCTCGGGGCTCTCGATGCACCCCTACGCGGCGAAGATGCTGGTTCAGCGCG
>Ga0183260_10005431_pt1 | contig 10017 bp, 12 predicted proteins | sample AntDrymUQ4972206_2_FD_129768 | JGI IMG/M metagenome (GOLD analysis project Ga0183260, IMG submission 129768) | Polar desert sand microbial communities from Dry Valleys, Antarctica - metaG UQ497 (22.06) (version 2) (version 2) | ecosystem: Environmental > Terrestrial > Soil > Desert | place...
AACGGATCCCAGCGGATCAGCCCCGGCAGATCGCGCCTGCGGTCGTAACTTCCGGCGCCCGCCCTGACTGCGCCGGCCATGGCGCGCCCGGCCGATCTGGCGAGGCTCGATCGGCGGCTCAAGGCTGGTTCGCGGCCTGATTCTCTGTGTTGGATCATCTCTCATCCTTTCTTTCCGGAAGGGATGATCGCTCCGCCTGGGGGCGCGGGGATAAGATTCCGCCTGCGCTGGCGGCATGAGGCTCGCGCCTATCCCCGCTTGCATTTCCGTATGATATAGGAAGATAATCCTAGTCGAGATGGAGGCGGGAATGGCGGTTGTGAACATCAACGCGGAAATGTGGCGCGCTTACCCGGAGGATGCGGCGGGGGAAAGCGCCTGCCGCTTCGTCGAGGTGCTGGTCTGCGCGGCGCTCGACGTGGAGCTTGGCGAGCTTCGGTCCCCTGAGCGCGGCCGGCGGCATGTCGCATTCGCCAGGCAGGCGGCGATGTATCTGGCGCATGTGGGGCTCGGCCTCAGCCTGTCGCGCGTCGGCGAGCATTTCAGACGTGACCGGACCACCGTGGCGCATGCCTGCGCCCGCGTGGAGGACCGGCGCGACGACGCGGCGGCGGATCGTGTGCTTCGCTATCTGGAGGCGGCGGTCCGGCTTTGGCTGCGAAGCGCGCGGCCGCTGGGGGCGGCGCCATGAGCTCGAACGCGCGGGCGGAACTGGCGAGAGCGCTGCGGCGGCTGGCGGAAGAACCGGCTCTCCGGCTCACGCGGACAAGCGACGACGCTTACGCCATCGGTGGCGCCGCGGGCGCACGCATCCCGGAACGGCTCGTCGGCCCGCTGGTGTCGAGCGGCCTGCTTCGCGAAGCCGAGCCGGGACGGCTTGCCGCGAGCCCGGCCGCGGGCGCCTGGCTGAAGCGGCAGCTGCATCCCGATCTGCCCTTCCGGGCGCAGCATCACGCGCTTGGAATCACCTCCGTGCCGGGTGAGAGCGGCGCGAGCGTCCTCGCCAACCTGGAGGAGAGTCCGGTCGCCGCGCTGGCGCGGCGCGCGGGCAAGAGCGGCGAACCTTGGCTCAAGGCGCACGCGGTCGCCGCCGCCGAGCGGCTCAGGCGCGATTTCGAGATGGGGCAGCTGCAGCCGCGGGTCACGGCGAACTGGTCGGCAAGCGTGGCGACCGGTCGGCGCGGCGGCGGCGGCGCGGGGCTCGCCGACCTGACCGACATGGCGCTCGCCGCGCGCCTCCGATTCGACCGGGCGATGGGGGCCGTAGGCCCGGATTTTTCCGGGCTGCTGGCCGACATCTGCTGCTTCCTGAAAGGGCTCGAAACGGTCGAGCGGGAACGCCAATGGCCGGCGCGCTCCGCCAAGCTGGTGCTGCGCCTCGCCCTGGAGAGCCTGGCTCGCCATTACGGCCTGGCCCCGGCCGCGACCGGAGCGGCGGCAGGCCGCAGCGTCCACCATTGGGGCGCGGAGGACTATCGGCCGAAAATCAGTTGAGCGCCCTATTTTTCAATTGAAGGAAGGGGCTAGCGCCGCCTCGGCGTCCGCCCGGATGCGGTTGACCATGGAGGAGAGGCCATTGGACCGCTGCGCGGTGAGGTGCTCGCGCAGGCCCAGCCGGCCAAGCGCCGCTTCCGCGTCGATCGCCACGATCTCCCGGGCGGTCCGGCCGGAATAGAGCGCCAGCAGGATCGCAATCAGGCCGCGCACGATATGGGCGTCGCTGTCGCCGCGGAAGCCAAGGGCCGGCCCGCCAGCTGGCGTCGCCTCGGCATCTTGCAGCGGATCGTTGACCAGCCAGACCTGGCTGGCGCAGCCGCGGACCTTGTTCGCCTCGCTGCGCTCGTCGTCGGCGAGCGGCGGCAGGCTGCGGCCGAGCTCGATGACATAGCGGTAGCGGTCCTCCCAGTCGTCCAGGAAGCCGAAATCCTCGATCAGGCTGTCGATCGTCCGCGGCGCTGCTTGCATGTTCCACCCATAGCATAGGTGGGCGCCGCCGGCGGCACGGGCAAGGCGTCGCGGGCCGGAGCCCTTCGGCTCAGGGGCGGGCCTCGGCGACCGCCCAGTCAGGCCGCAGGTCGGCGGCGGTGAGCGTCCCCAGCCGGGGCTTCTCGGCCGCGAGCGCCTGCCCCGCTTCCATTCCGGCCGACACGATCTCGGCGCCGGTCTCGACCTTGCGCGCCAGGAGCACGATGGCGTCGCGACTTGCCGCGCAAGCTTCGGGATTGCGTTCGCAGACACCCGTCACGTCCTGCAGCAGGATGCGGGCCGAATAGGCCGTGTGGATCAGGCTGACGCGCGGCGCCGGCGCTCCGTCGGTGGATGGCGGCAGCAACATCACCAGGCCGGTCAGCCAAAACAGCGAGCGCAGCACGAACATGCGTGACCCTGTCCTCTCATTCGCGCCAACACTGGAACACAAGGAGCTGAATGCCTGGTTGTTACTACAGGCCATATTTTCGTCGATTTCTGGAAATGCACTTAACAATATCTAAGCACGCCATGAGTGATCTCTCACGAATAAAGCTTCCCTTAACCCTGACACAACCTTTCCGGCGATCGAGCCCCGCCGAAACGGTCTTGCTCCTCATGTTTCAGGTTTCCTTAAAGACGCGCCGTGAATGTGCGAGCGGAAATTAACTGCGAGCCAAGGCTGTTGATGGCTTCGATCGCCAGGCAAGTGACGAAGGACCTCGCGGCTTGGCCGTACGGGCGGCGCGTCCTTGCCTCGGAAACAGCGCTCCTCCTGTCGCGGGCCAAGCTGGCCCCGGACGTTGTGGACGCGCGAAGCCTCACGGCGGTCGGGACGGCCGGGCTGCTGGCCTTGCCCGCGCTGATGCTGGCTTCGATCCCGCTCGACGCGCCGCTGGCCGGCCCCGCGGCGATCTCGCTCGGATACCTGGCCATCGCCCGCGCGATCGTCGCGCACCGCCCGCGCCGCGCCGCGGCCTGGAGCGCCGCGGTTCTGGCGGGTTTCGTCGCCTGGACCGTGCTTGTCTTGACCGACAAAGGCGGGGGGCTCTCCGGCGCCTATCTCGCCGCCGGTCTCCTGGCGCCCGGCTTCGCCGCGGCTCCCGCGCTTGTGCGCCGATTCACCAGGACGGGGGTTCCCAAAGCGGCTGCCGTGATGGATGTGCGACCGCGCTCAGATCAGCTTAGCGCGGCTGGTCGGGAAACCTTGTCGCGACACGCCCATAACTTGCAACCAAGCCCTCAGGATCAGGGTGTGAGTTTCGGGGTCAACATCGCGGCGCCGGCATCCGTTTCCGATGTCGGCGAGGCGATCGGCTTTGCTCTCCGTCACGTCGCGCCGAAAGCGGCGGCAAGGGACGTCGAGCTTGTCAGCCAATGCGCGGCGGCGGTTCTGGCGGCCTGCGACCAGCAGACCTGCCGGCGCATCCTGCTGATGCTGATCGACAGCGCGATCGACCAGAGCCGACCCGGCGAGACGGTGCGGATCACGGGGAAGCGGCTGAAAGGCGCCGTGCTGATGCGGGTTTCCTCGACCCCTGAAATTCGCGCCGGCGCCTCGGGGGCGGATTTGCCCGACTTGCCATCGCGGGCCGCCTTGCGCCAAACGGTAGAGAATGCGGGCGGCACGATGGTGTTCGAGATGTCGCGCGGCGTGGCGAGAGTGAGCGTGCGCCTGGCGCAATCGGCGGAGCTTCGACGGTGAAGAAAAAGCCGGGGCGGACGGCGAAGAAGGGCATTTGGCTCAGCCGGATCGCCGGCGGTCTCGCGCGCCCGGTCGTGATCGTCTGCGGCGGTTTCCTGGCGCTTGGGACGGGGATCAGCGTCAACGCCCTGCTCCTGCAGCCGAGCCGCCATCCGGCGCCGCTCTTCGCCACGCGGGGGGGCGACGAGATCGCCACCCCGGCGAAGGCCGACCCTCTGGTGCGGAAGGTGCAAGCGGCGTTGCAGGCGTCCGGGCGCTATGCCGGGCCGGTCGACGGGTTCGCCGGGCCGCGAACCGAAGCCGCCATCGTCGCCTTCGAGCGGAGCGCCGGCCGCGCGCCGACCGGCTTGGCGGACGCGGAGCTCTTGGCGGCGATCCAGTCTTCCAGCGCGGCGCCCGCCGCCCCTTCCACGCCGGAAGGCTTGCCGCCCGACGACGATGTCGCGATCGTGCAGAAGGCGCTGGCGCGGGCGGCTTACGGTCCGCTCAGGACCGACGGCGTGTTCGGGCCGCAGACGCGGGACGCCATTGTCCGGTTCCAGGCGGATCACGGCCTGCCTTCGACCGGCGAGATCAGTGACGCGCTCATGGTCGAGTTGCGAGCCGCCGGCGCGCTTGAAGGGGACTAGCATCCCGCGGCTCAGGAGCGACTTCTGGGTGGCGGTGCTGCGGCGGCGGGCGGAGGCGGCCGGCGCCTATGTCTCGATCGCCCGGCGCGGCGCGGAGGAAGCCGGCGCGATCTTCGTCAGCGTCGACCGCCGGGACGGGCGCTTCGACCTTTACGGGCCGGCGCCGCAGATGGCCTTCGACGAGGCAAGGCCGTCGGATCGCCTCTTCACCCAGGTGGCCCATGCGGTGACGGATGAGGAACTGCGGTTCCGCATCGAGCGGGAGCTCCGCTTCGACCCGGATGTCTGGGTGATCGACATCGAGGACCGGCAAGGGCGTTCGTTCCTCGACGTGATCTGAAACGAGACGGGCCGAAGTTAACGGCCTTATGCATCAAGCGCACCCAGGGGCCGAATCCGTTCGCATCGGCAAGTTACGCTCTTTGTTGCGGCGTCATCGATCTGGGCTCGCCTGGCGGTTAGGGTAGAGATGATGTGGAGGTCGGCCATCGCTCGCCTCGTGCAAGGCTGCCAGCGGCGGGAGTCGAACCCGCACCTCCGAAGAGGCCCAGCGCAACGCCCACTCCCCGAGGACGTCACGTCGCGATGGGACATTAACGTTTTGCTACGCTGACGCGCGACAGCCATAGCGTGGAAGCCATAGCGTGGAAGCTCCTCCACTGTCTCGTGCGGGTTGGTGCTCTTGGATACTTTAGGCCGGAAGTTCACGTCCTGTTAACGTTCATAGGGCCACATCGACAACGGCGTGGTAAGGACCCGGAAACGATTGGAATGGCGAAGATCCTGGCGTTCACGCGGCTCGATACGGCGCGAAGCCGAAAAGCGGGCGAGCGCTCGGCCGAGATCGTCATCTTTCCCGGCGTCCGCGTCGAGTACCATGACTGCCCGCCGTCGCCGGCCGGAAACGGCCGGCCGCGAGGCCGCGGCGGCCGTGGCCCATCGAAAGGCGCGCTATCGGCCTGACGGCGCCGCGCCTTCCAAGGGCGCGGGCAGGCATTCGGATTCCGCCAGGATCGGGCGGGCTTTCTCCTGGGCGCTCGGCGTCGGCGCGAAAAGGCGCAGGACGGCGATCAGGTCGTCGGCCCGCGATTCCACGACGACGGTCTGCTCGAGATTGACCGGCGGAGACAGCCGCAGCGCGGCGTTCTGAGCCGGGCTCACCACCAGCATGTCAAGCTGGCCGTCGATGGCCGTCCGGTCGTTCAGGCTGAAGATGATCGTCCCCTTCCGGTCGTAGAGGGCGAGCGACCAGAAACGCTCGCGCGCTTCCACCGCGATCCCCACCGGCGCCGCGCCGAGCCGCAGCCGGCAGGCGGCGTTGACGAAGAGCGGGTCGAGACCGGCCGCGTTCGCCCGCGCCGGGTCGCGGACCGGGATTTGGGTGAATTCATCCGCCCCCGCGAACGCGGCCAGCCGCGACCAGCCGTCGGCGCGGGCGAAGCTTGGGACGAGCAGGATCGTGCAGATATGGATGGCGCCGGCGAGAAAGACCACGGCGGCAAGGAACACCGCCAGCCCGCCGACCGGGATGCGCGGCAAGGGCCGCGATCTGACCGCTGCCTCGGCCGTCATGCGCAGCGCTCCCGCCGGATGCGGGGCATCGTGAGGGTGGTCATGGCGGTCACCAGGCGCGCGGTCGTGTCGTAGAGGCGCACGACGACGCGGATGCGGGACGCGTTTCCAGTAAAAATCCAGTTGCCGGCTTTGGTGGTCGGGGAGAGGACGATCTCGAAATTGCCGTCGGGCGCGCGAAGGAGGACGTCGCTGCCGAGCGCGGACACATTGCCGCCATCGGTGACGACGCGGCCCTCGATGTCTTCCACCGACAAGGTCCAGAGGCGCGCCGGCGGCGTCTGCCCCTCGATCCGGTAATCACAGCGCGAGGTCAGCGGCTCGCCGGAATCGTCGGTCTGCGCGAGCAGCATCAGGCCCTCGCCGGATCCGAGCGGGATCTCGCCGGTGCGCGCGAGCCGGGCGCGCGAGTAGGGGTCGACGCTTTCAGTGCCGGCATTCGGCCAGGCCTGCCATGAGCCGAGCAGGATGGCGTCGATCGGCGCCGGCGAACGCACGGCGAGCCAGGCGGTCCACAGGCCGAGGCCCAAGGCCAGCCCGGCGCCCAGGATGACGACGACGGCGGCGCGCACGGGGACCTTACCGCCCGACCGCCCCGTTCTGGCGCAGCGAAGCCTCGCGCACCGGCGGGGCGGCCACGGTCTTGAAGCGCTCCTCCAGCCGGCCGAGGGCGGCCGAGGTCTCGGGAGTCAGGCGCCCGGAAGCGCCGGGGCTGAGCAGCGTCGGAACACCCTCGGCGGCGGCCACGGCTTCCTCTTCGGTCTCCTCGGGAACGACGGGCGGCGGCAGGCCGGGGAGCGGCGTCGGCACCTCGTAGGCCATGGCGACGCGCATGTATTTCTGCCAGGTTTGGGCCGGCAGGATGCCGCCGGTGAGTTTGTTCGTGACGGCAAAGTCGTCGTTGCCGAGCCAGACGGCCGTCGTGTAGTTGCCGGTGAAGCCGACGAACCAGGCGTCGCGGTAGGAGTTCGTGGTGCCGGTCTTGCCGGCGACATGGATGCCGGGCAGGCGGGCGCGCTTGCCGGTGCCGTTCTCGACCACGCTGTAGAGCATGTCGACCATGCCGAGCACGGTCGATTCCTGCAGGACGCGCTCGCCAAGCGCGGGATGGTCGGCGGCGTTGTAGACAAGGTCGCCGCCGGTGGTGCGCACGTCGAGGATGGCGTGCGGCTCGACGCGGTAGCCGCCATTGGCGAAGGCGGTGTAGCCGGTCGCCTGGTCGAGCACGGTCAGCTCCGACGTGCCGAGCGCCAGGGAACGGGTGACGACGACGGGCGTGGAAACGCCCAGCCGCTGGGCGAGGTCGGCGATCGGCTGGCGGCCGAACTCGATCGAGAGGCGCACGGCGACGGTGTTCAGCGATTGCGTCAGCGCGCTGCGGAGCGACAGGCTGCCTTTGTAGGAACGGCCGTAATTCTGCGGCGTCCAGTTGCCGATCGAGACCGGCGCGTCGCGCACCATCTCGTCCGGCGTGTAGCCGTTCTCCAGGGCGACCGCGTAGACATAGGCCTTGAACGACGAGCCGGGCTGGCGGAGCGCATTGGTGGCGCGGTTGAAGGTGGAGACGCCGTAATCCCGCCCGCCGACCATGGCCCGGACGCTGCCCTCCGGATCCATGGAGACAAGCGCCCCCTGGCCGACATTGTATTCCTCGCCCGATTCCCTGAGCGTCGATTCCATCGAGGCTTCCGCCGCCTTCTGGAGGCGCATGTCGAGCGTGGTGCGGGCGACAAGGACCTTCTGCTTGCCGTCGACGCGCCGTTTCACCTCCTCGAACGCCCAGTCGAGGAAGTAATCCGGCGTGGAGATCTCGCGCCGCTCCACCGCCACGGCGGGCGACCGGCGCGCCCCGACCATCTGGCCCTCCGTCATGAAGCCGGCCTGGACCATGTTGGTGAGCACTTCGTTCGCCCGCGCGCGCGCCGCCGGAAGGTTGATGTGCGGGGCGTATTTGGTCGGCGCCTTGAACAGGCCGGACAGCATCGCGGCTTCCGCCAGGTCGACGTCCTGGGCCTTCTTGCCGAAATAGAATTCGGCCGCCGCGCCCACCCCGAAGGTGCCGCCGCCCATATAGGCGCGGTCGAGATAGAGCTTCAGGATCTCGCGCTTGGAGAGGTTCGCCTCCAGCCACAGGGCGAGATAGGCTTCTTTCACCTTTCGCTGCAGCGTGCGCTCGTTGGACAGGAACAGGTTCTTGGCGAGCTGCTGCGTGATGGAGGAGCCGCCCTGCACGACGCCGCCGGCGCGCGCGTTCTCCTGGATGGCGCGGGCCGTGCCGAAAATATCGATGCCGAAATGCTCGAAGAAGCGGCGATCCTCGGTGGCGAGCACGGCCTTGATGAGGTGATCGGGCAAATCCTCCAGTTGGACGGTGTCGTCCTGCAGGATGCCGCGCTTGCCGATCAGGTTGCCATAGCGGTCGAGGAAGGCGACCGAGAACTCGGTCTGCGTGCGCCAGTCCTTGCCGATGGCGTCGAAGGCGGGGATCGCGAAAGCCAGCAGGACCAGCGCGCCGACGACGCCGAGCGAGAACGATTCCGACAGAAGCTCGGCCGCGCCGCGCCGGACGCCTTCCACCTTAAAGCGCCGGCTGAAATTGCAGACGCGCTCATAGGAGCCGCCGGCGCCTTTGCCGAGATCGTGCAGGCCGGAATCGATCCACCCGTCGAGCTCGAGCAGAAGCTGGCGCCATTTGCCGCCGTCACCTCTGAAGAAAGGCACCTTCATCCGTCCCACCTTGCGCCGCTGTCCATCGCCTTAAATGCGAGTTGCGTCAAACGGTTTCGCTCCGCAGGAAGAGGGAATGGCGGACAGCGAATAGCGAATAGGGGGCAGGAGTTTACAGCAGGTGTCCGTAGTCCGAGCCGCGTGGGGCATCGGCGCTTTCCGGCGACGCCGCCAATCGATATTCGCCATTCGCCGCGCGCCGCCTTAGATCAGAGCAATGGACGACGAGCCGTTCTGGCGGACGAAGAGCCTCGACGAGATGAACGGCGCGGAGTGGGAATCGCTCTGCGACGGCTGCGGCCGCTGCTGCCTGAACAAGCTGGAGGACTGGGACACCGGCGAGATCGCCTGGACGGACGTGGCGTGCCGGCTGCTCGACGGGGAGAGCTGCCGCTGCAAGGATTATCCGGGACGCCAGGCCGAGGTGCCGGATTGCATCCCGCTCACGCCGGAGACGGTGCGCGGCCTCGCCTGGCTGCCGCCGACCTGCGGCTACCGCCTGGTGGCGGAGGGGCGCGACCTCTATTGGTGGCATCCGCTCGTCTCCGGCGATCCGGACAGCGTGCACCAGGCCGGCGTCTCGGTGCGCGGCCGCACGGTCAGCGAGGCGTCCTGGCCGGTCGAGACCTTCGAGGATCGCCTTGTGACATGGCCCGAGGAGATCCCGCGGGCTCGCCGGCGGCGGGCGGCAGGGAAGTGACGCGGGCGCTCGCTTAACCGGCTGTTAAGCGCAAGCGGGGAGGATGATGGGCGCGGACAGGCCGTGCTCCGCTCGATCCAGCTCAGGTATGCCGATGGAACAGCCCCAAGCCGATTTCCTCCAAGGCGTCGTCGGGATCCTCGATCGGCTGCACGCCACGACCCAGACGCGCGGCCAGGCGACGCTCAGCATGCTGATCGACCTCGCCAAGACCGAAGCGGAGGATGCGCTGCGCCAGGTCGGCATCGAAGCCGACATGCGGGCAAGGCTTCAGCAGACGAGCAGCATCGGCGCCTGGAAGTAGCCGGGTCCGGCATTCAGCCGACATCCCGGCGCGCGGCGAATTCTCGAGAAACGAACGATATCGGCGCTTGCCGAGTGACGCGGAGCGTTCGTTCAGCCTGGGCGGTCTTGCGAAACACAGCATCGTCAGGTTCGACATTCTCGGCCTTCCGTGCCCAGAGGCTTGCGCGACCTCGGGCAAGTCGACGGCCTGAGCAGCGGGCGGGTTCCGGTTCGCCCGGCGGGGCTTGCCGGCCAGGCGGGCAGCGCCAGATGCGCACGGGACCGACAGGAGACAGACCCGTGACGACGGAAAAGAACCTCAGCGACAAAGCGCTCGCCGTCTTCGCGTTCGCGATCTACCACCAGCTGGCATCGGGCGAGCCGGTGTCGCGCGTGGTGCTCAGCGACGGGGCCGGGCACCAGGCCGACGG
>Ga0183260_10005432_pt1 | contig 10015 bp, 11 predicted proteins | sample AntDrymUQ4972206_2_FD_129768 | JGI IMG/M metagenome (GOLD analysis project Ga0183260, IMG submission 129768) | Polar desert sand microbial communities from Dry Valleys, Antarctica - metaG UQ497 (22.06) (version 2) (version 2) | ecosystem: Environmental > Terrestrial > Soil > Desert | place...
TGGGACGACGCGATGGAACGCCCGGACAGCGATCCCGACGACTCCGCGCACACGTTCCTGTTCGAAATCGACGACGGTAGCGTGATTGACGCAAGAGTGCGCGGTAATGCAGCGCGCTGGATCAATCACTCGTGCGCCCCGAATTGCGCTGCCTACGAGGACGATGACGGTCGCGTGTTCATCGAGGCCCGGCGCACGATTGCGCCGGCGGAAGAGCTGACCTACGACTACCGTCTTTCTGTCGACGGCCGTTTGACCAAAAAGGAACTGGCGCAGTACGTCTGCCGTTGCGGCGCGAAGAAATGCCGCGGTACGTTGCTCCGCCGCCGTAAAGAACGCTAACCCAAGGCGCCTCGATGGCTCGCAAGTCCACGCACAAGACCTCCGGCACGACAGTCGTCGTCGAATTGACGTCGAAGATCCTCGCCGGCAATCCGCTGCGCGATCCACACGTACGCAAGCTCGCGGTCTGGCTGCCGCCCGGATATGACGACGGCACCATTCGCGGCCGTCGCGGCGGACGCGGCGCGCGCTTTCCGGCGCTGTGGGATTTTGTGGGGTTCACCGGCTCTGGTCTGGCGCACCTCAACTGGCGCCCCTTCGACGAAAACGTCCCGGAACGCGCCGCGCGACTGATGCGCGAAAAGAAGATGGGTCCGTGCATCATCGTGTTTCCCGATTGCTTCACGAGTCTTGGCGGCAACCAGTACGTGAATTCTTCGGCGATCGGTGACTATGCTGACTATGTAACGCGCGAGCTCATCCCGTTCGTCGATCGCGAGTTCCGTACGCTTCCCGAACGAGAGCACCGCGGTTGTTTCGGCAAATCGTCAGGCGGCTACGGCGCGATGATTCATGGGATGAAGTACGCGCGGTACTGGGGGGCGATCGCCGATCACTCGGGGGATGCCTATTTCGATTTCTGCTACCTCACCGATTGGCCGCGGACGTTGAATGAGCTCGATCGCTACCGGCGCCGGAAGCGTCGGCCGGGCCCCATCGATGCGACCGGTGACGCAAAGCGAGCCAACAGCGGTAGCGACGACGGCCGCGTGCGGCGCTTTCTCGCCGCGGTTTGGAGAAAGGAGAAGCTCACCGACAGCGAAGCCCATGCGCTCATGGAGATCGCGATGGCCGCGTCCTACGATCCCGACCCGTCGGCGCCGCTCGGCTTCAGATTGCCCTTCAATCTCGAGTCGGGAGAGCTCATTGCGGAGCGTTGGCGCCAGTGGCGCAAGCATGACCCAATCCGCATCGTCGGTAAGTACGCAGCGAGCTTGCAGTCGCTGCGCGGGATCTACATCGACTGCGGCTGGCGCGACCAGTACCACCTGCACTATGGCGCACGCATTCTCTCGCGCGAGCTGGCGGCGCACGGCATCGCGCACACGTACGAGGAATTCGACGACACGCATTCATCGATTGACTACCGGATGGATTTGAGCCTGCCGTTTCTCTACAAAGCGCTGAAGGCGTGAATCGGCCAATTGGCGAGCGTGATTTCCGCGCGCTGACGCTTATAATGGCCCACCGCGCGCCGGGTTGAAGTCGAGCGCTGTGGCCGAGCTTTCAAGCGCGATGCGCAACGCTCGTCCTAGAGTCGGGTCCAGGAAAGGCGCTAGCCAAATCGCGCCGGAATCGAGGAGATGCTATGCGCTGGGGCGATTTCCGACGAAGTGAAAACGTAGAAGACCGCACGGGCATGGGCCCGGCGGGTGGGGGCATGCCCTTAGGCGGCGGCATGAAGATCGGCGGAGGCGCGCTGATCGTCATCGTGATCGTCGGCCTGATCTTCGGGATCAATCCGTTCCAGTTGCTCGGCATGCTGGAAGGCGGCGCACCGCCGGCGCCGGTACCTGCGCCGCGCCAGCAGGCACTGCCACCCGGCGCCGGAGCGCAGTCTCCTAAGGCCACCGTCGATCCGCAAAAGGATCTGGTCCGCGCCGTGTTGGGCAACACCGAAGACGTTTGGTCGGCGGTATTCAAAGCCGGCGGGTCGCGCTATGAGCCGCCGAAACTTGTGCTCTTCGATGGACGCGTGAAATCGCATTGTGGTATCACGGGCTCGGCTGCGGGGCCGTTTTACTGCCCCGCCGACCGTACCCTTTATCTCGATACGTCGTTCTTTCGCGATCTGCACAACCGCTTCGGCGCGCCGGGCGATTTTGCGCAGGCGTACGTAATCGCCCACGAAGTCGGCCACCACGTGCAAAACCTGATGGGGACCATGGGGCAGTACGAGCAACAGGCGCAACGGATGGATCAGCGCCAGCGCAACGCCCTTACGATCAAGCTCGAGCTGCAAGCCGATTGCTATGCTGGGGTTTGGGGCTTCTTCGCCGCGAAGCAGAATGCCTTGGACCCGGGTGATGCTGAAGAGGGCATCCGCGCGGCGGGGAGTGTGGGCGACGACGCGATCCAGAAGCGGACGCAGGGCCATGTGGTGCCCGACTCTTTCACGCACGGCTCCTCCGCGCAGCGGATCAAGTGGTTCCAGACGGGCTTTCAATCCGGCGATCCGCGCTCGTGCAACACTTTTGCCGCACGCGATCCGTAAGCATGCCTTGGGTGCTGAAAGGACTTGCGCAACCGGCCCAGCGCTCGTGATAATGGCGTTGAAAGGAGGGAGCCGCCATGCGTACGCTCCTTACACTTGCCGGCGTGGCCGGCATTGCACTCTGCGCAGGCTGCGCGCAGGCCCCGTTCACCAAAGCCGACGTCGATGGACGCATCGTCTGCGATTCGAGCCGGATGGCCAAGGTCGAACAGCAAGCCAGGCTGGATAACAAGGAAGTCCGTTGGGTGAACTGCCCGACGGTCACCTTGCGCACGAGCTAAAGCGGCGCCGGGCCGCGCATTCCAGCGCGGCTCGATCTTTGGTTTCGCGGCGACGGGAGTCGGATAGCACCACGGATGCGGCAGTCCAACCCGACTGCCGCGATGCAATTCGTCTCAACGCCCGGCGAGCGCGCGCAATTGCGGCAATGCCGCGCGCGCCGCGGCCTCCCCAGTGGCAATCGCCATCTTGCGATAGTCGGCCGAAAATCCGGTGATGTACGGCAGTGTGGGAACGATGACGATGTCCGCGCGCGCGAGCTCGCGATCGATTTTCACCCGCCGATCGAGCGCCTCCTGCGTCCAGTTGGCCGGGGAGCCAATCGGCGCTGGCGCGCGTCCGACGTTTTGCGCCACGTCGACCGCAATGATCTTGCGCGCGCCGAAGCTCCGCGCAACGTCGATCGGCAACGGCGCGGCCACGTCGCCGTCCACGTACGTCACTCCGCCAAGTTCCACCGGGGCGAAACTCCCGAGCACGGCGCTCGATGCGCGCACAGCCAACCCCGTGTCGCCTCGGGTGAACGCGATCGGACGCTGCGTATCGCTGCGGGTCGCCACGACTGCGACGGGCAGCTTGAGCTCGTCCAGCGCGCGACCGTTGACCGCCTGGTTGACCCACGCCTGCAAGCCGGTTCCCGTCACCCGCCGCTGCACGAGGCTGTAATCGAAAACATCGGCGCCGGTGAGCGCAAGCGCGCGCGCCTCGAGCGCCTGCGGCGACGGATCGGCCGCGTACATTACCGCGACAAACGCCCCGGAAGAAGAGCCCACGATCAAATCCGGCCGAATCCCTGCCGCGTCGAGCACCTTCAACACGCCGATATGGGCGAACCCGCGCGGTCCTCCGGATGAGAGCACCAGCGCCAGTTGGGGCGTTGCCGGAATAGCCGAAGGATCGGCTCTCGGCAAATTGCGTAGCGCTGGCTCCGGTGCCAGTCCACATGCTGTCAGCATCGCCGCAAAGAGCAAAGCCCCTGCGCTTCGGGCGAGTGCGATTTGGCCGCGCCGCGCCAGCGGCGCTAGAATCGCACTTTTTTGCGGCATTGCGGAGCTCCTCCATGTTCCCTTCACATGCACTCGTAGCATCCCTGCTGGCGCTCGCCGCCGGCGCCGTCCTCGCGCAAACGCCCGCTCCCAGCGCGACGAAGCCGGCGTGCAGCAAGCCGGACGCGTTTCCGGGGCGACTCGCGTCGGACACTCAGAAAAAGACCTGGCAGAAAGATGTGATGACATGGCAGGACTGCGTGAAAGCTTACGTCAAAGACCAGCAAGCCCTTGCCGATGCGCATTTGAAGGCCGCCAACACCGCCATCGACGAATACAACGCAGCCACCAAAGAGTTCAACGATCAGGCGCAGGCCGCTGCTGCCCGGTAGGCTTGGGCGTGCCCGCACGCTCGACATCGGCCACCTTGCCACTGAGGCAAGTAAACGCTGTCCGCCCGGTCGCTTCAGCGCCGGCATCGTAGATATATTTCGTTGCCGCGGCGAGGACATCCGGCCCGCCCAGCGTTGCCGCTGAAATTTGCACGCCTTCCTTGCGGTCGGGCGGTCCCATAGCCGCCAGCGCGGAGTCACAGGTACTGCCACGCTCGATCGCGCTGCGATTCTCGGCGCTCCGCCGGTTGCTTGCCGCAGGCGGCGGCGTTGAGCCCGAAGCAGGCGGCAACGCCGGAGCTGCGGCCGTCCGCGGCTCGTCACGCACCCACACCACGGCATCGCCGGTAAATCCGACCGTCAGCATCGTTGTTGTTTGCGGGTAACGCCAGATTTCGGTTGCCTGCTCGCTGGGCGCAGCGGCACGAATCTCCGGCGGTCTGCCGCGAGCGCGCAATACCCAGCGCTTCGGCATCCCTGGAACTACGCGGCCAGCGTCGGCGGCGGCTTCCCACGTCGCCGCATCGAGGGGCACTTCATCCGTCTTGATTTCGACCGCACGCCCCTGCTGGCCTGCTGTGCACGGCCCCTGCTGGTAGGTTACGTGTCCGCTCGCATCAGTGCACTTGACGATCTGCCCGCGGGCGTCACCGCCCGAGACGGCCAGCACCAACGAAAATGAACCCAGCAAACCGCGCACAACCAGGGCGTGTTCACGCTGTTCACTGGCGTTGGTGCGTGCCGTTCCGCCGAAAATCGTGTGGCTTCGCCACCGATTTTCGGGAAGCCTTTCCCCGGCCGAAAGTAGGTTTTCACTTTCGGCCGATTGAACTAGCAAATGACGCATGCTCCTTTACTTTCGCCTCATGGTTGGTCTGCTTCGAGGGGACTGTGCAGCGGCTCGCTCAATAGTTAACTAAAAAGTAGCCAACGCGTCTGCCAACTCAGTTGCCGACCCAGGCGCCCACGGTGCGATATTATCGGTTGTCGAATTCAATCGTCCAACGCCGCTAAAAAATGCTCGCGCCCGTCGCAACCGTAACAGTCCGGTCCACCGCGGACGAGACGGCGCAAGCGATCGCCATAAACTTGCTTCGCGGCTTCGACCGTCATTACGCGTTATTTCGCGACTGTGCGCGGGCTGCGAAAAAGCATTTCGAGGCAGGACAATGGCGGGCGATCGGCCACGCCGCGCGCGACCGCATCGATTTCTACGATCGGCGCGTGGCCGAGACGGCCGACCGCATCGAGCGCGAATTCCATGTCGCGGGGCTCTCCAGCGAGGGCCTCGATGCGTTGTGGGAACGGGTCAAGCGCCACTATGTCGGCATGCTCCCCGACCACAAGCAGCCCGAGTGCGCGGAGACGTTCTTCAATTCGGTTTCCTGCAAGATTCTGCACCGAACCTATTTTCACAACCGATTCATTTTCGTGCGCCCCGCCGCGTCGACCGAACATCTCGATGCCGATCCGCCGACGTATCGCAGCTACTATCCGCGCGAGAGCGGCCTTCGGCAAACGTTGGTCGACGTCGTGCTGGACCTTCACCTCGAGCCGCGCTTCGCCGACTTTCGCCGCGACTTAAAAAACGTGCTCAGCGCGTTTCGCCGGTTGCTCCCGCGGCCGTTCCTGCCTGAAGCCAATCACCAGATCCAGGTGCTTTCAGGCCTATTTTTTCGCGATCAGACAGCGTACCTGGTCGGACGCCTGGTCAACGGCAGCCACTTCTTCCCATTCGCGATTGCCGTCAAGCATGCATCGCCCGGCCGTTTGTATGTCGATGCGGCACTTACCGGAGAAATGGACTTGGCGCTCCTGTTTTCGGCGAACCGCTCGTACTTCCTGGTTGATATGGAAGTGCCCTCGGCTTACGTCGAATTCATGCGTGCGCTGATTCCCGACAAGACCGCGGCCGAGCTCTATACGATGCTGGGTCTGCAAAAGCACGGCAAGACGCTTTTCTATCGCGACTTCCTGCATCACCTCGCGCATTCACGCGACCGATTCGTACTGGCGCCCGGAATCAAAGGTCTCGTAATGTGCGTGTTCACGCTACCTTCGTATCCTTATGTTTTCAAGTTGATCCGCGACCGCATCGCCGCGAGCAAGGACACCGATCGCGCTCGAGTCAAGCAAAAATACGCACTGGTCAAGCACCACGATCGCGCCGGGCGGATGACCGATATCCTCGAATACTCGGACGTGGCGTTTCCCCGGACACGCTTCACCGCTGAGCTCCTGGCCGAGCTCAAGGACACCGCACCCTCGCAGATCGAAGAGGAGGAAGACCGCATTATCGTGCGCCATGTCTACATCGAACGCCGGATGACGCCATTGAACCTCTATCTGGAAAGCGCCGATGATCGCCAGCGCAGCCATGCTCTGCGCGAATATGGCGATGCGATTCGCGACCTGGCCGTCGTCAACATCTTCGCGGGCGACCTTCTGTACAAGAATTTCGGCGTAACGCGTTATGGTCGCGTCGTCTTCTACGATTACGACGAGATCGAGTACCTTGTCGATTGCGAGTTTCGCGCCATCCCCCGCGCTCCTCCGGGAGTCGACGAGATGTCGGATGAAATCTGGTATCCGGTCGGACCGCGCGACGTCTTTCCGGAGGAGTTCGCGACCTTTCTGCTCACCGATTCACGCGTGCGCGCGTCGTTCGTCGCGCACCACGGGGAATTGCTCGCACCGGGTTGGTGGCAAGAAGCGCAACGCACTATTCGCAGCGGGCGGTTGGCTGAAGTGCTATCGTACCCCGAAGACATTCGGTTTTCCCCGTCGCAAACGCAACTCTCGAGGCAGGTCTGAAACCTCCCGGCAAACCGTAGCTTCGCACTGACTTTATGAGATCACCGCCGCGTGTTCATCCCTCGCCCGCGACCCTCGTCCTCGGCGCGATGTTGGCATTCGCGCTCGTCGGTTGCGAAAACCCCCAGCAAAAAAAGGAAGAGGAAGCAGCGCGCAATACGTTTGCCTGCACGGCCGGCGGCGAGCGCCTGGTGATTCGTTTCGCGGAAGGCGAGGTCCGGCTGCTGCTTCCGGATGCCCAGCGCGTGACGCTCCACCAGATTCCCACGGGCTCGGGGGTGCGCTACAGCAACGGCCACATGGAGTTGCGCGGCAAAGGGATGGATCTCGTCTTTACGCGCGAATCGATCGCCACACCGCTTAAGGGTTGCGCGCCGTACAGCCCTCCGGTGGTCCCCGCCAAATAGCCGTGTCCGCTGTCGGTCCCGTCGGCGTCATCGGCACGGGAGCGATGGGTATGGGCGTCGTGCAAAGCCTGCTGCGCGCGGGTTTGGTGACGCACGCGCGCGATCTTCGACCCGAGGCGCAAGCGCAAGCCGCGTCGCACGGCGCGATCGTGCATTCCTCCGCGGCGTCGCTTGCGCGCGCGTGCGACGTGGCAATCGTGCTCGTCGTCGACGCCGGCGAAATCGATGCGGTGTTGTTCGGTGCAGCCGGCGCCGGCGCCGCATTTCGTCGTGACTCGATCCTCGTCATCTCGTCCACGGTCGCACCCGCTTACGTCGCGGGGCTCGAACTGAAGCTTGCAGCGCGGGGGATCGGGGTCATCGATGCGCCGGTATCCGGCGGGCCCGCGCGAGCGGCGGACGGCACGATGACGATGATGATCGCCGGGGACGTTGCCGCACGAGAGCGTTGCGCGGCGCTCTTCGCGGCGATGGCGGCCAGGATCTTTCATGTGGGCACGGCGCCGGGCGAGGCAGCGAAGTTCAAGCTCATCAACAATATGCTCGCAGCGGTGAATCTCGCTGCGGGGGCCGAGGCGCTCGCGCTGGCCGTCAAGGCGGGCCTCGATCCCCAGCAAGTGGTCGAAGTCGTCAACGCAAGCTCAGGCGCAAGTTGGATCTTCGCCGACCGCATGCCGCGGGCGATCATGAGCGACTACGCGCCGCGTGCCGCCGCAAAAATTCTTGCCAAGGATGTTTCGCTCGCCGCCGAGCTCGCTGCCGCACACGGCATCGACGTTCCGTTGGCCCTTGCCGCCCGCGCCGCATTCCGCGCGACAGTCGCCGCGGGCTACGGCGACGAGGACGACGCCGCCATTTTCAAGTATATGACCGGGCTCAACACGTGAGCCCGGCACGCGGTCGAATCCCTCTGTGCGGACAGCTGTTGCATGCAAGAACTCGCCCGACTTCTACGTCGAGCGCTACCAACGTCGCCTCCGCAATCGGTACGTTTGAGGGCATCACGTTGAACGCATTGCCGACAGCCAGTCGCGTAAAAATGTCGTTGGCGAACAGGCGCAGCTCATAAGTGCCCGGCGCGAGAGTAGTCGGAACTACGAAGGGACAGGAGCCGGACGCGCGCGGCGCCCCTGCGGTGCGTGAGCAACTGACATAGATCCACGCCGCGAAAGGTGTTTGCCACAGCCGCTACAAGGTGTTGGCCACAGCCGCGATCGCACCGCATTGCGCGAACGTGTCGAGAAAGCTTACGGCGGCCGGGTCCTGGGAGCGTCGGCCACTCGCAAGTATATGAAGTGGCGCAAGTTGCTGCGGGGTGGAACGCCAATTGCGTGTTGACACGAAGCAGTTTCGTCACAGAGTTCCGCCCTTTCATCACCCGACATCGAGGTCACTATGAAATCCATCCTGGATCCATCGTTTCGCTACACGAAGAGTGTCGAAACCGATCTGCGCAAAACTTTCGCACGCGTGCGCCGCGAGTTGCGCAAACGGGAACAAGTACAGTGTCAAGCCGCCGCCGAGGCAACCAGAAAGATTCTTCCACTTCGTTCGCGCAACGCCGTGCTCTAACGCAGTCGCCAAGGCAAGGTGTGTTTACCCTTCGCGCTGGCGGCTGACTGTCGCGACGCGGGGCGCCGATTTCCGCCCGCGCGCGTTTGCTCGCCCGGCTGCTAACCGCTAGTGTTTATGGGCCTGCGGCTCAAGTGAAATTGCCGGCATCCGCCTATCGCCAGTCCTAAAGAGATGCTCCGTCGGAGAATTTTACATCGGCGTGCGACCGCTCGTCGCAACACCTCATGTACGGCCTTCGCAACGTGAGCGCGCTTCCGGCAGCGGCTGCGCAAAGCACGTGAAAAAGCTCGTTGCCGCCGAACTCGGCGGCAAGCGAGTGCTCTTGCTGGACTCCATTACCTGGCTCGGTTCTGAAGACATGGGCCAGATCGTGATCACCGGCTCGCACGGCGGCCGCAGCGCCGGCGAATACGCGATCACTGTTGTGCTCGCATTGTGCTGCTTCAACGACGCCGGCGTCGGCAAGGAGGGGGCGGGCATCGTCGCGCTCGACATGCTGCAGCAGCGCGGCGGTCCCTGCCTCGCATACAGCCACAACTCAGCTCGGATCGGCAACGCGCGCGACGCTTGGCGCAACGGTATCATCTCTCACGTCAATGCGCCGGCGGCGAAGTTGGGATTCACCGTCGGCGAGCCGTTGCAGCGAGCGATAGTGCGCACGTTTGATCCGCGCGCGACTGCAACGATTGGCGCGACCGACGCGTTGCAGTAACATCCGCTCGGGCTGGTTGGATAGGAGGATTGGGCGTGGAACTGCGTACGCGTCAAGCAACAGGGTTGGCGGCGATGCTGGTGTTCGCCGGATGGTGTCCATCGGTCAGCAGTCAGACCGATGCGGGTTCACGCGCTGCGCGTGCGTTCGAAACGGTCCGTTCAGTGTTGCAGCACCCGCGTTGTCAGAACTGCCACATTCCAGGCGACGCTCCGTTGCAATTCGACGCGGGATTGCGCCATGCGCAAAACGTTCTGCGGGGAGCAAGCGGCCATGGCGCGATCGCGATGGAA
>Ga0183260_10005433_pt1 | contig 10015 bp, 9 predicted proteins | sample AntDrymUQ4972206_2_FD_129768 | JGI IMG/M metagenome (GOLD analysis project Ga0183260, IMG submission 129768) | Polar desert sand microbial communities from Dry Valleys, Antarctica - metaG UQ497 (22.06) (version 2) (version 2) | ecosystem: Environmental > Terrestrial > Soil > Desert | place...
ACGCGTTGCGCCGCGAGTGGGACCCGATGGCGATCCGCCTCGGCATCATCGAGCACCACTACCGCGCCCACTGGGAGTGGGACGACGAGCTGATGCCGCGTTCGACCGCCCGCCTCGCCGCCTGGCGGTCCTCGCTCGACGCCCGGCAGTGCGACGTGCTGGCCGATGTGCGCGACGCGCTCGACGACGACCTCGACACGCCGCGGGCCGTGGCGGCCATCGACGCCGCCGCCGGCGCCGGCGAGGATGTCGGAGCGGCGGCTGGCTTGCTCGGAGTGCGGCTGGGCGAGGGCTCGCTCGACGCGCCGTAACCGCGAGAGCGCGCTGTTTCCTTAGGTGATCACGATGCGTTGCCGGCCGCTGAAGCGAAAAGCCCTTAAAGCAGGGCGGGCAGCACGTCGTGCGCCGTTGATCGCCTCGGAACGGCCACGTGATGAGCGATCAGCGCGGTATCCGCGCTGACCGCTCATTACACGCCACCGCCGACGCGGCGCCAGTGAGCGATGAGCGCGCCAGGGACGCCAAGCGCTCATCGCTCATCACACCCAGAACCGACGGGCCGCGACGGACAACGTGGTGCCCCCTGCTTCAGGAGCTCTTCGGGACGTTGAACACGTCGGGCGTCAGCGGGCCCACCTCAGCAGCTCTTCTCTCTTGCGGCACCGTCCGCGACCTGATCGGCGACGCCGGAAACCCGGTGCTCACACAGGTTTCACGCGCTCCTTGCGGCGACGTCCACGGGATGTCGCACCCACCGCGTACCATGCGCCACATGAGCACGCCAGGCGCCGGCAAGGCGCAGCAGCGCACGCGGCGCGTCGCCGGCCCCGTCGTGCGGCGGCTGTGGCACATCAACTGCACGGGCTACGAGCGGCTGCCCGAGCACGGCCCGGTGATCCTCTGCCCGAACCACATCTCGTTCCTCGACTCGATGTTCCTCATGTTCACGCTGACCCGCAACATCAGCTTCGTCGGCAAGGCCGAGTACATGGACTCGTGGAAGACGAAGCACCTCTTCCCCGCGCTCGGCATGATCCCCATCGACCGCTCCGGCGGCAGCAAGTCGGCATCAGCGCTGGATGCCGCCGAGGTGGTACTGCGGCGCGGCGAGCTGTTCGGCATCTTCCCGGAAGGCACGCGCAGCAGGGACGGCGCGCTGTACAAGGGACGCACCGGCGCCGCCCGCCTGGCGATGACCGTCGGTTGCCCGATCTATCCCGTCGGCGTCGTCGGGACCGACTCCATCCAGCCGCCAGGCGCCAAGGCGCCCAAACCGTTCACGTCGTGCTCGATCGAGATCGGTCGCCCAATCCGCCCCGAGCGGTACGCCGGCCGCTCCGAACCGCACCTCGCCTGGCGCTCGATGACCGACGAGGTGATGTTCGAGATCCGCGAGATGACCGGCCAGGAGTACCGCAACCGCTACGCCGGCGAGACGGCCGACTCCGACACCGACCAGCGGTTGGTGGCCCGCCCGGGGTTGGTCAACGACGAGGAACCCGTTCGTGAGCTGGTCGGCGCCGGCGTCGGCTCCTGACTCCGTCGGTCCGTTCGAATCGGCCCGGATCGGGCCGATCGGAAAGGACAGAAGCGGGGAAACGCTGCGCTCGTAGACTCGATCGGTGATGAGCCCGATCACGATCTCCCTGCCAGATGGTTCTGCGCGCGAGATGCCCGCCGGGAGCACGGCGGGCGACGTGGCCAGCTCGATCGGGCCGCGGCTGGCGAAGGCCGCCGTTGCCGCCACCGCCGACGGGGAGGAAGTCGATCTCGGTCGTCCGCTCGACGACGGCGCACAGGTGTCCATCATCACCGCCGACAGCGATGCCGGCCGTCACGTGCTGCGCCACTCAACCGCGCACGTGATGGCGCAGGCCGTGACGCAACTGTTCCCCGGCGCCAAGTTCTCCATCGGCCCGGCCATCGAGCACGGCTTCTACTACGACTTCGAACTGCCCGGCGGGCGCACGTTCACCGAGGACGACCTCATCGCGATCGAGGCCGCGATGCGCGAGATCATCGGTGCCGACCAGCAGTTCGTCCGTTCGGAGGTGTCGGCCGACGAGGCGCTGGCCGTGTTCGCCGACCAGCCGTACAAGGTCGAGATCATCGAGCGGGTGAAGGCCGCCGGCGACGGAGTCGATGACCTGGACGCCGGCGAGGTGGCGTCGGGCAGCACGATCAGCGTGTACCGCAACACCGACGACTTCGTCGACCTGTGCAAGGGCCCGCACGTGCCGTCGACCGGCCGGCTCAGCCACTTCAAGCTGCAGAAGGTGGCCGGCGCCTATTGGCGGGGCAACGAGAAGGGCCCGATGCTGCAGCGCATCTACGGCACGGCGTGGGAGTCGGCAGCCGCACTGCAGGCGCATCTCGAGCAACTCGTGGAGGCCGAGAAGCGTGACCACCGCAAGCTGGCCACTGAGCTGGACCTGCTCAGCTTCCCCGGCGAGCTGGGTGGTGGGCTGGCCGTGTGGCATCCGAAGGGCGCCATCGTGCGCAAGCTGATGGAGGACTACAGCCGGCTGCGTCACGAGCGCGGCGGCTACGAGTTCGTCTACACCCCACATCTCGCCAAGTCGAACCTGTTCGAGACGAGTGGCCATCTCGCCTGGTACGCCGACGGCATGTACCCGCCGATGGAGATGGACAACGGCACGTACTACATGAAGCCGATGAACTGCCCGATGCACTGCCTGATCTTCAGATCCCGCCAGCGCAGTTACCGGGAGCTGCCGCTGCGGCTGTTCGAGCTGGGCACGGTGTACCGCTACGAGCGCGCCGGCACGTTGCACGGGCTGATGCGCATCCGCGGGTTCACCCAGGACGACAGCCACATCTTCTGCACACCGGAGCAGGCACCGGACGAGATCGCCTCGTTGCTCGACTTCGTCATCTCCGTCCTGCGGGCGTTCGGCTTCGACGACTTCGCGTTCCGTCTGTCGACGAAGGACCCACAGAAGTTCGTCGGCACCGACGACGGCTGGGCCGACGCCACGGACGCCCTGCGCCAGGCGCTCGAGCGTCATGGGCTGGAGTACACCGTGGAGGATGGCGACGCCGCGTTCTACGGCCCGAAGATCGACATCGACGTGCATGACGCCATCGGGCGGGCGTGGCAGTTGTCGACGATCCAGTACGACTTCAACATGAACGAGCGCTTTGACCTCGAGTACGTCGGCGCCGACAACGCCCGCCACCGGCCGATCATGTTGCACCGCGCCCTGTTCGGGTCGGTCGAGCGCTTCTTCGGCGTGCTCGTCGAGCACTACGCCGGGAACTTCCCGACGTGGCTGGCGCCGGTGCAGGTGCGTGTGCTGCCGGTCGCCTCGCCGCACGAGGAGTACGCGGAGAAGGTGGCTGACCGGGTGCGCGCCGCAGGCGGGCGCGTGGACGTGGTCGGCGCCTCCGACGGGCTCGGCAAGCGAATCCGCTCGGCGAAGCTGGAGAAGCTGCCGTACATCCTCGTCGTCGGCGACGACGACGTGGCCGCCGGCACGGTCGGCGTCAACAGGCGCGGTGATCAGCAGCCGGAGCGCGGCGTCGATCTCGGCCTGTTCGTCGAGCGCTTCGCCGACGAGGTGACGATTGCCGCCTCCGCCGCGCTGCAGGCGTAGCGCCCGGTGACGCCGCTCGAACAGTTGTGGAACGGGTGGCGGTCGACGTACGTCACCTCGGGTGGCGCGGCCGGAGGCGTGGGAGACGACGACGTGGCGGCGGGGCGGGGGAGCGTGTTCAGTCGGATCCTCCGCTCAGGTCTCCCGGATCTCGAGACGCACATCGTCCATCGCGGTGAGACGGTGTTCGCGGTCCTGAATGCGTTCCCGTACTCCGTCGGCCACGTGCTCGTGCTGCCCTTTCGTGAGATCGGCGAGCTGGATGAGTTGACAGCGGCCGAGACGGCCGAGCTCTGGCCGGCGGTCACCGCCGCCGTCGCCACCGTGAGGCGGGCGTTCGAGCCCGAAGGCGTCAATGTCGGCCTCAACCTTGGGCGGCCAGCTGGCGGCAGCGTCAGCGAGCACCTCCACGTGCACGTGGTGCCGCGGTGGACCGGCGACGCCAACTTCATGACGGCCACCGCCAACACGCGCACGCTGCCAGAGGCCCTGCCCGACACCGCCGCCAAGCTGCGCGCGGCCTGGCCGGCGCGGTGATCGGGCGGGGCGCGCCAGGCCCATCCATCGGTTCCTGGTGACGACCTGTCGCCGTTCTTACACACATCCACACCAGGAACGCCCCTGCGACGATTCCGCACGCTCGTAGCCTGACTCCGATGACCGTCCACCGTGTCCACGGCGACCGGCCCGCCGACGAGGGCGGCGACCGCCGGCCGCCGGCGGCCGCCGGCGCGGCGCCGGCAAACGACGGGGTCGGTGACGAGCACGTCGAGCACCGTGACGAGTTGCCGGAGGACCTGAACGCGGCTGGATATGTCGGCCCGTACCGGTTCCCTGACAACTCGCGCCGGCGCATCCCCGGCTTCATCTACCTTGGGGTCGCCGCCGTCTGCGTGCTCGTGTGGACGTTCGGCAAGGACGAGGTCGTCTTCGTCAACGACGGGTTCTTGTGGGCGGCCGTGGCGCTCGTCGTGGTCGCTGCGATCTCGATCTCCTCTGGCTGGCGGATGCACGTCGACGAGAAGGAGGCGCTCGTGGCGGCGCAACAGGCGGTCGGCTTTCCTGTCGGCCACGCCTCTGCCCAGCAGGTGTGGCGTGGCGTGCGCAGCCGGCCGACGTGGCGGGTGCTGTGTTACTCGACCGAGGATCCCCCGCTGCGGCGCGGTCTGGTACTCGTGGACGCCGTCGACGGCCGCGTCGTCGAGCACCTCGTCGAGGACAACCCAGAGCGCTGGTCGGCCGCCCCGCCGGACCCGACCTGACGCCCTGCCCACCGCCCTCCCCATCCGAGGCTTTCGTGCACCCGAGGCTTTGGCGCACCCCGTCCGGGCCGGAAACCCTCGGATGACCGATTCCGGGCCTCAGTCCCCGGCGTCGGAATCGGTCGCTGCGGCAATCCGGCGCAGCGCGGCGCCGGCCTCCAGAGCGTGACTGCGCAACGCATCGAGCGTGGGCTCGTCCCACTCGTCGGAGCGGCGGGCCTCGATCGCTGCCGCCACGGCCTCGCTATCGGCGGCCGAGCCGACGGCCGCGGCCGCGGCGTCGAGGTGGCGCTGCAACTCGTCGAGGTTGCCGGACACAGACGCCGGATCGGCATCACCGAGCGCCTCGCGCCGGCGGCGGGCGAGGGAACGGAACGAGGTGGCCAGGTCGGCAGGCGTCGTCGCGGACATGACCCCAGCCTGGCACGGCATCCAGGTATCTTGGACCAGGTGTTCGACGGCAAATTCCGCACGCCGATCGACAAGGCGGTCAAACCGATTGGCGCTGCCCTCCGGCGTACCGGTCTCACCCCGGACCAGCTGACCGTCGTCGGACTCGGCGTCGGCATCGGGGCCGCGTTCGCCATCGCCAACGGCTACTTACTGCTCGGTCTGGCGCTGGTCGTGCTCGCAGCGCTGCCCGACCTGCTGGACGGCGCGCTGGCCAAAGCCTCCGGGGCGGCAAGCCAGCGCGGTGCGTTCTTCGACTCGACCGTCGACCGGATCACGGACTCGGTGCTGTTCGGCGGCGTCGCGTGGTACCTGGCCAGCGCCGAGTCTGCGCACATGAGCTTGCTGCCGTTCGCCGTGATGGCGCTGTCGTCGCTGATCTCCTACCAGCGGGCGAAGGCCGAGTCGCTCGGGCTCTCCGCGAAGGGCGGGCTGATGGAGCGCGCCGAACGCATCGTCGCGCTCTGCCTCGGCCTGCTGTGGGAGCCGCTGCTGATCCCGGTGCTGTGGCTCATGGTCGCCCTCACGGCGGTCACGGCGGTGCAACGGTTCGTCAAGGTCTGGCGACAGGCACAGATCGCACCGATCACGGCGGCGCGCATCGAACTGCGTCGGTCCCGTCGGCAGACCAGGCGCGTCGCCCGCACCGAGCGGCGGCGCACCCGCGTGCCGCGCCGCCGCGATCTCTGACCGTGAACCCGCCGCCGCGGTCGCCCACCCGCGGCCCGTTCGAGCGGTTCTCCGATGCCCTCACCGTCGGCGGCTACCGCACCGGCGCGCTCTTAGCCAGAGCACTGCCGGGTTTCGTCGCCGAGGGCCTGGCGACACCGATCGGTTTCGGCGCCAGCTTCGCCAACGCCGAGCGGCGGGCGATCGTCCAGCACCACCTGCGGAGAGTGCGCCCGGACTGGCAGCCATGGCGCGTGCGCCAAGCGACCCAGGAGGCGTTCGACTCGTACGCGCGGTACTGGATCGAGGCGCTGCGCCTGCCGACGCTTTCGGTGCGCACGGTCGCCGAGGGCATTCACCTCACGGGGTTCTCGCAGGTGACCGATGCGCTGGAGCGGGGCACTGGCGCGATCCTCGCCCTCCCTCACCTAGGTGGCTGGGAGTGGGCCGGGCGCTGGCTCGGTGACCAGGGACATCGCACCACCGTGATCGTCGAGCGCGTCGAGCCGCCCGAGCTGTTCGACTGGTTCGTCGCCATGCGCACGGACCTCGGCATGAACGTCGTGCCCCTTGGTCCCAATGCCGGGCGGGCCGTGCTGACCGCGCTGCGCAACAACGAGATCGTCTGTCTGCTGTGCGACCGGGACATTCAAGGCGGTGGCCTGGAGGTGGAGTTCTTCGGCGAGCACACGACATTGCCGGCGGGCCCGGCCACCCTCGGCCTGCGCGCCGGCGCACCAGTGTTTCCGGTCGCCGCGTACTTCACCCGGCGCGTGCACGGCCATCATGCCCTCATCCGCCCCCCGGTCCCGCCCGAGCGGCAGGCCTCGCTGCGCGAGGACATCACACGCATGACCCAGTTCCTCGCCCACGAGCTGGAGAACCTCATCCGCCGCGCCCCCGAACAGTGGCACCTCTTTCAACCCAACTGGCCATCCGACCCCGGATATGGCCTATGAGCTGCGAGTTCGTATGCGATGAGGCAGGACGAGAGAAGTGGAGCCATTTGCCCGCAGGGCCGAACACGAAGGCGTGTCGGTGTCCGAAGTGATCCGAGAAGCTCTCTTCCGCCACCTCCCGTTCTGCATGTTCCGATCGGCCGGATCGGGCTGGTTACGTCGGGCAGAACGGGGTCTGGCACGATCGGGCGAATGGACGCCGGCGACGCCGATTTCGATGCCGACTCCGGCGTTGCCGGTATCGACGTTGCCGGTATCGACGTTGCCGGTATCGACGTGGTCGCCGTCGCGGCGTGGTTCGCCGCCAATGTGCCCGAGCATCCGCCGCCGCTGCAGTTCACGCGCATCACCGGCGGGCACTCCAACTTGACGTTCGCCGTCGTCGATGGCGACGGCGATCGATGCGTGCTGCGGCGCCCGCCGCTCGGACATCGCCTGGCCAGCGCGCACGACGTGTTGCGCGAGCACCGCGTGATGGGCGCGCTGGCGGCGACCGACGTACCCGTCCCGCGGATGCTCGGGGCGTGCGCCGACGAGACGGTCAACGGCGCGCCGTTCTACGTGATGAGCTATGTCGACGGTGCCGTGCTCCACGACCGGGCCGACGTGCCCGGCGCACTCGCCGACACGGACGCTCGCCGCCGCGCGGGCGAGCAGGTCGTCGACGTGCTGGCGGCACTGCACGCCGTCGAGCCCGATGCCGTCGGGCTCGGCGAGCTGGCCCGCCGAACCGGGTACCTCGAACGCCAGCTGAAGCGCTGGTCCGGGCAGTGGACGGCATCGAAGACCCGCGAGCTGCCGGCGATGGAGCGCCTCCACGAGTGGCTCGTCACGAACCGCCCGACCGACGGGCCTGGCGGGATCGTGCACGGCGACTACCGCCTCGGCAACATGATCGTCGGGCCCGACGGCACGGTGCGGGCGATTCTCGACTGGGAGCTGTGCACGCTCGGTGACCCTCTCGCGGACCTCTCCTACCTGCTGCGCACGTGGACAGCACCCGACGAGCCGACGGTGACCGCCAGCTTCGAGCCGCCGACGAGGGCGGGAGGATTCCGCACTCGCGACGAGCTGGTCGATAGGTACGTGCAGCGGACAGGTCGTGCGATCGGCGACCTCGACTACTACCTCGCCTTCAACGCGTGGCGCTCGGCGGCGATCTCCGAGGGCGTGTACCGCCGCTACATCGACGGCAGCCTCGGCGCGCCACCGCCGGATGTCGAGCGCTACGCCCGCAGCGTCGAGCAGTCGGCGGCGGACGGCCTCACCGCCGCCGGGCTGGGGTGACGAGGACCGGCGATGCCTTCCGGCGGTGCCCTCCCGAGGAGCCTCCGGTACCGGTCGCCAACACCGGTGGGGCACGCGGTCGTACGCTGGTCCGCCATGGGCCGGACCGCGCTCGCCGCCGGACTCCTCGTGGTCGGCACGGCTACGACGGCGTGCTCGGACACACCTGATGGTGGCGCCACGGCGGAGACGTTCGCTCGGCTGACATCGACCGCCTCTGCGCCGGGTGGTGGTCAGGGGTCGATCCCGACGACCGCAACGCGCGGTGCCGGTGGTGACCAGTTGTGCCCCCCACTCGCTGCGCTCGCCGATGCCGTCACCGCATCCAGCGAGCTGGACATCACCCGGCCGTGGACCGAGTTGCAGCCCGACGTGGTCGTGGTACTCGGCGACGCCGCCGAGCGGTTCGCGGCCATCCTCGCCGTTGCCCCTGCCGACATGGTCGATGACGTGAGGGTCCTCGTCGCCTACAACGCGGGCCAGGCGGCCGCCGCCGCTACGGCGCCGTCGCTGGAGGAGTTCCAGCTGGCACTGACCGCACCCGACGACGCCGTCAACGAGGCGACCGCCGTTCTAGACGCGCTGGCCGAGGATCGGTGCGGTGTCGGCCTGACGATTGACTGATCACGTGCCACGCTGGGCGATGGCGGGCACGATCATCGAGCGGCCGCCGCGGGTTTCCCGAGTCGCCGGTGGCGCTCGTCTACCCGTCGTCGTGCTCGGCGCGCTGACGGTCGTCGTCTGGTTGGCGCTGGCACGGCTGGCGTGGGCATTCCTCACCGAGGAGCTGGACTGGCGCTACGTCGCCGAGCAGAGCCGGATCGACACGCCGTGGCCGTACCGCCTGGCCGGCGTGTGGGCGGGCATGGAGGGTTCGCTGCTCCTGTTCGTCGGTATCGCCGGAGCAGTCGGCTGCATTGCTACCCGCCGGGCTGGCCCCGTCGCGCGCTGGGCGGCGTTGATCACCGTCGGCGTGCTCGCCGCCGTGAACGTGGTCCTGGCGTCACCGTTCGAGCGGCTCGGCGTGCCCGCCGTGCGGGGCTTCGGGATGAACCCGATCCTCGAGCACCCGGCGATGACCGTGCATCCGCCCATGTTGTACGCCGGCATGGCGAGCGCGTTCGGCGCCGCGCTCGTTGCCGCTGACGGGCGCGCCTGGCCGGGCGCGCGCAGGTGGCACCTGGCGACGGTCGGCCTGCTGACGCTGGCCATGACGCTCGGGGCGGCATGGAGCTACGTCGAGCAGGGTTGGGGCGGATATTGGGCGTGGGACCCGGTGGAGAACACGTCGCTGCTGGTGTGGTTCGGCGCGCTGATCGCGCTCCACGCCGGTCCCGTCGCCGGGCCGCGCGCCGTGGTTGCCACTGCATTGGCTCCGTGGTGCCTGGCCGTGCTCGGCGCCATCCTCGTGCGCTCGGGGATCACGCCGTCGATCCACGGGTTCGCCGAGCAACCGTCGGTCGGGTGGGCGCTACTTGCCCTCGCTCTGGCAACCACAGCGGGTGCCAGCGCGGTGGTCGGGCGAACGGCGCGGGCGGGCGGGCCGCCCGCCGAGGCCGGCGATCCCCGCCTCGTCACCGTCGTGCTGGTTGCTGCCGCCGCGCTCGTTGTCCTAGTCGGGACTGTCCTGCCGGTGCTGTCGGAGGTATTCGGGCAACGCTCGAGTGCCGTGCGCGGCGAGTTCTACAGCCGGACGGTCGGCCCGCTAGCGCTCGTCGCCGTGCCCTTCGTTGCCATGCGGCTGCGCCGCCGACGCAGCTGGAGCACGGCC
>Ga0183260_10005435_pt1 | contig 10013 bp, 18 predicted proteins | sample AntDrymUQ4972206_2_FD_129768 | JGI IMG/M metagenome (GOLD analysis project Ga0183260, IMG submission 129768) | Polar desert sand microbial communities from Dry Valleys, Antarctica - metaG UQ497 (22.06) (version 2) (version 2) | ecosystem: Environmental > Terrestrial > Soil > Desert | place...
AGATGAGGAAATCGGTCATGGCATTGGCCCTTGCAGCGGCGGCCCTCGCCGTCTCGGTGAGCGCCGGGCTCGCATCTGCGAGCGCCTCGGAGCTGCCCCCGAACTGGCACGTCCACGATGGGCAGACAAGCCTCGGGCCACAGCACAAGGGCATCGGGTTCTTTCCCACCATCTTCGGGGTGAGCACGTCGGTGTACCTCACCGATCCGGCCGCCTGCCCGAACGCCACCGACAAGGGGCTCCTGCCGAGTGCCGGCAACAGCCAGAGCGGCAATCTTCGTGCGGGCGTGTGCATGACCAGCACCGCGATCGTCCACCTTCGGACCGTGCCCCTGGGCACGTCCGGGCCTGCAGGCTGGAGTTGGCTGACGACCCCCACCGAGCCGGGATACATCACCTACTACCGGGTTACAAGCAAGTAGCGGTCAGCTCGCTTGGGCGGCGGTCGTGTGCCGCCGCCCATCAGCGTCGCGACGTCGACCGGATCCTGAGCTTCGACGCCGGGTTCGACGGGCTCGTGGGAATCACTCGATCGGTCGAGTAGCCGCGTAACCCAAGCCCGTGCGAGGGGCCGTCAGCGAGGCTTGGTCAGCACGGGATGGAGCCAGTCAGCTGCCCGGATTGATGCAGCGGTCCCATGGCCTGCATCCAGTTGATGAATCGCGGCCACGCGTCGGTGTCGAGCTTGGGGCGGGCGGCCTCGGCGGCCTTGCGGTCGCCTCCGGATTCGCGCACCGTCGTGACGTAGGGCCTCGAGCCCGGCCGTGGCGGCGTCCAGCTCCGCCATCGCGGCTGCACCCGGCGCCCAACCCGCTCCGCGTGCCATCCAGGAGCGCGCGGCGCCCAGGTGGCTGAGCACCTGCCGGCTCGCCGCGTCGACGGCCGAACGGTCGCCGCGCTCGATCGCCTGCTCCATCGCGTCCCAGGCCTCGGACGTCGGCGGTATCTGGGTTGCCGAACCCCAGGAAGAACTCGTCGATCGCGCTGCACAGCGCGGCCTGGTACTCGACGGGGCCGACGGATGGCGACGGCGACGGGGATGGCGACGGCGACGGCGACGGCGCGACCGTCAAGACGAGGAGGCCGACCAGGGGGATCCCGATGCGAGCGTTCATGACACCTCGTCGTTGCTGCCTGTCCTGCCTGACACTGGGCGCTCCAGTGGCGGCAATAGTGGCGGTGCGACGCGGACCAGGTCGTGGACATCCGGCGCCAGCCTCGGGAGACATTCGTCGCCACGCGGCGCGACGAACGTACTCGATCACCCGAGGGGTAGAAAGCCAGTTGGCTTGACAGGCTTTGTTGATATGGCTATATAGGCCAGATGAAGACCGCGACGATTACCGAAGTCAAAAACGGGCTGAGCGCGCTCATCGATCGGGTCCGTTCGGGCGAGACCATCCTCGTCACCGACCGAGGGCTTCCCGTCGCTCGCATCGAGCCGGTCACGCCGGCTTCGGAGCCAACCGGACGCCTTCGGCGACTCGAGCGCGCCGGGCACGTCCGGGTCGGCGCCCAGCCTCCGCCTCTCGACCTGCTTCGCGAGCCGGCGCCCCCGAGCGGCAGCAGCGCCCTCGAAGCGTTGCTCGAAGAGCGACGCTCCAACCGGTGAGGTTCTGGGACAGCTCGGCGCTCGTTCCCCTCCTCGTGGCCGAGCCATCGAGCTTGGCGGCCTCGGCCGCGTTCGAGGACGACCCGGAGCTGCTCGTGTGGTGGGGATCCACAGTGGAGTGCGTATCCGCCCTCGCCCGGCTCGAACGCGAGAACCACCTGGACAGCGCGGGTATGGCCGGGGCGATGCGGCGCCTGGCGGCGCTCGGGGACTCGTGGCGCGAGATCCAACCGGTCTCCCGGGTGCGCAACACGGCCGGTCGAATGCTGAGGGTTCACGACCTGCGCGCCGCCGATGCACTCCAGCTGGCCGCGGCCGTGGCGGCGGCCGAGGACCAGCCGGCGTCGCTGTCGTTCGTCACCCTCGACACCCGCCTGGCGCAGGCCGCACAGCGCGAAGGGTTCGTGGTCATTCAGCCCGGGATGGGTTGAGGTATTCCCTCGACTGACCGGGTACGCTGGTCGGCCAAGCCTGCGTGCGCAGGCAAAGACGGAGGCGACGACATGCAGAAGGGCAATTTCTCGAACCCGACGGAGAGCCGCGACCTGTCTGGGATGGGCACGGTGGATATCGTCAAGATGGACGACCTCACCGTGTCGCGGAGCACGTTCCAGCCGGGCTGGCGCTGGTCCGAGCACGTGAAGCCGATCGTCGGCGGCGACAGCTGCCAGACGCTCCACCACGATTTCGTGACGTCAGGGCGGCTGCATGTCCGGATGAACGACGGGACGGAGGACGAGTTCGGTGCCGGCGACGTGTGGGTCATCGAGCCGGGCCACGACGCCTGGGTCGTCGGCGACGAGCCGGTCGTCACGTATGGCTTCTCGCCGGGCGCCATCAACTACGGCAAGCGCACGAGCTGACCCGAGTCCCCGGGCCGGCGCCCCATCATCGCTTCATTCATGAACCCGGGTGGTATGGGACACGGCCCAGGCGACTACATGGGTGCTGGAGCTCAGGTTCGAGGTCGAACCGGTTTCATTCAGCATCCAAGGGGCAGATCTGGAACGGCCCGCGCTTCCGCGACCACACGGGTTCGTATCTGAAACAGATGGGCCCGGCGCCCGAGGCGAACCGGGGCGGTCACCGCCGTCGGCGGACCTCGAGCAGGACGATGACGAGGTAGCCGGAGGCGATCACCGCGAGGAACGGGAGCTGCTGGAACGCGAACACCTGCTCGGTTGCGGCGGCGATCAGCGGTTCACACGCGGCCCTCGTCTCCGGGGTCCCGACGAGTCGGGCGCACGGCACCATCGGGAGCCGCCACGGGTAGAGGAGCAACAGCCCCAGCACGAAGAGCGTCCACAGCGCTGCCGCGCCGCCGACCCGCGCGAGAAACGCTCGATCCATCCGCATCGGCGCCGATCCTGCGTCACTGACAGCGCTGCGACAAGCCCGCTACCGAAGGGCGCCGGTTCCGTCACGGTTCCCGGACGGCAACCCCGTAGCGCTGCTGGTCGCGATCGAACGTGGCCAGCGGTACCGCGTCGGCGGCCAGGGTTGCCGCGATGATCATTGCGTCCCCGATCGGCCGTCCCGGCAGGCTGCGCGCTTTGACGAGCATCTCCACGACAAGCTCGGTCCTGATGCCGAGCACCCGGACGTTCTCGCGTTGGATGAGGCCGATGAGGCTGTCGATGATGTCGCGCTGCGCGACCTCGTACTGCGTGCGCAACACGTGGGCGCACTCGGCCAGGGCGACGGCGGAGATGCCGACCTCGGTGTCGACGTCGTCGATCAGCCGCGCAGCGCGACGCGCCTGTACCGGTGGCGAGCCGACGAGATAGCGGACGATCGGTCACCGCGATGCCGTTCGGCCGGCCGCCGCCGCCGGCGAAGCCGGCCGTCGAGCCGCTCGATCGCGCGGCCCGCGTGAGCGTCACCATGCCCACGGGTGCGCCGGTCGACGGGTTCGCCATCGAGTGCTCCATGGACGGTGGAGCCACCTGGACAATCGCGAAGCAGGTCGCCGGCAACCTGCCGGACGCCCACTTGAGCGGGCTGACCAACGGCACCGAGTACGTGTGTCGCGTGTCGGCGAGCAACGACAGCGGCATCGGCGATTTCTCGCCGCCGTCGGACGCCTTCCGGCCCTGCTCGGACTTCATCGACTGCAACCCCGCGGCCGTGCCCTTGTCGGTCCTGCTCACGGTCGTGCTCGTCACCGCGGGGGCCTACGGGCTGTGGCGCTTCATCGCCGGGCGGCGGGTCTGGGTCGTGGCGCAGATCGACAACTTCGCGTCGATCAGCCTGGGCCACGGCCCCCGGGTCGGGATGGCGTTCGTGCGTCGAGGCCCGTACCAGGGTTCGGCGGGCGTGGCCACCGCGGAGCCAGCCGGCGCCGACGTGCGCATCCTCTACGCGGGTGGCGAGAACTTCGTCGTGGACGCAGCGGGAGTGCGGGTCAGGGCGAAAGCCGGGCGGCTGGTCCGGGTGAGCGATCGGCAGGGCAACAGCCACAACGTGGTGCTGCGCGCCCTCGACGACCCGCCACCGCAGTAGCAACCTTTGACGTGGAGAGGATCCGGCAATGTCAATTTGGGTCATGGTCGGAGTCCGGACGGTCGGTTCTAGTGTGCGATCCTTGGCCATGCCCGTCCGCACGGTGATCGAACAAGGCCCGAAGGGGAAGCGGTCGGTGGCCTTCGGCATCGACTGGCCAGGCTGGAGTCGGGGCGCGAGGAGCGCCGAGCTCGCCCTGGAGACGCTCGAGTCCTATCGGGAGCGCTACCGGCCGGTCGCAGGTCTCGCCGGGATGGCTCGCGAGTTCGACACGGCCGGGCCCCTCGAAATCGTGGAGAACAGGATCGGCACCGGTTCGACCGACTTCTGGGGCATCTCCTTCTCGCCCTCTGCGACCGAGCAGGGGCCGATGGGCGAGGCGGAGATTGAGCGCGCGGTCACGCTATTGCGGGCCTGCTGGGGGTACTTCGACGGCGTCGCGGCACGAGTCTCGCCCGAGATGCACAAGGGCCCGCGCGGGGGTGGACGCGACCGCGACGGGATCGTCCGGCACACGATCCGCACCGAAAGCGAGGACTTCGCGAAGAAGGTCGGGCTGCGGATAGCAGAGGGTGCGGCGCCTACCCCGGATGGACTGCGGCAGCATCGGGAGGCCTACGTCGCGGCGATGCGCGCCTATAACGCTGGGGAGGTCAAGCGGCGAATGCGGTCGTGGACTCTGCCATTCCTCATCCGACATTCTGCCTTCCACACCCTCGACCATGCGTGGGAGATGGAGGACAAGGACCTCTCGGCCCAGGACGAAGTCTGACCCACGCCAGTCTTGGGTCCGCCGCTCCGGCCCTCGCTCCCCACCTGCGACCAAGTCGGCGCCCAGCGCCGTGGCAACTGACCGATGCCCCCTGACTCAGGTCTGCGTTATCGGCGAGTCCTCCGCGGCGTCCATGCCGAAGGTCCAGGCCACCGCCTCGTGGGCCGTGCTCGTACTGGGCGGCACGCGGAGGAAGTAGGTCTTCCGCGAGCCATCCGGCTCCGGCGTCGAGTTGAGGACCTCGACCACGACGCGGTGGACCAGCGTCGCGCCGCCCTCGCGTTGGACCATTCGGCCGCCGCAAGTGAAGCCCAACGTCGGTAGGAAATCGCTTGACTCGGGCCTGCGCTTCGTGCTCGATCTCTGAGGCCAAAGCGGCAGGGCCGATCACCCGTCATCCTCCTCGGCGGCTTCGGCCTGCCAGAGGAGATCGTCGAACTGCTGGGCGCGGTTCCACATCGCCGCAGACGATGGTCGTACCCAGGACGACGTCGTGACAACTGTGTCACGGATCGTTGCGCGCGGGCAACGCTTGCTCAGCTCGGCGCGGCCACCTCCAGGCCGTGTCGCCGCGCTGCCCCCGCGAGTCGGTTGTCGTAGGTCACGAACGCGTCGACGGGTCCGACCTCCATCGCCGTCGCGAGGTGGATCGCGTCGAGCGTTCGCAGCGCCGCTGGCGACAGTTCGCCGGCACGCTGGAGGATCGCGCGCGTCATCGGCACGAGGTCGATCAGGTCGAACGCGCGATCAGCCAGGGCTCGGAGATCGGATGAGCCGCCCGCTCGGAGGATGGCCCGGCGGATCTCGGTCACGGCGAGCTCGCTCGCGACGCGGACCCGGCTGGCCCGGATGAAGTCATCGAAGGCCTCCCATCCGGGCTCGGCGAGGAGCCGTCGGGCGATCGCCGACGAGTCCAGGTACACGATGTCGCTCAGCGCTGCCCCTCGTCGCGCATCCCGACCAGGATCTCGGTGAGCGAGCGCTGGCTGGCGAGAGGCAGGGGCGGCCCGAGGTCGAGCAGGTCACCGCGGGCCTTGACGATCTGGCCGGCCGCCACGAGTCGGTCATATCCGCTCGAGCCGGCCGGCGCGAGCGGCGTGAGCCGAGCGACCGGCCGCCCGTGCTCGGTCACCTCGAGCGTCTCGCCCGACTTGACCCGATCGACGTACACGGACAGGTTCTGGCGCAGCTCGCGGATGCCGACCCGCGCCTTCCGGTGCTCGATCTCGCTCATGTAGCACAGTGTAGCACATCGGCAGGCGGCGGCGGCAACGGCCGGGCCCTACGCGCCGGGCCGCTTGACCGCCTTCCCGCTGGCGTCCCGCATCCGCATCGTGTTCGACGCTGCGAAGTGGCGTTGCTTGCGCGCCATCTCGGGCATCGGTGCGGAGAAGGCGACGGACTCGTCGGCGAGCGCCGACGCGACCCCGAGCATCTGGGCATCGCCCGCGGCGTACTCGCTCACCCTGCTCGCCACGCTCGCGAGGGCATGCCGCGCCGCGTCGAACTGCCCGGCGCGGTTGAGCCGGACGGCCTCCTGGCGGGCTCGGGCGGCGAAGACCTCGGCCACCGCTCGATCGACATCGCTGTCCCGTTCCTGCCGGTCGTTCGCGACGTGCTCGTCGTAGGCCCACGCCACGGCGACGGGCGCCAGAGCCGGCTGGGACGTGCGGAACACCTCGTCGCGGTCCGCGATCCCGACGAGCGCCCCGATCTCGCGACCAACCTCGCCGTACGGGAACGTCAGCCGCAGCACGAGCCGCACCACCTGCCCGGATACGAGGTCGCCGACGTGGACGTGCGTCCGGCTCCCCCGCCGGGTGACCCGGAACGGTGTCATCGACTCGATCTCGACCGACTCGGGCGCCGTGATCTCGAGCACGACGTCGCGGGCGACGATCTCGAGCGCCTCACCGACCTCGCCGGTGATGTGGTCGTGGATCTCCGGCAGACTGCCGATGAAGTAGAAGTGGCCGCCGCCGGCGTCTGCCATCGACTGGAGCAGCGACTCGTCGAAGTCCTCCCCCACCCCGAACGTCGTCGTCGCGACACCCCGCGCGCGGAGCTCGCCCGCGTGGTGTGCGAGTTCGCCCGGCTCGGTCATCCCGACGTTGGCCAGGCCATCGGTCAGCAGCAGGCAGCGGTTGATGCCGTCGGCCATGAGCCGCTCGGCGACCTGGCCGCAGCCGGCCAGCCAGCCACCGCCCAGATCGGTCGAGCCACGCGGGTCGATGCCTGCGAGGGCGGCCGAGGCGTTCGCCCGCGCCGCGCCCGACGCGTGCGCGCTCGGCGCGACGACGTCGACGTGGTCGTCGTACACGACGACGCTGAACCGGTCGTCCGACTCGAGACGCGCGAGCGCCTCCCCGACCGCCTGCTTGGCGAGGTCGAGCTTGCCGCGGCCGGCCATCGAGCCGGACCGGTCGACGACGAACGCGAGATTGACCGGCGGCCGGCGCTTGTTCGGATCGGGCTGGGCGGTGGGGGCCGTCAGCTCGACGAGCAGGAAGCGGCTGGAGCGGCCACCGGCCCGGATGCGCCGGCGGTCGGTGCGGACGGTGAACTGGGATTGGCTGGACATCGGTCCCTCCTTCGGGATGTGTGGGGGCGTCTCGTGGGGTTTGGGGGGTTGGGTCAGGTCTCGTCGGCGAGCAGCTCGCGGGCGATCCGGATGAGCCGCTCCACCTGCTTCGAGGTGGGGCGGTCGAGGGGTCGGCGGACGTGGAGCTCGACGTCGGGGGCGAGGTTGTGGCGCTCCCAGGTCGACCGATCCGGTTCGGGCGGAGCGGGTGGTCCGGGCGCGGGCATCTCGGCCAGCGAGAATGCCATCGCCGCGGCTGGCGGCGGCGGAGGCGGCGAAAGGTCCCGTGCGGGCCCGGCCACGAGGTCGCGGATGTACTCGGCTGCCGAGTCCTCCGGCGGGGCCCCAGCCCCGTCGGAGGACGTGTCGGCCATCGCGATGACCTCGTCGTCCGGCATCTCCTCGAGCCGCCGCCGGATCTCCGCGAGCGGGAGATGCTCACGCTGGAGGCGCCGGATCACCCGCAGTCGAGCGAGGTGCGCGTCGCCGTAGCGGCCACCCGGTCCCGCGCCCGGGGAGGGCAGCAAGCCCTGACCGATGTAGTAGCGAACGGTCCGCGGCGTGACGTCGGCCAAGCGCGAAAGGTCGGTCAGCGAGTAGGTCGCCTCGGTGGGCATGGGGGGATTGTGACAGTCTTACGTTGCACTGTCAATACCCCGTTTCCAGGAGCGTCGGAATGGCGCGAACGGCGGCCGCAGTCAAGGGCCGTGTCGCCGGGCGCCCGGACACGGTCGGTACCCCTGGTACCGGTTTCACCACATCCGAGCACGGCCTGACGCAAACGGGGCCTTCGCCGCGCTCAGGAATGTGCAATCCGGTACTCCTGGTTCCGGACCGGCTGCGGCGGGGCGCGTTCCGGCTGGGAGACGGCTAACCCTGGCTAGCCGACCGCGCGCTGGATGGCCGCGACGTCGCCGCCGCTGATCACGAGCCGGCCGTCCATGGTGAGGTACACGAGATCGACGTTCGCGCCGGCGTCGGCAATCCGCCGGAGCAACGCGCCGCCCGTACCCGGGCGGTCCTCGACGGAGGCGATGACCACGTCGCGCTCATCGCGGACCTCGAGGCCCGCTGCGCTGAGCGCCTCGCGAGCACCCGCCGCGTCCTCGACCAGGACGTGAAGGATTCCTTCGCTGCCGGACGGGAACCCGCACACGCCGTCGATGTTGATCCCGGCGTTGCCCAGCGCCTCGCCCGCATCTGCGAGGGTCCCGGGGCGATTGACCAGGACGACCGTCAGATCCTTCGGCATCTCGTGCCTCCCTTCAACTGGAGCGACGTAGACGCATCGATGATGACATGCTTGTCGAGGCCCAGCGGCCGAAATGGCCGGCCTCGTCCGGCCGCTCCTGGACATGGAGGCGCCCCGCCTCCCGATGGAGCCGGGGCGCGTTCCGCAAGGGCCGCATCGGCCCGGAGAAGGCGACTACTGGCGGCCGGGCGCCCGCTCGGAGGGGCTGCCCGTCGTCTCGCGGCAGTTGGACGCGCCGGACGTTCCCGCGTGAGGACCGGGGTTGCCACCCTCGGCGTGCGTGGACTCCTTGACGTGGCCGCGGCCGAAGTACGAGAAGCCGGGCATCGACTCCTCCCCGGCGGGGGCGACGCAGTGGGCGGCAGACGCGGTCGCCGGGAAGACGGCAAGCGACATCGTGAGCGCGAAGCCGACGAGCAGCCTCTTCGGGAGCTTCACGAACGACTACCTCTTTGTACGTCACCGTCCGGGGGAGACGGCCTGTTCCCGTGGTTCGCAGTGCCCACCGTCTTCGGTTCACTCCGGTGACCTTGCAGAATCGAATACCGTTGGGACCGCCGCGGACGAGGCGGCAACGCAGACGGGCAGGATCACGGCCGCGACAGAGGAGAAGCGATGCCGATGCCGCATCGCACGTTCGCCCAGGTGGCGAAGCGAAGGCTCGTCGGCAAGGAAGGCCGGGAGCGGATCCGCGAGGTGCAGGCGCTCCTCGCCGAGCTGCCCGACTACCGCAACGGTCCGTACGCGGACCTGCGCAAGTGGCTCACCGAGGAGATCGCGGACACGCGCGTGCGCGCGAGCCAGGTCCACCGTGATTCGATCGCGGTCCGACGGGAGGGCGCCGCGCAGGTCGCGCTCGTGGGGCCGCCGAACGTGGGCAAGTCGTCGCTGCTCCAGGCCCTGTCGGACATCCAGATCAAGACGGGCGACTATGCCTTCACCACGACCCGGCCGGTGCCTGCGCTCACGCGCATCGGCGGCGTCCTCGTCCAGCTGGTCGAGATCCCCGGGCTGATCAAAGGGGCGTCGGAGGACCGTGGAGGAGGCCGCGCGCTGCTCGGCGTCCTGCGTTCGGCCGATGCGATCATCTACTGCGCGCGGGCGACCTCCGATCCAGCCGAGCTCGCGGTCGTGCGGGCCGAGGTGGAAGCGGCCGGGATCGACAAGCCCTCGATCGTCGCCACATCCGCGACAACCTCGCGCGTCCGCGCCCCGGGCAGCTCGCTCCAGATCTTGACCATCGCGTCACCTCCTGGGGTCGATCCTCGGAGTGGGAGAGGGTGCGGTCAAGCGG
>Ga0183260_10005436_pt1 | contig 10012 bp, 8 predicted proteins | sample AntDrymUQ4972206_2_FD_129768 | JGI IMG/M metagenome (GOLD analysis project Ga0183260, IMG submission 129768) | Polar desert sand microbial communities from Dry Valleys, Antarctica - metaG UQ497 (22.06) (version 2) (version 2) | ecosystem: Environmental > Terrestrial > Soil > Desert | place...
GCGGCCGTCGCCCTGGCCGCGGCCGAGGCCTTCTTCGCCGCCCCGTTCGACGAGGACGTCGTCGCCGAGGCCATGGCGGGACTACGCCTCCCCGGCCGCCTGGAGGTGATGGCCCGCAATCCCCTCTGCGTTCTCGACGGCGCCCACAACCCGGCCGGGGCCTGGGCAGCGTCCGCGGCCGTCGACGAGGCCTTCGGGGGAGTCGCCGGTCGGATACTGGTGGTGGGCATGCTGCAGGGGCGCGACCCGACCGAGATGCTCCAGGCGTTCGGCGCCGGTTCCGCCCGCCTGGTCGTCACCTGCCCCCCTCCGTCGCCCCGGGCCCTCCCGGCGGCGGAGGTGGCGGCCGCGGCCCGGGCGCTGGGGGCTGCCACCGAGGAGGCGTCGTCGGTCCCGGAGGCGGTGGCCACGGCCCTGGCCCTGGCCGCGCCCGACGAGCTGGTGCTGGTGACGGGATCGCTCTACGTGGTGGGCGCGGCACGCGAAGCGCTCACGACCGGATGACACCGTTCGAACTGGTGACGGAAATCGTCCCTCTGGTGGCGGAAAGCGTCACCGGTTCGTAGGGGCCGGGCGGATGACGCCAGCGCCGCGGGCCAGGCGGGGCCCGTAGGCGACCACGGTCAGGGCGACCACGGCTCCGAAGAGGGCGAACCCGACGGTGTCGCTCATCCCTCCGGGGTGGACGGGTGACACCAGGTAGTGGGCGATGAAGCCGTCCGGGTAGACGGGGGCGCCCGCCCGGGAGCGCAGCGACTTCTCCAGGTCGGTGAGCGGGCAGTCGAACCCGCCGCCGTAGATGGCGGCGCTGACGGCCAGCGCTCCCAGGTGGGCCTTGGTGAGGCCCGGTCGCCGTCGGGCCAGGAATCCGCCGGCTACGAGGAAGCCCACGAAGCCAAGGTGGGACGCAGCCACGGCGTCGGCGGCCAGACGGAGCACCATGCCGGCCGAGAGTACCGGCGGTCGGCGCTCAAGGGGGGCCCGCGTCCGGCCGATGGTCTGGAGGGTGATGGCCGAGGCCAACCCGCCGCTGCTCGCCGCGCTCGCCGCCGGGACCGTCGGCCTGCTCGTCACCCTGCTGTTCGTCGTGGGCCTGCACACCATCCGCCAGCGATGGCTCCTGGCCGACGTCCCCACGCCCGGCGTCCGAGGCGTCTTCGTGGGCCTCAACGAGGTGCGGGGGACGGTCCGCACCGACGCCCCGCTCTATTCCCGGCTCTGTGGCCTGGCCTGCGTCTGGTACCACGTCGTCGTCGAGGAGATGGCGGGCTCGACGGGTGCCGGAGACGGCCGCTGGGTCACCGTGGCCAAGGAGTCCCACCACGTCCCTTTCTGGCTGGAGGACGAGACCGGCGTCATCCCGGTCCTACCGGCCGGCGCCGAGGTGCGGGGAGTGCGGTCGATGACCCCGGTGGGCCCCACCGAGACCATGGGTGGCAGCCGCCGGCGCTACAGCGAGTACGTGGTCGAGGTGGACCGGCCCGTGCTGGTGCTGGGCCCGGCCCGGATGTCCGACGTCGACGGCGGGCTGGAGATCGCCGCCGACGGAGGCCCCTTCCACATCGCCGCCGGGGACGAGGCGACGTTGCGCCGGGGCTTCGGGCTCGGGCGTACGGTCGGGCTGCTGGCCGGGATGCTGGTGGCGGCCGTCGCGCCGGTCGTCGGCGGGGCGGTCGACCGGTTCGTGCGAGCCCTGGTCGACGGTGAGCCGATCGGCCTCCTGGCCAGCACGGGGGCTTCCGCCACCGACGCCTGGCGGGCGTCCCTGGGCATCGGCCTGGCGTACGGGGCGCTCGTCGGCCTCGCCTACCTGGTGCACCTGTACAACCGCCTGGTGGGCCTCAAGCAGCGGGCGGCGAGGGCATGGAGCCTCATCGACGTGCAGCTGCGCCGCCGCCACGACCTGCTCCCTGCCCTGGCCGCGTGCGTCGCCGGCTACGCCGGCCAGGAGCGGGACGCCCTGCTGGACACGGCCGGCGCCCGGTTGCCGGGGCCGGCCGACGGCGGCGGCCTGCCGGCGGCGGCGACGCTGACAGACGCCGCCGCCGCGGCCGCAGCCCAGTCGAGGTCGGCGCGCTCCCTTCTGGCGGTGGCCGAGGCCCATCCCCACCTCCGGGCCGACCGCAGCTTCAGCCTCCTCCAACAGGACCTGACAGATACCGAGGGACGGGTGGCTCTGGCCCGGTCGTTCTACAACGACAGCGTCACCCTGCTGGCCGACCGGGCGGGCACGTTTCCGTGGCTGCTGGTGGCCCCGATCGTCGGTATCCCCAACTTCGACCTGTTCCGATTCGAGGCGGAGGCCCCCACGCCCGTCGGGTAGCCTGCCGCTCCGATGGACCGGACACTCGTCATCTGCAAGCCCGACGCCGTCGAACGCGGCCTGGCCGGGGCCATCGTCGGCCGGCTGGAGCTCAAGGGCCTGCGGCTGGTGGCGGCCGAGCTGCGTACCATCGACCGGGATACGGCGGCCCGGCACTACGGCGAGCACGAGGGCAAGCCCTTCTACGAGCGCCTGGTGGCCTTCATCACCCGGGGGCCGGCGCTCCTGTTGGTGGTGGAGGGGCCGGAGGACACGCCGGCGGTGGTCCGCACCCTGATGGGGGCCACCAACCCCCGCGCCGCCGCGCCCGGCACCATCCGCGGCGACCTCGCCCTGGACACCACCGAAAACCTCGTCCACGGCAGCGATTCCCCCGAATCTGCGGCCGCGGAGATCGGACGGTTCTTCCCGGCCTTGTGACCTGGGTTCGGGGCGCGTAGCCTCTACGTATCCCCCGGCCAGGCGCGGAGCCCCACCATGTCTGACAACTTCTTTTCCGGTTTCCTTGGCCGAGACATGGCCGTCGACCTCGGTACGGCCAACACCCTGGTCTACCTCCGCGGCCGTGGCATCGTCCTGAACGAGCCGTCGGTGGTGGCCGTCAACGTCAAGGACGGGCGCCCGCTGGCGGTCGGCCTCGAGGCCAAGCGCATGATCGGCCGCACGCCCGGCCACATCCAGGCCGTGCGTCCTCTCCGTGACGGGGTGATCAACAACTTCGAGATCACCGAGAAGATGCTGCGGTACTTCATCACCCGGGTGCACCAGCGGCGCTGGGCCAAGCCCCGGATGGTCATCTGCGTGCCGTCGGGCGTCACAGGGGTCGAGAAGCGGGCGGTGCAGGAGGCGGCCGAGTACGCCGGGGCCCGCAAGACCCCCTTCATCATCGAGGAGCCCATGGCCGCCGCCATCGGCGCCGGGCTCCCCGTCCACGAGCCCACCGGCAACATGGTGGTCGACATCGGCGGCGGCACCACCGAGGTGGCCGTCATCTCCCTGGGCGGCATCGTCACCAGCCAGTCGGTGCGGATCGGCGGCGACGAGCTCGACGAGGCCATCATCCAGTACATCAAGAAGGAGTACAGCCTGGCCCTCGGCGAGCGCACCGCCGAGGAGATCAAGATCGCCATGGGTTCCGCCTATCCCCTGCAGGACGAGCTCCACGCCGAGATCCGCGGACGCGACCTCGTCACCGGGCTGCCCAAGACCGTGGTCACCAGCACCGAGGAGATCCGCCGGGCCCTCGAGGAGCCGGTCGCGGCCATAATCGACTCCGTGAAGATCACGCTCGACAAGACCCCGCCCGAACTGGCCGCCGACATCATGGAGTCGGGGATCGTTCTCACCGGCGGTGGCGCCCTGTTGCACGGCCTCGACGTCCGGCTCTCGAGCGAGACGGGAATGCCGATCGTCATCGCCAAGAACCCGCTGTACTCGGTAGCCCTCGGTGCCGGCCAGTGCCTGGAGGAGTTCAACGTCCTCCGGCAGGTCCTCTCGAACGCTGGCGAGCGATAAGGGGTAGCCCTTCGTGGCTGTCTACCGGCGTTCGGGGCGACACCGCTTCGTCCTGGTTCTTCTCGTCCTCACGTCGATCACCGCCATCACCCTGGATTTCCGGGACGGCGGCGAAGGTGCACTGGAGACTCTGCGCACCGGGGGCCGGGAGGCCTTTGCCCCCATACAGGGCGCTGCCGAGGGGCTATTCTCACCGGTCGGTAACTTCTTCGGGGGGGTCTTCCGCTACCGGCAGGTCCAGGATGACAACGCCCGGCTACGGGCCGAGGTGGATCAGGCCCGCCAGGAGAGCGTCCGTGCCGTCGACGCCGAGCGCGAGCGCGAGCTGCTGACCCGTCTGGCCAACCTCGACTTCGTCCCCGACCTGCGCGACATCCCCGCCCGGGTGGTGGCCAACGCCCCTTCCAACTTCCAGCGCACCGTCACTCTCGACCGGGGGTCGAAGGCCGACGTGGCCGTCGGCATGCCGGTCGTCACCAACGCCGGGCTGGTCGGGAGGGTGGTGGACGTGTCCGAGCAGCGGTCGACCGTCCTGCTGGTGACCGACCCCTCCTCCCGGATCGGGGTCCGCCTGGTCGGGTCCCGCGACATCGGCGCCCTCACCGGCGCCGGGCCCCGCGACCTCATGCCTCTTGACCTGATCAACATCGACACGACCGTTTCCGAGGGCGAGGCGGTGGTCAGCAGCGGGCTCGACCAGGGGATCCTCCCGGCCCAGATCCCGGTGGGCAAGGTCCGCAGCGCCCGGGTGCCGGAGGGGGCACTGGCCCAGGAGGTGCTGATCGAGCCCTTCGTCGACTTCCGCCGCCTGGAGCTGGTCCGCATCCTGGTATGGACCCCCACACCGGCTCCATGACCGGGTGACGAGCTCCTCCCGCTTCCGGGTTCCGCTGGTGCTGATCACCTGCCTGTTGCTGCACACGACGGTGCTGGCCGACATCCGCATCCGCGACGTCATGCCCGACCTGATGCTGCTGGTGGCGGTGGCCGCCGGCATCACCGGCGGACCGGACCGGGGGGCCAGAATCGGGTTCGCCTCCGGGATGGCGCTCGACCTGTTCCTCAGCGGCCCGCTCGGGCTGTCCGCCCTGGTGTTCACCCTGGTCGGCTACGGGATGGGGGCGGCCCATACCGGCGTCCTCCGGCCGTCGTGGTACCTCCGGTCGCTCGCTGCCATGCTGGGAAGCGCGGCCGGGGTCGTGCTCTACGCCATCGCCGGCACCATGTTGGGCGAGCCGCTCGTCAGCCTGCGCCTGGTTCCCGTGGTCGTCATCGTGGCCCTGGCGAACGCGGTGATGGCCCCGGTCGTGGTACGCGTGGTGGGCTGGTCGCTGGCCGGTGACGTCCCCGACCGCCTGACCGGATCGATACGAGTATGAGCTTGAGCATGTCGCAGGAGCCGTCCCGGCTGCGGATGGCTGTGCTGGGAGTGGTGGTGCTCTCGCTGTTCGCCACGATGCTGGCCCGGCTGTGGTTCCTGCAGGTCCTGTCGGGGCCCAGCTACCGCACCGAGGCGCAACAGAACCGGGTGCGCATCGTGGTGACCGAAGCCCCCCGGGGCCGCATCCTCGACCGCCAGGGACGGGTGCTGGTCGGCAACCGGGTCGTTTCCGCGGTGGTGGTGAGCCGGGAGGTGATCGCCGACAAGCCCGAGGTGCTGGGCCGGCTGTCGCCGCTGCTGGGCGTCTCCCAGCCGGAGCTCGAGCGGCGCATGGCCGACGAGCGGTTCAGCCCGTTCAAGCCCGTTCCGGTGGCCGACGACGTGCCCAAGGAGAAGCTGATCCACATCCGGGAGCATCAGGCCGAGTTCGAGGGCGTGGAGGGCATCCAGCTCACCCAGCGCTTCTATCCCAACGGCTCCACCGCCACCCACGTTCTGGGCTACGTGGGCGAGATCAACGACAAGGAGCTCGAGCCCCGCAAGGCCGACGGCTACAAGGCGGGGGACACTATCGGCAAGTCGGGCCTCGAGCTGACCTACGAGGAGGACCTGCGGGGAGAGCCCGAGATCGAGAAGCTGGAGGTCGACGCCGAGGGCCGGGTGCTGAGGTCACTGGGCAGGCAACCGGCGGTGCAAGGCAACGACGTGCGCCTCACCATCGACCTCGACGTCCAGAAACTGGCCGAGGAGTCGCTGGTGCAGGGCCTGGAGTCGGCCCGCGACACCTACGACCCGGACCAGGCCAAGCGCTTCATCGCCCCTGCCGGCTCGGTTGTGGTGCTCGATCCCCGTGACGGCGCCGTCCTGGCCATGGCCTCGTTTCCCTGGTACGACCCGACGGAGTTCGTGAACGGGATCAAGGAGTCGACCTTCCGCCAGCTCAACGACCCCAGCGGGAGCTACCCGCTCACCAACAGGGCGATCCAAGGCCTGTACGCCCCTGCGTCCACCTTCAAGTTGGCCACCTCGGTGGCCGCGCTGGAAGAGGGTCTCATCAATCCGACCTACACGCTCGACGACACCGGCATCTTCAGGATCGGGAACGAGACCAGGCGCAACGCACAGGGCGCCAGGTTCGGCCCCGTGAACGTGAGCCGGGCCCTCACCGTCTCCAGTGACGTGTTCTTCTACGACCTGGGGGCCCGGTTCTGCCCCGGCGATTGCCGCACCGGCATTCAGGACACGGCCCGGGCCCTGGGGCTGGGCACCTCCACCGAGATGGAGCTGCCTTTCGAGGCAGACGGGCGCGTCGCCGACGCCGAGAGCCGGAAGCGGCTGCACGAGGCCAGCCCGGAGGCGTTCCCCGAGGGCGAGTGGTTCACCGGCGACAACGTCAACGTGGCCATCGGCCAGGGTGAGACGGTGGTGACACCCGTCCAGCTGGCCACCGCGTACGCCACCTTCGCGAACGGGGGCACCGTCTACTCGCCCCATCTGGGCGGGGCGGTCCAGACCACCCAGGGTGCCGAGGTCCGCCGGGTGGAGCCTCGGGCGCTGCGCCGCATCGACCTGGCGCCTTCGGTTCGCAGCCCGGTGCTGCGGGGCCTGGAGGGCGTCGTCACCGATCCCAAGGGCACGGCGTTCGGTGCCTTCGCCGGCTTCCCGCACGACCAGTTCCGGGTGGCGGCCAAGACGGGTACGGCCCAGGCCCCGCCCAAGCAGGACACCGCCCTGTTCGCCGCCTTCGGCCCGACCGAGGACCCCCGCTACGCCATCTCGGTGGTGATGGAGGAATCCGGTTTCGGCGCCTCCTCGGCCGCCCCGGTGGCCCGCCGCATCTTCGACGGCATCCTCGGGCTGCCCCTGACGTCGGTGGTCACCGCCCCGGGAGGCCCGGACTGATGGTCGCCGCCCGCGGCCAGCGCCGCCGCAACCCGGTGGCCGCCTGGCGCCACGTCGACCTGCTGATGGTGGCGGCCACCGCCGGGATCTTGGCCATCAGCCTGCTGATGATCTACTCGTCGACCCGCCAGCGCCAGATCCAGGCCGGCCTGGACCCGGCGTTCTTCGTGAAACGCCAGGCCCTGTTCCTGGGGCTGGGCCTGGTGGGCCTGCTGCTGGTCACCCTCCTCGACTACGAGACGATCCGCAACGCGGTTCCGGTCCTCTACGGAGCCAGCCTCCTCGTCCTGCTGCTGGTGCTCACGCCACTGGGCACCGAACGCAGGGGCACCCAGGCCTGGTTCCAGCTCGGCCCCTTTCAGTTCGAGCCGTCGGAGATAGCCAAGGTGGCGCTGATCCTCACCCTGGCCGCGTACTGCGCGGTCCGGCGGGGGGAGCTGGACACGGTCGGGCTGGTCACCGCCCTGGGGTTGGCGGCTGCGCCCCTCCTGCTCATCTACCTCCAGCCCGACGTGGGTACGGGGATGGTCTTCGTCGCCGTGGTCATGGGGGTGCTCCTGGTCGGTGGCGCCAGCATGCGCCAGATCGGCCTGCTGACCCTGCTGGGGCTGACCGCCATCGTCGCGGTGCTGCAACTGGGCGTGCTCGAGGACTACCAGCGCGACCGGCTGGCGGCCTTCCTCGACCCCAAGGAGGACGTCCAGAGGTCGGCCTACAACCTGAACCAGTCGAAGATCGCCATCGCCGCCGGCGGCCTCGGGGGCCGGGGGCTGTTCCAGGGCACCCAGACCAACCTCTCGTTCGTGCCCGAGCAGCACACCGACTTCATCTTCACCGCCGTGGGGGAGGAGTTGGGGTTTGCCGGCGGGGCCACCCTGCTGGGCCTGTTCGGCCTGGTCATGTGGCGTACGTGGCGGACGGCGGCGGAGGCCAAGGACGATTTCGGCCGCCTGCTGTGCGTCGGCGTTCTCTCCATGCTGGTGTTCCAGGTCTTCGAGAACGTCGGCATGACCATGGGCATCACTCCGATCGCAGGGATCCCGCTGCCCCTTATGTCCTACGGGGGGTCGGCCACCGTCGCCACGCTGCTGGCCGTCGGCCTGGTGCTCAACGTCCACATGCGCCGGTTCGGCTGACCAGGCCTTCGGCGGTCCGTCGTCTCCCCGTGCCCGCCCGCCGGCCTGAGCTATGATCCGGGCCACTCCATGACCTCACTCTGGCCGCGGATCCAGCTGCTTCTGACGAAGGCGCTCCTGGCGCCTCGGCAGGTCGGTGCGGCGGGCCCTCACGTCCCGCAGGTCAAGAGCCAGCGTTCTCCCGCCCCGCCGCGGGCCTGCAGGTCGCATCACTCGATCGAGCGCTCCGGCGCGCGGAGGGGCCCGTCCCCGTCCGCCGGCGACGGATGCGCGGCACGCCTTGGCGCGTGCGCCCCCAGAAGGGAACGCCCCGATGTCCGAACCTGTCCTCGAACCCCCCGGGGACCACACTCCCCGTACCAGGCCTCCCTCCTCTCCCGAGGGCGCTGAACCGACCGCCGCCGGAGACCGGCAGCCAGGGCAGAGAGGCCGCCGTCGCGGCTCACGTGGCAGTCGCGGCGGGGTAAAGCGTCCGGCGCCCACAGTTGCCCTGCCGGACGCCGGCGCCCGCCCGGACCTGCCCGGACCGGCGGGGGAGGGGCGTCCGCCGGAGGCGACGGCCCGGGCCGGCGGCGACGGGATCGGGCGGCCCAAGATCGGCGACACCCGGCCCGCCCCCACCCCCGACGCCCCGGTGTCGCTCGACGGCGACACGCCGCCGGCCGACCCGGCCAGGCGCCGCCGCCGGCGGGGCGGTCGCGGTCGTAGCGGCGGCCCCCCCGATGCTCCCGCGTTCGAGGACCCGGTGGAGCTGGACGAGGAGACCCTCGAGCGGCGCCGGGGCCGGGAGCGCAAGGGCCGGCCCGTGGGTCGCTACATGATGTGCGTCAACGTCAGGCCCCACGCCACCCAGATCGCGGTGCTCGAAGGCCGCTCGCTGATCGAGCACTACGTCTCCCACCCGTCCGACGACGCTCTCCAGATCCACGGCAACATCTATCTGGGCAAGGTCCAGAACGTGCTGCCCGGCATGGAGGCCGCCTTCGTCGACATCGGCACCCCCAAGAACGCGGTGCTCTACCGGGGCGACGTCCAGTACGAGACCGAGGATGTCGAGCAGAAGGGTTCGCCGGCCAGGATCGAGAACATCCTGCGGGCCGGCCAGACCGTCCTGTGCCAGGTGACGAAGAACCCCATCGGCACCAAGGGTGCCCGCCTCACCCAGGAGGTGTCGCTGGCCGGGCGGTTCGTCGTGCTGATCCCCAACAGCTCCACCTACGGCATCTCCAAGCGCCTGGCCGACGACGAGCGCAAGCGCCTCCGGCGCATCCTCGACGATGTCAGGCCCCAGGGCGACGGCCTGATCGTGCGCACCGCGGCCGAGGGGGCCACGCCCGAGGAGTTGCGCCGCGACGTCGACCGGCTGCTGAAACAGTGGCAGCAGATCGAGAGCAGGGCCCGCCGGTCCGGCGCCCCCGCCCTGCTCTACCGGGAGCCGCCACTGGCGGTGCGGGTGATCCGGGAGGAGTTCAACAAGGACTACCGGGGCGTCTACATCGACGACCCCGAGCTGTACAAGGACGTGCAGGACTACGTCGCCGCCCTCATCCCCGAGCTGGCCGACCGCATCGAGCTCTACGACGACCCGTCGCTGCCCCTGTTCGAGCGCCAGCACGTGCAGGAACAGCTGCACAAGGCCCTCGACCGCAAGGTCTGGCTCCCCTCGGGGGGTTCGCTGATCATCGAGCGCACCGAGGCCCTGACCGTCATCGACGTCAACACCGGCAAGAACGTGGGCAGCTCCAACCTGGAGGA
>Ga0183260_10005439_pt1 | contig 10010 bp, 10 predicted proteins | sample AntDrymUQ4972206_2_FD_129768 | JGI IMG/M metagenome (GOLD analysis project Ga0183260, IMG submission 129768) | Polar desert sand microbial communities from Dry Valleys, Antarctica - metaG UQ497 (22.06) (version 2) (version 2) | ecosystem: Environmental > Terrestrial > Soil > Desert | place...
GCCTCCTACTGCGAGCTGGTGCTCGAGGAGTCGGGCGTGGCGGTGTCACCGGGCGGCGCGTACGGGCCCAACGGCGAGGGCTTCTTCCGGATCTCGCTGACGGTGGCCGACGAGCGACTCTCGGAGGCGATGGAGCGGATGCGCGCAAGTCTCGGCGGCTGAAGAAAGTTTGCTTGAACTCGCGAACCTTTCCCTTCCCTGCCCGTTTTAAGCAGTGTGACCACCGAACGAAGGGATTCAGCCGCCATGCGGAGACAGGGACGTCTTACAGCCGGTCTTGGCCGGACACTCGGCTTCGCAGCCCGCGCGGCGGCTGTCGCGGCTGCCGCCGTGCTCGTAACGCTCGGTGCCGTGTTTGCGGGGGCGTTTGCGATACTCGTCGCCGCCTACGGCTGCCTGAGTACCACCCTCCCCGGTCGAACGCGGCCGGCGCGAGCGCAGGGGATCGGAACCGTCGACTCCGTGCGCCTGGCCGAGATACCCGTCTCTCAGTGAGCGCTGCGCCAGTCCCGGCATGAGCAGGCGCCGGCGCCGGTTCCTCGGCAGCGCAGCCTTCCTCGTTGTGGCCTTCGCCGGGGGCAGTCTGGGTCAGGCGGACGTGGTCGGTCCCGACGACAGCGTCTCGCAGGCGTTTGGGCCAAGGTCGTCCGTCGCGTGACGCTGAAGCGCTGAGCCGCGCGGTCTCTCAGCCTGCACGCCCCTCAGCCAGATCGGCGTAGCTCGCGAGGTGGATCCCCAGTGCGTCGATCTCCGTCCGGATCCGCGGATCGGTCAGGGTGGCCGTCTCGACCTCGCGCTCGACGAGGTACGCCGAGCTGAAGTCCTCCGTCACGTACCCCGGGTGACAGCCGATCTCCGTCCAGCCCTCCTCGACCTCGTTGCGCAGGATCCAGGTCAGGAACTCCGGGCTGACGTGCGAGAGATCGGTGACCCGCCACTCCCACTGGCCGTAGAAGCCACCGACGAAGCGCACCCGCCCTTCCTCGCGCAGCGGCACGGCCAGCGCGGCGGCCAGCTCCCGCGCGATCGGCGCGATCTCGGGGCGGCGGTGGACGTGATGGTGTGAGTCCAGGTGGGTCGGGGGTCGGCCCATGAGGCCCTGGAACGCATCGAGCTGTCGTTCGAGCTCGAGGCGAACGGCTCCTGGCTCGTCGAGCGCCACCCTGTCGGGGACATCCTCGCCGTCGAGATCCCAGTGCAAGCCCACAGCGAGCGCGGGATGATCACGCGCGAGGGCAATGGCGTCCTCGGCCGCGTGGCCGGTGACCATGAGGCTGGTGCTCGTGACCACACCCTCCACATGGCAGTGCACGATGCCGCGGTTGACGCCGAGGCCGGCACCGAAGTCGTCGGCGTTGACGATCAGGTTGCGAGTCATCGCCCTTGGTATCCCGGATTCGGTGCTCAGCATGTCGCCCTCCCCGGCAGCCCGGCCCCCTCGAGCATCCGCGCTAGAAGAGACTCCGCGTCGAAGAACTTCTCGGCGAGGCGGCGGGCGGCATGCGAATGACGAGCGTAGTCGCCGCGCACCTCTGCGATCGCTGCCGCTACCTCATCGACGTCGTGGACCGCGAACACGCCCTCGCCGGTCGGTAACAGATCCTCGAAGCCGGTCGCCTGCAGAACGACCGGTCGCCCAGCTGCCAGGTAGCAGGCCGAATAGCGTCGCCACGACGATGCGGCCGAAGAGCTGCTGAAACCCACCACGCTCACCACGATCGCGGGTTTGCCATCAGCCGCCCGTCCGGACGATCTTGGCGGGGTTGCCGGCAACCGTGGCGTAAGGGGGCACCTCGCCGTCCACTACGGCGCCTGCGCCGACCACGGCGCCCTCGCCCACGCGCGTGCCGCCGAGCAGCACCGCTCGGGCACCGATCCACGCGTTCTCTCCGATCTCGATGCTGGAACCAATCGCAGGCTCGGCTGGCTTGTCGGGCGGGTGCGCGAACGCTGTGTCGGCGAGCACGACCTCGTGGGCGACGAACGTGCAGTCGCCAATCACGATCCGCCCGTTTGTGCAGATCACCGCCCCGACGAGGGTGCACCAGCGTCCGATCTCCACCTCGCCCTCCGGCCCCAACTCGAAATGGGTGCCGTGGTAGATACCCGTGTCCTGACCTATCCGAACCGCACACGGCCGCTGGCTACGGCAGTGCAGAAACGCGTGGGCGCTGAACACCCAGCTGCGCGCCCCGACCACCACGTTCGGGGGAAGCGAACGGGGAAACCAGTCGTGTGGGAGCACCTGGCCTGCGGTCACTCTCCCTCCCCGGGATCGACGACGGTCGCCGGGTTGCCCGTCACGTGCGCGCCTGCCGCCACGTCACGGGCCACCACGGCACCCGCCCCGATCCGCGCACCTGCCCCGATGTGGACGCCCTTGAGTACTATCGCTCCGATGCCGATCCAGGCGTTGTCACCGATCTCCACCGGGCGGCTCTCGACCGGAGGGCGCTCCCGGGGGTCGCCCTCCGGAGCGCTGGCGATCGCGTCGCGCCGCCGGTCGCGGGGATCGCGTGGATGGAAATCAGAATCGGCAATGGTCACCTGGTAGGACACGGTGACCGCCCGGCCAAGCGTGATGCGCTCCTGACACATGAACACCGCGCCGACAAGGACGCTGCCCGCGCCGACCAACACGCTGCCGCCGGGCTCGACGTTGAACACGGTCCACCCGTAAACGCGGACGCCCTCGTCAAGCCGCACCCCAGGGGCGCGCGTGCTGCGGAAACGTTCGAAGCTCTGTGGCCGCTCGATCCAGCAACCGCGGGCGAGCTGGACATTGGGCGGGAGGGTCGCGTAGTCCCACGCCCCGGTCACTGTCCGAACGTCGAATGGCTCCGCGGTCATCGGCGGATCACGCTCCCGCCTCCTCGAGCATCTGCGAGAGCACAGTCTCTGCGCGAAAGTGCTCCTGGGCCAGCTCGTGCGCGGCGCGGCTGTGCCGCGGGTAGTCCGATGCGACCTCGTCCAACGCCTCGACGGCCTCGTCCACGTTCCGGAATGCGAGCAGACCTTGGCCCGTTGGCAGGGCGACGTCGAAGCCCGTGTCCTGCACCACGGCGGGCCGACCGGTGGCGAGATAGGTGGCCGTGCGATCACTGAACCAGCCGCTACGCAGGCGAACGTTCTGGTCCTTGGCGGCGGTGAACTCGCCGGCCGAGCCCCGGATGTACTCCCGGTAAGCGGAGGGGTCGTCCGAAAGCACCCGCACATGTCGGATCCGCCAGCCATGGCGTTCGAGCATGGCGATCGTGTCCGGATCCTCGAGCGTCAGCGAGAGCTCCAGCGTCAGGTCGACTCGGCTGGGGAGATCCACCAGCTTGAGGAACTCTGCGCTCTTACTCCAAGTGAAGGTCTCGCCGTCCCACAGGATGTCCTTGTGAGTCTGCTCCCAGTTGGCCACCGTGGTGAAGCGCAGGCCACCGGGTGGTGGCGCGGCAAACCCCGCCGGCGGGCGCCACCAGTCCATCACAACCGGCTGGCGTGTCGCGCGATAGGTAAAGCGCTCCACCGGGACATCGCATTCCGGCCGGCCGATACGCTCGCCGTAGGTGAAGTGGTGCGTGTGAGCGGCGAGGAGATCGATGGTGAACTGCCTGCCCTGTGCGATCTCGATCTGGGGCGTCACCGGATCGGTCTCCAGGTAGATTCGGACCGGCACCTGCAAGTGCGCTTCTCCCAGGACGGTCACACCGCTCAGATTTATCAGCATGTCGGCGCGCTCGAAAGCGTCAGCGACGGCGCGCGGCGTCATGCCGAGCACCTCCCCCTTGTGCGCAGCGTTGACGTACGCCCAGCGCCCGACTAACCCCGCGCCGTCCATCAGGCGCCCCAGCCGCCGGACCGCACCCGACGCGTTGTCGGTGACCGTCTCCTGATCGGGGTCGTATGGCCAGTTGCCCGTGTCTTCCACGTAGAGAACATCGTGCCCGAGGCGGCGAAAGCCCTCCAGGTAGTGCAGCACCTGCCACGCCACGCCGGCGAAGGGCATCTGCGCCATCCCACCGAGAACGACTATGCATAGCGACTCAGCCACAGGCCCCACCGGGCGGATCTGCGGCGATCGAGACCCACTCGCCCAAGAGGGGTGCGAGCGCCCCGCCGTCGCTGCGCGGGGGGCGCGCCAACCGCCAGAGCTCCTGATGGAGGAACCGCTCGGCGAGATTCTTAGGCAGTGCAGCGAGCAGGTGGTCGCAGTCGAGCTGAGTGCGGTGCGCACGGAGCGCGATGAGCTTGCGGTCGAGCGTAGAGCGCACGTCGACAACGAGGGTGGCCACCGCGTCGGGCGAGCCGAACGCCGCTGGATCAAGCCCCCACAGGCCCGCGGGCAGTCCGCGCTCTTGTGCGGCTGCCACGAGGGCTGAGACGAGGCCCGATGGCCAGACCGTCTCGTAGAGGCAAGCGCTCCGCGTCATTCGAGACTCGAGCCTGTCCAGCGCCATGCCGACGATCCGCCATGTGGCGATGTGATCGGGATGGCCGTAGAGGCCGTCGCGCCCGAAGGTGAGGACGATGTCGGGGCGGTGGGGCTCCAGCAGCGCCGCCAGCTCGTCAGCCGCGTGGTGGTGGTCCGCCCAAGACAGCTCGCCATCGGGGTGGTGAAGGCACGCCGTCCAGGAAGTTCCGAGTGCTTCGCCGGCGGCGCCGAGCTCCGCCTCGCGTGCCTCGCCGAGCGTGCACTGGGTTGCCAGCTCCGGATCGGCGATGGGTCCTTGCTCGCCCCGGGTGAGCGAGACGGCACCGATCTCCGCGCCCGCCCGCGCGGCGAGCGCGAGTGTGCCCCCGGCGATCAGGGACTCGTCGTCGGGATGGGCGCCGACCGCCACGACGGCCGTCATGCTCGCCCTCTAGTGGAGACCACCCTCCGGTAGAGCGCCTCGTGGTCGTCGACCATGCGCCGGAAGTCAAAGCGGCGCTCGACCGCCCTGCGCACCTCGACCCGGTCGAGTGACGTCGCGGCGGGCACGAGCTCTAGCGCCGAGGTCGGCTCGTCCAGGATCAGCACGGGCGCGTCCTTGAGAAAGGCGCGCGCAATCGAGAGCCGCTGCTTCTCGCCGCCCGACAGCGTGGCCCCCCGCTCGCCGACCACCGTCTCGTACCCTTCGGGCAGGCGGGTGATGAACTCGTGGGCGTTGGCCGCGCGGGCGGCGGACTCAATGTCGTGGCGGTTTGCCTCCGGGCGCCCGTAGGCGACGTTCTCGGCGATCGAGAGAGGAAAGATGAACGGGTCCTGCAAGACCAGCCCGATCTGTCCCCTCAATGAGCGGTGCTTGAAGTCCCGCAGATCGACGTCCCCGATCGTGATCCGTCCCGACCACGGATCGAAGAAGCGCACGAGCAGGTTCATCAGCGTCGTCTTGCCCGCGCCCGTGGGCCCGACGATGGCGATCACGTCGCCTGGGTCGGCTTCCAGCGAGACGCCGTGCAGCACCGGGCGGCCTGGCTCGTAGCCGAATGTCACGTCCTCGTACCGGATCCTTCCGCCCACACGCGCCTCCTGCGCGTGGGGGCGATCCTGGATCGCGGGCTCGGTCTCGAGGATCTCGCTCACTCGGTCGGCCTCGGCCGCAGCCCCCTGGACGGTCTGAGCGGTCTGGGAGATGTCGTTGAGCGGCTCATAGAGCGAGCTGAGGTAGGAGAGGAACACGATGATGGTGCCGGCCGTGAGCTTGCCGTCCAGCGCGAGGTTGGCGCCGACGTAGATCACGGCAGCGGTCCCGATGGTGGTCACGAGCCCGGCGAAGAGCTCGAACCACAGGCCGGCGACGGTGGCCCTCACGTACGCCATCACGGTGCGGTCGGCGGTGGACTTGAAGCGCTTGACCTCGAGGTCCTCACGGGTGAACGCCTGCACGGCCGGCACCGCGTTGAGCGTCTGCTCCACGTGGGACATCAGGTTTCCTTCGAGATCGAGCTGCTCTCGGGTGCGATCCTTGATCGGACGCCCGAGCACACGGATCACGATCACGAAGAAGGGCAGGATCCCAAGCGCGAGCAGGGTGAGTGTCGGCTGGAGGTTCCACATCACGAAGAACATCGCCACCACCGTCACGACCGCCTGCAACGCCGGCACGAGCGCGTCCGTCACGAGCGTGTTGACACACCACGAGTCCCCCGTTACCCGCGAGATCAGGTCGCCGACCGGCCGGCGGGTGTGAAATAGCAACGACATGCGCTGGAGGTGGCTGAACAGGTCGGCCGCCAGGCTGTAGGTCATGCGCTGGCCGAGGCGCAGCGAGTAGTAGGTGTAGGCCATCTGCGTAACCGTCCCCAGCAGGAAGATCAGCAGGGTGGCCACCACCACCCACGTGAGCAGCCCGTGCCGGCCATCGACGCCCGGCAGCCAGCGCAGGACTCCGGGCAGGCCCGAGTCGCCGAGCACGTTGTCGACCACCAGCTTGATCGGCCACGGCCGCAACAGCTCGAGGCCGACGTTGGCCAGCATCGTGGCCAGCAGCACGATCAGCCCCCGCCAGTGCGGCTTGACGTAGCGAAGCAGGCGCCCCTGGCGGCGGAAGGAGCCGACCGGGTGGCTCGCCTCGGCAGCCGTCACCGACGCGGGTCCGCCGGAGCCGCCGCCGGGCTCGCGGCGCGCACGGTCAGCCCCATGGCCGAGGAGCCCTCGCTTACCGTGCGGAGGGCGAGGGCCGCGGCGAGAATGCCGATGATCGCCGCCGCCACTGTTGCGCCACTCGCCGCTGCGCCCAGGCCCAGGACCGCCAGCAGCAAGATCACCACAAGCGCTCCCCGCGACCACGTCGGACGGCAGCGCAAGCGGGTCAGCTGGCCGCCGCCGCCGTGCTCCTCGACCACCGTCCAGACGCGCGTACCTGCGAGGGTGCCGCCGCGAGTCTCGAGATCCCAGTCATCGAAGTCGCCTCCGCGGCGCACGACCGCCCCGTGGTCGACGAGCGAGGCCTCGAGGGACCGTACGCGCTCTGGAGGGTCGACCCACTCCTCGCTCCAGCGCTCGAGACGCCGCGTGACCGGCAGCGCGCGAGCGCGTGCGCCCCGGCGCCGCCACGGGGTCAGCCCGTGTCGCAACCGCCCGTCAAGGCGCACGAGCGGCTGGGCCAGATGCAGGAGCGTCACGATGACCTGCCGCGCGCTGCGCTCCCGGCTGGTCAGCCCCGGGGTCGGGAAACGCGCGCTCGACGCCGCCGCGACCGCGCGCAGGGCGAGCACCCCGGCTGCGAGCCCGAGCACGGGGGCCAGCAGGAAGAGTGGATGCCATAGCCCCCCGAGCGCCACCAGCGCGCTCAGGCAGCCGATCGCCAGGTAGGCCTCCGGCATCAGCAGGACCGCGTTCATGTCTCCCTGGGCAGGCTGGTAGAGGGACTGGAAGAGGGCGGTGCCCCATACGCCGTGATAGACGCGCCAGCGCAACGGCCCGGTGGTCGGATGCACCGTCCCGGCGCCGTAGAGGCGCCCCCGCCAGGTCACGTGGCCGCCGGCGCTGTAGCGCTCGGGCCATTTGCGCTCGAGCATCGCCTCGGCCTTCCCGTAGCCGCGCTGCTGGCGTAGGTATCCGCCCACGGTTCCGCGGCGATGGTGCCAGACCATGGCGGCGGCCGAATAGCCGATCTTGCCCCCTTCGTCCTGCAGGCGCCAGCAGACGTCGACGTCATCGCCCGCGACCCCGAAACGGGTGTCAAAGCCGTCTATGCGGCGCAGCGCCTCGGTCCGGAAGGCCGCGTTGCAGCCCGGGATGTGCTCGGCCTCCCGATCGGAGATGAGCACGTGGGTCGGGTTGCCCGGCGCGGCATCCACCGCGTCGGCCACGGTGCCGTCGCCGGGCACGGCGAGGTTGGGGCCGCCGACCGCGACGAACGACGTGCTCTCGAAGACGTCGACGAGGTAGCTGAGCCAGTGCGCGTCGGGAACGACGTCGTCGTCGACGTAGGCCACGATATCCCCGGTCGCCGCGTCCAAGCCCGTGTTGCGCGCGGCCGAAAGCCCTTGGTTTTTGGTCGAGATGACACGGAAGCCGTGCGCCTCCGCGATCGCTGCGCTGCCGTCGGTCGAGCCGTCGTCCACGAGCAGCGATTCGAAGTTCGGGTACTCTTGTCCCCTTACCGCCGCGCACGTCTCCTCGAGGGTGGCCTCACCGTTGTATGTGCACACGATCACCGAGACGCCCGGCGGGTCCACCCTCGGCGCCAGGGGTGCGCTGGCGAACGCCTGGCGCATCGCCGCCAGCGACGGCTTCGGGCGGCGCTCGCGGTCGGTGACCCCGAAGTGCCAGTCCTCGATCTCCTGGCCCCCCCGGTGCCACTCATCGGTCCAGGAGAACACGAAGCTGCCGGCGCATCCGGCAGTGAAGGCGCCCCGCACCTGCCAGTCGATGGTCTGCGCCTGCACCTCCTCGCCGTGCGTGCCGCTGTCCAGCCCGAGCTCAGTCAGCACCAGGGGACGGTCGCCGGCGAGGTTCTGAAGGCGGTGGAGGTATGCCTCGAAAGGGCCGGGCGCCTCGAGGAAGACGTTGAAGCAGACGAAGTCGAGGAAGTCGAGCTCCAGGTACTCCGTCGAGGGGTAGTTGACGTAGGTGATCAGCGCGCCGGGGTCCACCGACTCCACCGCGTCACGCAGGCGACGCAGGAAGCGGTAGGTCCGGGAAGCTCCGTGCCAGCGGACGATGGGCGCCGGGATCTCGTTGCCCACCGCCCACGCCAGCAAAGCGGGATGCCCGGCGCACTCGGCCACGTCGCGTGCAACGCGATCGACGATCGCGTCCGCCACCCGACGGCCTTCGAGGAAAGCCACATGCTGCTCCCAGGCCAGGCCCGCCATCACGAGGAGGCCGTGCTCGGCCGCGGCATCGAGCAGCCAGCGGGGTGGGGGGGTGTAGAGGCGGATCGTGTTGACCCCCTCGCGCGCCAAGCGGCCGAAGTCCTCGTCGGCCCGTACGCGCTCGTAGGGCACCCCGTCCGCATCGGGGCGAAACGGACCGTATGTCACACCGCAGAGATAGAGCTTCTGGCCGTCGGCGCAAAAGAACTTCCCACGCACCTCCGGACGGGCGCAAGGGGCCGCGCGCTCGGCCGCGGACGTGAGCATCGTTGACGGCGCCGGCCCGGATGTCGATCGGCCCCTCGCGGAGGCGGGCAAGGAGCGTTGAGTGGACATGCGTCGAGAGGGGTTCGTGCTATTACAACGCTTGCCAGCGCCAAAGGTTGGGGCCCTACGCTACCGGCCGTGTGCGTCGACAGCCGTAAGGCTCATGGCTCGGAGCGGTGTCGCGGCCAAATTTGCCCGGCGCGCCCGGGAACCAAGGATATGTGAGGGTGGACCCCGTCCGCAGCGCCACACACAAGGAGCAACTGTGAAGACATGGGACATTCGCGGCCTCGGTGTCGAGGCACACAAGCCGCACATCGTGTCATCGACTGATGCCGCGCGGGTGATCGCCCTGCACCTGCCCGAGGGCGATCAGATGCAGGAGCACATGGTGCACGAGCGTGCCTGGCTGGTGGTGTTGGACGGGGAGCTCGAGATGGTGGCAAACGGGGAGCACACGACCGGCGGGCCCGGCCTTCTTGCCGAGTTCGACCCCGGGGAGGCACACGAGGTACGCGCGAAGGCCGACACCCGGCTGCTGCTCTTCCTGGCGCCGTGGCCCGGCGAAGGACATCCGGGAGCGATGTCGCTTGCGGACAAGGAGCACGCCCGCGAGCGGGCGTGCGAGCACGACTGACGGGCACGCCCTCCGTACGCGACCATCCTGCCCCCGCCTACACTGAAGGGTGGTGCACCAGGACGGACACGGCATTCGCAATCCGCGCGCGCGGCAGCGGGCGTTGCTGATCGCAGCCGGCCCGCGGGAGCCGGACCTGCAGGAGCTCAGCGAGCTGCTGCGCACCGCCGGGGTGGCGGTGGTGGGCTCGCTCACCCAGAAGCGACAGACCCCTGACCCCGACCGCTACTTCGGCAAGGGCAAGCTGGCCGAGCTCAAGCAGGCGATCGCGCACAGCGACGCGAACGTGGTGGCCGTCGACGACGAGCTCGCC
>Ga0183260_10005440_pt1 | contig 10010 bp, 4 predicted proteins | sample AntDrymUQ4972206_2_FD_129768 | JGI IMG/M metagenome (GOLD analysis project Ga0183260, IMG submission 129768) | Polar desert sand microbial communities from Dry Valleys, Antarctica - metaG UQ497 (22.06) (version 2) (version 2) | ecosystem: Environmental > Terrestrial > Soil > Desert | place...
CCGGAGACGGCGTCGGCTCCGCTGTCGGCGCCCGAGTTGGCTGCGGAGTGGGCGCCGGCCCGGGCGGCGACGTCGCCGGTGGCGCCGGTGGAACCGGAGGCGGGTGCGCGGCCCGAAGCTCCCGAGGCGGCCCAGGGGCTCGAGACGGCCCAGGAGGCGGCGTTGCCGGTGTGACCGGTGTTGGTGGCGCTCGACTGGGCGGTGGCGGGGCCGGAGCTGCCCGAGATGGCGACGGGAGTGGCGCTCACGGCGGCCCGGCCGCCGGCGCCGCCGTCGGCCGAGGTCGTCGAGACGCTCGAGCCGCCGGTGGCCTCCGCAGTGAGCGGACCGCCCACGGCGGTGGCGTCGTTGGTTGCCGCGCCGCCGGCGCCGGAGACCGAGGAGCCGGCCGAGCCGCCGGCGCCGCCGGCGCCGCCCGTGCTGGAGGCCAAGATTTCGTTGGTGGCATCGCCGGTGTCGCCGGAGGTGGCGTCGGCGCTCGAAGCGGCCCCGGTGTTGGCTGCGGAGGTAGCCGACCCGGAGGCCCCGGCGTTGCCGGTGGCGCCCGAGGCGCCGTGGTTGCCCGTGTCGCCGGAGGAGCCCGAGATGGCGAGGGGACCCGAAGCCGCGGCCGAGGTGGCGGCGCCGGTGTTGCCGGTGTTGGTGGCGCTCGACTGGGCGGTAGCCAGGCCGGAGCTGCCGGAGATGGCGACGGGGTTCAGCGTCAGCGTGCTGGCGCCACCCGCACCGCCGTCGGCCGTGCCCGTGGCGACGCTCGACCCGCCGGTGGCGGTGGCGGCGACCGGAGTGGCCGGGCCGACACCCACGACCTGGTTGGAAGCGGCGCCCCCGTCGGCCGAGGTGGCGGTGCCGGCGCTGCCGCCGGCACCGCCCGCCCCCCCGGTGGAGGAGGCGGTCACGATGTTGGTGGCGTCGCCGGTGTCGCCGGAGGTGGCATCGGCGTCGGAGCTGGCGCCCGAGTTGGCCCCGGCGGTGGCGTCGCCGTCGGCGGTGGCCGATCCGGTGGCGCCCGAGGTGCCGTGGTTGCCGGTGTCTCCCGAGTTGCCGCTACCCGCAACCGGCGCCGAGAGCGCCCCGCTGGTGGCGGCGCCGGTGTTGCCCGTGTTGGTGGCCGACGACTGGGCCGTCGCCGCACCGGAGGAGCCGGTGGTGGCGGTGGGCGAGATCGTGACGGTGCTGGAGCCGCCGTTGCCGCCCTGGGCGGAGATGGTGGCCACGCTCGACCCGGCGCCGGCGGTGGCCGTGACCGCTCCGCCGGGAGCCACGCCGGTGACGGAGTTGGTGGCGTCGCCGCCGTCGCCCGCCGTGGCCGACACGCCCCGGCCGCCCGCTCCCCCGGCGCCGCCGGTGGAGACCACGTCGACGAGGTTGGTGGCGTCGCCGGTGTCGCCGGAGTGGGCGCCGGCCGAGGAGGACGCTCCGGTGTTGGCGGCGCTGCCGGCCGTTCCCGTGGCGGAGGCGTCGCCGGTGGCGCCGGAGGTGTTGTTGGCGCCCGCCCCTCCCGAGTTGCCGGTGATGGCGATCGGCGTCGACCCGGCGGTGGAGGTGGCCGGGCCGGTGTTGCCCGTGTTGGTGGCGCTCGACTGGGCGGTGGCCGGGCCCGACGAGCCCGAGGAGGCGGTGGGGCTGACGGTGACCGACGTGGAACCGCCGTTGCCGCCTGAGACATTGGTGAGGGCGGCGCTGGAACCGCCGGTGGCGGTGACGTCGATCGAGCTGGCGGGTCCGACCCCGATCACGTTGTTGGAGGCGGAGCCTCCGAGACCGGAGGAGGCCGAGGCGGTGCCGCCGGCGCCGCCGCTGCCGCCGGTTGCGCTGACGTCGGTGACGTTGACCGCCGAGCCGGTCGATCCGGTGATGGCCTGGGCGTCGGAGTCGGCGCCGGAGTTGGCGGAGCTGTCGGCCGTTCCCGTGGCGTCGGCGTCGCCGGTGGCCCCGGAGCTGCCGTGGGGACCGGCCACCCCGCCCAGAGGGCCGCTCGGGCCCTGGGCGCCGGAGCTGCCGGAGCCGGCGACCGGGTTGGCGGTCGACCCCGAGTTGGCTCCTCCGGTGTTGCCGGTGTTGGTGGCGCTCGACTGGGCGGTGGCGGGCGAGGGGGTGCCGCCGCTGACGGCGGTGGGCGTGACGGTGACGGTGACCGATCCGCCGTTGCCGCCGCTGGCATCCGCGGTGGAGACGCTGTTGCCGCCGGTAGCCGTGGCGGTGACCGGGCCGCCGCCGACACCGATGGCCGTGTTCGACGCGTTGCCGCCGGTGCCCGACACCGAGGTGGCGTTGCCGCCGCTACCGCCGTTGCCGCCGGTGGCCCCGACGGTCGAGCTGTTGGCCGTCGACCCGCCGCCACCCCCGACCGCGGTCGGCGTGATGGTGACGTTGGCTGCTCCGCCGTTGCCGCCGCTGGCATCTGCGGTGGAGATGCTGTTGCCGCCGATGGCCGTGGCGTTGACCGCACCGCCGCCGATGCCGATGACCGTGTTGGTCGCGTTGCCGCCCGCTCCTGCGACCGACGAGGCGTTGCCGCCGTTGCCGCCGTTGCCGCCCGTGGCCGTCACCGTGGTGACGTTGGTGGCCGAGCCGCCCGATCCGGTGGTGGCCACTGCGCTGGAGCTGGCGCCGCTGTTGGCCGAGCTCGAGGCGTTGCCGGTGGAGGTGGCGTCGCCCGTGGCACCCGATCCCCCGGAACCGCCGGAGATGGCCGTGGGGCCGCTGCCGGCGTTGGAGCTCGCCGAGCCGGTGCCGCCGCCGTTGTTGCTGCCCGACTGTGCGGACGACCCGCCGGTGCCACCTGTCGTGGCTGTTGGAGTCAGGACGCTTCCTGCGCCCCCGCCGTTGCCGCCACTCGCTCCGCCGGTGCTGTTGCTTGTGCCGCCGATTGCCGTGCCATTTGCGTTTCCGCCGCCGATTGCCGTGGTGAGGTTTGTGGCACTGCCTGCTGTGCCTGCTTGAGTGTCACCACCAAGGGCAATGCCGTTGGCTGTTCTTCCCTTTCCAACTGCGACGCTCGTGTTGTCGGCATTTCCGCCACCCGTACCGCCGGTGGCGCTGCCATTGGCATCACCGCGAACGGCGATGACCGTGTTCTTGGCGTCTTTGCCGGAACTGCCGGAGGCTGATCCGTTGGCGCTGCCGCCGATGGCGATCGTGGTGTTGGAGGTGTTGGCACCGGGAGCGCCCTGCGAGGTTCCGCCGTTGGCCGTGCAACCCGTGCCGATGACCACCGTGTAGAGATCGTGTGCGCCCTGGGTGCCGGTGATGGTGCGGCAGCCGTCGTCGACGGTGACCGTGGCGGAGGGGGCCGAGTCGTCGGAGGCCAGGGCGGCGGCCTCGGCGACCGTGAGGCCCGAGGTGCCGAGGGTCGATGCTGCGCCGCCGTTGGAACCGTCAGCGCCATAGGCGCTGCTGGGTCCGGGGGGGGCAACGGGAGGGGGGGGAGGCGGCGGCGAGCCGGGGGCGGCGGGAGCCGGAGTGCCCGAAGCCGGAGCGGCGGGGGCCGCCGTGGCGCTGTTGGAACTCGACGACGAGGTCTCGGTGGAGCCTGCCGCCGGGGCCGCCGTGGAAGTGATGGTCTGGTCGACGACGGCGCCGTCACCCGGGGTGCCCGGGGTCTCGGCGAACGGGTTGGGTGCGTCGGCGGGCGGGGCGGTGACGGCCGGCTCATCGGCGGGAGGAGGCGTGGGCTCGGCCGGCGGCGTCTCCGCAGGCGGGGCCTCGGCGGGGACCGTGGTGGTCGGAGCCTCGGTAGTGGGGGGCGCCTCCACGGTGTCGGACGCGCTGGCGGTGACAGTGTCGGTCTGGGCAGCTGCCGGGCGAGCGCTCAGGAGCAGGAGAAAACCGGCCGCGAGCAGCGCAAACGAGGCCCACACGGCCACGCTCACCACGCTCGAACGCTCGGTCCTGCCCACGATCGTCTCGGTCCCCTCGCTGCCCACGCACGGGCGTTGCAGGGGACAGACGTCCCCCACAGGTCGGCGTTGTCTACCACGACTCCCCCGGCATGGCAAGCCATCTGGAGGCGGAATCCCCGGCCTGACCTGCGGGTTCGCGGCTTCGGCGGTGCTGTTGGAAACGTGTTGGAGCACTTCAGTCACCGTGTTGGAGGCTCCGGCGACATCCGTCGGTCAACTGCACCACCGAACCGGAGCCCAAGAATCCCCCGCCGTGTCCTGATGGAGGGTCGTTCCCCAACAGCCCCCCGCCGCCGCGTTGGAAACCGGTCGTGGGCCCGGCAGGGATCGAACCTGCGACCAAAGGATTATGAGTCCCCCGCTCTGACCACTGAGCTACGGGCCCGCTGCGGTGCTGGTGGGTTGGAGCGCCTGCTCACCGGCGTGGCCGGCTGTTGGAACTCGGCGCTCCGGGGGTGGGACTCGAACCCACAACAAACGGCTTAACAGGCCGGTGCTCTGCCGATTGAGCTACCCCGGAATTCGAGACGACCCTAGCAAAGGCGCCGCCGACCGATGCGCCGAAGTGGCGGGAGTAGCGGTGGCGCCCGGCGGGTAGACCAACGCCATGAGATTCCGACTCGGAGTACTGACGGGCTTTGCCGGCGGCTACTACTTGGGCGCCAAAGCCGGACGCGAACGCTACGAGCAGTTGAGCAAGGTGTTGGACCGGGTCCGTCGCCACGAGACGGTGGTCGCGGCGACCGAGAAGACGAGAGCCGTGGTCGAAGACACCGTCGAAGTGGCGCGGGACAAGGCGCAGGATCTGGTCGACAACCGCCTCGGAAACGGCCAATCCGACCAGCCCACTCCCCTGCCCTGATCGCAACCCCCGGGCCGGGAGAACCTGCCGGGCCTCAGTCCTCTTCGAGGTAGTCGCGAAGCTTCTGGCTGCGGATGGGATGTCGGAGGCGCGCCAATGTCTTTGCTTCTATCTGGCGTATCCGCTCACGGGTGACGCCAAATTCACGGCCCACTTCCTCGAGTGTCCGCACTTGGCCGTCGTCGAGTCCGAAGCGGAGCCGAACGACTTGGCGCTCCCGTTCGGAAAGCTCTTCCAGCGCTTCGCTGACGGCCTCGGCGAGCAGCGCCCGGGCCGCGGCGTCGGCGGGCTCCACGGCTTGGCGGTCCTCGATGAAGTCCCCCAGGGCGCTCCCGTCGTCCTGGCCCACCGGGGTCTCCAACGACACCGGCTCCTGGGCGATGCGTTGGATCTCGCGCACCCTGGCCGGTGAGAGCTGGAGCTTGTCGGCCAGCTCCTCGGGCGTGGGTTCGCGTCCCATCTCCTGGAGCAGTTGACGCTGGACCCGCAGGACGGTGTTGATGGTCTCGACCATGTGCACGGGAATGCGGATGGTTCGGGCCTGGTCGGCGATGGCCCGGGTGATGGCCTGGCGGATCCACCAGGTCGCGTAGGTGGAGAACTTGAAGCCCTTGGTGTAGTCGAACTTCTCGACGGCCCGGATCAGCCCCAGATTGCCTTCCTGAATGAGGTCGAGGAACGCCAGACCCCGGCCCATGTAGCGCTTGGCGATCGACACGACCAGGCGGAGGTTGGCCTCGGTGAGCTGCTTCTTGGCGTGGAAGCCGGCGGCCACCACCGCTTCCAGGCGCACCAGTTGTCCTTCGGGAACGACGCCGTCGGGCCCCTCGGATCCCTCCAGCGCGGCGGAGTCCTCGAGGGCGGCGATGCGGGCGGCGGCCTCGAGGCCGGCCTCGATGCGCCGGGCCAGCATCACCTCGTCGGGACCACTCAGCAGACCGATCTTGCCGATCTCTTTGAGGTAGGTGCGAACGGGATCTGACGACCCCGCCCGATCAGGCGCCTCGCGCCCTTCGGTCCGGGCCCGCCCGGCCACGACCGGGCGCGCCGTCGGCTCCGACTGGGGGCCGCGCGCAGCAGGCTCGGCGTTAGCAGCGGCCGGGGGCTTCTCCGGCCCTGTCGTATCGATGACTTCGGGCGTATCGACTACTTCGGGCGTATCGATTACTTCGGGCTCGATGACGGGCGCCAGCCGGACAGCGGCAGGAGGCGTCGGCTCCTCGTCGGTGTCGAGCGCCTCGTCCAACTCGACGCGCTCCAGCCGGAGCTGACGGCGGACGCCGTCGATGAGCTCGGGGGTGAGCTCCACGTGGCGCAGCACCGAGATCACCTCGTCGAGCGACAGCGAGCCGCGGGCCCGGCCCCGGTCGACCAGGTTGCTGAACGCCTCGTCGGTGAGCCCCTCCGGCAGTCCCGAGGCTGCGTTGGCCTCCGTCATCTCCACCAGTGTGCCTCCCCGATCCGGGCGGTGGGCGCAGAAGTTTCACGCACCCTGTTCCACCAGCCATCGGAGCAGTCGGTCGGTCGCGTCGACCCGGGCCGAGGGCTCGAGAAGCTCCTCGAGCGCCGACTTGAGCCAGGCGATGAGGGGCGCCCAGGCGGTGGGGTCCTCGGCGTGGCGAGCGGTCGCCTCGAGCTGCAGCAGGGCCCGTTGCGCCGCCTCGCGGACCACCCTCGAGAGCACGTCGTCGGGGTCGGTCTCGGTGTCCTCGACGGCCAGTCGCTGGAGGAGCGTCGCCGCCCCGGGATCGGCAGTCTCGATGGCCTCGTGCAGCGACCCGGCGGACGACCACGTGCGGTAGGCGCCGAGGGCGATCGGGTCGGTGAACAACGACTCGTGGAGCCGGTCGGCCAGTGCTTCCGGATGGTGGACGGCCACCCGTAGCAACTCCACCTCGGGGCCGCCCTCGGACCGGTCGCGTGACCGGCGGGGCTCCGAGCGGGCGTCGGCCACCGGCGGAGGGGCGACGGCGCCCCCGGCGATGAGCTGGCGGAGGCGGTCGGCGGGGATGCGGGTGCGGTCGGCGACCTCCATCAGGTACTGGTCACGGACGAGCTCGCTGGGATGCTCGGTCACCACCGCCACCGCCGCCTGGGCGGCCCGGGCCCGGCCCTCGGGTGACCGGAGGTCGGCCCCGGCCAGTGAGCGGTCGAGGCGGAAGGCCAGGAAGGGCCGGGCGTCGGCGATCGCCGCCCGCAGGGCGTCGGGATCGGTCTGTGACAGCTTGCCGGGATCGGTGCCCTCGGGGAGCTCGGCGACGGCCAGATCCAGGTCGTAGCGCTTCTCCCACTGGTAGAGGCGCTCGGCCGCAGCTTGGCCGGCGGGATCGGCGTCGAAGGCCAACACCACTCGGCGGGCGAAGTTCTTGAGCGTGTGGAAGTGCTGCTCGGCCAGGGCCGTTCCACAGGTGGCCACTGCGTGGCGCACCCCGACCCGACCCAGGCCGATGACGTCGGTGTAGCCCTCGCACACCACCACCTCCTGGGTCTCCACCACTGCCGCCTTGGCCCAGTTGAGGCCGTAGAGCACCCTCGACTTGGAGTAGAGCGGCGTCTCCGCCGAGTTCCGGTACTTCGGCGGGTCACCGCCCGGCAGCTGCCGGCCGCCGAAGGCCACGGGGTCGCCGCGGACGTCGAAGATGGGGAACATGATCCTGGCCCGAAAGATGTCCTGCTGGCGGTTGAGGCGGTTGAGCAGACCGAGGCCGGTCTGGGTGAGCACGTCGACGGGCTCGTTGAGGGACCGGCACAGGCTGTCCCATTCGTCGGGCGCCCATCCCAAGCGGTACTGCCGCACGATGTCGCCGTCGTAGCCGAGATCCCGCAGGTAGGCGCGAGCCGCCGCCGCATCGGGGCCCGTGAGCAGGCGACGGTGGTACCACTCGACGGCCCGGGCCATGGCGTCGACCAGCACCGCCCGGCGCTGTCGTTCCTTGCTGACGGCGGCGTCGTCGTAGGCGATCTGGATGCCCGCCCGGCCGGCCAGCCGCTCGACCGCCTCGGCGAACTCCAGGTGCTCGACCTCTCGCACGAAGGTGATGACGTCGCCCTTGGCCCCGCACCCGAAGCAGTAATAGAGCCCCTCCTCCCCGTTGACCGAGAACGACGGGGTCTTCTCGGCGTGGAAGGGGCACAGGCCCACCCAGCGCCGGCCCACCCGGCGCAGGGCCAGGTGCTCTCCCGCCACCTGGACGAGGTCCGACGCCGCCCGTACCCGTGCGATGTCCTCGGTGACTATGCCCACAGAACGCCTCGGGGGGCTAGCCCCGGGCCCCGCCGGTGAAGTGCCACGACGCCAGGTGCAGGCTGGGCACGATGGCGTCGCCGCCCCGGAGGCGGGCGTCGGAGCCGACGGCGACCACGTTCCCGGGGGCCAGGGCCTCGGCATAGGACTGGGTGAAGCGCAGATTTCGGACCGCCCGGGTCACCTCGCCCCCCTCGATGAGACCGACGCCGTTGCGGGTGAGGCCGGTGACCACCTGGGTCTTGGGGTCGAGGATTCTCGTGTACCAGAACTCGCTGACGAGCAGCCCGCGTTCGACACCGGCGATCAGCTCCGATGCACTCGACGCCCCCGGCGCCAGCACCAGGGTGGACGGCGCCGGCCCGTAGCTCTCCCCGCCGGCGATGCCGTGACCGGTGCTCTGGGCGCCCGCCTGGGCAGCGGAGCGGCGGTCGTGGAGGAGGCCGGTGGGCACACCGGCGAGCACCAAATCGAGGCGGCGGCGGGGCGTGCCCTCGGCGTCGAAGGCCAGGCTCGGAGATCGGGGGTCGGTGGCGTCGTCGGCGATGCTGATGGCCGGGTCGAACTGGGGCTCGCCCAGCCGCACGAACGAACGTCGCTCGGCGTGAGCCTTGGCTGAGAAGCCGTAGCCGACGACGAAGTCCAACAGGTCGGCCACGCAGGCGGGTTCCAACACCACCTCGTAGCGCCCCGGCAGCAGTTCCAACGCGTCGATGCCGGCCCGGGCCTTGGCCGCCGCCTCGGCGCCGGCACGGGCGCCGTCGAGGGCGCCGAGGCCGAGTGTCGACTGCCAGCCGCTGCCGTCGGAGTCGGGAAGTGCCCTGTGGATGCCGTCGACGGTGGCCGAGGTGGCCCTGCCCCCCACCCGCTGACCGCCGGAGTTGGCGAAGTACACCTCGTAGCCGTTGCTGGAGCAGTACCCCGCTGCGCTCAGCCCGGATCCGGCGTCTACGAAAGCCTTGACCACCTCGGCCCGGCCCTCGGCGGGCGCCCGAGCCGTCGGCGGGTCCCAGTGCTCGACGGGAGGGGCAGCGGCGGGTGAAGCGGTGCCCGGCCAACGCTCGTCGCGGGGCCGGAGGGCGGCAGCGGCGAACGTGGTCTCCACCAGCCGCGACAAGCCGTCGGCGTCGGTCCGGTTGGTCGACGAGCCGGCCAGGCGCCCGTCGGCCACCAGGCGCAGGCGCACTCCCAGGTGGTCCTCGGCCACATTCTGGTGGATGTTGGAGTTGGCGAAGCGGGTGATGGCGCTCCGGCCGGTGCTGGCGGTGACTTCGGCCTCGGCCCGGTCCCCCACGAGTTCCATCACCCGCTCCGCCATCCCGGCCAGATCTGGGGTCGTCACCCCGTCACTCCCACCCGCACCCCACGGAACCGGGCGGGGACCGACGGATGTCCGGTGTGGCCGATCTGCATGGGCTGGCCCTTGCCGCAGTTGGGCGTCCCCCAGAAGATCCATTCGTCCGGTCCCCCCAGGCGGTCGAGCGACCCCCAGAACTGCGGGGTGATGCCGGTGTAGGTCGGGTTGCGCAGGAGCCGGCCCAGCTTGCCGTCGCGGATCTCGCGCCCGACCTCACAGCCGAACTGGAAGTTGAGGCGCTTGTCGTCGATCGACCACGAGCGGTTGGTCTCCATGTACACGCCCTCTGCCGTCTCCGCCACCATCTCCTCGAGCGACGAGTCGCCGGGCAGGATCCCCACGTTGGTCATGCGCACCATCGGCAGCCGCGCCCAGCCGTCGGCCCGCACCATCCCCCCGGGGGCGACGCCGGCCAGGCCGGCTGAATCCCGCCCCGACAGAACACCCACCCACACGCCGTCGCGCACGATGTCGACCCGGCCTGCGGGGGTGCCTTCGTCGTCGTAGCCGAACGAGCCTAGGGCGCCGGGCAGGGTGGCGTCGGCGGTGATGTTCATGAGCGGTGAGCCGTAGCGGAACCGCCCCAGCTCGGCCAGGTCGAGAAACGACGTGCCCGCAAAGGCGGCCTCCCAGCCGAGGATC
>Ga0183260_10005441_pt1 | contig 10009 bp, 9 predicted proteins | sample AntDrymUQ4972206_2_FD_129768 | JGI IMG/M metagenome (GOLD analysis project Ga0183260, IMG submission 129768) | Polar desert sand microbial communities from Dry Valleys, Antarctica - metaG UQ497 (22.06) (version 2) (version 2) | ecosystem: Environmental > Terrestrial > Soil > Desert | place...
CGCGGCTTTGCCTCTGGCGCCGGCGGGCGCGGCTTTGCCTCTGGCGCCGGCGGGCGCGGCTTTGCCTCTGGCGCCGGCGGGCGCGGCTTTGCCTCTGGCGCCGGCGGGCGCGGCTTTGCCTCTAGCGCCGGCGGGCGCGGCTTTGCCTCTAGCGCCGGCGGGCGCGGCTTTGCCTCTGGCGCCGGCGGGCGCGGCTTTGCCTCTGGCGCCGGCGGGCGCGGCTTTGCCTCTGGCGCCGGCGGGCGCGGCTTTGCCTCTGGCGCCGGACGTCTGGTCGGCTGGGCGGCCAACCGCGCCCATCACGCCGACGTCGGCGGCATGGCACCGGGCTCGATCCCCGCCGAGGCGACCGAGATCTACCAGGAGGGCATGCGCATCCCGCCCGTCCTGCTCACCGACGAGGTGGAAGCTCTGCTGTGCGCGAACTCGCGTACGCCCGAGGAGCGGCGGGGCGACCTCGACGCGCAGCGAGGCGCCAACGTGGTCGGCGTGCAACGCCTCTCTGCGTTCGCCGATGCGCCCCTTGACGAGATCACCGACTACGGCGAGCGCCGCATGCGCGCCGCCCTCGCCGCCGCGCCCGACGGCTCCTGGACCTTCGAGGACCAGCTCGACTCCTGCGGCCCGGCCGACCACCAGCAACGCCCGGCCCGGATCCGGCTCACCCTCATGATCGACGGAGATGCCGCCACTCTCGACTTCTCGGGGACCGACGATCAGCGGGCGGGCAACGTGAACGCCGTCGAAGCGGTGACTGTGAGCGCGGTGTCGTTCGCCCTCCGCTCGGCCGTCGACCCGACGATCCCCGCCAACGGCGGGGCCATGCGACCCGTTCGCATCGTCGCCCCCGAGGGCACGATCGTCAACGCCCGACCGCCGGCCGCGGTCGGTGCCGGCAACGTCGAAGTCAGCGCCCGCGTCGCCGACGTCTGTCTGGGCGCCCTGGCCAAGGCGCTTCCCGCGCGGGTGGGCGCCGCGAGCCAGGGCACGATGAACAACACCCTGCTGGGCGGAGCGGGCTGGGTCTACTACGAGACGATCGCCGGCGGGCAGGGCGGCCGCCCGCACCGCGCGGGCATGAGCGGCGTCCACACGGGAATGACCAACCCAGGTCAAGTTGACTACCAGTCGCGGCCGGGCATGTCGGGTGTTCATACCGGCATGACCAATTCAAAAAATACGCCCATCGAGGCGCTGGAGCGCGCCTATCCGATGCGCGTCCTCCGGTACCGGCTCCGGCGCGGGAGTGGTGGCGCCGGCTTCTCGCCGGGGGGCGACGGCATCGAGCGAGATCTGCTGATGCTGGAGGACGTGACCGTCTCGCTCATCACGGAGCGCCGTGTCTCACACCCGTGGGGTTTGGCCGGCGGCGAGCCGGGGGCTCGGGGCGAGAACTGGCTGCTACCCGGCGGGGACGAGACGAAGGCCGAACGGCTGCTGGACAAGTGCACGATGCGAATGCGCGCCGGCGACGTGCTTCGCATCCTCACGCCCGGCGGTGGCGGATGGGGTTTCCCAGAGGTTTCGTAACGTCAGGCGACAGCCTGGTTGGGGTCACCGGTGACGGGCGCCTCGAGATCCTCCTCGGGCACCCCGAACACGGCCCGGTACACCAGGGCGCCGAGCACGCCACCGGCGACGGGGGCGATCCAGAACAGCCAGAGCTGGGGGAGGTAGTCGCCGGCGGCGAAGACGGCCTGAGAGGTTGACCTCGCGGGGTTGACGGAGGTGTTCGTGACCGGGATCGAGATGAGGTGGATCAGCGTCAGGGCCAGGCCGATCGCGATCGGCGCAGTGCCGTTCGGTGCACCCTTCCGCGTGGCGCCCATGATCACGACCAGGAACACCGCCGTCATCACGATCTCGCAGACGAGGCAGGCGAGAAGGCCGTACCCGCCGGGCGACTGGTCGCCGTAACCGTTGGCGGCAAACCCGGAACCCTTGATCGAGAACTTGTCGGCGCCGCTGGCGATGACAGCGAGCACACCAGCGGCGGCGAGGCCGCCGAGAACCTGGGCGACGACATAGCCGGCGGCGTCACGGATCGGGAACCGGCGGCCAGCCACGAGGCCCAGGGTGACCGCGGGGTTGAAATGGCCGCCGGACACGTGACCGAACGCGTACGCGCCGGTCACGACGGTCAGGCCGAAGGCCAGGCTGACCCCCACGAGGCCGATGCCGAGGTTGCTGCCCGGCATGAAGCCGGCAGCGAGGACGGCCGAGCCGCAACCTCCCAGGACGAGCCAGAAGGTGCCGAGCGCCTCGGCGCCAAGCTTCCGGAAATCCACGCCAAACCCCCTGCTGTCGTGGGCGACCCCGTTCAGACGCCCCGCCGGAAAGACTCTAGGTCATGAGGTTCGCACTACAGGAGGTTCGCTCGTTGGAGGCGGTGCAGGCTGAGCCATCCCGGCAGGACGGGGAGCCAGTACGTGGCAAGCCGGTAGCTGAGCACAGCCGCCACGGCTACACCTGCCTTTACGCCAACGCCTGTGAACCCGGCGACGAGCGCAGCCTCGAGCGCACCCAGGCCTCCTGGTGTCGGCGCCGCCGCGGCGATGACTGAGGTGCCGAGGTACACGGCCCCGACGTGGGCGAAACTGACGTTGCCGTGGAGGGCGGCGGCGGCGGCGAGGGCGCCGATGTAGGCGAGGGTGACGCCGGCCGATCCACCGAAGAGCATGGCCAGCTTCACCGGGGACCGGGCCAGCGTGGCCACGCTCGACAGGGACTGCTTCACGAACTTGACCACGTGGGTCCGCATCAGGCGACGGCCCCGGCGGGTGGCTGACACGAACCCGGCCAAGGCGAGCACGGCGGCGAAGGCCACGAGCAGCTTGCTGTCGGAGGGGATCTTGAAGCCACTGGCCTTGCCCCGCCCGGCCAAGGCGACGAACACGACCAGCAGCAGAACGTGCATGATCCCTCCGGCGAGGGAATTCAGGCCCACGGCGGTCACCGCCTCGGCCGGCCCGACCCCCGCCTTCCGCAGGAACCGGATGTTCAGCGCCATCCCGCCTACGTTCGCGGGCGTGACGCGGTTGACGAACGACGAGGCCATCTGGGCCTCCACGTTGGGGACGAACGGCAGGCCCACCGGTACCGCACCCGAGATGCCGATCGCCGACGCCACGTAGGTGGCCACGGACATGGCGACGGCGACGAGGAGCCAGGCCCAGTTGGCCGAGCGGATGGCCGCGAAGCTGTCGTCGACGTTGGCCAGCTGCGGAAGGAGGATGTAGAAGGCGCCGGTCAGCGTGACGATGGAGAGCACGGTTCGGAGCCGGACCCGCGCCAGGCGCTCGAGGGGTGCGGGCTCGTCGTCGGTGGACGCGGCGATGCCGGAGCGGAGCGCCTTCAGGAGCGTCTTCGAGGCCTGCTTGCGGGTGGCGGCTGACAGAGCCAGGGGCTGGAGGAACGGCTCGGCGGTGGCCAGCACGGCGTTGAGCTCGGCCAGGCTCCCCACCTTGGGCACCGGCACCAGGTGGTTGCGGCGGAACCCGCCGATCTCTCCTTCGACGCCACCCTTCTCATGCGCCCCGTCGATGCCGGGCTCGCAGTAGAAGCTGTCGAAGAAGTAGTGGCTGCGCAGGGCCACGAATCGCTCGTTCTCCAGCCGTTGGCGCCCGAGCAGCACCTTGATCACCGCCGGCTTGAGGTTGTCGTAGCGGATGTGGCCGGCGGGCACGCCGCCGAAGTGGGCGAAAGCCTCCACGTGGCCCTCCAAGAACGCCTCGGTGGCCTGGTTGGCGAAGGCCAGGTGGAACCCCCGGCCCTAGTGGCTGAGGCGCATGCAGAACATCCACAGCTTGGTGAACACGCCGTCGATCCAGGCGCCGAACTCGCCGAACCTCGGCCTGCTCACCGGGGCCGTGGGTCTGGGGCACCGTCACCAGCCGGGCGTGGTTGGCCAGCTCGAAGCGGACCTCGGCCACGAATCGCCATACCGTCCACTCAGCTCATCGGCCACCGAGCCACGGTAAGCCCGCTGGCACCAACGTCAACCCCCTGTTGCCCCGAAGGGGCCACCGGTTCGGAGCGAAGCCTCCGAAACGGCGTAGCTGCTTGCAACTCGACCGGGATCACCACGGTCCGCCCATCCGGCGACACCAGGCCCGCGGCAGGCGGAAGCGTGGCTGGATCGATCACGTTGGCCGCGCCCGGCGACCCGCGGAGACTTCCGACCACCTTGACCAGGCCGGCGCGGTCGGTGGTGATCGGTGTGCCCTGGTGATAGACGACGATCGCCGCCTCGGCCCCGGCTTCAGGAAAGTCGCGGCGCAGTCGTCTCGCACCTTCTGCGCAGTGGATCCCTGCGCCTCCCAGCCGGCGCCTGACATCGCCCCAGTCAGCGTGGCCGCCAAGGGCGCGGACGCCAGTACGAGCAGAAGCCAAATCGTCATGACCCACCGCCGCCGCCTCGCCGAGAAACGGGCAAGGCGCGCAAACCAGGGCTCGCGTCTCTTCTCCTCGTGGGAAGCATTCGTGGCGGAGTCACGACCGGTCAACATCGGCTACTCCTTGCAAAGAGATCGCCACAGCACCGAAGGTGGTGAAGGCGAGGGTTCGACGATGGGCTTGGCCCGGGAGCGGGGCTGCGGGCAGAGGGACGCTCGGGTCAGCCGGCTTCGAGATCGTCGAGGGCGGCCTGGATGCGCCGGCCCGCCTCGGCGGCAATGGGCTCCAGCTCGGCGACGCCCGGAACAGCGGCGATGACACCGGCGTCGAGAGCCTGCACGACCACGCTGCCGGCGGAGTGCTCGCGTACCACCACGTTGCAGGGCAGAAGCAGGCCGATGTCGCGGGTGACCTCGAGGGCCCGGTGGGCCAGCTGGGGATTGCAGGCTCCGAGGATGACGTAGGGCTCGATGTCGACGTCGAGCTTGTCCTTGAGCGTGGCCTGGACGTCGATCTCGGTGAGGGTGCCAAAGCCCTGGGCCTTGAACGCCTCCTTCACCCGGGGTACAGCCTGGTCGTAGGGAAGGTTCGAGGTGATGGTCTTGGCGTAGTCCATGTCGTCTCTCCTAGTTCTCGGTTGGGTAGTGGGCGGTATTCCAGGCGGCCATGCCACCCAGGACATTGATGACGGAACGACCGCGGGCGGCGAGCAGGCTGGAGGCGACGCTGGAGCGGTACCCCGAGCCGCACACCGTGGCCACAACCGCGGCGTCGGGGACATCGTCGAGGCGCGCCGGCAGATCCGCGCCGGTGACGAAGGCCGCCCCGGGAATATGGCCCGCCGCCCACTCCGCCGGCTGGCGTACGTCCAGCACGGTCACCTCGCCGGCGTCGAGTCGTGACCGCAACTCGTGCACAGTGATCTGGGGAATGGCCTCCAGGGGTCGGGCGGCCGTGCGCCACGCCATCATCCCGCCGGCCAACCAGCCGACGGGCAGGTCGTAGCCGATTCGCAGCAGCTGCCACGTCGCGTCCCACAGGTCGCCGGGGCGGTCGAGCACCAACAGGACCCGAGCGCCGTCAGCGAGCACCGTGCCGGACCAAGTGGCGAACGACGAGCTGAGCCCGACATTGAGGGCTCCCGGGATGTGGGCGGCACCGAAAGCCTCGGCGCTGCGGGCGTCGAGAACGACGGCGCCGTCGGCCTGGGCTTCGGCGAACGCATCGGGAGCCAGGGCCGGCGGTTCGCCGAGGACGCCGAGGAGGCCGACGCCGCCCAGGTTCTGGCCCCGCATCCGCTTCCAGTACGGCGGCACCGCAGGCAGGTTGTCGAGGCGGATGCACTCCGACACGAACCCGTCGGCCGAGTCCACCTTGGACAGCACGGAGTTGGTTCGCCGCTCGTAGCCCACGGTGGTCGACAGCCGCGATCCGATGTTGCCGCCGCACAAGCTGCCCGAGACGTGGGTGGGAAAAACTTCGACGTGGTCGGGCAGGGTCAGGATCGTGTCCTGGATCGTTCGACAGAATTCCTTGGCCGACCGTTGGGCGTCTTCGCGAGAGCCCAACAAGTCGGGTCTGGCCAGGTCGCCCACCAACAGAGCCCCACCGGAGAGCAGCAGCGCGGGATCGTCACCGGCAGAGCGGTCACTCACCAGCAGGCTCACGTGTTCGGGGGTGTGCCCCGGCGTGTGGAGAACCTCCAAGACCACCTCGCCCATCTCGATCCGCTCGCCGTGGTGAACCGGGCGATGGCTGTAACCGAGGTCTGCCTCGGCCGACCCCAAGACGGTGAGCGGCTGCCGGGCGGCCAACTCGGCCAGGCCGGACAGGTAGTCGTTGTGGCCGTGGGTGTCGATCCCGTAGCCGATGCGCATGCCCTGAGCCCGGGCGACGGCGAAGTACTCACTCACGTCGCGCTGGGGATCGAGGACCAGGGCTTCGCCGGTGTGCTCGGAGCCGACCAGGTAGGACGCGTGGCCTAGGCCTTCGAGGTAGAACTGCTTGAAGAACATGGCGGGGGTCTTCCTGTCAGGTGAGGATCTGGCGGGCGGTGAAATAGACGGCGAAGCCGATGAGCAGGACGCCGAAGCCTTTACGGAGCCGGTCGGCGTGCAGCTGCGTCACCAGGTGGGACCCGGCGATGGCCCCGGGGATGGCGCCGGCGGCGAAGGCGGTGGCCAACGGCCAGTCCACGTGGCCCAGGGCCCAGTGGGTCGCCAAGGTGGGGAGGGAGAGCACGGCGATCACCACCAGGCTGGTTCCCGCCGACTCGGGCATCGTCAAGCCGAGGACGAGCACGAACAGGGGGACCAGCAGGAATCCCCCACCGTTGGCCAACAACCCGGTGAAAAGGCCGATGGCCGCGGCGTTGGGGATGACCACAATGGCTCGCCGCCTGGCCCGACCCGCATAGCGGGCCGCCGAGCTCAGGGGCAACAGGATGCGGATGCCGACCAGGGCGAGCACCACCCCCGAAGCGATGAGCAGGGCCGTGCCGCCCACCGAGGACGACAGCAGGGCACCGACGATGGTGGCGGGGACGCCGCCCATGATAGACCAGCGGGCGATGTTGACGTCCACCTGGTGGCGACGGGCGTAGCCCAGCGCGCCGACGATGGCGGCAGGAATCGTCGCCGGCAGCGGAGCGGCCACCGCGATCACCCCAGGCACCCCGAGCAGGCCGAGCACAGGGGTGGCGAAGCTGGAGCCCCCGACGCCGAAGAGCCCGAACAGCACCCCAATGATGACACCGGCGACGGTGACCCCTGGCCACGGCGGCACCGGCGCTACGTGGCCGTCGCCGGCGGCAGGACATAGCCGGGGTGGCCACGAAACAGTATGCGCACGTACGCATGCTAGCGCGTGCTAGCATGGCTGTCATGAAGGACGCGATCCGCAACCGGGTGGGGCCCAACATGCGCCAGGAGCTCGACGACCTGACCTCGGGCATGTGCCGGGCGCTGAACGACCCCAAGCGCCTGGCCATCCTGTATGCCTTGGCCGGGGGCTCCTATTCGGTCACCGAGTTGTGCGGGCTGCTCGAGGTGTCGCAGTCCAACATCTCCCAGCACCTGACCGTGCTTCGGGATCGGGGGCTCGTCGACACGCACCGGGAGGGCAACCGGGTCTTCTACAGCCTGCGGGACCCTCGGGTCGTGGACGCCATCGACCTGTTGCGTTCGGTCATGAACGACGAGCTGTCCCGGCGTCAGGCACTGCGTCACAGCGAGTAGCTGAACCTCGGTCCCACGGGCCCCCCCATTCTGAGGAGACGAAAGCATGAGATCACCCAGGACGACCATGAAGGTGCGCAGGGACGACCGCCGGCTGCGGTCGGGGAACTTCCAGGGACACACACCCCGGGGACGATCGCACCAGACCGAGGACGGCGCCATGGAGGCGATGGGGGCTGCCGAGGGCCGCTGGTTCAACGCCAGCCGGTACCGCCGGCGGGCCCAGGTCACCACGGTGACGCCACTCACTGCGACCGGCACGGTGCGTATCGGCTTCAGAGTCGTCGACGGCGAGCCGTCCCACTTCGACCCAGGCCAGTTCGTGGGCATCGAGGCCCACTTCGGCGGCCTGGGCTATCGCCGCAGCCCTTACTGCATCCTCACCGCGCCTGCCGACGAGCCGGTGTTCGATCTTCTCGTGCGAGCCGTGCCCCAGGGGCCGCTGTCCATGCACCTGGTCTCGCTGCACGCCGGCGACGAAGTGGCCTTCCGCGGCCCGACCGGGCGCTCCATGGTCCCCCACGACGACCACGATCGGGAGCTGGCGTTGTTCGCCACCGGCACCGGCGTCGCCCCCTTCTACTCCCTGGCCAGCCACCTGCTGGCCGGCGGCTACTCGCAGCCCATCGTGTTGTGGTGGGGCCTGCGCCTGGTCGACGACGTCTGTCTGACCGATGAGCTCGACGCTCTCGCCGCCGCCTACCCGAACTTCAGCTATCACGTCACGCTGTCGCAGCCTCCCGCAGACTGGGACGGCCTGCGTGGTCGCCTGGGCGAGTCGGTGCCGCCGCTGCTGGCCACCCTGGGCGCCAAGCGCTTCTACCTGGCCGGCAACGGGGCCATGACCGAAGAGATGGCCCTGGGCCTGTCAGACCTCGGCGTCGACGACAGGTACATCTACAAGGAGCCCTACTTCGACGGCACCCACGAGCCCGACCCCGACGTTGTCGCCGACATCACGGAGCGCTTCGTGGCCACCGATCTGTACTCGGCCCTCGCCAGCCGCCGGGGCACGGTCTTCGGTTCTGACCTTGACGCAGCCCGCTCGGGCAAGTCGGGCAAGGCGGGCAACGGCGACCCCATGGCCGTGTCCGACCTGTTCGACCTCATGCCCGCGTTCCTGTCCCACCATCCCGACCACGACGATCCCCAGCCGGTCGAGTCGCCTGGTGCTTGGGGTCGGCAGTAGTGGCCGACACGATCGATCCTGAGACCCTCGCCCGCAACATGGGAAAGTTCCAGGTCGTCGACGTTCGCTACCCGAACGAGTGGGAGGCCGGCCACATCGACACGGCGCTGCACATCCCCCACGACGACGTGTTCGATCGGATCGGCGAGCTCGACCGCAACCGGCCCGTGGTGACCGTCTGTCGCAGCGGCAGCCGCAGTGCCGAGGCGGCAGACGATCTAGCCGGCGAGGGCTTCGACGTCGAGAACCTCGACGGCGGCGTGCAGGCCTGGGCCGCCAGGGGCATGCCCCTCGTGGCCGCAGATGGCAGCCCGGGAGCCGTGGCCGAACCCGAACCACCGGCCGACGACCGTCCCGAGAGGATGAAGCGACTCCAGTCCGAGTTCTTGGACGTGATCTTCGCCGTGCAGGAGCACTTCGGTGACCGGGAGGCCTCCGCGGAGGAGATGAAGCCCTTCCTGCGCCAGCGCCTGATCGACGAGGGCAAGACGCCCGAGGAGGCCGACAAGTTCCTGGCCGACATGGACGGCCCGTCGACCTAGCGGACGAAGCATGGCCCACGCCGTCGCAGTAACCGCCGACCAAGGAGGCAACGACATGGCCGTACTGGAGTTCCTGGGCAGCCAACCGGGGCGCATCGTGCGTATTGCAGCCGGCCTCGCCCTCATCGCCACCGGGGCGATGCGCAGGGGCGGTTGGCTGGTGCTGGCGGCAGTCGGGTTGGTGCCGTTGGCGGCCGGCGTGTTCGACCTCTGCATTCTCGGCCCGCTCTTCCGCCTGCCCGTCGTTGGCCCGAAGTTCCGTCAAGCCATGGCCAACCGGTGACCCAGCCACGCCATCAGCCTGTGCGCGATCCCGCGCCGTCTTCGACCCGTCTTCGACGAGACACTCCGTGACGCTGAGACTTGGAGGCACGCCCTTGCCCGTCATCGGGCGGGCGCGGGTCTACGTGTGCGGGATCACGCCCTACGACACCACGCGGTTGCTAGTGTTGTTCGCGCTCACGCCCTGGGAACCAGCACCAATCGGGACGGGTCGAATGTCCTCCGACCCCGAAGCTCCGCCTGCTTGACGGTGATGGGCTCGAGCACCGCCTCTACCAAGAGCCGCTGGAATTCGATTCCCTTCTCGTCCCACAGCTCCTCGAGCGCCTCGTACGTCGTCGGAATCCGCACGAGCGTCTTCTGAG
>Ga0183260_10005442_pt1 | contig 10009 bp, 11 predicted proteins | sample AntDrymUQ4972206_2_FD_129768 | JGI IMG/M metagenome (GOLD analysis project Ga0183260, IMG submission 129768) | Polar desert sand microbial communities from Dry Valleys, Antarctica - metaG UQ497 (22.06) (version 2) (version 2) | ecosystem: Environmental > Terrestrial > Soil > Desert | place...
AATACGCGGCCACGCCTAGGGTCCCTGCCGCCCGCTCACGACGCGGCATGGTCGGCGTCCCGCGCCGACAGCGGCTACTTAACACTTGGCCGGTAGGACCGGTGTCTGGCCTGACTCGGTTCAGGTACTCGGCGAGAGGCTCTCAATCAGCGGCTGCCCACCCGTGTCATGGGTGTGGCTCTCTCATGGCTCGCGGCCTTGCCGGGCGCCGTGGCGGGGAGAGGCTCGAAAGGGGTCTGTTCTGCTCGAAGTAGCGGTGCCCTCCGTCGCTGACAGCCACACACTCAGCCGAGGGAGGCACGATGGGGCGCGTGATCATCGGGATGGACCCGCACAAACGGTCGGCGACGATCGAGGTTATCGACCAGAACGAGCGGGTGTTGGCGGCCGGGCGTTACGCGACCGGACAACGCCGGGTACGGGGACATGCTCAAGGCATGCCGCGGGTTCGCCGACCGGATTTGGGCGGTCGAGGGCTGCAACGGCGTCGGCAAGCACGTCGCGCACCGCCTGGTCCATGACGGGGAGAAGGTGCTCGACGTGCCGGCGAAGCTGTCGGCGCGGGCGCGGGTGTCACCCGCGGGTCCACTCTGCTGGAGGTGCGCGGCATCGGCCCCTCCGGCGCCGCCCAGCTGGTCGCCGACGTCGGGGACATCAGCCGATTCCGTGACCGCGACCGATTCGCTTCCTGGAACGGCACCGCGCCGCTGGACGTCTCCTCCGGCGAGCAGCAGCGGCACCGGCTGTCCCGGGCCGGGAACCGGCGAATCAACCGCACCCTGCACAACATGGCCATCGTCCAGCTACGCACCCCGGCCGGAGGACGCGGCCACTACAACAAACGCAGGGCCGCCGGAAAGACGTCGATGGAGGCGATGCGCTGCCTCAAGCGTCGGCTGTCGAACGTCGTCTACCGCACCATGGCCACCGGCCACCCGAAACCCGCGCTCCCAGCCGCGTCTTGACACCAAGGGGAGCCATGAGCGGAGGTCCGGCGTGAGAGTGTCACCGTCATGGCAACCTTCACCCGATCCGACGACCTGCAGGGAGCGGAGTTCGTCGACGCGGACCTGCGTGGCACCCGGTTCGTCAGGGCTGACCTATCCGGCGTCGTGATGCGTGCGGTCGACGTGGCGGGGGCGGAGATCGACTCACCGTGGCTCTTCGACGGCGAGAGCTTCTTGCGCGTCAACGGCGTCGATGTGATCCCACTGGTCGAGGCCGAACTCAACCGCCGCTTTCCCGGCCGAGCCGATAGGCGCGCCGGAGACCCGGACGGCCTGCGCGCGGCCTGGGCCACCCTCGAGCGCACCTGGGCGGGCGCGCTCGAGCGCGTCGCGGCGATGCCGGCTGGCACGGTGGACGTCTCGGTGGCCGGCGAGTGGTCGTTCGCGCAGACGCTTCGGCACCTGGTCCACGCCACGGACGTGTGGCTGGGCCGGGCGATCCTGGGCATCGAGCAGCCGTTCCACCCCATCGGTCTGACGGACGCCGCCGCCGCCGCGGACGACGGCTTCGACATGTCGATCTTCACGACGCTCACACCGTCGTACGCCGAGGTGCTCGAGGTCCGGGCGGGTCACGTCGCGATGGTGCGCGACTTCCTCGCCACCGTCACATCGGACGAGCTGGCTGTGACGCGCACGAACCCGTGGGCCCCCGAACACCAAGAGACCACCCTCTCCTGCCTGCATGTGATCCTCGGGGAGGAGTGGGAGCACCACCGCTACGCCGTACGCGACCTCGACGCGATCGAGGCGGAGCCCGACGCGTGAACCGGCGTCGGTCGAACGCACCGAACCGGCATCAACACCGTCAATCCCGCATCCCGCTCAAACCATCCTGTCATCGGCAGATCCGTGGGTCGCGGTCAGGTGTGCAGGCCGCACTCGGTCTTGGTCAGGCCGGCCCAGCGGCCGGCCCGGCCGTCCTCGCCGGGTGCGACCCGCCGGGTACACGGCGCGCAGCCGATGGACCGAAAGCCGTTATGGACCAGCGGGTTGACGAGCACGTCATTGGCCTCGATGTAGGCCTCGACGTCGGCGGCGGTCCAGTGCGTGAGGGGGTTGACCTTGACCATCCCGCGGCCCTCGTCCCACTCCACCGTCCGAGCTCCGGCCCGCCCGGGTGACTCGTCGCGGCGGATGCCCGATGCCCAGGCGTCGAACCCGGACAGTGCGGCGGCCAGCGGCTCCACCTTGCGTAGCCAGCAGCAGAGATCGGGATCGCGCTCGAACAGCCGCGGCCCGTGGTCGGAGTCCTGCCCCTCGACCGTGCGGGCCGGCCGGACCGTGACGACCTCCAGCGGCAACGTCGCGGTCACCGCCCGGACCGTTCCGAGCGTTTCGGCGAAGTGGTAGCCGGTGTCCAGGAACAGCACCTTGGCCAGTGGGGCCGAGTACGCAGTCAGGTGGGCGAGCACCGCGTCGGCCATCGACGAGGCGATGGCCAGCCGGTCGCCGAACGTCGTACCGGCCCAGCTCAGCACCTCGGCCGGACCGGCGCCGTCCAGCACTGCGGCGCCCTGCTCGGCCAGCGCGCGCAACTCGCAGCGCTCGGCGATGGCCGTCATCGGACCGGCTTCGCGGCCGGGGCGATGCCCACGAAGCGCAGCGTCCACACCCGGGTGCACGAGGCGCACCGCCACTGACCGGCCGCCTCGCCGTACGGCCGGATGTCCTCCTCGCCGCAGAACGGGCAATGGAACGGCACGGCGTGGGCACTCACGACGAGGCCCCCGCCAACGTCAGCCACTCCTCTTCGGCGCGGGCGACGTACGCCGCGAACCGCTCGTCAGGCTTGCGCCGTTCCTCGAAGCCGCGCAGCAGACCCTCGATGTAGTCCGCGGTATCGCTGGCCGCGACCTTCAGCCCGCGGAACTTGCGCCCGAACGACGCCTGCAACCCGAGGTGCCCGCCCAGGTGAACCTGGAAGCCCTCCACGTCGGAACCGTCCGGGCCACGCAGCACCATGCCCTTGAGCCCGATGTCCGCGACCTGGAAGCGGGCGCACGCGTTGGGGCAGCCGTTGACGTTGATCGAGATCGACTCGGCGAAGTCCGGCAGCCGGCGCTCCAGTTCGCGGTACACCCAGTCCGCGCGGCCCTTGGTCTCGACGATCGCCAGCTTGCAGAACTCCAGGCCGGTGCAGGCCATCGTGCCGCGACGGAACGGCGACGGCCGGACCGGCAGGTCCTCGGCGGCCAGCGCGGCGACCAGGGCCTCGACGGAAGCGGCCGCCACGCCGAGGATGATCAGCTTCTGCCGGGCCGTGGTGCGCACCCGCCCGTCGCCGTACCGCTCGGCCAGTGCGCCGATCCGACCGAGCTGGGTGCCGCTCGTGCGTCCCGAGCGCAGCGCGAAGCCGACCGCGAACCGGCCGTCCCGTTGGGGGGCGACGCCGACATGGTCCCGGTCCGGGTCGCTGGCCGGCAGCGGCTCGACGCCGTCAGGCAGCGGCCCCGTCAGGTACTCCCGTTCCAGCACCTCCCGGAAGCGCGCCGGGCCCCAGTCGGCCAGCAGGAACTTCAGCCGGGCGTGCGTGCGCGACTTGCGATAGCCGTAGTCGCGGAAGACACCGGTCACCCCGGCCCACACCTCGCGCACCCGTTCGGGAGACACGAAAACGTCCAGCCGCTCGGCCAGCCGCGGGTTCGTCGACAGCCCGCCCCCGACCCACAGGTCGAAGCCGGGCGCACCGCCCTGGCCGCGGACCCCGACAAAGGCGACGTCGTTCACCTCATGGTTCGTGCAGTGCTGTGCGCAGCCGGAGATCGAGGACTTGAACTTGCGGGGCAGGTTGGAGAACGCCGGATCGCCGAGGTGCGCGCGGACCACCTCGTCGAGGTACGGCGTGGCGTCGATGAGCTCGTCCACGGCGATCCCGGCCAGCGGGCAGCCGAGCAGGACGCGCGGCGTGTCACCGCAGGCCTCGGTGGTCGACAGGCCGACCGCCTCCAGCCGGCGCCAGATCTCCGGCACGTCCTCGATCCGGATCCAGTGCAGCTGGACGTTCTGCCGGTCGGTGACATCGGCGACGTCGCGGCCGAACTCGGTGGCGACCCCCGCGACGACCCGTAGCTGCTCGGGGGAGAGCTGCCCACCGTCGACCCTGATCCGCAGCATGAAGTAGCGGTCCTCGAGATCCTCGGGTTCGAGCACGGCGGTCCGGCGGCCCGGGATCCCTTGGGCCCGTTGGGTATACAGCCCCATCCAACGGAAGCGGCCGCGGAGGTCCGACGGGTCGATGCCGTCGAAGCCGGTGTGTGCGTAGCGGTCGAGGATCCGTTGCCGGACCTCAAGACCGTCGGAGTCGCGCTTCATGCGCTCGTTGGGGTTCAGCGGTTCGCGGTGGCCCAGGGCCCACTGGCCCTGCGGACGCGTGGTGGCAGGTGACACGGGTGACCTCTCCGGTACGACGACGCCGCGTCGCCGGAGCGCGCTACGTCAGGACGTTGCGAGGGAACAGGTCGGGCGACACACGCAGGATGCGATCCGCTGCAGGTCGATGTGCAGCCGTGACGTCAGGGCCACACCGTGGATCGGCACGGCGTCAAGGTTGCCACAGGCCGGCGGCCCTTCGACACGGGGTGCGACCTGGGTCACACCGCACGGCTGGCCGGCGAACAGGCTGGCTATCGTTGGCCGGTGCTGCCGACCCGCGAGCTGACCGTGCGCAGGCACGTCGATCTGCTCCGCGTCTCCAGTGCCCTCTGTCCGATGGTCTGATTCCGAGTACCTGTCCGGCCAGACCTGCACGGAGCCCTCGTGACCTCTCCCGCATTGCTCGCGCTGCATCCCGTTCGACGTACCGCACGGCCGACACTCTTGGCCGTCGCCCACGGATCGCGTGACCCGCGGGCCGAATGTGCCCTGGCCGATCTGGTCGACGGGGTCCGGACGCTCGACGCCGAACTCGATGTCCGGCTGTCCTACATCGACCACTCCGAGCCCTCGCTCAGCGCAGCCTTGCAAGCGCAGCGGGAGGCCGTCGTCGTGCCGCTTCTGCTGGCCGCGGCCGCTCACAGCAAGGGCGACATCCCCGGCGCGCTCCAGGCGGCGCGGGTGGCGAACCCCTTGTCCCGCTTGACCTATGGTTGCGTCCTCGGTCCGCATCCCTTGCTTCTGGACGCCCTGGAACAGCGGCTCGCCAAGGCCGGCGTACCGCCCGAGGCGGCCGTCGTCCTGGCCGGCTCCGGGTCCGCCGACCCGGAGGCGAACGCCGACCTGGCCAAGGTGGGCCGGTTGCTGTGGGAGCACCGGCGCGGCGGCCCGGTCGAGGTCGCCTACGCCAGCGCGACCCACCCCGGGGTGGCCGAGGCCATCGAGCGGCTGCGCCGGCTGGGTCACGAGGACGTGGCCGTGGCGGCGTACTTCCTGGCTCCGGGCCGGCTGCTGGACCGGGTGCATGCGGACGCAGCGGGCTGCGCGGTCACCGAGTCCCTGGCCGGGACCGAGGCGGTGGTCCGGCTGGTGGTCGAGCGGTACGCCGAGGCGCTCGCCGGAGCCGCCGCGATGAACTGCGACTGCTGCGTCTACCGCAGCGCCTGGCCGGGCCACGAACAGCGGGTCGGCGCGCCCCAGCGATCGCACCCACATCCGGCAGATCAGCGATGAGCCCGTACCCGGTGGCACTGCGGTTGGCCGGGCGGCGGATCGTCGTCGTCGGTGGCGGGCGGGTGGCGGCCCGCCGGATCCCGGGCCTGCTGGCGGCGGCGGCCGATGTCGTCCTGATCGCCCCCCACGTGTCCACGGTCCTGTCCACGCTGGCCGACGCGGGCCGGATCAAGTGGCTGCCCCGCGCGTACACCCTGGGGGACGTGGCCGACGCGTGGTACGTCCTCGCCCTCACCGACGACTCGGCGGTGAATGCCGCCGTGGCCGAGGAGGCCGACCTGCTCCGCGTCTTCTGCGTCCGGGCCGACGACGCGGTGGGCAGCAGCGCGTGGACTCCGGCCGTGGGACGGCACGACGGGATCACCGTCGCGGTGACCGCGCAGCGCGATCCCCGGCGGGCCGCGGAGGTCAGGGACGCCGCCGTCCGCCGGTTGCAGGACGGGTCGATCGACGCCCCCCGACGGGGCAAGCCACCCGGTGTCGTGCTGGTCGGCGGTGGACCGGGCGATCCGGGGCTGATCACGGTCCGCGGCCGGCAGGCGCTGCGTGACGCGGACGTCGTGGTGGCCGATCACCTTGCACCCCAAGGCCTATTGGACGAACTCGATCCCGGGGTGGAGGTCATCGACGCGGGAAAGCTGCCGTACGGCCGGGCGATGGCCCAGGACCGGATCAACGAGCTGCTGGTGTCCCACGCGCGGGCCGGCCGGCGGGTCGTCCGGCTCAAGGGTGGGGACCCGTTCGTTTTCGGTCGCGGCTTCGAGGAAGTCCTGGCCTGCGCCGAGGCCGGCGTGCCGTGCGAGGTGGTGCCGGGGGTGAGTAGCGCCTTCGCCGTACCGGGCCGGGCCGGCGTGCCGGTCACGCATCGCGGGGTCGCCCACGAGGTGGTGGTCGTGTCGGGCCACCTCGTCCCGGACGACCCGGGCTCCCTCGTCGACTGGCCCGCACTCGGCCGGCTGCGCGGGACTGTCGTCCTGCTCATGGCCCTGCGCCAGATCGGCCCGATCGCGGCGACCCTGATCGAGCACGGCCGCTCGCCGGACACGCCGGTCGCGGTCGTCGGCGAGGGCACCACCAGTTCCGAACGCCGACTGCACAGCACCCTGGCCACGGTGGCCGCCGACGTGACCGCGGCCGCGATGCGGCCGCCGGCGATCGTCGTGGTCGGGGACGTCGCCGCGCTCGGCGAGTTGTCAATGGTCCCGCGCCACCCGTGACGCGAAAGCACTGACAATCGCTGGCACACCCCGACGATTTCGACCCGAACCGTTTCGAACCGCTTCTCCCGGGCAAGACGCTTCTTGGCCGGAGAAGCGAGGAGGACGGCGATGCGGGGGCTGGGCATCAACGCGATCTTCCACGATCCCGCGGCCGCTCTGGTCGTCGACGGCGAGGTGGTCGCCGCCGCGGAGGAGGAGCGCTTCAGCCGGCGCAAACACGGCAAGCGCCCGGTGCCCTTCAGCGCGTGGGAGCTTCCGGATCAGGCTGCCGCTTGGTGTCTCGGGCACGCCGGCCTGGAGCCCAGCGATCTCGATGCCGTCGCCTACAGCTTCGATCCGGCCCTGGCCCGACCGGCGGACGAGATGGGCCTGCAGGACCCCTACGACCACCTGCGACTCGTGTACGCCGAGCGGGCGCCCGGGTTCCTCGCCGAGGCGTTGCCCGGACTGGACCCCGCGGTCGTGCGCTTCGTCCCGCACCATGTGGCCCACGCCGCCTCGGCCGGTCTCGCGGCGCCGTACCGCCAGGCCAGCGTCCTGTCCTGGACGGGCGCGAGGAGTCGGTCAGCCACCTGGCCGGGAGGTACGACGACGGTCGGCTGCAGGTCCTGGCCAGCCAGGAGCTGCCGCACTCGCTGGGCCTGCTCTACGAGGACGTGACTGAACATCTCGGCTTCCTGCGCAGCAGCGACGAGTACAAGATCATGGCGATGGCCTCCTACGGACGGCCGCGGTTCCTGCCCGAACCCCGCGACGCCGTGCACGCCGCCGAAGCGGCGGTCCGGCGAGTCGCCGACCGCGCGGGCGGTCTGGACGCCGTGGTCGCCGCCGCGGGCACTGACCGCTGTGGCCGGCTGGTCGACATACCCGGCCCGGAATGGGACCGGGTCGTGCTGGTCAACCTGCTGGGCACCGCGGCCGTCGTACGCGCGGCGCTGCCGTACCTGCTACGCAGTCACGGCAAGGTGGTCACCGTCGGCTCCGCCCTCGGCGTGCGCGCCCTCAGCGACGCCACTGCGTACTGCGCCTCGAAGTTCGGCATCGTCGGGTTCACCCGGGCGCTGATTGCTGAGAGACGCAGGGCTCGATCGGCGTCACCTTGCTGCTGCCCGGCGGGATGGACACCGCGTTCTCGACGGTCGCGACGAGCAGTACAAGCCCGGCCCGGACGCGAAGCTGAACCGGCCAGCCGACGTGGCCGCGGTGGGTGATGGCCGCATTGCGGCAGCCGCCGGGCTGCGAGCTGCGGGAGATCCTGGTGGCGCCGTCGGTGGAGGGGTCCTGGCCGTGAGCATGCCGACGGTGGAAACGCTGCAGTAGGTAGGTGTTCATGGCCAGACCGCGGGCGCTGCTGTTCCGGTCACGACCTGGCCGCGCGCGTGCTGTGGGCGGCGGGGCTGCCGGCAACGGCGAACCTGGCCGGCACTACGCTGCTCGGCCTGGCCGGCGTGATCGCGGGGGCTCGGCTGGTGATCTGCGGCGACACCGGGGTGGGGCACCTGGCCAGCGCGTACGGCACCCCGTCGGTCCTGCTGTTCGGCCCGGTGTCGCCGGCCTCCTGGGGTCCGCCGGTCTTGCCCGAGCATGTGGTGCTCTGGCACGGCGACGGCGGCGGCGACCCGCACGGCACGGCACCGGACCCGGCGTTGTTGGCGATAGGAACCGACGAGGTACTCGCCGCCGCCCAGCGGCTGCTGGGGTCAGGCCGCGGTACGGCGCCCGATCGCGTCCAGCACGCGCTGGGGGACCAGTGGCCGCAGTGCAGAGACCAGCTTCGCTCCACCGCCGACGGCGTACCGGGTGCGGGGGCGGGTAGAGGTGAGCGCCCTGTGGATCGTCTCGGCGACCGTCGCCGAGGACGCTCCGTTCTTGGCGGCTGAGCGCAGGCTGTCCTGGAACGAGCGCAGCCGGTCGGCGTACCGCCCGATCTCCGGATGTCCGCCGACGAGCATGTCGTCGAGGTCGGTGGCCGCCTTGGCCCAGATCGGCGTCGCGATCGGACCGGGCTCGATCAGGATCACTGGGATGCCGTCGGGGGTGAGTTCCTGCCGCCAGGAGTCGGCGATCGCCTCCATCGCGAACTTCGAGGCGTGGTAGGCGCCGGCGAACTGCACGGCCACCTTGCCGCCTATCGACCCGACGAACACCACGCGCCCCGTGGCGTCGCGCAGCAGGGGAAGGAGCGCGCGGGTCAGCGCTACCTGCCCGACGACGTTGACCTCGAGTTCGGCCCGCAGCTGCTCGGGCTCCAGCACCTCGAGCGGTCCCGGTACGCCCACCCCTGCGACGTTCACCACCGCGTCCAGACCGGCGGCGCCGACTGCCGTCCGGATCTCGGCCACGGCCGAGGCGATCGATGCGGCGTCGGTGATGTCCAGAACGAACAACTGGAGCCGGTCGGAGGTCTGTTTCGCCAGCGGCGCAGCGTCGTCGAGGTTCCGGACGCCGGCGAAGACCGTCATCCCGGCCCGGTCGAGTTCCAACACGGTGGACGCGCCGATCCCGCTGGACGCACCGGTCACCAACACTGACTGCACAGGACCTCCCGGAATCTACGGTTCGTCACGAGTACCCCGTAGATCGGGTCGATAACCCCATTGCGCAGGCGGGTTGTCGACGTCCCCCGACGCGGACCAGGGTCGATTGTTCGATGCACTACCGACCGCGAGCGTCGAGGGCGAAGCAGCCGCCCGTATCCCCGAGGCCGACGCGGCCTCCGGTCCGCCGTCTTGCGGACTGCCTGGTTGGAATGTCCGACAGGTGTGAGCTGCACGTCCACTGATGTCGTTGCCGGCGGCCCTGGTGTCCCCCCCGTGCACCCCCTTCTCGAGGTGGCGGGAGACGACGACGTACGCCGTCGCTTCCTCGAGCTGCGCGACCCCGAGACCGGCGAGGAGCGCCAGTCGGTCGTACGCGACGAGCTCGTCGAGATGTTCGTCCCGATGGCGCAACGAGTGGCCCGCCGGTTCCGCAACCGCAACGAGCCGGTCGACGATCTCGGGCAGGTGGCGCTGCTGGGTCTGCTCAAAGCCGTGGACGGGTTCGACCCGGAGCGCTCGGTCAGCTTCAGCAGCTATGCGATCCCGACCATGCTCGGCGAGATCAAGCGGCACTTCCGGGACAAGGGCTGGAGCCTGCACGTGCCCCGGCGGCTCAAGGAGCTGTCCCTCAATG
>Ga0183260_10005443_pt1 | contig 10007 bp, 8 predicted proteins | sample AntDrymUQ4972206_2_FD_129768 | JGI IMG/M metagenome (GOLD analysis project Ga0183260, IMG submission 129768) | Polar desert sand microbial communities from Dry Valleys, Antarctica - metaG UQ497 (22.06) (version 2) (version 2) | ecosystem: Environmental > Terrestrial > Soil > Desert | place...
CACCTACGAGTCGCTGCACGAAGAGGCCGATCGACTCGTGCGGCTGTCCCGTTCCCTCGATGCGCTCGCCGAAGGCGACGCCGGCTCGAGCCCACCGGCGACCGTCGAGCTGGACCTCGCGGCACCCTCGATCGAACGGGCCGGGCTCACGCTGCAGACCGCGGTCCCGGCCACGCTCCCAGCCCGTGCCGACCCCGACCGGATCGCCCAGGTCCTGGCCAATCTGCTCTCGAACGCGGTGCGGTACACGCCGGCTGGCGGCTCGATCACGGTCCGGGCGGAACGCCGGCCCGGCGACCTCCTGGTGTCGATCGCGAACACCAGCGATGGGATCCCGCGCGAGGACCTCGATCGCGTGTTCGAGCGGTTCTACCGCGTCGAGAAGTCGCGTGATCGGGCGCACGGCGGCGCCGGTATCGGCCTTGCGATCGTGAAGCAACTCGTCGAGGGCAGCGGCGGAAGAGTCGGGGCCGAGTCGAGCGAGGGCATGACCCGGTTCTGGTTCAGCCTGCCGGGCTGAGAGCTGGGCCGGGCGCTGACTACGGAAGGCCGATCGCGATCATCCCCACCAGGACGCCGGCCAGGCCGACCCACTGGATCGGCTTGAGGCGCTCTCCGAGGAACGCGACGGCCACGATGATCGTGACCGCAGGTCCGAACGACGACGCGAGCCCGACGAGCCAGGTTTCGGCGAACTCGAGCCCGTAGGTGAACACGATGAGTCCGCCGACGTCGAGGATGCCCGCCAGGACGACGAATGAGACGACTCGCCGGTCGAATGCCCCGGCCGCTCCCGACTCCCCGATGATCAGCGGCGCCGCCGGTCCACGCAGTTTCGTCAGGGCGATCGCCAGGATCAGCACCGACGTGAGCGCATTCGCCATCCGCGACACGATGAGGACGTCGACCCAGCTGGAGAGGTCGATCACGATGTCGCTCCCGATCGACATCGACGCGAACAGGATGAGCGCGACGATCGCGAAGCCGACACCCGGGCTCGCGAGCTTGGTCCCGCGCATGGTGCCGTCGAAGGCGACGCCCGTGAGGATGACTCCCATGGTCGCAAGGGCGGCTCCCGTGGCCTGCAACAGGTTGAGAGACTCGCCGCGGATGAGGACCGCGAGCACCACGGTCAGGCCGCCATACGCGGCGACCATCCCGCTGACGACGGAGATCGGGCCGATACGCAGACCGGTGAAGTACGACAGATAGGCCCCGGCGCCGGCCAGCCCCACCAGCGACCCACCGAGTAGGACGGCGGGATCGGTCGGGAACGGCGTGCCCGTCACGACCGCGAGCGCCAGGACGACCGTCGCCCCAACGATCTGGATCCCGGCCGTCACCTTGAGGCTTCCGACGCGCCGGCTCGCGAGGGCCGAAAAGATGTCGAGGGTGCCCCACGCGAAGGCGGCACCGAGTCCGGTGAGGAGACCGAGGGGCATCGACGGAGCCTAAGTGGCGGGTTGCGTTGCGCGAACCGTCGTCCTGTGGCTCGGGACGGCCGTCCCGGCCGGGAGGTCGGGGGTCCGATGCTACAATCCGTCGCCCGTGGGGATGTAGCTCAGCTGGAAGAGCACCGCGTTCGCATCGCGGGGGTCAGGGGTTCGAGTCCCCTCATCTCCACCACGTTCCCTGTCGTCGGGTCAGGGGGCCGCCGGGGCGAGGTAGACGACGCGGATGGTCTCCGTCGTCGAGCGGTCATCGCCGATCCGGAATGCGAGCTGGTTCTCGCCATCCGACAGGTCCACCTGGATGGCCCAGTGGCCCGTCCCGTCGGCGGTCGCATGCCGGTCGAGACCGAAGCTGATGTCCTGCGTGATCTGGAGGCCGGGTGGCGCGGTCCCGATCACCGTGACCTCCTTCGCGCCCACGACCGAGCCGTCAGCCGGGCTCAGGATCGTCAGCCCGACCGGCGGTGCGGTGAGGCCCGCCGCCACGGATGGCTGCGACGTCACCGGCGGCAGGAAGGGCGATGAGGGGGTCGGCGTCGGGGTCGCTGCGGCTCCACCCAAGAACGGGCCCGGACCGTCGCCCGGACGCGCGAACGGACCGACGCCGGTAAGCCACGCAGCGGCGACGAGCACGATCAGGGCCAGGATCGCCGGGAGGACCAGAGAGCCCCGACCTTGCCTGTCCCGGAGCGTTTCATAGCGGCCGCCGGTCGACCTGGGCACCTGTGGCTGGTCGCCTGGATCCAGGTCGCGCGCCGGGGCGGGCGTCGGGTCAGCTGACGCGCCGGGGCGGGCGTCGGGGGCGGACGATGCGGGCGGCACCATGCGCGACGGGGCCTCCTGCGGGAGCTCTCGGAGATCGAGTCCGCAGTTCGGGCAGAACCCCATCTCGCCGACACGCCCTGTTCCGCATCGGGGGCAAAAACGCGGACCGGATGCCGCCATCGCACTCTCCTGGACACGGTGCCGCTCGGACAGCCGGCTCGCCGCGCCTCTAGCGTACCAATCGGTGTCACGGCCTCGGGCCTGACAGCTCGGGGGCGACGCCACATCTCCCTATCAATCACGCGGCGCGTGGGTCGTGGCCCGGCTGATGAGCGCGGGTGAAGTCGGCGCTACGTGCCTGATGAGCGACGCTCGCCACCATGCGCGGCATGAAGACCACGAAGGGCGACCGGCACGCACGGGCGTCAAAGGCGGAGCGTCGAGCTAACCGCAAGGAGAAGGACCGACGGCAGCGCGACGACCGGCTGTCGATGCGCGTCCTTGGTGGCGCGATGGATCCCGAGCTGTTCGACCGCGTGCTCGCCGCGGCCCAACGCCTCGACCTCGACGCGCCGTGGAGCGATATCGATTCGATGGTGCTGCCGATCCTCCGTCGGATCCGCCACCCATACCCACCGGAAGCCGCACCGATGCATATGTTCGTGCCGCCTGGCGTCTGGACCGGCTTCGGCGTCGACTTCGGGCCGGCCTTCACGCACATCACGGCAAGGCAGATCGAGTACTGGGGCATCGATCACGCGACCCTGCTCGGCACCGCGCTCGAGAACCTGCGAGCGCTGTGTGTCGTCGAGCCGCCCCGGGTCGAGCGGATCCATCCCGACGGGGTCGAGACGATCGCGATCCAGGGTCAGGGCTGGGGATCCGCACTCATCCTCGTGCCGGAGGTGCTCCGACCGATCCTTGGCGAACGGCCGCGGCTGCTCCTCGCACCGGTCCGCAACACGCTCGTTGCGCTCCCCGACGACGTCGATCCCGAGATGGCGTTCCGGATGTGGGACGCGATCGCGGAGGGCTGCCACGACGAACTGGATCTCAACCTCCTGCGCTGGACCGGCTCGACCGTCGTGGCGGACGCCGAGGACGCTCTCGGGCTGCCGAATTAGCCGCTAGCCGAGGGCGCCGTGGAGCTCCGTCGCGTGGTCGTGCAACCATCGCCGCCAGGTCCGGTGGTCCGGCCTGCGGGATGCGACGAGGGCCCAGAAGGCAGGCCCGTGCCCGAAGATGCGCAGGTGCGCGAGCTCGTGGATGACGACGGTTTCCAGGGCCTCGGCAGGGGCAAGGATCAGGCGCCAGGACAGGGACAGGCGACCCGCGGGCGAGGCACTCCCCCATCGGCTGCGCGGGTCGCGGACGGTGACGCTCAGCGGCGTGACCCGCAGCGCTGTGGCGTGGCCCGCGATGGCATCGTCGATCCGCGCCCTGGCCAGATCGCGCAGCCACTCCTCGATGACCGGGGCGTCCGGGCGCGGATCGCGGTCGGCCCGGTGGATGACGAGCTCGTCGTCGAAGCGTGCGACCGTCGAGCGCCGAGCGCCCAACACCGCCGGAACGACGCGGATGGGCACGACCCGGCCCTCCAGCCGGATGGACCCGCCGTCGCGGGCGCCGCCGCGCGCGACGAGCTCCGCCCGGACGTCGGCGTTACGGGCGAGGTGACGACGCAGCCACGGCTCCCGTTCGCCGAGGAATGCCACGGCCCGCCGCTCGCCGTCGGCCTGCCCGGACCGGGTGGCCGGGACGGTCACGACCACACCACGGTCGGGATGGATGACGACACGCACACCGCGCGCCCTGGGGGAGTGCCGCAGCGTGTACGGCAACGGCCCGCCGGCAAGTGGCGCGATCGCGGGTGCCTCCGTGACCGGCACCGCGGCTGATCGTCGGGTGGCGGCCCGCTTCATCCGGCTCGGCGCAGCAACAGTCCGGCTCGCTCCCCGGTCTCCTGCCCCGCCAGCACAGCCGGGCGCCCGTTGACGATGACGTGCTCGATCCCGACGGGATGGCGCGACGGACGCTCGTATGTCGCGTCATCGGCGACGGTCGTCGGGTCGAACACGACCAGGTCGGCGAACGCTCCCTCGCGCAGCACGCCCCGGTCGCGCAGGCCCGTGCGAGCCGCCGACACGCCGCTGAGCTTCGCGACCGCCGTCTCGAGCGTCAGCGCCTCGCGATCGCGCACATACCTGCCGAGGACCCGAGCCGTGCTCCCGTAGGTGCGTGGGTGGGGCCGCCCCGCGTCGAGGATGGGGTGCCCCGGCCGGCGGCCCTCGGCGTCGGTGCAGACGCCGATCCAGGGCACGGCCAGGATCGTCTCGACGTCGGCCTCGTCCATGCAGTCGATGACGACCGAGACGTCCAGACGATCGTCGATCAGCGCGTCCAATGCGAGGTCCGCGGGATCCGCGCCCAGGGACTCGCCGAGCTCGGCCAGGGAGCGCCCGGACCAGTCCGGATGGCTCGGGGCGAACGAGATCCTGATGCCGGCCCATCCCGGATCCAGGCTGACGTTCTCCCACCCGGAGACGCCGCGCTCCATCTCCGCGACGGCGCGGTCCCGGACCTCCCGATCGCCCAGCGCCGCCACGCACTCGTCCACGCCGAGACCGAGCAGGCCCGGGGGGAGGATCGTGGCGAGCGTCGTGGCCGCCGCCGTGTACGGATACTGGTCCGCGGCCACGTCCAGGTCCTCGGTGCGAGCGTCTTCGAGGACGGCGATCGCCTCGGCGGCCCGGCCCCATACGGCGTGGGAGCCACACTTGAGGTGGGAGACCTGCAGTCGCGGCCCGACGGCGCCCGCATCGCGCGCCGCGCGGACCGTGTCGATGGACTCCGTAAGCGACGCGAACAGCCCATCGCTCTCGTTGCGCATGTGGGTCGCGTACAAGCCGCCTCGACGCGTCGCCGCCGTGACCAGCGCCGCCATCTCGTCCGCGTTCGCGTGGATCCCTGGCTGGTAGATGAGGCCGGACGACAGGCCGAAGGCACCGACATCGAGGGCCGCCTCGACCTCCTGCATCATCGCCTGCTGTTCGAGGTCTGTGGCCGACCTGGCTTCGAGGCCCATGACGGCCCCGCGGACCGTCCCATGCCCGACGAGGAACGCGACGTTCAGCCCGAGCGACTCGGCGGCGACGGCATCCAGGTACTCGCCAAAGGTTCGCCACCGAGCGGTCAGCTGGTTCGGTCGGAGGGCCAGCTCGATGAGTTCGCGACCTGCGTCTGTGATCGGCGCGAGCGTGTCTCCACAGTTGCCCGACAGCTGCGTCGTGTAGCCCTGGCGCAGATGGCTGACGAGGGCTCCATCGACGAACAGCGAGCCGTCGGAGTGCCCGTGCGGATCGATGAACCCCGGCGCAACGACGAGCCCGGTCGCGTCGATCAGCTGAGCCACATCCCCCGCATCGACCGCCGACAGTTCATCGACGGCGAGGATCCGGTCGCCCAGGACCCCGACGTCCGCGACACGCCGGGGCGACCCGGTGCCATCGACGACGGTACCGCCGCGCAGGAGCAGGTCGAAGGCAGTCACTCGGTGATGATGCCACCCGCACCGTGACTAGCCCGAAACGGCCGTCCCGCGCATCTATCCTTCGAGGCTGCCGGGACAACTGGCGACCCGATGGACCCAAAGGATGGATCGATGACCATCGATTCCCTTCGACGCCGTCGGCCTGAGACCCTGGGCGATCTGCTCGAGGCCTATGGTCGGGAGCTCCAGGCGGTCGCGTACCTGATCCTCCGGGATCGGGCAGAGGCCGAAGACATCGTCGTGGAGACGCTGCTCACGGCGTTCGAGCGCGGCGGGTCTATCCGCGATGAGCGCGCACTCCGGGCGTGGCTCATCCGTGTCGCCACCAATCACGCTCTCGGTCAGCGCCGTCGGTCGACCCGGATCGTGCGGCTCGAGGTGGTACCGGATCGCGCCGCCCTGGGCGATCTCGGGACTGACAGCTCGACCCGGCTCGTCCTCCTCGACGGCATCGCCGATCTGCCGCTCCAGATGCGCGCTGCGCTCGTGCTCCGCTACTACGCCGACCTGAGCGTCGAGGAGATCGCGACGACCCTCAACAAGAGTCCGAACACGATCAAGGCCCAGCTGCAGACCGCACTCGACCGTCTGCGGCTCCATCTCACGGATCCAGCCGACTCCAGCGTCGCGGAGGCCCGCCATGCATGACACATCCTTCGAGGACGTGCTCCGCCAGACGCTCAGGGACGAGGCGTCCACGCTGCCCCTGACGATCTCGACCGACGTTCTCGAGCGTCGCTTGACCGAGCGGGGAGCCCGTGCCCGCGCGCGATCGGTTCGCGTGCTGCTTGTGGCCGCGGCGGCCGCCATCGCACTCGCCGGCGCCGCGGCCTTCGTGGGCAGCCAGCTCACGAAGGTCGAGCCCGTACTGCCCGACGCTACCGTCACCCTGCCTGCGACGGCTGACATGCTGACCGAGTTCGCGGACGCCACGCTGCGGCTCGAAGGGAGCGTCGGACCGGCGGATTCCCCCGTCGATCCTCATTCCTCGGCCGCGCCGGATGCCTCGCCCACCCCCGTCGAGGTCGGGCGGATGCAGCTGAAGGGCCCATTCGTGATCAGTGTCGCGTGCCTCGGTAACGGCGAGATCCGGGTCGAAGTCCGTACTCCGATGTTCGACTTCCCGTACACGCAGGCCATCGCGCCGTGTGACGGGAAGCCGGTCTCGTCGGAGTACCTCGAGGCGCCGATCGACCCGGAGTCCGAGGGCGACGTCGTGAGTGTCCTGGTCGATCCCGGCGCGTCCTGGCGCGTCGCCGTGGGCGAATTCCCATCCGAGATCGCCACGGCCCCAGACTTCGGACCGATCGAACTCACCGAGGGCTGGGAGCTCGTGTCGAACGCCGCTCCCGTGCTCCTGTCTGCCCAGTCCTTGAAGACCGGCGCTCACGCCACCATCCCCGATGACGCCACCCGCGCGGGCGTATTCGTCCAGTGTCAGGGCCCGGGCTCCATCACCGTCTCGGCCGGGACGTCTACCCCGACGGAGGTCGCATGCGACCCCCCCAGTACGAGTCGTCGGATCGAGTACCCGGTAGTCGGCGGGGAAGCGGTCGCGGTCGCGGTCGTGGGAGATGGGTCCCGGACATGGGTGCGGCTGCTCTTGGAGGCGAATGCGGGGATCGCAGCGACGTATCCCTCAGCGCCTCCGCTTCCGTCCGGCGTCGCCGAGGTGCCGTACACCGCACCGGACAACAACGTGCTCGCGTTCGGGACCATCGGGTCGAACCGCCAGACGATCCTGTCCATGCAGGGCACGCAGCCCGGGATGGCCGCCGGCGACCTGCTGCCCGTCGTGGTCTTCAACCAAGGGGACGATCCACACGTGGACCTCGCCCTCGTCTCGGTGTCCAGTGGCGAGGTCGTGCGAGACCTTGCGACCATTGCCGCGCCGTCCATCATCTTCGACAGTTGGGCCGATGCAACGCACGATGCGGTCTTCTACGGCGTCGGCCGCGAGTCGGGCATCGAATTCCATCGCGTCGCCGTGGACGGGTCCGCGGACCGAACCGTCGCCACGGTCGAATCTGACCCGACCGGATTCACCGCCGAACTCGCCCTGGACGACTCGGTGTTCGTCGTCGAGTCATGTCATGCAGGCGTCGGCTGCGTCCGGACGGTGGTCGACGCCGCGACTGGAGAGAGCGAACGCACGGAACGCACGGGGGACCCGATATGCAAGATCTTCGGCATCGTGGATGGCACGATCGTCGGCTCCACGCGTCCAGACTGCACGGAGGACGCGCCGTCCGCCGTCGTCACGGTCCCAGTCGGCGGTGGGGCGCCGACCACACTCCTCGCAGACGTGCCCCGGACATCGCGCGAAGGCGCGTTCGTGGTCGATACCGAGGATGGACCCAGGTTCGTGCTGGGGGGTCCGACCGGACCGGACGATATGCCGTGGGATGTCCTCGACATGACGAGCGGCGAAACAACGACACTGCCCACCGATCCTTCGAGCGTGTTCAGGCGAGGGGCATTGGACGTCCGGATGCCTGGCGGGTGGATCCTGCTCGCGGGCGGCGCGATGGGCGATTTCCCGTGGCAGCGGGCGATCGGCCGGCCCGTCCCCCTGCTCGTCAATGTGGTGACGGGCGAGAGCGTCGAGCTGGTCAACCTCCCGCATTGGAAGGGCAACTTGCCGCTTGAGCCCTGAGCCTGCCCGGTCTGACCTGCCGCCTGTCGAAGCTCAGTGACTCTGTCAGTTCAACTGTTCAGTGATTCTGTCAGTCGCTGCTGATCGAGCTTGGTGCCCTTCCGGACTCGCCGCCAGGGATGATCCTGCGGCGGCGTCCAGGCCAGCGTAGCGGCTTCCGGGACGAGCCCGGGGTAGGACCGCAGGCGGTTCTCGGCGCGCAGCTGGACCGGGTCGGCTGGGGCGGACCGGACGGCGAGCTGACGTGGACCGTCGAAGGCGACGATCGAGCCGTCGAGCCGGAGATGGACCTCGACGAGGCGTCCGGCATAGCCCCGTCCGCCGCGCCCGGGCGGCAGTTGGAGGACCCGCCCGTCGAGCCGGACCGTGTGGTCGCGGGCGACCTTGCAGCGGTACTTGAAGACGAGGACCCGATCGAGCCGGACGCCGGCTGGGACCGGTCGCCAGGCGGGTACCGGATCCGCGGCCGGCACGGCGAAGCGGGCATTGAAGCGGGGCAGGAAGGTGGCCAGCAGCTCGTTGGCCCCGGCTCGGTCGACGACGCCGGCCAGCCGGAGCTCGACCACGAGCCGATCCTGGAACGTCCCCCACAGCCGTTCGATCCGGCCCTTGGCCTGGGGCGAGCGGGCGACGATCGAGCCGATCCCGAGCTCGACCAGGGCCCGCCCGACCTGGCTGAGCTCGGCCGGCGCGCCGGGCTCGGCCGGTCCCGGCGAGGTCGGGGCGAAGGCGCTGTGCCGATCGTGGTAGAGCGCCCCGGGCAGGCCGTGGCCGACGATCACGGCCCGCAGGATCTCGAGATAGGCGGCGCCATCCTCCTGGTCGCGGAATGTGGCTGCCGGGACCATGCCCGTGGCATCGTCGATCGCGCCGACGAGGGTCAGCCGCGGTCCCCGCTCCTCGAGCCAGTCGTGGCGGCTGCCGTCGAGCTGGAGCAGGAGACCTTCGGCCGCCATCCGCTCCCGCCGGCTGCGGTGGCGCGGCGGACGGCGCCGGCGAGGGCTGGCCAGGCCCGCCGCCCGGAGGATCCGCTGGAGGCTCGGCCGGCTGATCGCGATGCCCTCCCGTTCGGCGAGCAACTCGGCGAGGTGGGTGTCGTTGACGTCGCCGTACGTCGTCCGCCGCAGGTCGATAACCCGGGCCCGCAGCGATCCATCCAACCGGCGCCCCGACGGTCGGCCGCGGTTGCCGTGGACCAGCCCAGCCGGGCCGTCCCGCTCGAAGGCGACCCGCAGTCGCCACAGCTGGCGCTCCGACAGCCCGACCAGGCCGGCGCCCTCGGTCATTGTCAGCTCACCCGTCAGAACACGGCTCAGGACCCAGGCCCGTCGCTGCTCTCTCGATGTCATCGTGATCGTCGTCTCCATTCGTGGAGACTGACAAATTCACTGAGCAGTTGGCCCTGACAGATTCACGGAGCATCGAGACTGCATGGGCGGCCGCGCGGGGACCCTCTGCTAGACTCGGGCCTCGGCGCGCCAGCGTGCCCCCATCGTCTAGAGGCCTAGGACGCCACCCTTTCAAGGTGGAGATCAGGGGTTCGAATCCCCTTGGGGGTACCAACTCCGCTACCATCGGCCCATGG
>Ga0183260_10005445_pt1 | contig 10005 bp, 8 predicted proteins | sample AntDrymUQ4972206_2_FD_129768 | JGI IMG/M metagenome (GOLD analysis project Ga0183260, IMG submission 129768) | Polar desert sand microbial communities from Dry Valleys, Antarctica - metaG UQ497 (22.06) (version 2) (version 2) | ecosystem: Environmental > Terrestrial > Soil > Desert | place...
GCGACGAGCGCCTGACGAGCCCCGCGCTGGTCGAGGCGGCGACGAGCGCGACGCCGACGGTCGGGCGCTCGAACGGGAGCTTCACTTCGGGAAGACCGCGCTTCACGGCCGGGAGCACGGCGACCGCCTCCGCGAGCCGGAGGGGGCCGCGCACGAAGGGCAGCGACACGCCGGCGCCGATCCGCGGCTTGCGCCCGGAGGCCGCCTTGACGCTGCCGTCACCGAGCCGAACGGCCGCTCCCCACGAGGTCGGTCCGTGGACGAGCACCCCGTTTTGCAGGGCCATTCCGCCAAGGCGGAGCTTCTCCATGGCCTGAGCGTACCGAGCAGCCGCGGATGCCCCGGGCTCTCGCCTAGGGCGACGACGCGCTCGCCAGGGTGCGCAGCGCAGCCTGGAGCCGATCGGCTGCATCCCGGCTCGCGTACGTCGTCTCGTCGACCGCGGCGACCGGCATCACCTCGCGAACGGACGACGAGGTGAACACCTCGTCTGCGGCCAGCAGTCGCTCGAGTGGCGCGACGGCCTCCTCGAGGGCGTACCCGAGCTCGGAAGCGAGGGCGAGCAGCGCGGCGCGTGTCTCGCCCGCGAGGATCCCGAGCTCGAGCGACGGCGTGACGAGTGCCTCGCCCTCGCGCCACCAGATGTTCGTGACCGGCCCTTCGAGCACGGCTCCGTCGAGGTCGACGAGGACGGCGTCGTCCGCGCCACGGCGTTTCGCCTCGGCCTCGGCGGCGATGTGGGTCGCGTAGCTCACCGACTTGGTTCCCGGGAGAAGCCAGCGGGCGGAGCGCCGCGGATACGCCAGCGATACGAGACGCTGACCCCTCTTCCGCACCTCGTCGATCCAGGCAGGCACGACGGAGACGAGCGCGATGCCGCGCGGGCCGCCGGGCTGCACGCCCGGCGTCCAGTAGAGCCGCAAGACCGCCTCGTCGAGCGCCGACGCGGCGAGGGCTGCCGCCGCCGCTTCGCGGAACGCATCCGCCGGTGGCCCCGGGAGGCCGAGACGGGCAGCCGAGCCGGCGAGCCGCTCGAGATGCTCGGCGAGCCGAAAGGGGGCGCCGCCGTACACACGCATCGTCTCGAAGGCGGCACGACCGCGGGCGAACCCCTCGTCGTCGGCGGCGACGACAGCGGCCGACGGCTCGACGACGCCGCGGCCGACGATCGCGGCGGCGCGCGGCCGGTCGCTCACCGGCGTCCTCTCGTGGACGACGAGCGCTCGCGCGTACGACCCTGCCCGGCCCGCGCCGGCTTCCCCTCGGGCGCACCCCGCGCGAGCGGCGCCCCGATCGCGTCGAGCAACGGATGCGCCTTCGCGAGCGACTCGTCGACCTCCGCCTGCGGATCCGAGTCCCAGACGACACCGCCGCCGACCCAGAGATGGAGCCGGCCGTCGGCGATCGCGAACGTGCGGATCGTGAGGGCCAGATCGAAGTCACCGTTGCCGTAGACGCGTCCGAGCGCGCCCATCGAGGCGCCGCGGCCGACGGGCTCGAGACCCGCGATCAGATCGACCGCTGCGATCTTCGGCGCCCCGGTGATCGAGCCGCCCGGAAACGTCGCCGCGAGGATCTCCGCGAGCCCGACATCCGGCCGCAGCTCGCCCTCGACGGTCGAGACGAGATGCTCGACGCCGGCGAGCGTTGCGGCCACGCGCAGCTCCGGCCACCGTACGGTGCCGTGCCGGCAGACGCGCGAGAGGTCGTTCCGCTCGAGATCGACGATCATCACGTGCTCGGCGGCGTCTTTCTCGGAGGCGAGGAGCTCCGCTCGGCGACCCCGCGGCCGAGTGCCCTTGATCGGTCGCGTCCAGAGCCTCTGCCCGCGCCGTGCGAGAAAGAGCTCCGGAGAGGCGGTGACGATCGACCAGCCGGAGCCCTCCAGGAGGCGCCAGGCCGTCCCGGCCGGCAGACTCGTGTTCGATCGAGTCAAGGGTGTTAGTCGGGCGGCGAGCGCGCTCGCCGGGCCCGCGAACGGCGCGGCGAGGTGCTGGACGAGGTTGACCTGGTAGACGTCCCCGCGCCCGATCGCCCGCCGCACCGCGTCGACCGCGTCGCGGTAATCCGCGTCGCTCCACGTCCGACGCCATGAGCCGACCCGTATGTCGGATCTGTTGTCATACCTGGCATCAGTGTGCCGGTCGGATCGGACGGCACACGCGAGGAGCGGCAGCCGGCACGGCTCGGGAGGCGGAGAGCTTCGTGTCCGCCTGATCCGCGAGGAGAGCCCGTACCCGAGGTAGAGGTCGGCGACGAGGTGCTCGCCGCCGGGAGCGAAGAACCCTTGTCCGCGGAGCCACTCCTCGACCTGCTCGAATGCGTGCTCCGGCTCGTGGAGCTCGAGCATCAAGCCTCGGCCCGGAGCGCGCGGATCCGGCTGACGAGCGCCGCGGTCGAAGCGTCGAGGCCCTCCGTTGCGCCGTCGGCGAGCGCCGGGACGAGCTCGAGAGCGAGCTCCTTGCCGAGCTCGACCCCCCACTGGTCGAACGAGTCGATCCCCCAGACGACGCCCTGCGTGAAGACGACGTGCTCGTAGAGCGCGACGAGTGACCCGAGCGCGAACGGGGTGAGACGGTCGAGCAGGAGGAAGGTGGACGGCCGGTCGCCCGGCATCTCCTTGTGTGGCACGAGGTCTTCGGCGAGGCCCTTCTCGCGCAGCTCCTCGGCCGGGCGGCCGAACGCGAGCGCCTGCGCCTGCGCGAGCGCGTTCGCGAGGAGCAGCTCGTGGTGGTCGCCGAGCTCGTTCTCGGATCGCGCGAACGCGACGATGTCGCAGGGGACGAGCACCGTGCCCTGGTGAAGGAGCTGGTGGAAGCTGTGTTGGCCGTTCGTCCCCGGCTCGCCCCAGACGATGCCCGACGTGTCCGCCCCGACCGGAGCCCCGTCGAGCCGGACGCGCTTGCCGTTGGACTCCATCACGAGCTGCTGGAGGTACGCCGGGAAGCGCGCCAGATACTGGTCGTACGGGAGCACCGCGTGCGTCTGCGCGCCGAAGAAGTCCCGGTACCAGACACCCAGGAGACCCATCAGGAGGGGCAGGCTCTCCTCGGCGGGTGCCTCCCCGAAGTGCTCGTCCATCGCGTGGAACCCGTCGAGCAGCTGGCGGAACCCCGCAGGGCCGACCGCGATCATCGTCGAGAGCCCGATCGCCGAGTCCATCGAGTAGCGGCCGCCCACCCAGTCCCAGAAGCCGAACGCGTTCGCGGGGTCGATCCCGAACTCGGCGACCGCCTCGAGGTTCGTCGAGACCGCGACCGCGTGCTTCGCGACCGCCGTCTCGTCGCCGCCGAGCCCTGCCAGCAACCAGTCGCGTGCGGAGCGCGCGTTGGTCATCGTCTCGATCGTCGTGAACGTCTTGGACGAGACGATCACGAGCGTCCGCGCGGGTTCGAGATCGCGCGTCGTCTCGACGAGAGCTGTCGCGTCGACGTTCGAGACGAAGCGGAACATGAGGGCACGGTCGGAGTGGTCGCGCAGCGCCTCGTAGGCCATCGCCGGCCCGAGATCGGAGCCGCCGATCCCGATCGAGACGACCGCCTCGATCCGTTCGCCGGTGTGGCCGCGCCACTCGCCCGAGCGGACCTGCTCGGCGAGCACCGCCATCCGGTCGAGCACCTCGTGGACGTCGCGTACGACGTCGCGCCCGTCGACGAGCAGCGACCGGCCGCGCGGCATCCGAAGCGCCACGTGGAGCACGGGGCGATTCTCCGTCGTGTTGATCCGCTCCCCGCGGAACATCGCATCGCGCCGCACGGCGACGCCTCGTTCTCGGGCGAGCTCGAGCAGGAGACGGACAGTCTCGCCGTCGACTCGATGCTTCGAGAGATCCGCGTGGATCCCGGCCGCCTCGAGCGAGAGACGCTCCACTCGACCCGGATCGCGGGCGAAGAGATCGCGAAGGTGAATATCGCGAATCGCCTCGTGGTGACGGGCGAGAGCCGCCCAGGCTTCCGTGTCGACGAGAGACTCCGCCACGACCGTAGACTCGCATGACTCTAGAGGTCGACGCAGGGAGGAACGATGGCGACGGAGAGGCCGGTACAGCTCGGGATGGTCGGGCTCGGCCGGATGGGGGCGAACCTCGTGCGTCGCGCGATGCGCGACGGCCATCGCTGCGTCGGTACCGACCGGAACGCAGAGGCGATCCGCGAGCTCGAGGACGAGGGGATGACAGGCGCCGCCACGGCCGCCGAGCTCGTCGCCGTGCTCGAGGCGCCGCGGACGGTCTGGGTGATGGTGCCGGCCGGCATGATCACCGAGAACGCGGTTCTCGAGGTCGCCGGCCTGCTCGAGCCCGGCGACACCATCATCGACGGCGGGAACAGCCGGTACCACGACGACATCCGTCGCGCCCACGAGCTCGACGAGCGCGGGCTGTACTACGTGGACGTCGGGACGAGCGGTGGCGTGTTCGGACTCGAGCGCGGTTTCTGCCTCATGATCGGAGGCGCCGAGGAGGCGGTCGGCCGGCTGGCGCCGCTCTTCGACTCGCTCGCACCCGGCCTCGACGCGGCGGCGCGAACACCGGGGCGGGAAGGGGAGCCCGCACCGGAGGAGCTCGGCTGGCTCCACTGCGGCCCGCCGGGCTCGGGTCACTTCGTGAAGATGGTGCACAACGGGATCGAGTACGGCCTGATGGCCGCGTATGCCGAGGGCCTGAACCTCCTCCACCACGCGAGCGTCGGCAGCGTCGAGCAACAGTCCGACGCCGAGACCGCACCGCTCGAGGATCCGACGCTCTACCGCTACGAGCTCGACATCCCGGCCATCGCGGAGCTGTGGCGTCGCGGCAGCGTCATCTCCTCCTGGCTCCTCGAGTGCACCGCGGCGGCGTTGTACGCGTCACCGACGTTGGAGGGGTTCACGGGTCGCGTGTCCGACTCCGGGGAGGGTCGTTGGACGTCGATCGCGGCGATCGACACCGGCACGCCCGCGCCGGTTCTCACAGCCGCGCTCTTCTCGCGGTTCGCGTCGCGCGGCGAGGACGAGTTCGGAAACCGGATGCTCTCCGCGATGCGCAAGCAGTTCGGCGGTCACATGGAGAAGGTCAAGCCGGAGCCCTGATCTCCGGTCGACCGTCTTTCGCGGCCGGGTAGCGTGACCAGCCGTGCGGCTCGCGACCTGGAACGTCAACTCGATCAAGCAACGGGTGCCGCGCCTGCTCCCGTGGTTGGACGAGCGACAGCCGGACGTCGTCTGCCTGCAGGAGACGAAGCTCACCGACGACGCGTTCGCCGAGCTGCTCGGCACGGAGCTCACGCAACGAGGCTACGAATGCGTCGCGCACGGGGAGCCGGGGTGGAACGGTGTCGCGATCCTCTCGCGGGTTGGGCTCGACGACGTGGAGGCGGGACTGCCGGGTGCCCCGGGATTCCCGAGCCAGGAAGCCCGGGCAATGTCGGCGACGTGTGCCGGGATTCGCGTCGTGTCGGTCTACGTGCCGAATGGGCGGTCGCCGGGGTCGCCGCATTACGAGTACAAGCTCGGCTGGCTCGCATCTCTCCGCGATGCGGTCGCCTCGGGGCCGGAGGACACAGTCGTCTGTGGCGACCTGAACGTCGCCCCGGCGGACGACGACGTCTTCGACCCGAAGGCATACGTCGGCGAGACGCATGTGACGCCGCCCGAGCGGGCGGCGCTCGCAGAGCTCCATGGCCTCGGTCTGCGCGACGTCGTGCGCGACCGTTGGCCCGGCGAGCGGATCTTCACGTACTGGGACTACCGCGCGGGCATGTTCCATCAGGATCTCGGGATGCGTATCGATCTCGTGCTCGCGAGCCCGCCGGTCGCCGAACGCGTCCGCGCTGCCTGGATCGACCGCGAGGCACGAAAGGGAACCGGGCCGAGCGACCATGCCCCGGTGATGGTCGACCTCGACGAGGCGCCCGACGGCGACATCGGGCCGGTCGTGCCGCCTCCGTCCGCCCCGGCGCGAGTGCGCGGCTCGGCACGGCTGCCGCAGTCACGCTCGTAGACGTCACACCCAACCGGTTCGTTCCCGGAGCCAGGCGACGGCGTGCGTCGCCTGCGCGGCCTGGAACGGGCGCAGCGTGGGAAGCCCGGGAGGCGCGGCCTCGAGCGACCGGCTCACGAGAAAGCCGGCGAGGATTGCGACGACAGCGGTAACGGCCTCGGCGCGAGCAGGGCGTGCGTGGCGGCGCGAGCCAAAGACCTCCCAGGGTGCCGGCCCGCCCTGCATCGCGACGCTCGGCAGAAAGAGGACGAGATCCAGCCACTCCGCGCCTCTGGACGCCCAGGGCCAGTCGACGAAAACGACGCGGTCGTCGGTCAGCAGGACGTTGTCTGCCCGAACGTCCCCGTGAGCGAGGGTCTCGCCGTGGGAATCGGCGAGCGCCGACTCGAGGTGCACGAGTCGGTCGAGATGCCGCTCGACCCACGGGTCGAGGCGCTGGCCGAAGCCGATCTTGTCGAGAAGAGCGAAGCCCTCCCCGCCACCCAAAGGGTCGTCGGCAAACGCCGGCACGGCGACCGGCGACGGGGTCATTCGCGCAGCGAGCTCGTCGAGCGCGTCGAGGACACGGTTCAGCTCGTGCGCCTGCCAGGGAAGCCTCGGCTGGCGGCCGGGAACGTCCTCGAGCACGAGCCCCACCCAGTTGCCGTCGTCGTAGACCTCGAGCAGGTGTGCCACCGGCGCGTCCGGCGGCAGCTCGGAGAGGATCTTCGCCTCCTGCCGGTGGATCTCCGGTGACTCCGGGTTGGCGTCGCCGCTGACGAGCTTGACGAACACCCGCCGGCCGTCCGCGAGCTGCAACCGCGATGCGACTCCGGGGGAGAAGCCCCCGCGTTGCGTCTCCGACCGGACGACGCCCGAGCCGAGGAGCCGCTCGATCGAGCGTCGTACCGGTGTGGGGGCACGATCCCACGGAACCCTCGCTCCCTCTGCGGGTGGGAACCCTGTGGTCAAGCAGCGAGCGTCGTCGCGACGTGCCGGAAGAGGTCGACGCCGAGCTCGAGGTCGTCCACGGCGATCCGCTCGTCGGCCGAGTGAATGAGCCGCGCGGCGAGCTCGACCTCCATCGCCTTGAGCGGGAAGAAGCCGTACATCTCGGTGTCGAGCTCCTTGCGGACGTAGTGGCTGTCGGTGAAGCCCGCCCCGACGATCGGCGCAAGCCGGGCGCCGGGCTCGACCCGCTCCACCCACGCGGCGAGCGCCTCCCAGAGCGGCCCGCCGATGCGGGAGCGCGTGCCACCGACGAGCTCCGACTCGATCCACTCGAGCTCCCACTCTCCGGGCAGACCTGCTCGAAGGAGCGCCTCCATCTCCGCGGGTGTCTGTCCCGGGAGCAGCCTGCAGTCCACCTCGAGCATGCACGAGCCCGGGATCACGTTCCGCTTTCGCGAGGCCTCGATCATCGTCGGCGAGAGCGTCGCGGAGAGAAGGGGCGCGACGAGCTGTCCAGCGAGGGGGTGGAGCGCCTGCGCGCGCTCGAGCGCAAGCTCGACCGGAGGCACCTCACCGAGCGTCACCTCGAGGAACGCCTGCACCTCGGGGATCAGCGATCGCGGCGGCTCGAGGCGCGCGAGTGCCTCGAGGAGCGGCGCGGCCTTGAGGAGGGCGTTGTCGGCCGCGTGAGGATCGGAGGCGTGCCCGCTGCGGCCGCGGACGCGAAGACGGAACGGCGCGGTCATCTTCTCGCCGACGCCGCACAGGTAGTAGACGTTCTTGCCGAAGACGCACCGCTCTCCCCCGCCCTCGTTCAGGCCGAACTGTGCGCGAAGAGCGTCGGGATGCTCGCGCGCGAGCCACGAGGCGCCGAAGTCGACGCCGACTTCCTCGTCCGCGGTGAGGGCGAGGAGCACGTCGCCTGCGGGCCGATTTCCTTCACGAGCGAGCGACGCGAACGCGACCGCCGCCGCCGCGACGTGGCCCTTCATGTCGAGCGCCCCGCGGCCCCAGAGCTCACCGTCGACGAGGTCGCCCGACCACGGATCGCGCGACCACTCGGCCGTGTCGGCGAGCACCGTGTCCGTGTGCGCGAGGAGCAGAAGACTGGGACCGTCCCCGCCCGGAAGGCGGGCGACGACGTTCGCCCGGTCGGGTGTCCGGGCAAGGAGCTCGCACTCGGCGCCGTTCCTCGCGAGGTAGGCGCGCAGCACCTCCGCCGCTCGAGTCTCGTTCCCGGGTGGGTTGACGGTGTCGAGCCGGAGCAGCTCCTGGAGGAGCGCGGTGACCTCCTCGCGGAGCGTCACTCCTGCTCGGCCTGGGAGCGCGCGGTCAGCTCGTTGCGGACAGCCCAGAGCTCGGGGAAGACGACGGTCTGGACGAGCTTGCCGAGCACCTCGACCGGAGTTCCCTGCGTCCCGACGACGGCGTCGCCGATCACGCGCGCGACGACGCGGTAGTGCCGGACGCGCCAGTTCTGGCACCACTCGTCGAGCTCGACGAGCGACTCGGCGAGACGGTAGAGCGCGTCGTGGTCACGACGCTCGACGTACAGCTCGGCAAGCGACAGGCCCGTCTCGCGACGGCGTGCATGGAACGCCTGTCCGAGGCGTGGGAGCTCCGTCCGCAGGACGCGCCAGCCGGGCGAGTCGAACCGCTGCCGTGCCCGAGCACCTTCCTGATCTCCTGGTACTCCCACGGAGATAGCTCCTCGAGCATGTCGAGCTGGTCGACCGCGTACCGGAGGCAGCGGAGCGGGCGCCGGAGGTGCCGCGCGGCCTCCGCGAGCTCTCCCGCCTCCGTCAGGCGGGCCGCCTCGGCGACGTCGCTGCCGGCGAGCTTCAGCCACAGCTCGGAGGACTGGTGGACGACCTGGAACAGCAGCTCGTCGCGGTGCACCCACTCGTCGGGGCCTTTCTGGAGCGCGAGCAGCTCGTCGGTGCGGAGATACCGCTCGTAGTCGCTCGGCGCGTCCCCGGCGAGGATCGGGTTGTCGAAATCCTCGCTTTCGGCGTGCATCGCGGTGAGCATACTGGCGGCGTGGCCGACCTCTTCAGCGACGCGGCGGCCGAGCGGGCGGACGCCGTGGCGCCGCTCGCGCAGCGGATCCGGCCGCGCCGGCTCGAGGACCTCGTCGGGCAGTCGGGCGTGCTCGGCGAGGGCAGCGCCCTTCGCCGGGCGATCGAGGAGGGCAGGGCTCCGTCGATGATCCTCCACGGGCCGCCCGGTATCGGGAAGACCACCATCGCGCGGATCGTGGCGCAGGCATCCGACGCGACCTACGAGGAGCTCTCCGCGGTCTCGGCCCGCGTCGACGACGTGCGCGGCGTGATCGCGCGGGCCAGGGATCGCCTCGGGGCGAACGGCGCGCGGACGCTCCTCTTCATCGACGAGATCCACCGGTTCGACAAGCGCCAGCAGGACTCGGTGCTGCACGCGGTCGAGGAGGGCCTCGTGACGCTGATCGGTGCGACGACCGAGAACCCCTACTTCGAGGTCAACCAGGCGCTCCTCTCGCGCTGCACGGTGATCGAGCTCGAGCCCCTGACGCTCGAGGAGCTTGAGCAGGTGCTCGACCGCGGCGCGGACGCGCTCGGCGCCGACGTCCCCGAGAAGGTGAGCGAGGAGATCGCCCGACGTGCGGGCGGGGACGCCCGGACGGCCTTGCAGACCTTCGAGCTCGCCTGGCAGACCGCGAGCGCCGCCGAGCAGGAGCTCTCGGTCGCGCACATCGACGACGTCGCCCGGAAGCGCCCGTTGCGCTACGACCGTGCGGGCGATCGCCACTACGACCTCGCCTCGGCGCTCATCAAGTCGATGCGCGGGAGCGACCCCGATGCCGCCGTCTACTACCTCGCGGCGATGCTCGAGGGTGGCGAGGATCCGCGCTTTCTCGCCCGCCGCATCGTGATCGCCGCCTCAGAGGATGTCGGCAACGCGGATCCGCAGGCGCTCGTCGTCGCGGTCGCCGCCGCGCACGCGCTCGAGCACGTCGGGCTGCCCGAGGCGCAGCTCGCGCTCTCGCAGGCCGCGATCTACGTCGCGCTGGCGCCGAAATCCACCGCGTCCGCGCGGGCGATCTGGGATGCGCGCGCCGA
>Ga0183260_10005446_pt1 | contig 10004 bp, 7 predicted proteins | sample AntDrymUQ4972206_2_FD_129768 | JGI IMG/M metagenome (GOLD analysis project Ga0183260, IMG submission 129768) | Polar desert sand microbial communities from Dry Valleys, Antarctica - metaG UQ497 (22.06) (version 2) (version 2) | ecosystem: Environmental > Terrestrial > Soil > Desert | place...
CTGGCTCGGCGTCGCGGTGACCGGGTCCGACACCTCGTCCAACGCGCTGTTCGGGACGCTGCAGGTGGCCGCCGCCAAGGAGGCGGGGCTCAGTGAGGTCCTGATGGCCTCGGCGAACTCCTCCGGCGGCGTGCTCGGCAAGATGATCTCGCCGCAGAACCTGGCGATCGCCGCCGCCGCGACCGGGATGGCGGGCAAGGAGGGCGACCTGTTCCGCAAGGTGCTGGGCTGGTCCGTCGGTCTCCTGCTGATCATGTGCGTCCTGGTCTACCTGCAGTCCACCCCGGTGCTGGCCTGGATGCTGCCGTGACCCCTGGGCGCTCGCCACTGCGGATCGTGGTGGCGCCCGACAAGTTCAAGGGCAGTCTCACCGCCGTGCAGGCGGCCGAGTCGATGGCCGATGGGGTCCTCCGCGCCGAGCCGGCGGCCGTGGTGCTGAGCCTGCCGGTTGCCGACGGCGGGGAGGGCACCGTGGCTGCGGCCGTCGCGGCGGGATTCTCCCGCCGCGAGGTCACGGTTCGTGGCCCCACCGGCGACGACGTCTCGGCCTCCTTCGCCGTGCGCGACACCACTGCGGTGATCGAGATGGCGGAGGCGTCCGGGCTCGGCAGGCTGCCCGGCGAAGTGCCCGCGCCACGCACGGCCTCGACGTACGGCACCGGGCAGCTCGTCCTGGCGGCGCTCGACGCAGGAGCCCGCGACATCGTGGTGGGGATCGGCGGCAGCGCGACCACCGACGGCGGGGCGGGGATGGCGCAGGCTCTCGGGGCTCGGTTGGTCGACTCCGCCGGTACGGAGCTGTCCGCGGGCGGGGCGGCCCTGCGCGACCTCGACCGGATCGACGTGGCCGGCTTCGACGAGCGGGTCGCCGACACCCGGTTCACGGTCGCCAGCGACGTGGACAATCCGCTCGTCGGTACCAATGGAGCCGCCGCCGTCTACGGGCCGCAGAAGGGGGCGTCCGCTGACGACATCGACGTGCTGGATGCAGCCCTTACCCGTTATGCCGAGGTGGTCGGACGAGACCTCGGGGTCGAGGTGGCCCAGCTGGCCGGGGCCGGGGCGGCCGGTGGGCTCGGCGCCGGGGCCATCGCGTTCCTCGGGGCAGAGATCACCTCCGGTATCGAGCTGCTGCTGGACGTGGTCGGCTTCGGCGAGGCACTGCGCGACGCCGACCTCGTGCTGACCGGGGAAGGGTCGCTGGACGAGCAGAGCCTGTCGGGCAAGGCGCCGATCGGGGTGGCCCGCGCCGCCTCCCCGTCGGGAGTCCCTGTCTTCGCCCTGTGTGGCCAGGTGACGGTGACAGCCGCCCAGCTCAGCGGCGTCGGCATCGACCGAGCCTGGAGTCTGCTGGACCTGGAGCCCGACGTCGAGCGCGCCCAGCAGGAGGCGGCTATGTTGCTGACCCAGTTGGCCGAGCGCGCCGTACGCGCCTTTGCGGCGCCATCTGAGGACGCCAATGAACCAGCACGAGCAGAAGGGACCACACGGACACCATGACGACATCGACAACCGCGGTCGAGGGCGTGGAGATCGGCGCCGACCCGCGACCGGACGTGTTGACCACGGAGGTGCTGGCCTGGCTTGCGGAGCTGGAGCGCGCCTTCGGAGCTCAGCGCATCTCGCTGCTGGACCGCCGCCGCGAACGCCGCGCCGAGCGCACCGGCGGTGCCACCTTGGACTTCCTGACCGACACCCAGCACGTCCGTGACGGTGACTGGGCGGTGACGCCGCCACCCCCCGCGCTGCGCAACCGGCGGGTCGAGATCACCGGCCCGACGGATGCCAAGATGCTGATCAACGCCTTCAACTCCGGCTCGACCGGTTTCATGGCCGACTTCGAGGACTCCAACACTCCGTCGTGGGACAACCTGGTCCAGGGTCAGGCCAACCTCAGTGCCGCGATCGCGAGGACGCTGACCTACACCTCGCCGGACGGCCGGGACTACACGCTCAACGACGAGATCGCCACCCTGCTCGTACGCCCCCGTGGCTGGCACCTGCACGAGCGGCACCTGCGGGTGGACGGCGAAGCGATGTCCGGCAGCCTGTTCGACTTCGGGGTCTTCGTCTTCCACAACGCACAGACGCTGGCCGAGCGCGGGTGGGGACCGTTCTTCTACCTGCCCAAGATGGAGAGTCACCTCGAAGCCCGGCTGTGGAACGACGTCTTCAGCCTGACCGAGGAACGGCTGGGCCTCGAGGCCGGGACCATCAAGGCCACCGTCCTCATCGAGACCCTGCCCGCGGCCTTCGAGATGGACGAGATCCTCTACGAGCTGCGCGAGCACTCCGCCGGTCTCAACGCCGGCCGCTGGGACTACCTGTTCAGCGCCATCAAGACCTTCCCCGAGCGTCCGGAGTTCGTCCTTCCCGACCGCAACAGCGTCACGATGGCCGCCCCGTTCATGACCGCCTACGCCACGTTGCTGGTCAAGACCTGCCATCGTCGCGGCGCCCACGCGATGGGGGGGATGGCGGCCTTCATCCCCAGTCGCCGCGACGCCGAGCTGAACGAGAAGGCGCTGGCGAAGGTGCACGAGGACAAGCGCCGTGAGGCGACCGCCGGGTTCGACGGGACGTGGGTCGCCCACCCCGACCTCGTCCCGGTGGCGATGGAGGAGTTCGACGAGGTGCTCCAGGGCCGCGACAACCAGGTGGACCGTCAGCGTGACGACGTCACGGTCACCGCCGCGGACCTGCTGGACGTCTCGTCGGCCGAGGGCCAGATCACTGAGGAAGGGCTGCGCAGCGACGCCAACGTCACTATCCAGTACGTGTCGTCCTGGCTGCGGGGCAACGGCGCGGCCGGCATCTACAACATGATGGAGGACGCCGCCACGGCCGAGATCGCCCGGTCTCAGCTGTGGCAGTGGATCCATCACGGTGTCCGGCTCGTCGACGGCCGGCAGGTGACCCGTGAGCTGGTGCGCACGCTCGCCGCCGAGGAGCTCGACAAGATCCGCGGGGAGGTCGGCGAGGAGTTCTTCGCGAAGAGCCGGGCAGACGACGCCATGGTCATCTTCGAGCAGGTCTGCCTCGGCGAGGAGCTGGTGGAGTTCCTGACGCTCCCGGCGTACGAGCTGCTGGACTGACGGCGGGAGGCTGAGCGCCGTGCGCGTTGCCCTGTTCGTGACCTGTCTGGCCGACACCCTCTTCCCGTCGGTCGGTCAGGCAACCGTGCGGTTGCTGGAGCGCCTCGGTCACGAGGTGGTCTTCCCGTCCGAGCAGACCTGCTGCGGGCAGATGCACATCAACACCGGCTACCAGCGTGAGGCGGTGCCGCTGGTGCGCCGTTTCGTCGAGCAGTTCGAGCCGTACGACGCCGTCGTGGCGCCGTCGGGGTCGTGCGTCGGCTCGGTACGCCACCAGCATGCGATGGTGGCGCGCCGGGCCGGCGAGGAGGCGCTCGCCCTACGGGCGGAGTCGGTGGCCGCACGCACCTACGAGCTGTCGCAGCTGCTCGTCGACGTGCTCGGCGTCGAGGACGTCGGCGCCCACTTCCCCCACCGGGTCACCTACCACCCGACCTGTCACTCGCTGCGGCTGCTCCGGGTGGGCGACGCCCCGCTGCGGCTGCTGCACCAGGTGCGCGGGATCGAGCTGGTCGAACTGCCCGACGCCGACCAGTGCTGCGGATTCGGCGGCACCTTCGCGGTGAAGAACGCCGACACCTCCACCGCCATGCTCGCCGACAAGATGCGCCACGTGCTCTCGACCGGTGCCGAGGTCTGCTCCGCGGGCGACTCGTCATGCCTGATGCACATCGGCGGCGGTCTGTCCCGGTTGCGCTCAGGCACCCGCACGCTGCACCTGGCCGAGATCCTCGCCTCGACCGAGAAGGAGCCGGCATGACCAGCACCTTTCTGGGCCTGCCCACGGTGGCGGCCACCGATACCGAGCACCTGCGAGGCGAGCCCTTCCCCGTCGCTGCGCGGCGGGCGCTCGCCGATGGGCAGCTGCGGGCCAACCTCGGCCGCGCCACCCGCACGATCCGCGCAAAACGTCAGGCCGTGGTCGACGAGGTCGACGACTGGCAGGAGCTGCGCGAGGCGGGACGCGCCCTCAAGGCCGCCACCATGGCGCGCCTCGACGAGCATCTCGAGCAGCTCGAGGCCGCGGTCACCGCACGCGGCGGCACGGTGCACTGGGCCCGCGACGCCGCCGAGGCGAACGCGGTCGTCACCGAGCTCGTCCGGGCCACCGGCTCCGACGAGGTGGTCAAGGTCAAGTCCATGGCCACCCAGGAGATCGGGCTGAACGAGGCACTGGCGTCAGCCGGGATCGCGGCGCTGGAGACCGACCTCGCCGAGCTCATCGTGCAGCTCGGCAACGACCGGCCCAGCCACATCCTGGTGCCCGCGATCCATCGCAACCGCGCGGAGATCCGGGAGATCTTCCGCCGGGAGATGCCCGGGGTCGACCCGGACCTAACCGACGACCCCCGCCAGCTCGCGATGGCCGCCCGCCGCTTCCTGCGCAGCAAGTTCTTGTCCGCACGGGTGGCGGTGTCGGGGGCGAACTTCGCCGTCGCCGAGACTGGGACGCTGGCGGTGGTGGAGTCCGAGGGCAACGGCCGGATGTGCCTGACACTCCCGCAGACGCTGATCACCGTGATGGGCATCGAGAAGCTGGTCCCCGCCTGGCAGGACCTCGAGGTGTTCCTCCAGCTGCTCCCGCGCTCGTCCACCGGCGAGCGGATGAACCCTTACACGTCGATGTGGACGGGAGTGACGCCCGGCGACGGCCCGCAGGACGTCCACCTGGTGCTTCTCGACAACGGCCGCACAGCCACCCTGGCCGACGAGGTGGGGCGCGAGGCGCTGCACTGCATCCGGTGCTCGGCCTGCCTCAACGTCTGCCCCGTCTACGAGCGGGTCGGCGGCCACGCGTACGGCTCGGTCTATCCCGGCCCGATCGGTGCCGTGCTCTCCCCACAGCTGACCGGGGTTGAGCAGAACGCGACGCTCCCGTACGCCTCCAGTCTGTGCGGGGCGTGCTTGGACGTCTGTCCGGTCAAGATCGACATCCCCTCGCTGCTGGTGCACCTGCGGGCTCAGCACGTGGAGCAGCACCGGGCGACCCACCGGCTGCCCAGCCCCGAGGCGGTCACGATGGCGGCGGCAGGCTGGGTGATGGGCGACGAACGGCGCTTCGCCGCCGCGCAACGCGCCGGTGGCGCCGGCCGACTGCTCGGCGGGCGGCGCGGTGTGATCGCCACCCTGCCCCCGCCGCTGGCGGGCTGGACCTCCAGCCGCGACCTGCCCGCCCCGCCGGCCGAGTCGTTTAGAGCCTGGTGGCGGCGCACCCGCGGGGAGTCCTCATGACGAGCGGCGGGGTCACAGCGCGGGACGAGGTGCTCGGCCGGGTGCGTGCCGCACTGGGCGAGCTGCGGGTCACTCTGCCGGGCGTGCCACGTGGCTACCACGGCGCCGGGGCCGAACCGGTCGACCTCGACCTGCTGGTGGACCGGCTGCGCGACTACCACGCGCTGGTGCGTACCAACGGCGACGGGCACACGGTGGCCGGCCTGCTGGCCGACGCGGTGCGCGAGCGCGGCGCACGCAGCTTCGTGGTGCCGGCGGGCGTACCCCCGGCGTGGCTCGAGGCGCTCGGCAGCGGCGTGCTCGTCGACGACGGCACCCTCACCCCGGTCGACCTGGACGCCGTCGACGGGGTCGTCACCGGGTGTGCGCTGGCGATTGCCGAGACCGGGACGATCGTCCTCGACGCCTCCGCGGACCAGGGGCGCCGGCTGCTGAGCCTGGTGCCCGACTACCACCTGTGCGTCGTGAGGGAGGAAGACGTCGTGGCGACCGTGCCCGATGCGGTGGCCCGGCTCGATCCCACCCGGCCGCTGACGTGGATCAGCGGCCCGTCGGCGACCAGCGACATCGAGCTCGAACGGGTGGAGGGGGTACACGGTCCGCGGACGCTCGAGGTCATCCTCGTCCCCGCCGCGGCCGACCCCCGGCCGCCGAGTACGCCGGGTCAGTCGTCGGAGGCACCCGTCCAGTCGTAGAGCAGGAACGTGCCGTCGAAGGTGCCCACGACCCGACGGAGCGCTTCGCCTCGACGTGAGGCAGCGGTCTTTCCATTCCCCTTGTGCGATCCCACTGCCGTCCGTACGGTCGGAGGCTGATCACTCCGCGGCGGAACGCCTAATCCCACCCGGCCGTCGCGGCCCCTTGACCTAGACAATCCGAATCTGGGTGGGAGCGGAGGACCCACGTACGTCGGCGACGGGACGGCTCAAGCCGTCTCGCGCCTTGGGGTGAAGTCGCGACACTGCGGCCGGGCGCTCTCCAGTCCGAACCCGACAGCTTACTTCGCAGGCGCTCGGAGAGGGATATCTCATGAGCTACGCCCCCCGTCACCGCGCCCAGAAGCCGGCGCGCCGGACCCCGCGGATCGCCGCAGCAACGGCCACCGTGGCCACGGCAGTCGCCGCACCCGTGATCGGCCTGGCCGGCCCGGCCGAAGCCGCTGACGACAGCACCTGGGACGCGCTCGCGCTGTGCGAGTCCAGCGGCAACTGGAGCATCAACACCGGCAACGGCTACTACGGCGGTTTGCAGTTCTACCAGCCGACGTGGGAGGGCTACGGCGGCACGCAGTACGCCCCGCGCGCCGACCTCGCCTCACGCGAGGCCCAGATCGCGATCGCCGAGAAGGTGCTGGCGGGGCAGGGTTGGGGCGCCTGGCCGGCGTGCTCGGCCGAGCTCGGCCTCAGCAGCGCCGACGCCTACGGCACGCCCAGCGCGCCGAGCACCGCGGCACCGGTCGAGACCACCGCGACCAGCGACCACAGCCACGCGGCCACCGGGTCGTCCGGCGGCAGCTACACCGTGCAGGCGGGGGACACACTGTCCCTGATCGCCGACCGGATGGACATCGCCGGTGGCTGGCAGGCGCTCTACAACGCCAACACCAGCGTGGTCAGCGACCCGGGCCTGATCTACGTGGGCGAGACGTTGCAGCTGCCCTGACCCGCGGTACTGCGCGAACACACCACCCGTGCCCCTGACGGCGCTGTCCGTCGGGGGCACGGCTGTGTGCCCGGTGCTCGGTCGACGCGTCAGGCCAGCAGCCCATCCCGGAGCGCGCCCGCCAGCATGGGCGTGAGTGGCAGCCGGGGCACGAGGGTGGCCTGCATCGCGTGATAGGTGTCCGGCTTGCCCTGCCACACCGTCCCGCCGGGGCGCAGGGCGGGGTCGAGCTCGTGGTGCCACGACCCGCCGCTGCGGTCGATGAACACCGTCGCGATGTGGTCCCACACCGTCGCGTACCAGTCGGCGTACGCCGGGTCCGCGGTCGCGGCATGCAGAGCGGCAGCGGCGGCGGCCGCCTCCGCGGCGACCCAGTGCATCCGCTCGCGCACCACCGGTCGGCCGTCCCAGTCGACGGTGTAGACGAAGCCGTCCGCGCCGTCGACCGCCCAACCGTCCACGATGGCGGACTCGAAGAGCAGCCGCGCATCGGTGAGCATCCATGCCGGTGCGTCCGCTTCGCCCCACGCAGCGCGCAGGTGTACCACCAACCGTGACCACTCCAGCAGGTGCCCGATCGTCACGCCGTACGGCCGGAACGGGTGGGCGGGAGTGTCGAGGTTGTAGTCCAGCTGCGGCGTCCAGCGCGCGTCGAAATGCTCGGGGAGCCGCCAGCGGTGGTCGCGGGCGAACCCGTGCACGACTCTGGCCGTTATCCGGGTCGCCCGCTCGAGCAGGTCGCCGTCGCCGGTGACGTCGGCAGCGGCCAGCAGGGCCTCGACGGCGTGCATGTTGGCGTTGACGCCGCGGTAGCCGTCGAGCACGCGGAAGCCCTCGTCCCACTGCTCGACCATCATCGCCTGCTCGTCGTCCCAGAAGCGGTCGAGCAGCACCTGCAGCGCCTCGGCGAGCATTGCGCGCGCGCCCGCACGCCCGGCGCAGGCGGCGCTGGCAGCGGCCAGGACCACGAACGCGTGCTCGTAGGCCGTCTTGTCCCGCGCGACCGGCCCGTCGCCGCCCACGGCCGCGTACCAGCCGCCATGCACCACATCTCGGAACCGACCGGCGAGGGCGGCCAGCCCGTGGTCGACAAGGGTGCCACAGCCGGGGCGGCCGAGCAGCTGGCCGAGGGCGAAGACGTGGGTCATCCGACAGGTGACCCACAGCTGCACCGGCCGCGTGAGGTCGGGCTCACCGTCCACGCCAAGCCAGGCGAACCCCCCGTCGGGATGACGAGCCGCGCGGCTGAATGCGAGCAGCCGGTCGCCCTCAGCCTCGAGCCAGCGCGCGTGCGCTGGTGATGTCAGCGCGGTCATCAGGACTCCAGTGTCCCCTGCGCCCGCCACCTCCGCCGGCCGGCTAGCACCAAGCCTGCCCAAGCGCCTCGCCGGAGGACCGAACCGTCCTTGTTCGGGCAAACCCTGGTGGCACACCACGATGCGGCGTAGAGTGCGCGCCCAACAGCGACGGTCCCTGACTGGGGCCTTCTCCCTCGAGGTCCGCGTGCCCCCTGGCCGGACCCTGACCACCAGGAGCAACATGTCTCGACGTCTGGTGCGGGCGGCAACAGCCGCCACGTTCAGTCTCGCAGTCGTCGCCGCCCTCACCGGGGTGGCCTCGGCCCACGACGAAGTCCAAGGCGACGGCGCAATCACGCCGGGCCAGGAAGAGCGCAACGCCCGTCAGCACGGCGACACCGCCGGCCATCTGCCGGCATCGAGGACGCGCAACATCGACCTCGTCAGCAAGATCCGGCTCAAGAACGTCGTTCCGGGCAAGGTCGCGGACGTCGGCGTGTCCCCCAACGGCAACTACGCCTACCTCGCCGCCTGGGGCAATACGTGTGGCTACAACGGGATCTATGTGGTCGACATCACCAACCCGGCGGCACCCGAGCAGGTCGCCTTCATCCAGTCCAAGGAAGGCAGCTACCCCGGTGAGGGTGTCCAGTCGCTGCACGTGAGCACCCCGGCGTTCACCGGCGACGTCCTCGTGACGAACAACGAGATCTGCAAGGACCGCGCCGGCTTTGGCGGCATGAACGCCTACGACGTGACGAACCCCGCGCACCCCAAGCCCCTCTTCGAGGGCTTCGGCGACGAGACCGTCAACGGTGCGGGCAAGAAGGCGGCGAACGAGACCCACAGCGTCTTCGCCTGGGACGCCGGCGCGAAGGCGTACGCAGTGATGGTGGACAACGAGGAGGGCCAGGATGTCGACATCGTCGACATCACCAACCCCAAGCGGCCCAGCTTCGTCGCCGAGTACGACCTCGACGAGACCTTCCCCCAGATCCTGCAGGCTGCTCCGCCGAACCTCACCGAGGTCTTCCTGCACGACATGGTCGTCAAGCAGATCGGGCGCCGGCAGGTCATGCTGCTCTCGTACTGGGACGGCGGCTACGTGAAGATCGACGTCACCGACCCGCGCAACATCCGCTACCTCGGTGACACCGACTTCACGAACCCCGACCCGGAGGCGGCCGAGAGCGGCCTCACGGTGCCGCCCGAGGGCAACGGCCACCAGGCCGAGTTCACGAAGGACAACGCCTTCGTCATCGGCGCCGACGAGGACTTCAGCCCGTTCGCGGCGGTCGCCAGAAACGTCGACGACGGCACCGACCTCGACGCCAGCCAGGGCAGCGACACCAAGCCGCTCGCACCTGGGGACACCATCACCGGTCCCACGGTGTTCGTCGGTCGCGCATGCCCCGGCGACGCGGCAGTGCCGGCCGGCGATCCCACCACCACCGACATCGCCGTCGTCGAGCGCGGCGTCTGCACCTTCACCGAGAAGGTGGCAGCCGTCGAGGCGGCCGGCGGCTACGACGCGGTGCTGATCTTCAACCGGACCGCGTCGGACGCCTGCAACCAGACACTCGGCATGAGCGTCGAAGGCGGCATCCCGACCTTCGGCGTCGCACCGCGCGAGCAGGGGTACGCCATCTTCGACATCGAGGGCCAGTACAACGACGCCGCCTGCCTCGCCGGTGACGGTACGCAGCTGGCGCCGATC
>Ga0183260_10005447_pt1 | contig 10004 bp, 10 predicted proteins | sample AntDrymUQ4972206_2_FD_129768 | JGI IMG/M metagenome (GOLD analysis project Ga0183260, IMG submission 129768) | Polar desert sand microbial communities from Dry Valleys, Antarctica - metaG UQ497 (22.06) (version 2) (version 2) | ecosystem: Environmental > Terrestrial > Soil > Desert | place...
CGCGTCCCCCTCCGGAATCGCCTCGAGGATACCGGCGCCGTAGGCGATGTGGCAGCTCGCGTTCTCGTCGAAGAGCGTGTTCAGGAAGGTGAGCCCTGAGCGGCCGACGCGCGAATCCCCGTCCACGAGCGCCACCTCGCCGAGGAACGACGCGTTCTCGTCCTGGCGCAGCTGTTCGCGGATCAACTCGGCGCCGGAGCTCGCGTTCACCTCGGCGACGCGGCCGCCCTCGAAGCGGAGCTCGAGGTCGCGTACGATGTTGCCGGCGAGCGCGAGCGGCTTCGTCGAGCGGACGGTGCCCTCCGTGCGCCGCCGGTCGGGGCTCGTGAAGACCTCCTCCGTCGGCATGTTGACGACGTGCTTGCGCCCGTCGATCGTTTCCTCGAGGGCGGTGCACCAGTTCGCGCCAGGGATCAGGCCGACGCTGAGACGGGTGCCGGGGCCCCGAAAGCTGATCGAGGCGAAGGCGCGCTCGTTGAGTAGGCTTGCGCGCTCGACGAGCTTGTCGATGTGCACGCGCCAGGCCTCGACCGGGTCGGGCTCGTCGAGCCGCGTCGCGTCGGCTACGGCGTCCCAGAGCCGCTCCACGTCGGGCTGGTCGAAAACCGTCTTCGCCCAGCCCTCGTTCGGGTAGGCGACGATCGTCCAGTTGATCAGGCGCTGGTTTGTCGCCTTCAGGTACCGCTCCGCGAACTCCTTCGAGCGGGTCTTGCCGACGCGGGCGCCGTCGAGGTCGGCGAGGAGCTCCGGCTCGGGATCGCCGACGATGTGGATCAGCGCGCCATGCTCTGCCGCGAGATGGTCGACCTTGGCGAGCATCCAGGGCGGCGTCCACCCGAGCGAGTCCTCTGGCGCGCGCTCGATCCTGGCGCGGCGCACGTGCTGGTCGGAGTAATCGACGTCGACGTAGCGGGCGCCCCTCTCGTACGCGATCCGGGCGACAGCGCGAGCGAGCGCCGCGTGCTCGGGCAGCGCCGAAACCCAGACGACTTGGCCTTCGCCGACGTTGGCGCCCACCTCCACGGCGAGGCGCGCGTAGCGCTCGAGTCTCTCTCCGGGCGTCACTGGCCGAGAGCCTACCCGCGCGTTGGTAGCTTCTCGCCCGATGAGCGTCGCTTGCCTTCGGCTCGTGGGGGAGACCATGTTTCCACCACGAGCCCCCTTCTTCTGCTCTGTGGGGAACCTTCCAAGTTCCCCCACACCCCCTGAGGCTCATCGGTCAACGGCTGCCCGATGAGCCCGGAAACCGTTACGCCCGTTCGCAAGCCGAGGGCCGGTGATCCCAGGGGCCGCGTGGACGCCCCCTGGCAGGTGATCGTTCTGAACGACGACCACAACACCTTCGAGGGCGTCGCGCACGCCCTCGCGGCGGTGCTGCCGGGCATCGGGTTCGAGGAGGGCATGAGCTTCGCGAACAGGATCCACTCGAGCGGACGCGCGATCGTCTGGTCGGGCCACAAGGAACAGGCGGAGCTCTACTGGGAGCAGCTCCAGGGGCGCGGACTGACGATGGCTCCCCTCGAACGCGCTTGACCGCCCATGGTAGTTTCCCGCGCGTGCTGCTCGGGATCACCAACGGGGGGAAGCTGGGGCTCGGGCTGCTGGCGGGGCTCTTCATCCTCTTCGCGCTCCTCTCGTCCTTCTACTTCCCCCGGCGCAATCCCGACTTTCCGGGAAACAGGCTTGGTCTCTTCGTGGCGGTGACGGCCCTCTTCTTCGCGCTGACGATTGCCGGCGTCGTCGTCTTCGCGGCCGAGGAAGAGGCGGAGGGGCACGGCGCCGAGGCTGCGGAGACCGACCCCGCGACGACCGGCGAGAGCCCGGGGACGACAACCGCGGGGGGCGGTGAGGCCACGGGCGACGCGGCGGCAGGCGAGGCCGTCTTCGCCTCGGCGGGCTGTGGCGGCTGTCACGCGCTCGAGGCCGCGGGGGCATCCGGTGCGGTGGGGCCAAGCCTCGACGAGTCGAAGCCGGACGCCGCGCTGGTCGTCGAACGGGTAACGAACGGCAAGGGCGCGATGCCCTCCTTCGACGAGCAGCTCGACGAGCAACAGATCCAAAACGTGGCCGCGTACGTGGTCGCATCCACGCAGGGCTAGAGCCAGAGAGGGCTGGGCGCCGGAGCGGCCCCTCAGGGATCTTCGCGCCACAAAACGAGATATCCTGTTGCTCGCCCGGAGAGGTGTCCGAGCGGCCGAAGGAGCGCGACTGGAAATCGCGTACGCGTCGAAAGGCGTGTCGCGGGTTCAAATCCCGCTCTCTCCGTTGAGCCGGAACGGGGCGGGGCCGGCCCGGCCGCCCCGCCCCGGGTGCGTGAGGTTTCGGATCCTGTGGGAGTGGACAGAACCGGTACGAGTGGGTGGGACTGCTCTGTTCGAGAAAGGGTTTGCATGAACGAGCTACTCACCCTCGAAGAGGTCGACGCCGACGGCGCGATTCGAGAGACGGAGGACCGGGCCGATAGCCGCGCCGGCTTCCTGAAGAAGGCCGGAATCGGCGTTGGTGCCCTCGCAGCAGGGAGCGCGTTCGCAGGTGCCGTCCCGGCGATTGCCCGCGGCGCTGTCCCGCAGAGCGACATCGACATCCTCAACTTCGCCCTCACGCTCGAGTACCTGGAGGCGGAGTTCTACGCAAAGGCGAACGCGAACAGGATCTTCGGATCGAGCAAGGAGCTGTTCCGCTTCTCGCAGGTGGTCGCGCAGCACGAGGCGACCCATGTGACCTTCCTCAGGAAGGTGCTCGGCGCGAAGGCCGTCGCGAAGCCGACGTTCGACTTCAAGGACACCGTGACGGATGTGGCCAAGTTCGCGGCGACCGCAGACGTGCTCGAGAACACCGGCGTCCACGCCTACCTCGGCCAGCTCGCGAACATCAAGGCGAAGGCCGTACTCGTTCCGGCCGGCCGGATCGCGCTTGTCGAGGCGCGCCACGCGGCGTGGATTCGCGACATCCGCTTCTCGGGTGGCACAACGTCGCTGACGACGCCGGCCCCGGCTGCGTTCGAGGACGGTTTCTCGAAGGCGAGGATCCTCGCCACGGTAAAGGCGACGGGCTTTATCGTCGGATAGTCATCGGCCTATCACTCTGAACCGATAACCGTCCTGCTTCGAATCAGGTCGACGGGTGCGGCGGCGTCTTATTGTCCATTTTGGGCAGTCCCACCCAGGCGCCGCCGTCCCGTCACTGTTTTTCCGAAGGCTAACCAGAACGATCACGAGTTGAGACGAGCGTGGGGCGCTGGCTTGCGCCCCTCGGTCACGTCCGTTCGGCCTATCTGTAGGTGATCTTCAGCAGCTCGGAGCTCGTCGTGAAGCTCGTGAAGTAGCTGCCGGCGCAGGCCACGCGCACGGCCACGTCCCCGTTGCCCGTGGACCCGCTCACGTAGCTGGCGAGCGCGCCAGTGACGGTCGCGACCGTCTCGGTCTCGGTCGTGCCGAGCGTCCGGCCGTCATCGGCGGCGAGGCTGGAGGGGCCGCCCGCAAGCGGCGTCCCCGCGTTGACAGTCAACGCGCTCGGAAAGGCCGTCACCCCGCCCGACGGTGGCGGCGGCGGAGGAGGCGGAGGCGGCGGGGCCGCGTTGAACTCGTCGCTGTCCGTCTGGCTCGTGCAGACCGGATCGGCTGGGTAATCGATCTTGCCGTCGCCGTCGTCATCCTTGCCGTTCGAGCAGGCTGGTGGCGGAGGCGGCGTCGAGCCGCCGGACGTCGATGTGCTGAACACCTGCGCCCAGTAGATCCGGCTGTTGCTTCCGGTCGCCGCGCCGACGCCGATCGCGCGGTAGGTCGACCGTTCGATGTTGGCGCGATGGCCGGGCGAGTTGAGCCAGCCCTGCATCACGGCGTCCGCGGTGGCGTAGCCGTAGGCGATGTTCTCGCCCCAGCCGGCCGTGACGCCGCAGGCTTCCAAGGAGACGTCCAGGCCGCGGCTCTCGTGCCCGTTCGGCCTCCGAATCTGCCCGAGAACCTACCCGGCGGGCAGCTTGTCGCCCGAGATCCGCGAGCGAATACTTCGAGGTGGAGTGGGGGGACAGCTCCCGACTGAGCGAGCCTCCGGCGGGCCGTTGTGCGGCGACGGCCGTCCGGAGGCCTCGCCGCGGCACGGCGGCGAGTATTCTCTAGCGGAGCACGAAACCCTCTCCATCCCCCGTCGAGCAGCCATAGGCCGCTCAACCAAGCGGACTACGGGTAGATCAAGCGGAGAGGGAGGATTTAAGCCCCGACGAGCCTAACGATCCGTAACGGTTTCGAGACACTAGACTTTCGGCTTACCCAAGCCGTTTTCGGCATCCACAACGGCAGCGACGTGTCCGCACGGTCCGACCTTAGCCGGGACGCTCAAGGTGTAGGTACCGAAATGCCGAAACGAGGAGCATGGGCGTCCCTGTCGACCCCCTGTCTCCAGAGCTCGCGCTCATCTGCCCCGAGCTGCGGGCGCGTGCGCTCGCCCTGCTGCCGGCAATCGACCCGAACGCGCTCTTCGCGGTCGCGCCCAGGCCGCGAGTCGAGGTCGTCCCGCTGCCCGTCGCTTTTGCCGCCTACGCCGCCGAAGCGGTCTTGCTGATGGCGCTGCGCGGCGCCGCGCTGACTACCGTGATCGCCGTGGCCTCGTTTCTGGTCGCCTGGTAAGGAGAGACGGGCGCTGCGAGAGGACCTCGGAGCCGCTAAACGAACGCCGGATTCCGCGACCCGTACGGCTTCCGAGACCACGCCGAACGAGGGTGTTTTCCCTGGCTCGCCGGGGTCCGAATCCCCTCCCCGCTCCGCAGGCCGGATTACGCTGGACGATGCGTGCGCGCCAGTCCCAGAATTAGGCCGGACGTTCGAGCCGAAACTCGACGCTAGGGGCGTCGCCCTCCCGGCGATCCGGAAGCGTCCACCGCGTGCGAGCCGTCATAGTCCGAGAGGATCGGAGACGGCTTGAACCCCTTGACAGTGAGGTAGATGCCAAGCGACAACTCCCACAAGAACTCCGGGATTGTCGCGATGCCTTGCCCCGTACCGGCGTACTGGAAGACGTCGAACAGGACGGCGATCCCAAGAAAGGCAGATCAGAGGGCCTCCGACGAGCCCCAGCACGGCCATGCCCCGTGGCACCAAGCCGGACCGGTACATCAGGTAGCCCAGCAATAGCCCGTTCCCTACGCCGACAATGAAGCCGGGCCCGAGCAGGAACGTCCAATCCTTCATCCCGGCGAGGGCCACGCCGAGCGAGCTGGCATCCGCGCTCGCAGCGTCCTGCCGCAAGGTCACCACCGCAAGAACGCTGACGAGGCCGATGGCGATGAGGGCGCATTCCACGAGACGAGCCGTGACATAGCCGACAGCGAGCATTTCGTTCTGCCGCTTGAGGATCGGATACAGCACGACGGCGGTGCCGACGTTCGCGACGATCAGGAGCAACTCCAACAACGCTCCCAGGAATATGCGGTTGTCGGCGCCGTCACCGGCGATATAGCCGGCGGGGTCATCGAGAACCGGCTGAAAGAGATACAGCGCTCCGATCGCGGTGGCGAAGGTGATAAGGAAGAGCACGCCCGCAATTCGGGCAATCCTTTGGCTTGGGCTCACGTCGACTCCTCCGGTTGCGTTATCGGCGAGGGTTGATCTTCACCGATCTCGCTCGTGGATGCACGCCCTCACGCTCACTCTTTAAGGGAACTGCGAGACGCGCTTAGGTGTAGGACTCAAGTGAGCCGTATTCGGATCGGTGTTCCTATCGTGACGTTCGGCCTCGCTGCAAGTTTCGGATTGACGGCCGGAGCGGCGACGCACGGTGCACGCGACCCGGCGCTGCTGACCGGCGCTGCGCTTTCGGGCGACACGGGGCTGCGGCTCCTCGTGGCCGACAACCCTCCATTTGTCCTCGACGTCGACGCAGGCAGAGTTAGCCCGGTCGTGGGCGTTCCCGCGATGAAGCGCGGTAAGACAGTGTCGGTCGTCGGAGTCGGCGGGCGGGCAGCGGCCTTGGTCGCGCATTCCGTCTGGCAGCGAGCGGATACCTATGCCGTCCGGGGTCGAGGGGCGCGAGTCTCGCAGCTCGGGACGGGAACGAACGTGTGGCCAGCGGCTGACGGCCGTGGCGTTTTGGTCCAGAGCATCGTTGGATCCCGGTGCATGCTGCGCCAGATGGGGCTGGACGGTCGGCAGATCCGCGCCCCTCGGGTCTTCCCATGCGCGACGGTCAGCGATCCCGCCGGAGGCTCGCTGGGGCTGGTCGTCGGACGCACGCGGGTGCTCAACCCGCGAACAGCTGAACTCGTTCTCCAGACGCGCCGGGGGATCTGGGCGGTCGCCGGAACCAAGCTCATCCTCGCTGGACCGGAGAATTTTACGCTGCTCGACGGGAAGACTCGCTCTGCGAAGCAGCTTCGGTGGCCCAGCAGCGCCGGACTGGACCAGCCCGCGGTCGACCCGCGTGGCCGCTTCGTCGCACTCGCATTCGCAGTTCCGAGCTGGCCCATGCGCACTCTCCCTCCCGGCTGGAAGGGGTCGGGGGGCTTCCAGGTTCTCGACGTGTGGCTGCTCGACACAAAGACCGGGACGCTGAGCCATGTGCCGGGTATGCCTGCGTTCGTGGCGCTCAAGCGCACGAGCATGGCCTGGACCGATGATGGTCGCCTCGTCGTGCTCGGCGAGAGCAATGGTGACAACGTCGTTGCCGTCTGGAGACCGGGCCAGCGACGACTCGCCCTCAAGACCGTGCAGCTACCGGAGCGCACCGGCGGCAGCGACTCATTTGCGATCCTTCGATAGGCACGGCAGCGACCCCGCGCAAACCCATTCGTAGACGGTACGGCTCGTGAGGCGCGCGCAAGGTTGTGCGCAAGTAGATACCCGGCTGGAGCGGATTTGAGCGGACTCCAGCGGAATACACAGGCATCGTTTCGCCCTCTGGCGACGAGCCGCAAACCGCTCATCTATGCGGTCTGCGGCTTGTTCTAGCGGAGAGGGGGAGATTCGAACTCCCGACGAGCCTAACGACCCGTAACGGTTTTCGAGTCCGTTACAAATACGCCGATTTGCAGGTATTCTTACGCTCGTGCGCCAGTTCGTGCGCCACTCAGCAACCGCCGGCGCACGAAGCTCGCTGACCGGAGCACTTCACTCGTAATGAAGGGGTCCGCGGTTCGAGTCCGCGCGTCGGCTTATACTGATTTGCAGGGATTTCTCTGCGATGGCAACAGCGCAGATCGCTACCCGGGTACGAAACGGGTACATCTCTGGACACCTTCGCGCCTGGTGAAGGGGTCCCTGGCATCGCGAGATTCTGATCAGGGACCTCCCCGCCCACAGTGAGGGGCTCGCCGCCCAGAAGGCGTTCGGCGAGGCCGGGCTTGCGATCGCGGGGCGGCTGTTCGCGGCCTGGGACGCCTACCGGCGAGAGGGCGACCGCGCCCGCCTGCGCAAGCGGATCGAGCCGCTCAACAACGAGCTGAGAACGTTGCTCGAGCGGCCGGTCGAGAGCTCGGCGCCGAACAGCTCCCCCAGCAGCTCGACCGTGTCGCGGCGGGAGACACGGTTGCGGACGGCGAGCGTCGCGATCGCCGCCTGCAGCCGCGGGCCGAAGGCGCCGCGCGGCACCTCGGCTGGAAGCTCGGCCCGCATCTCGGCGGCGCGCAAGCGGCGCAGCGCAGCCGGTGCAGGCGGTGCTCGCCGACCCGGACCGCGATTGGCGGCAGCTCGCAGACCTGGTGGCGCTGCGGCGAGACTGCCTCGGTCAGCTCTTCTTCGCCGAAGCGGCGCGCCCAGACCCGGCAGCGCTCGGGCCAGTGCTCGATCAGCTCGTCCACGCGCTCGAGCGCAAGCAGCGGGCGGCTCCTGCCCTCATGTCCAGCCTGGCCACCCCGGCCGGCGTCGCGCGCCCGGCTTCCCTGGCCGCAGCGGCGCCGAGGGCGGATCCTGCGAGGGCGGCAGCGAGGAGTTACGCGACGTTCGCTTCAGCCGCTGCTCGAGCTCGGCAACGCGGGCCTCCAGCCGCCGGTTCGCCTCGACGAGCTCGACCACCCGCAAAAGCAGCGCCACCGCCGTCTCCCGCTCACCGTCGAGGATCGCCTCCGCCTCGGCACGCTCCATCGCCGCCGAGTTCGCCGAGCGGCCACAGGTCCCTTCCTAGTTGAAAAACATAAACCCTGTTCTTTCGCCGCCGGGCGGACGACCCCTCCAGCGTCAAGCTCAGCGGGAGGGGGTGAACGCTTACAAGAGATTCTGCCCATTTGCAGGTAACTTCGGGCCTGGCGTGTTCGACGTTGTCCGATGGGCAGTCCGGAAGTGCCCGCGCGGTGACGCGCGTGCCCGCGTTTCCCCGGCACTTTGGACGGCGTCGGGGGAGGAAGTCGTCCGCGCAGCCCCGACCACGATTTTCCGGAAACCTCTTGCTTCGACTGGCCGGGCCGGCCCCAGCCGTCGAGGGGACGTCACCAACAGCGAAGGCTACGACCGATCGGACGGGCTGCGCGTATTTCAGCTGCTGCCCGACTCAGTTGGCGACCGAGCTTGCAGCGCGCGCTGCGGTGGTTAGGTCGCGATCAGAAGCAGGGACGGACGCTGCGCAGCGAGGTACCCGCGTGTGGCATCCGGTCCTACGCGATGATCGGCAGTGCGACGCCGGGGCTATCTGTCCCCTGGTTCGCCGTGAAGTGGAGTGCGCGTCCGCCTTGTTGCGAACCAGGCGCTCTCCCAGCTGAGCCATAGCCCCGCGGAGGTGAGCCGAGCCCGAGCCGGCGCGCGCTCTCGGCGGCCGAAGCGCCCTGTTCGCGATGGAGGCGCACCACCTCCTCCCGGAACCCGTCTCGAGGACTCGAGGGCCGGGCTGCGGAGCGGCTAGACGACCGCGAGCAAGCCGCCGTCGACGTAGAGCACGTGCCCGTTGACGAAGTCCGAAGCGGGTGCGGCGAGGAAGACGACGGCGCCCTCGAGGTCGGACGGCTCGCCCCAGCGCCCGGCGGGGGTTCGCGCGGTCAGCCACGCGTCGAAGTCCGACGCGCCGGCGAGCCGCTCGGTCAGGTCCGTCTTGATGTAGCCGGGCCCGAGGCCATTGGCCTGGATCCCGTGCCGCGCCCATTCGGCGCACATGCACTGCGTCAGCATCTTGAGGGCGGCTTTTGTCGTCGCATAGGGCCCGGCGCCCGCGCGGGCGACCTCGCTCAGAACCGAGCAGACGTTCACGATCTTGCCGCGCCCTGCCGCGATCATGTCGGGCACGACCGCTCTCGCGACGAGCAGCGAGCTGGTCACGTTCACGTCGAGCAGCTCGCGCCAGGTGGTGAGGTCGAACTCGCTCAGCGGCGCGCGCTGGATGATGCCCGCGTTGTTGACGAGCACGTGGACCGCGCCGTACTCCTCCCGGACGTCCGAGACGCCGCGTGCGATCGCCTCCGCGTCGGCGAGGTCGAAGGCGCGGCTGCCGGCCGCGACCCCCTCGTCCCGCAGCGACGCGGCGACGGCCGCCGCCTGCGCCGGGTCCCGCCCGTGGACGATCACCTGTCCCCCGGCGCGACCGAGGCCGCGCGCGAGCGCGAGGCCGATCCCCCGCGTCGACCCGGTCACGAGGGCCGTACGGCCTGTCAAGTCGAAGAGGTGCGGGAGCGAGGAGGCCATCGCGAGCCTATTTCATCATCCCCTCACGGTCGAAGGCGGCGCGCTGCCTCCTCGAAGCGCTCGAGCGCCTCGCGGTTCAGCTCGATGCCGAGGCCGGGGCGCTGCGGCAGCGCGAGCGTGCCGTCGACGAGCTCGAGCTCATCCGTCACGAGCTCGCGACGCAACGCGGACTCCGCCACCTGCTGCGGCACGAACTCGAAGAACGGCATGTGCTCGGTCACGGCCGCGAGGTGCGCGGTGGCGGCGACGGTGATGCCCGTCTTCCAGCCGTGCGGGACGACGAGCCGCCCGCGCTCGGCCGCGAGCTCGCACACCCGCCGCGCCTCGGTGAGCCCGCCCACGCGGCCGACGTCCGGCTGGACGACCTGCACGCCGCCTCGGTCGATCAGATCCAGGAACTCGAACCGC
>Ga0183260_10005448_pt1 | contig 10003 bp, 10 predicted proteins | sample AntDrymUQ4972206_2_FD_129768 | JGI IMG/M metagenome (GOLD analysis project Ga0183260, IMG submission 129768) | Polar desert sand microbial communities from Dry Valleys, Antarctica - metaG UQ497 (22.06) (version 2) (version 2) | ecosystem: Environmental > Terrestrial > Soil > Desert | place...
ACGGAATTGTTGTATTCCGGCGTGACGACGATCAGCCCGTCCGCTTCGCGAACCCGACTCGGCAAGCGCCAACACCTGTCCGTATGACTTCCTGAGCGGCCTCCCCGACGGGGTTCATCGCGCGCTCGCCTCCGGCCCAAGCTCGGCGATGACCCCGGCGGCTTCCTTGAAGGCGTGATTGGCGGCCGGCACGCCGCAATAGATGGCGGCCTGGAGGATGACTTCCTTGATCTCGGCCGCGGTCAGGCCGTTGGTGAAGGCCGCTTTGACATGCATGCGGAACTCGTCCCAGGCGCCGAGCGCGATCATCGCGGTCAGCACCATGCAGGAGCGCGTCCTGCGGTCGAGCCCGGGCCGGGTCCAGATCTCGCCCCAGGCATAGCGGGTGATCAGGTCCTGGAATTCCCTGGTGAAATCGGTGGCGACCGCGCTCGCCCGGTCGACATGGGCGTCGCCCAGCACCGCCCGCCGCACCTCCATGCCGCGCGCGAACGTGTCGTTCATACGTGCTCTCCGGGCCGCTCGCCGGCCAGGAAGCCGAGCACGATCCGGTTGAACTCGGCCGGCGCCTCGACATTCGAGAGGTGCGCGGCCTCCAGCACCGCCTTCTGCGCGCCGGGGATTCGCTCGACCAGGTACTGCCCGCGTTCCGGCGGAGTGGCCGGGTCGTGCGCGCCGATCACGACGAGGGTGGGGGCCTCGATCAGGCCGAGCCGGTCGCGCATGTCCACGTCGCGGATCGCGGCGCACGAGCCGCAATAACCGTCCGGGTCCGTGGCCAGGATCATGGCTCGGACCCGTTCAACCTCATCCGGCTCGCGCCGGCGGAAATCCGCCGTGAACCAGCGCTCCACCACGGTGTCCACGACGGCTTCCATGCCGTCCCTCTGCACCGCGTCGATCCGGTCGTTCCAGGGATGCTTATCTGCCATCCAGACGGTCGTGTTGCAGAGCGCCACACGCGAGAACCGGCGGGAATGGTTCATCGCGAGCCAGGTCCCGGTCATGGCGCCCATGGAAATACCGCAAAACGCGGTCTTCTCGACCTTCAGCTTGTCGAGAAGGCCGAGCGCGTCCTGGCCGAGGCGCTCCAGGGTGTAATCGCCGTCCGGCGCCTCCGATTGGCCGTGACCGCGCCCGTCGTAGCGGATGACGCGAAAGCCGAGCCCCGCCGCTTCCGCCGCCTGGGCGTCCCAAAGGCTGAGGTCGGTCCCGAGCGAATTGGCGAAGAGTAGTGGAGGTCCATCGTCCCTCCCTTCCGTCTCGTAGTGAATGCGGACGCCGTCATTGGTGGTGAAATCCGCCATCAATCCATCTCCATCTCGTTTGCCGCCGCGGCAAGCGCGGCGTCGATCATCCCATCCGAGCAGCCGAGATAGGTCGCCGGGTCAAGCGCCGTCTCTATCGTCTTCGCCGAAAGCACGCCGGCGATGCCAGGTTCGGCCTTGGCGACTTCGCCCAGCGAACGCTGCTCCGCAATCGCGAGTCGCGAAGCGGCCTCGACCCGGCGATGCGCCTCCATCCGGCCGATCGCGGGAGCAAGCGCCATCATCAGGCTTTCTGCAAGCGGAAGCCCGAGCGCGGCGTCCAGATTCTTCCGCATGCGGCCCGAATCCACCTCCAACCCGGCGAGCATGTCGCGGAGCCGCTCCAGGCTTCCGGCCGACAGGCAGAAAAGCTCGCGCATGGTCTCCCATTCGGCGGCCCAGGCGCCGGGCGCTCGCTCGTGCTCCCCCTCCAAGGCAATGAGGATCGTGGTCGTCAGCCCGACGATCCTGCGGTGATTGGCGCGGATCGCCGCCGCGCCAACCGGGTTGCGCTTGTGCGGCATGGTGGAGGAGCCGCCCTTGCCGGGAGCCGACGGCTCGAAGGCTTCGGCGACTTCCGTCTGCATGAGCAGGAGCACGTCGCTGGCGACCTTGGCGCAGGCGCCGGACAGCCCGGCGAGCGCCGCGGCGATGTCGGCGATGCGGCTGCGCTCGGCATGCCAGGTGATCGGCGCTTCGTTGAGTTCCAGCCGTCTGGCCAGCGCCCCCCGCACCTTCAGGCCATCCTCGCCGAGCGCGGCGAGAGTCCCCGCCGCCCCGCCGAATTGCAAAGCCAGCGATTCGTCCGCCACTCGGCGAAGGCGACGCGCGGCTTCGGTCAGGCCGGACAGCCACACCGCCGCCTTGTAGCCGAAGGTGATGGGCAGCGCCTGCTGCATCAAGGTGCGGCCGGGCATCAGGGTCGCCCGGTGAGCATCCGCCATTTCGATCAGCGTGCCGATCGTTTCCTTGATGTCGGTCCGGATTACTACGAAGGCATGTCGCGCGATCAGCATGAACGCGGTGTCGATCGTATCCTGGCTGGTCACGCCCCAATGAACGAAGCCGCGCGCTTCTTCGGGCGTCCTCTCCGTCAGCGCCTTGACCAGCGGGATCGCGACATTGCCGGCGAATTCGGCGGCATACCCAATCTCCTCCAAGTCATAATCGCCGGCATTGCACGACTGGCGGATCAAAGGGACCGCGTTCGCCGGAATGACGCCCAGCTCGGCCTCGGCTTCGGCAAGCGCCAACTCGAAGCGCAGCATCCCCTGGAGGATCATGCGATCCGAGAAGATGGCGCGCACCGCTTGCGACGTGAAGATCGGCGACAGGAGCGGAGAGCCGGCGAAAGGCGATTCCATGGTGCGGCGGGCGTTCGGCTCAGGTCGCAAAATGCGCGATCTGCGCCTCGATGGGCTTGGTGAGCCCGGTTTCCACTTCGCCGGTATGCGTCGTGGCGACGGGTTCGACGAACAGGACCCAGCACTCGTCCGGCGCCATCGGATTGTGCTCCCGGCCACGCGGCACGACATGGAAGTCGCCCTCGTTCAGCACGACCTCGGCGTCGCGGTAGCGGATAATGAAGGTCCCTTTGCGGACCAGGAAGAACTCGTCTTCCGCGGCGTGGCTGTGCCAGACGAACTCGCCCTTCACCTTGGCGAGCTTCACGTATTGGCCGTTTGCCAAGGCGACGACGCGCGGCGACCAATATTCGCTGATCGAAGCGAATTCGTCGTCGATGTTGGTGGGGTTCATGGCGCCGCTCGGAGATCGTGTGCGGCTGCAAAATGCCCTATATGAGCACTCTCTCCAAGCCGATAACAGAGCCTATGCCGCCCCGCCCGATTCCTGCCTCCATCGACGCGACCCTTACCCTCTTGTCCGGCGCCGGCTACATCGCCGACCGGGCCCTCGCCACCGTGCTGTTCCTGTCGCTCAAGATGGGCCGGCCGATCTTCCTGGAAGGCGAGGCGGGGGTGGGCAAGACGGAGATCGCCAAGGTTCTGGCCGCCACGCTCGGTCGCAAGCTCATTCGGCTGCAATGCTACGAGGGGCTCGATGTCGCCAGCGCCGTCTATGAGTGGAACTATGCGGCGCAGATGGTGGAGATCCGGCTTGCCGAGGCGGTCGGCGGCGTCGATCGCGACGCTCTGTCCAGGGACATCTTCACCGACCGGTTCCTGATCAAGCGGCCCATCCTGCAGGCGCTGGAGCCGGACCCTGCGGGCGCGCCGATTCTCCTCATCGACGAGCTCGACCGCGCTGACGAGGCTTTCGAGGCGTTCCTGCTGGAAGTGCTCGCCGACCACCAGGTGACCGTCCCGGAGCTTGGCACGATTCACGCCGAGCATCCGCCGATCGTCGTGGTGACGACCAACCGCACGCGCGAGATCCACGACGCGCTGAAACGCCGCTGCTTCTATCACTGGGTGGATTACCCGGACGCCGAGCGCGAGATGCAGATCGTCACGACGCGATTGCCCGGCATCCGCGGCCGGCTCGCGGCGGAAGTGGTCGGCTTCGTGCAGAAATTGCGTCAGGAGGACCTGTTCAAGCGGCCGGGCGTGGCGGAGACGCTCGATTGGGCAGGGGCTTTGACCGAGCTCGATCAGATCGCGCTCAACCCCGACACGCTCTCCGACACGCTCGGCGTCCTGCTCAAATACCAGGACGATATTGCCCGCATGGAGGGGAGCCGCTCGAAGGCGCTGCTCGACGAAGTGCGGGCGGAACTCGCCGCGGCGGAGTGACGATGGTCGCCGAGCTTCAAAGGTTGTCATCCCGGTTTGGCCGGAGGCCAAGACCGGGACCCATGAACGCCGGCGCGAAAAATGTATCGCTGCGGTGCGTCAATCCTCGACGCTCGGCGTTTATGGTTCCCGGACAGCGCCGCTCCGCGCCGCTTCCGGGATGACAATCGCAAAGGTGGTGGCCGGAACCAAGACTCGCATAGAGATGCTTACATGAAAACGGAACCAGCGACGGCACTCGAAGGCGGCGGCCGGATCGCCGACAACATCGTCTTTTTCGCCCGCGCGCTGCGCAAGGCCGGCTTGCCGGTCGGCCCCGCCGCAATCATCGACGCGATTCGGGCCGTCGAAGCCGCGGGCCTCGGCTCGCGCGACGATTTCTACTGGACGCTGCATTCTGTCTTTGTGACGAAGCGCGAGCAGCGCGCCGTCTTCCACGAGGCCTTCGAGCTGTTCTGGCGCGAGCGGGGGCTGCTCGACAAGATGCTCCAGATGCTCTCCCCCGTCGCGCCGCCCCGCGCGCCGGAGCGCGATAAGCCCCGGCCTGGCGAGGCGCGCGCCCGGCAGGCCTTGGCCGCCGAGCCGCGGCGGCAGGAGGACAAGCCGGACATCGAGATTGACGCGCGGCTTACTGTGTCCGCTCGTGAGATCCTGCAGCGCAAGGATTTCGCCCAGATGAGCGCGGCCGAGATCGCCGAGGCGAAGAAAGCCTTGGCCAAGCTCGCGATCCCCGACGAGCGCCTGAAAACCCGGCGGCTGAAGCGCGCCACGCGCGGCCGCCTCGATCCGCGCCGCACGATCCGCGCCTCGCTGAAGGTCGGCGGCGACATCATTATGCCGGCCTTCCGCGCCCACGCCGAAATTCGCCCGCCGATCGTGGCCCTCTGCGATATTTCCGGCTCCATGAGCCAATATTCGCGGCTGATGCTGCATTTCCTCCATGCCCTTTCGGAGCGGCGAAAAATACAGACGTTCCTGTTCGGCACGCGGCTCACCAACGTGACGCGCCAGCTGAAACAGAAAGACCCCGACGAGGCGCTCGCCGGCTGCTCCGATGCGGTCAAGGACTGGTCGGGCGGCACCCGCATCGCAGCGGCGCTCCACGGCTTCAACCGCGACTGGTCGCGGCGCGTTCTGGGACAGGGCGCGACCATGCTCCTTATCACGGACGGGCTCGAGCGCGACGACGGCACGGCAGGCGCGGCCGACCTCGCCGCCGAGATGGACCGCCTGCACCGCTCCTGCCGCCGCCTGATCTGGCTCAATCCGCTCTTGCGCTTCGACGGCTTCGAGGCGCGGGCGCGTGGCGTGCGCGCCATGCTCCCCCATGTCGACGAGTTCCGCTCCGTCCATTCGCTGGACGCGGTCGGCGACCTTGTCGCCGCTCTTTCCGCCGAACGATGCCGTGGGGCCGATCCGCGGAGGTTCCTGCTCGCCGCGTAAGGCGCTCCCCGGCGGGGCGCGGCTCCGCTGCGTCCGGGTTGTGCGAGTGGGGCGCAACGGATAACGTCGCCTTTCACACCGCGTCGATAAGGATCGCAGTCGTTTGGCGAACAATGTCGGCGCCGTGCCAGGCTCAGCGGTCATCCCGCTGACGAAAAAGAACAACAGGAGGACGTCAGACATGGATTTCTCAAGACGCGACGTGATCAAGACAACGGCGGGCCTTGCGGCCGGCGCTTTGGGAGCATCGGCTCTCGGACGGTCGGCCTTCGCCCAGGATGGCCTGAAATACCAGCCGGAAGAGGGCGCCACGTTGCGCCTCCTGCGCTGGTCGCCCTTCGTCCAGGGCGACGAGGACCAGTGGCTTGCGAACACACAGAGATTCACCGAGGCGACAGGCATCCAGGTGCGCGTCGACAAAGAGAGCTGGGAGGACATCCGGCCAAAGGCGGCGGTCGCGGCGAATGTCGGCTCCGGGCCCGATCTGATGTTTGTCTGGTTCGACGACCCGCATCAATATCCCGACAAGCTGCACGACGTGACCGAGCTCGGCGACTATCTCGGCAACAAATATGGCGGCTGGTACGAAGGCCCGAAGAGTTACGCCACCCGCGACGGCAAGTTCGTCGGCCTGCCGCTCGCCACGATCGGCAACGCCATCGTCTACCGCGACAGCTGGGTGAAGGAAGCCGGCTTCTCCGAGTTTCCGAAGGACACGGCTGGGTTCCTGGAGCTCGCCAAGGCGCTGCAGGGGACCGGCCATCCCGTCGGCTTCACGCACGGCCACGGGGTCGGCGACGGCAACAATTACGCGCATTGGCTCTTGTGGAGCCATGGCGGCAAAATGGTCGACGAGGCGGGCAACGTGGCGATCAACAGCCCCGAGACGCTCAAGGCGATCGAATATGCGATGGAGCTCTACAAGACCTTCATCCCGGGCACCGAGAGCTGGCTCGACGTGAACAACAACCGCGCCTTCCTGGCCGGCGAGCTGTCCGTCATCGCCAACGGCATCTCCGCCTACAATACGGCCAAGATCAACAAGGACAACGACCCGAAGTTGACCGAGATCGCCAAGGACATCCGCACGACGAACCTGCCGGTCGGCCCGGCGGGACAATCGGCTGAGCTCTTCCAGGTCACTACCGCGGTGATCTTCGACTACACGCCGTATCCCAACGCGGCGAAGGAATATCTGCGCTTCATGTTCGAGGAGCCGCAGATGCCGGACTGGATCACCTCCTCCGCCGGCTATTGCTGCCAGACGTTGAAGGCCTACGCGGACAACCCGGTCTGGACCGCCGATCCCAACAATGCGGCCTACGCGAAAGCCTCGGAGACGCTGCGCCCGAACGGCTATGCCGGCCCGCTCGGCTATGCCTCGGCGGCGACCATGGCCGATTACGTGCTGGTCGATATGTTCGCCAAGGCGGTGACCGGCCAGGCGACGCCGCAGGAAGCCATGGAAGAGGCCGAGAAGCGCGCCAATCGCTACTACCGCGTCTGAATAAGAGGAATTGGGGCGGCGCGTCCTGCGCCGTCCCTGCTTCCGACGAGGCCGGGAGAACAAGCGGCATGGTCACATACGACTCGGTGCGTGTCAGTGCTCCTCACCGGAGTTCCGCCCTGTCGAGGCTGGTACAGAGCCGAAACGCGCTCGGCCTCGCCTTCATGCTGCCGGCCTCCGCGCTTCTGCTCGTTTTCCTGACCTATCCGCTTGGGCTCGGCGTCTGGCTCGGCTTCACCGACACACGCGTCGGACGGCCCGGCATTTTCATCGGCGCGGAGAATTACCGCTTCCTCTGGGACGACAGCGTCTTCTGGCTTTCCGTCTTCAACACGCTGCTCTACACCGTCACCGCCTCGATCCTGAAGTTCGCGCTCGGCCTCTGGCTCGCTCTCATCCTGAACGAGAACCTGCCGTTCAAGTCGTTCTTCCGGGCAATCGTGCTCCTGCCATGGGTCGTCCCGACGGTGCTTTCGGCGATCGCCTTCTGGTGGATCTATGACGCGCAGTTCTCGATCCTGTCCTGGGGCCTGCAAGAGCTGGGCCTGATCGAAGGGCGCATCAATTTCCTCGGCGACCCGGAGAATGCGCGGGCCTCGGTGATCGCCGCCAATGTCTGGCGTGGCATCCCCTTCGTCGCTATCACGCTCCTGGCCGGATTGCAGACGATCTCGCCGTCGCTCTACGAGGCCGCCACGCTTGACGGCGCCACCTCCTGGCAGCGCTTCCGCTTCGTGACGCTGCCTCTGCTGACCCCGATCATCGCCATCGTGATGACCTTCTCGGTGCTGTTCACCTTCACCGATTTCCAGCTCATCTACGTGCTCACCCGCGGCGGGCCGGTGAACGCCACGCACCTGATGGCCACGCTGTCTTTCCAGCGCGGCATCTCCGGCGGCAATCTTGGCGAGGGCGCGGCGATCGCGGTGGCGATGATCCCGTTCCTGCTGGCGGCTATCCTGTTCAGCTATTTCGGGCTGCAAAGGCGGAAATGGCAGCAGGGGGGAGGGGATTGAGATGACGATTGGCGGTGCTTCAGGTTTGTCATCCCAGAAGGCGCGAAGCGCCTGTCCGGGACCCATAAACGCGGCGGGAAAGCCAGCGATCTCCGCGGCAGATTTCCTGCAACTGCCGGCGGTTATGGGTCCCGGTCTTGCCGCTGCGCGGCAAACCGGGATGACAGCTGGTTTGAGGGCTGACGCATGAGCATTGCCGCCGCTGACCCGAGCCGGACGGACCACACCTCCGGCGACGAAGGCGGGATGACCTACATCCAGAACCTGCCGAGCCGCGTCGTCACGATATATCTGCCCCTCCTGATCTTCGTCATCGTGCTCCTGTTCCCGTTCTACTGGATGGCGATAACCGCGCTCAAACCCAACGTGGAGATGACGGATTACGACAATTTCAGCCCGTTCTGGGTGGTGAACCCGACGCTGCAGCACATCAAATACCTGCTCTTCGAAACCTCCTATCCGGGCTGGCTCCTCAACACGATCGTCATCTCGACGGCAGCCACCTTCCTGTCGCTCTTCGCCTCGGTCTTCGCGGCATACGCCATCGAGCGGCTGCGCTTCTCAGGCTCCCGCTATGTCGGCCTGGCGATCTTCCTTGCCTATCTGGTGCCGCCGTCGATCCTGTTCATTCCGCTCGCCGTCATGGTGTTCAACCTCGGCCTCTATGACACCAAGTTCGCCCTGATCCTCACCTATCCGACCTTCCTCATCCCGTTCTGCACCTGGCTGCTCATGGGCTATTTCCGCTCGATCCCCTACGAGCTGGAGGAATGCGCGCTGATCGACGGCGCGACCCGCTGGCAGATCCTCACGCGGATCGTCCTGCCGCTCTCCGTGCCGGGGCTGATCTCGGCCGGCATTTTCGCCTTCACGCTCTCCTGGAACGAGTTCATCTACGCGCTCACCTTCATCCAGTCGTCGGAGAACAAGACGGTCCCGGTCGGCGTGCTGACCGAGCTTGTCCGCTCCGACGTCTACGAATGGGGAGCGCTGATGGCCGGCGCGCTGATTGGCTCGCTGCCGGTGGTGATCCTCTACTCGTTTTTCGTCGAGCACTACGTCTCGTCGATGACCGGCGCGGTCAAGGAGTAGCGGCCTAAGCAGCGCGCCGTTCCGCCTCCTTGCCCGGCATCGTCTCCGAATGCCGGATCTCGGTGCCGAGCACTTTCAGGCACTCGCGCATGAAAGCGGCGAGTGCCCGGCCAACCTTTGCCCGAGACCATCTTGCCGTCGACATGGGCGCCGTCCGGCGGCACGTCGACGTAGATGCCGCCGGCGAGCCGCACCTCCGGCTCGCAGAATTGCAGCGCCGCCACCTTCTTGCCGCGCACCACGCCGTCGACCGCGACAAGGATCTGCACGCCGTGGCAGATCGTGAAGATTGCTTTATCCTCCTCGTGAAAATGCCGGACGATGTCCTGAACGCGGGCGTCGATGCGGATATATTCCGGTCCGCGCCCGCCGGCACAATAGACCGCGTCGTATTCGGCCGGGTCCACCTCGGCGAAGCTCTTATTGAGCGTGTAATAGTGGCCGAGCTTTTCCGTATAGGTCTGGTGGCCCTCGAAATCGTGCAGCGACGTCATGATCCGCTCGCCGGCTCGTTTATCGGGGCAGACGACATGGACGGTATGGCCGACCGCGTGCATCGCCTGCTCGAAGACGAAGATCTCGTATTCCTCGGTGAACTCGCCGACGAGCATCAGGATTTTCTTGCCGGGCATCTGTCAGGTTTCCTCTTTGTCGCTGGTTGTGCCGTTCGGCTGCGATAATCCGATCATCCTCAATCGTTCGTCGCCCCGCAAGCTACGTGCAGGCGGAGCACCGATCCCGATCCATCCTCAGCCTGGCCAGTCGGTCCAGCGCGCCTTGCAGGATGAAGGCCGCCGCCGCGGCGTCGATCTTCTCCGCCCGCTTCTTCCGCGACATGTCGGCCTCGATCATGGCGCGTTCCGCTGCGACCGTGGACAGGCGCTC
>Ga0183260_10005449_pt1 | contig 9998 bp, 8 predicted proteins | sample AntDrymUQ4972206_2_FD_129768 | JGI IMG/M metagenome (GOLD analysis project Ga0183260, IMG submission 129768) | Polar desert sand microbial communities from Dry Valleys, Antarctica - metaG UQ497 (22.06) (version 2) (version 2) | ecosystem: Environmental > Terrestrial > Soil > Desert | place...
GCGAACTGCATCATCGTGCGGCGGGTGATCCCCTCCAGAATATCGCCGGTGATGGGAGCGGTGACCAGCGCGCCGTCGCGAACCAGGAAGAGGTTGCAGCCGCTCCCCTCGGCGACGTGACCGTGCGCGTCGAGCAGGATCGCCTCGTCGGCCCCCTTCTCCTCCGCCTCGTCCTTGGCCAGCGCGGAGTTGATGTACGACCCGGACAGTTTGCCCCGGCCGGGCACCGCGTTATCCGGCACCCGCTGCCACGACGAGACGGACGCCTTTACCCCGGCATTGGTATCCAGGTAATCGCCGAGCTGCAGCATGTAGATGGTCAGCTCGTTGTCGAGCCCATTGAGCCGCGGCGTGAGCTGCACCGACGACTTGTAGATGAATGGCCGGATGTAGACGTCGCCGGTCGGCGCGTTCTTCTCGACCAGATCGACTATCGTCTGCGCCAGGCTCTCCTTGGAGAACGGTAATGTGGCGCGGAGCAGCTTGGCGGAGTTGAGCAGCCGCGTCGCGTGCTCAGGCAGACGGAAAATGTTGATCGTCTCGCCGTCCGCATCGAGGTACCCGCGAATCCCGGCGAAGGCGCCCGTGCCGTATTGCAACGCGTGCGTACCGACGCTGACCTTGGCGTCGACAAACGGAATCATCTCCCCCTCAAAATAGGCGTATTCCAGCATCGGGCTCGGCCCAGCCATTCGTCACTCCTCAAAAGCGCCACTCGCGGCGGATCGATCCCGTGAACAAGTTCCGCGATGCACCGATTATCGCACGCCCCATCACCCCGTCACCCTCAGTCGAGCTTGAAATACTTGAAACTCTCCACATACTCGCCATTGCCCGGATGCTGCTCGGCAGTCTCCTTCGCCCACTGCCGGATCATCGGCTCGAAGTCCCAGTCGCCGAGTTGGGAGGCGTGCGCGCGCAGCGAGTCGAGTTTGCGCTCCATCTGCGCCGTGATGTCGATCGCCACGTCGGGCGACTGCGCCCCGGCAAGATAGATTTCGCGCACCTTGTGCGGTTCCAATCCCTCCCGCAGCAGCTCGGGAAAGGTCAGCCGGTCTCGTGCGGAGGGAAAGACCGCCGCCAGGGTCGCTTCACCCGCCGCGCGGTGATCGGGATGGTTAATGTATTGCGTATCGACCCAGCGCACAGTCGGATCCTGGCAAACCACAACGTCCGGTTTCAGTTGCCGGATGACACGCGTGATCTCCCGGCGCAGCTCGAGATTCGGTTCCAGCTCGGCGTCTCGCCGTTTCATGAAGTGAACTTCCTTGACACCCAGGATGCGCGCCGCGTCCCGTTGTTCGGCCTCGCGCGTCTCGACCAACTTCTCCGAGGTCATCTTCGGGTCGTCACTCCCCTTGTCGCCGGAGGTCAGCAGCACGTAGATGACCTCGTTCCCCTCGTCAGTCCAGCGGGCCACGGTCCCCGCGCAGATGAACTCCGCGTCGTCCGGATGCGCCATGACCACCGCGATCTTCTTTGGTCCCGTCGGCTCGTCGCTCGTGTCGGCGGCGTCCAGAGCCACCTGTACCGCCTCTGCATCCACCGCCGCCGATGGCTCACTCGGCGCCGCTTCCCGTTTCTCGTCGCTCATGCCCACCTAATCCCGATCTATTGCTGTCCATCCGTAACCTGCCGATTGTGCGAGACACCGGGCTTTTCGCGCAATGCCCTTGAAAAGGGAAATCTACGGAGCGAGGGTGCCATTCAGCAGCCCACAGAGCCCCTCTCCCGGCTCGACGGGAGAGGGGTTGGGGTGAAGAGGGGAGGCGTGGCCAAGATGCGATGTTCCCTATTGCCCCTCGTCCTTCTCTCCTTGAAAAGACTTCTGAAGAACGGCACCAGTGAGGATTGTCCGCAGCATGGACCCCTCCTGGGGTATCGTCCGTTATCTAAAGGAGAAAGAGGAGCGTTTTGGGCTCCACGTTGAGAAAGAACCAATCGTGACCATCACCCAGCCTCCGATAGGGGGCGAATTGACCAAAGAACGCGTGCTGGAGGCCGTCGCCAGCGTCCAGGAGCCGGCCGTCGGCCGTAGCCTCGTCGAGCTGCGCATGATCCCCGCCGTTGAGATCGACGGCAATCGCCTCGTCCTGACCGTCGAGCTCCTCTCACCGATCGCGCCCTATCGCGACACAATCGAGCAGGAATTGAAAACCGCCGCGGGGGCGATTCCCGGCATCGAGACCGTCGACGTCATGTTTCTCACCCGGGTGCGGGCATCCGGGTCCGGGAAGGCTGACGCCGATCCCATCGCCGGGGTGCGCAACACGATCGCGGTGGCCTCGGGGAAGGGTGGCGTCGGCAAGTCGACCGTTGCCGCCAATCTGGCCGTGGCCCTGAGCAAGGCGGGCGCCAAGGTCGGGCTCCTCGACGCCGATGTCTACGGTCCCAGCATCCCCCTGATGATGGGTCAGGGGGCCAAGCCGTTGGTGCGCGGCGGCAAGATCGTGCCCCTCGAAGCACACGGGGTGAAAGTGATGAGCATCGGATTTCTGCTCGATCCGGATAAAGCGCTCATCTGGCGCGGACCGCTGGTGGCGCAGCTCATCACCCAGTTTCTGAACGACGTCCTCTGGGAAGATCTCGATTATCTGGTGATCGACTTGCCGCCGGGTACGGGCGACGTCCAGCTCACGTTGACCCAGAAGATTCCGCTCTCGGGCGCGGTCATCGTGACCACCCCGCAGGAAGTGGCGCTAGCCGATGCCGTCAAAGGTCTCAAGATGTTCCAGGAGGTGAAAACCCCGGTCATTGGGATCATCGAAAACATGAGCGGGTTTGCCTGCCCATGTTGCGGCACGGTCACACCGATCTTTGGCGAAGGTGGTGGCAAGCGCACTGCCGCCGCGCACGGGGTGCCGTTCCTCGGCGACGTCCCGATCGATCCTCGCATTCGCGAGGGAGGGGATACTGGCTCTCCGATCGTGGCCGCCTTCCCGGATTCGGCGACCGCCAAAGCTTTTGCCCATCTGGCTGAAGCGGTCGCGGTCCAACTCGCCCGCGATGCGGCGACCAAACCGCGCAAACCGATGATCAAACTGATGCAGGCGCGCCCCACCGGTTAGCGGACGGACTCGACCCGATCGCTCGTTTCTCCCGCCGTGAAAGGGTTCGCCCAAGCGACATCCCCTCCGAGTTCGTGGAATCGCGCGGGCCGGAACGGCTCGAGATCGAACCCGGGTTCCTGACCATTGAGGAGGCGAGCGATGGCTTTGCCAACGATGACACCCCAGGAAAATCCACCGCCGTTGAACCCGGCGGCAACCGTCAAACCCGGAGCGGGGTCGTAGGGCCCGATCAGCGGTAGCCCATCGGCGGTGAACCCCATGATCCCGGACCAGGCGCGTACGACCCGCGCCAGCCCCCGCAGCGACGGAAAGAGATCGCTCAGACAACGGGCAATCCCGGCCAGCACGCGTGGTGTTACTTCTTCGCGAAAGGACCCCAATCCCTGATTCACGTCGTGGCGGCGGTATCCTCCGCAGAGAATCTGGCCGCCGGGGGTCTGGCGCCCGTATTCCTTGTCGAAGTTCGTGCCGAAGGGGCAGGCCAGGATTGGTGGCAGCGGCTGCGTGACCAGAATCTGACCGCGCGCCGGAACGATGGCGCCTTGGGCCAGATCGGGCAACAGGCGCGGGGTCCAGGCATTCGTGGCGAGAACGACGTCCTCGCTGAGAATCGTCTCGCCTTCGGCGACAACCCCGGTGACGCGATCCCCCGACCAGGCGAGGTGATCGACGCGAGTACCAGGGCGCAGCTCCGCCCCGGCGCGCATTGCGGCGTCGGCCATTCCATTCACGAGCGCAAATGGCCAAAGATGGCCGCGATCGCGCGTGTAGGCCGCTCCCAGAATGTGCGGCGACAGCGCCGGCATGATCGCGCGCGCCGCATCGGTATCAATGAGCTCGACGTCGATCCCGGTGTCCCGCTCTGCTGCCACGGCGGGCTCCAGATGCGCGAACTGCTCCGTCGTGGTGATGACGTCCAATGTTCCCGACATTCGCAACTCGAAATCGCGGTCAAGCTCAACAGCGAGCGTTTTCATGACGCGCAGATTTTCGGTGGTCAGGGCGTAGGCGGCGCGGCCACCGCGAGATAACGCGTGCATCGACGATCCGGCCCCGGTCATTCCGCCATTCCGCCCCGAAGCGCCCGAGCAGATACCTCGCTGCTCGAGTAGCAGGATCCGCTTCCCGCTCTCGGCAAGACGCCAGGCTATCGACGTGCCGGTGACACCACCGCCGACAACAATGACGTCCGGCGATCGCCCGCCTCGGTGTATGACCGCGGTCACTGCGCCTCCTTCGCCGGAAAAAGTCATTTCCTACCGCGGGCTTATATCACACGAGGGGGGCGGAGATTGACGAGCGAAGTCCAGCGTCCGCTCGCTGCTGCCGATATACTCATGAGTGCTCGCTCTTGCACCCCATCTCGTCCGAGCGGATCGTCGCCTATGCGTAATCTCCTTGGCCGCTTGCACGCCCGGCGCTTACCGGAGCTCCTGCGTATCGCCGATGCGTGGGCCGTTCCGCTGCACGGCGAGAGCAAAAGCGACGTGGTCGGTACGCTCTATCGCGCGATAACCGACCCCCGCACCATGCGCGATATCTGGGATCGGCTCGACCCCGCGCAACGCGCGATGGCGATCGCGATGGCAGACGCGCCCGACGCGGCAGCCTCACCGACCCTCGACGAGCTCGCGGCGCGACTCCAGATCGACGAAACCGAAGCACGCGAGACGGCGCTACAACTCTTCCGGATCGGACTCCTCGCCCGCGAGGGTGATGATGAACCGCTGCCGATCGGAACGGTTCCACGGCTGCTCATGCCACGGGAGATCGCGCTCAACATTCGCCGCCTTCAAGATGAGATGGCCGCGGGCGATCTGACGCGGGCGCCGCTGCGCGTGCTGATCGAGCTCCTCGACGACGCCGAGCTCGAAGCCGCCGCCAGAATATGGGGACTGCGCACGGTGCCAGGCGTCGCTCGCCGCGGTGACGTCGCTACGCGGTTGTTGCGCCTCGTCAACGACGGTAGCCGGGTGGACCGCGTCGTCCGCGGCCGTGGCCGCGACGCGGCGGCAATCTGGAAGGTGGTCCGCGCCGCCTCCGGTTCCATCTCGCTTGCGGACGTGGCCGCGACGACGCATCTTGACGGGCAGGAGAAAACCGCGGTCGCGCGGTTGCGCGCGGCCCTGACCGAGTTGGAAAGCGCCCTTCTGGTGTGGCACGCCTACCAGGAGGAAACACGGCGTCTTTTTATCCCGGCGGAAATCCGCACGCCGGGCGAGAAACCGGTGGCGGAGCTGCCGGACCTCGTCGCGGCGCAATTTGATGCAGTGAGCAATCCACCCTGGCGTCACCCGCACGCCGCGGCGTGGGATTTGCTGACACTGTTGCGCATCGCTTCCGATCGCCAGGCTCCCGTCTGGGAAGCGGGCGGTGAGCTTCCCCGCTGGCTGATCCGGGCCGTGCAACGGCGGCTCTGGTTCCGTGGCGCTGATGGTCCTCCAGTCGGGTATCTGGAACTCTTGCAGGCGCTGGGTCTGGCCGAGGGTATCCTGGCGATTGATGAGCAGGCGCGGCCGCCGCGTATCGTCGTGGGACCGCGGGCGCGGGCTTGGCGCGGCCAATCGTTCCCGGCGCAAACGGCGCGGCTGCGCGAGCGTTGGTTGCGCCTGGCGCGCTGGATCGAGGGCGAACCGGCGGCGCTGGTGGAGATTTGGGGCGCAAACTGGCGTGGCATGCGGCCGCGCCTGATGAGCGCGCTCGCCGATCCGAAGATGGGTTTGCTCCCCGGCAATTGGGTCACGCTCGAGAGTCTGGCAGTGCGTCTCGCGGCCCGACTGCCAACGCTGCTCGGTTCATCGTTTTCGGCAGCGACCGCGCGTATGGGTGGTGAGGCAGGCGCCGGCGTGAATGAGGATGAGTCGCGTGCCGCCGCCCTGAGCGATGTGATCGCCATCGAGCTGAGTGGACCGTTTGTCTGGTTCGGCATCACCGGCATCCTGGATGCGCCGGGACGGCCACGCGCGGTGCGTCTAATCGAAGACGGCGCCATGGTCGCCGCCGGCGACATTCCGCCGGAAGGTGATTCCAAGGCAGCGGATCCCGCGCTCCGCATCACATCCTCCGGTGAGATTGCATTGCGGACACCCTCGCCCGACCGCGTGTGGGCGCTCTCCGCGTTCGCCGAACCCGTCGATCTTGGTCAGGAGAGTCACTACCGGCTGACAGCCGGATCGATCGCTGGTGCGCTCGCGACCGGAATCGAGCGGGATCAGATCGCGGGATTTCTGGAGCGTGGCAGCGAGCTGCCGCTACCATCCGAGGTGGCCGCCAACCTCACGTTGTGGGCGCGCGCCCATCGGCGGGTGCGCATGCAACGCGCCGTCCTCCTCAGTGTTGACAATGCCGCCGAGCGTCTGCCCCTTCTCGAGGTTTTGCATGACCGTGGTTGGACCGCCGAGCCGTTCGGTGAACTCGCGGTGCTGGTCTCCTTGCCGGAATCAGCAATGTCCACTGCATCCACCCCGGAGCGTGGTGAAGAGACCTTGATGAGCGAGCTGCGGGCCGCCGGCCACACGCCGCAATGGGTCGCGGCCGCCAAAGATGAAGCGAGTCTCACCCCCGGGTCGGAGGCGGTCGATGCCAAGACCACAAACTAGGTTACGAATTGCCGGGAATGTGGTCCGGGCGTACCATCTCTCCATGCGAGAGAAAAGGCGACGCACGTAGTGGACCGCAACGAGAGTGAGCGGCCAGCGCGGCCCCGGCGCAGCAATCTGGTCAGCAATCTGTTTGCCGTGGCCGCGGTCGCATTTGGCATTCTGGCCATTGTGCTCTATCTGAGAAACCCTGGCGGGGACACCGCGCCAGTTCCCATCGCCGCGCCCGGTGGCAACGAGCTGGTTAACGTCACCGACGCGCTTAGAGCGCAAGACCTCGATGTTCAGCAACCACCCAGATTGTTCATCTCTCGTGGCGCCCTGGATGTTCCCGGTCAAGGGGTTGAGATCGATGGCTCCCCAGGTTTCATTTTTCTCTACGCGGACGCCGAAGCAGCGCGTGCCGATGCCGCGGGAGTCGACCCCAGCACCGTCGTCCCGGACCGGTTGGCGGGAACACCCACGCCGGAAGGAGACCGCCGCATGGCGCAAGGCAGCAATGTCATCGTGCTGCTAGTCGGCGGCAGTGAAGATACTTGGCGGAAGGTCGAGGTCGCGGTTGCCAGTCTTCCTTGAGTTTTCGACGTGACAGACGATCTCGCCGCGCCATCGCTTCCTGGTGCGTCCGCGCTGGCGGACGATCCAGAAGAGAAATTCACTAACCAGGGCCGCGTCGGCTATGGCCGTCTCGGCCGCTTTTCTCCGCTTGCACTCGGTCTCCTGCTCGTACTCGTCGTCGGAGGAATCTGGTGGATCCAGCGTGATGAGAGGCTCGTCGGTCCCGTGCCGGGACGCGCGATCGGCGAAATCGCGCCAGACGTCTCGCTGACCCTGCTCGACGGCAGCCCGTTGCGGTTGGCCGAATTGCGGGGCAGTGTGATCGTGCTCAATTTCTGGGCATCATGGTGCGCTCCATGTCGGGAGGAGATGCCGGAAGTTCAATCCTATTGGAACGACGTGCAACGCAATGGCGAAAAGACGGTCATCGTCGGCGTCGGTGTGCGCACTGACGTCGATGCAGATGCCCGGGCCCTGGTTGCGGAGGGTGGATTCACCTACCCGATCGGCCGCGACAACGACACCCAGCAGCCGGGGATCGGTCCGGTCGAAGCCGCATTTGGCGTACCGAGCGCCTATCCGTCGACGGTCGTAATTCGGCCCGACGGAGTCGTGCACGGGTTCCATCTCGGTCCGTTGACCGCGGAGCGGGTGCGCTGGCTAGTAGACGAGGCGCGACAATCGTCTGCCTGAACTCGGTTAAACAGTTAGACCCATCCCGCGCAGATTCTCGACGCTGCGCTTGGCCGCCGCCCGGCAGGTGTCGTAATCGGGCCAGCCGCGCTCGTCGAATTCCACTTCGGCGCTCATCGGTCCGGTGTAGCCCGCGTCGTCGAGGATCGCCAGTAGCGCCGTCAGATCGAGGTCGCCGTCGCCGGGAGGAGGAAAGTTGAACTCGCCCTGACCGCCGATCTTGTCCTTGAGATGAACGTGGACCAACCTCGGGAGGGCAAAGCGAATGTCGGTGAGCGGATCGGCCCCGGTGTAATAGACGACGTTTCCCGGGTCGTAATTGAACCCGAGCACCCCTGGCCGGTCGATGCGGTCGAGAATCGCCACCCCGATCTCCGCCGTGGGGAGCATGTTGCTGTCGGTTTCCATCCCGATCTTCAGACCGTGCCGCGCGGCCTGGTCGCAAAGAGCCGCGACATTGGCGAAATACGCCTCGCGCTCCTCGTCGGTGGTGGCGTCTCCGGTGTAGGTATTGACGACTTCCATGCCGAGCGCCGCGGCAATGTCGATTGCCCGCGCGAACCGGTCCGCGCCATCGGCAGACTGCAATTGGGCGTGTCCGCTCAGGCTTACGGGTTGCAGACCGAGCTCAGAAAGCTTGCGCCCGATGCGATCGACCTCCGCGTCGGTGACGGTATCGGAATCGATATGCTCGAACCAGCCCTTCACCGCGCCGATCTCGCAGGCGTGATACCCGGCCTCGGCGAGACCCTCCAGCGCCTGATCGATCGTGAACGGCGCAAAAACAATCGTCGACCCGAGGACGGTGCGATACATCGTCAGGCCATGTACTCCTCGCAGGCAATTCCGTCGTAATTGGGATCGACTTCCTGCACCAACGCCGGGTCCGCCGCCGTCCCGCCAAGATTTTCATAGGCGATCTGGGCATCGTACCAACTGCCGTACTCCGTGCAGAAACCGCCGGTTGTCGAGCCAGAATCGGCGGCCACCGGCGCGGTCTCGTTCGGCACCAGGGCGTCGACCGGGATGTTCTCCGTCGCGCTCCCCTCAGTGTTCGCCAGCGTCGTTGTCGTCGTCGTCGTCGTGTCGGGCGCCGCCGGGGCAATCGGCATGCCACCGATCAGCCCGTCGCCGGATCCTGGAATGACGACTGGCCCACCGCCGGGACCGGGATTTTCGGGAACGTTCGGCGAATACACCGCGCTCGGATCGCCCAGCACATAACCGCCGCCGCCGCCGGTGTCGATGTTGCCATAATTGATGTCGCTACCCGCGCCCGATACAATGGGAACCCCGTCATCGCTGGCGACGACGTACGAGCCGTCGGAATTGATCGGGACGCCATTTTGGGCAGAGACTGCGCCGATCGTTGTGGAAACGGCCAATCCTCCCGCCGCTAGAGCTGTCAGAAATCGCATCATATCACCCCTCCGAAAATGCACCCGGTCTCGCCTCGCGCCGAAGCGCAAAAGAACCCGACCGTGGTGGTTGGACTGAGCTTCACCATAGGCATGCCTTGCATCACAGCGCAAGGCTCAAACCCGGTACCGCGGTACCGGGCGTACGTATCACACCCGTGACTGCAACGCGTCAGAAACTGACGCCGTTTCACCGCCATCACGGCATCCGCGCGCAATTCGCATCCAGAAACCGCATCAGCGCGGCGTTGAACGCGCCCGGTGTTTCCCAGAACATGCCGTGGCCGGCCTCGGGCACGATCGTCAGGGTTGATCCCGGAATCGCGGCAGCGATCGCTTCCGAATAGCGGGGAGGCGTCAGCAGATCTTCCGCACCGGCAATGACATGGGTCGGCGTGGTTATCCCTCCCAGGCGGTCCTGCGCGTCGAAAGCAATAGCCGCCCGGCACTGACGGCCAAACATGGTGGGAGTCTGGGAATAGGGATACGACGCGGCGCCGGCCTCGAGACCGGCCATCAACCCGGCGTCGCGGAACCAGCGATGGGTGAAAACCCAGAGCCATGAATTGCGCGCCCATGCCTGGGCTCCCATGGCGGCAAACATGTCGTTCCAATCGGCGATGAGTGCGCCGAGCCAGGGATCGGTCCGCGGCCACGAA
>Ga0183260_10005450_pt1 | contig 9998 bp, 9 predicted proteins | sample AntDrymUQ4972206_2_FD_129768 | JGI IMG/M metagenome (GOLD analysis project Ga0183260, IMG submission 129768) | Polar desert sand microbial communities from Dry Valleys, Antarctica - metaG UQ497 (22.06) (version 2) (version 2) | ecosystem: Environmental > Terrestrial > Soil > Desert | place...
GGCGCATCGTCCTGTGGGGAGCTCGTCACGTGCCGAGGGTAGCCGCGTGAGGTTGCCGCTCGCGCTCGCGGGAAGGCTCGCTGCATGCGTCGCGTTCTGCTCACGGGGGCCGAAGGGACGATCGGCACAGCCGTGCGGGAGCACCTCGCCGGCCGCTACGAGCTCGTCTCGCTGACGCTGACGCCACAGTCGTTTCCGAGCTACGTCGCCGACATCTCAGAGCTCGACGCGATCGAGCCGGCCTTCGCCGATGTCGACTCGGTCGTGCACCTCGCGGCCTCGCCTGGCCTCGAGACGCCGTGGGACGACGTCCTGCGCAACAATCTCATCGGTACCTACAACGTGTTCGAGGCGGCGCGCCGGGCCGGTGCCTCACGCGTCGTCTTTGCCTCGTCGAACCACGTCGTCGGCATGTACGAGCTGGACGGTGCGCCCGCGCTCTACGAGCCCGACGACGGGCGGAGCTACGACCACCGGGCGGAGATCCGGCCCGACTCGCTCTACGGCGTCTCGAAGGCCTACGGCGAGGCCCTCGGACGGCTCTACATGGAGCGCCACCGCCTGCGCGTCTTCTGCCTGCGAATCGGCGCCGTCCGCGCGAACGACGATCCGACCGCGCCGACCGCGAACCCGCTGCTCGACCTCGACGCAGAGGGCCGCCGCAACCGCCTGCGCGCCGTCTGGCTGAGCCGGCGCGACTGCGCCGAGCTGATCGCCCGCTGCCTTGACGTAGAGGAGGTTCGCTGGGCGGTCGTCTACGGCGTCTCCGCAAACGCGCGCCGCTTCTGGGATCTGGAGCACGCCCGCGAGCTCCTCGGCTGGGAGCCCAAGGACGCCGCGCCGACCTAGATGGCGGTAGGTTTCGGCCATGGCTCGCAACGTCCTCGTCGTCAGCACCGTCGAGCACGCCGACGACGCGATCCGCGCGGAGATCGGCGAGGCCGATACGGTCAAGGTCGTCGTGCCCGCCGTCCGCCAGGGCTTCCTCGACTGGCTCGCGAACGACCAGAAAGCCTTCGATCGCGCCGAGGAGGCCGCCGAGCAGACGGCCGAAGCGCTTCCCGGCGAAACCGTGGAAGCCGGCGCCGGCGAGGCGAACGTCGGGCTCGCGATCCGCGACGCGCTCGCAACTTTCCCGGCGGACGAGATCGTCGTCGCAGTCCGCCCCGAGGAGCAGGAGGGGTTCGTCGAGTCAGCCGCGACCGACGACGCGCCGCAGCACTCGATCGACGGCGTGCCGGTTCGCTTCGTCGTGATTCCGGACTAGCGCCAGTCGCTCTCTCGGGGAGAGCGCCAACCCTGCGCAGGTTCCTCGACGGCCAGCCGAGCTCGAAACACGTTCTACGGCTTTCCCGCAGCGAGGTTGCGCGCAGCCACGATAGGCGGACGCGGGCATCCTCCTACTCTGCGAGGACGGTGACGACCTACGCAGTCAAGTGGCGCGAGCCGAATGGGCAGACCTTCATCGGGCGCCTGACGCTTGGCCCACTCACGCTTCGCCTCGACGGGCGCCGGCGTGGGGTGGAAGAGTCTCCCGTCAGCCGGCAGTTCGGATACGAGGAGCTTCGGGGACTGCGGATCGGCAGCCGAGGCGCGGATCGGCTCGACGGCCGCCCAGCGCTCGTCGTCGAGCGGCCGGACGGTACCTACCTCGTCGCCGGCACCGGGATGGGCGCTCCGATCGTCCGGGAGCTCGTCGACCGGCTCGCCGACCTTCGCCCGTCGAGACAACCTGCGGTTAGTCCGCAGCCCGCCTGTGCTCCGACCCGGATGGAGACGGGCGGTATCGGCTCTACGTTGGAAGCACATATCGAACCGAGGGAGGCACGACGATGAGAAAGCTCTTCGAGATCGGCGGGATCGTCGCAGGACTGGTGCTCGTGCTTTTCGGCGCCGCTGCGATCTACATGGGCGTCGACGGCCGCGCGACGGTCCGCGACAGCCTCAAGCAGGAACAGATCACGTTCGGCGCTGCCGACGACCCGGCGGTAGCCAAGTTCGCGTCCCAGTGGGCCGACGAGCAGGTCACAACCGGCGCCCAGGCCAGGGCGTTCGCCCAGGTCATCCACGAGCATGCGCTCGAGGGATCCGGCGGCCTGACCTACTCGCAGCTGGGACGGTTCGTCTCGGCTGCCGACCCGGAGAACCCGGCAGGCACGAGCGACGAGACGGCAGCGCTCAAGAGTGAGCAGGGAGCCCCGGTCTCCAATGCCGCCCGCAACACCTGGGTCACGGCGACCGCGCTCTCGACCGCGCTGAACGTCAGCTACATGGCAGAGCAGATGGCGCTCTTCGGGATCGTCGTCGGTGTCGCGTTGCTCTTGAGCGGGGTCGGGTTCGTGATCCTCGCGCTCGGCACGCTTCGCCGCCGCGAGTTGGCGCCGTCGGTCAAGCGGCAGGGACTCCGCAAGACGACGGCCGCCGCCGCCTAACCTCGAGCTCGCGTCCACACCTCGAGGGCGGCTCCGGCCGCCCTCGACGTTTCCCCAAGGAGGAGCAATGCCCAGAAGGATCGGCTTCGAGCAGGTCCGGCGTAAGCCCCGGAAGGCGGCTTGATGGCCTCCAATGCAGCGGCGCTCCCACGCGCTCTTCGTCGCCGGCAGCAAGCGGACCGCACGTTCCGCCGCTGGACGATCGCGTGGCTCGGCGGCTCGGTACTCGGGATCGCCAACGGGGTGATTCGAGAAGCGGCGTACAAGGACCGGGTGGGCGACCTGACCGCCGACCAGATCTCGGCGGCGACGTTGGTCGTGTTCGTCGCGCTCTACTTCTGGGTCCTCGAGCGACGGTGGCCGCTCAACACGACCCGACGGGCTCTGGAGATCGGGACCGCCTGGGTAATCCTGACCGTCATGTTCGAGTTCGGGTTCGGGCACCACGCCGACCGCAAGTCGTGGTCGAAGCTCTTTGCGAACTACAACCTCGCGGGCGGCAACCTCTGGCTCCTCGTCCTTGCGTGGATCGGGATCGGCTCCGCGATCCGAGCCGTCCGCCACCGCTGAGCGCCGTCTCGGTTGCGGAAAATCCGTAGGAAGTCTGCGGTCAGATCCACCGCGACGTGCGGTCTCGCCAGGGGGCTGAACGGGCAGTCGCCCCCTACCTTCGACTCACAACCATTCAGCCGAAGGAGCTACCTCGCATGTCTTCATACCGCGCCTCAAAGCACCACCGTCCACCGCCGGTCGAGACCGAGTCCGCCGTGGTCGCCAAGGTCGGCGCGCTGCTGCTCGGCCTCCTCGTTGCCGTGCTCGGCATCTTCTCGCTGCTGATGTGGACGGATGCCCGCGAGTCGCGCGACGCAGCAGCTCAGCCTGCGGCCGCCCAGAGCGTTGCGACCGATCACAACGTCGCGCTGCCGCTGGCGAGCTTCGCCGGCGTCGTACCCGAGAACGCGGCCGAGCTCGCCGAGGCGCATAAGGCATACGACGCCACGCTGCCGCCCGTGCCCGCGGGCGACCTCGTCAAGGTGCAGATGACGCTCAAGGACTTGACCGTCGAGATCGCGCCGGGTGTCAAGTACAACACCTGGGCCTTCGACGGACACGGCGCGCCCGGCCCGATCATCAACGTCCGGGAGGGGCAGACCGTCGAGATGACGCTGACGAATGGCGGTGCGATCCCGCACTCGATCGACTTCCACGCAGCCCGCATCGCGCCGAACGTCGCGTTCAAGGACGTGGCTCCCGGCGACTCGATCACGTTCCGTTTCACGGCGTCCGATCCCGGCGTCTACATGTACCACTGCGGCACCAAGCCGGTGCTCGCGCACATCGCCAACGGGATGTACGGCGCGATCATCATCCAGCCGAAGCGGGACCTGCCGAAGGTCGACAACGAGTATGTCCTCGTCGGCAGCGAGTGGTACCTGAACGGCGACGGGATCAAGGAGCCGGCCTCGCTCGACTTCGCCAAGGCCCGCGCCAGGCTGTCCGACTGGGTCACGTTCAACGGTTATGCGAACCAGTACGTCACCCACCCGCTCACCGCGAAGCCGGGAGAGACGACGCGCTTCTGGGTCGTCGCGGCCGGGCCGACGAACAACGTCAACTTCCACGTCGTCGGCGGGATGCTCGACCGCGCCTGGGGCAACGGCGGTCTGACGAACCCGCCGTTGAGGAACGTGCAGACGGTGATCGTGCCGGCCGGCGGCGGCGGCGTCTTCGACGTCAAGCTCGACGTCGAGGGCCTCTATCCGTTCGTCAGCCACGCCTTCGCCGACGTCGATCTCGGCCAGGTCGGGCTGCTCAAGGTCGGCAATCCAAAGGGGACGATGTCGCATTAGGGCCTACTCGCTGCCCGTCTCGAGCAGCCCTTGCTCGAGCGCGTAGCGGACGAGCTCCGCACGGCTCCGCAGGCGTAGCTTCCGCATGATGTGCGCCCTGTGCGTCTCGGCCGTACGCACCGAGAGATAGAGCTTGCTCGCGATCTCCTGGTTCGTATGACCAAGGGCGAGGAGGCGCAGGACGTCGCGCTCGCGGTCGGAGAGCGGGTCCTCCTCGGCGCGCTTGCGCTCCTCCGCGTCGGCAGCGATCATCCGCGCTCCGAGCGCCGGGTGCACGTAGTGCCCGCCGGCGGCGACGTCACGAATGGCGGCGACGACGTCGGTGTCGACGGCCTCCTTCAGCACGTAACCAGCAGCGCCCGCGTCGAATGCCGCGCGGACGTAGCGGGGGTCGTCCTGCATCGAGAGGATCAGGACCTTCGCCTCCAGGGCGTCGTGGAGAACCTCGGGGATGGCGTCGATCCCGGTCTTTCCCGGCATGACCACGTCCATCAGGATCACGTCGGGCTTGGTGGCGCGCGTCTGGAAGACCGCATTCTGAGCGTCGCCCGCCTCGCCGACGACCTCGAAATCGGGCTCGGACTCGAGCACCTTGCGCAGCCCCGAGCGGACAACGGCGTGGTCGTCCACGATCAGGACGCGGATCAGCCTGGGCTCGGTCATCGCAACGGAACCTCGGCCACGATCGTCGTCCCGGCCCCGGGGCTCGACTCGAGCTTCAGCTTGCCGCCCAGAAGCGCCAGCCGCTCGCCCATCCCGAGCAAACCCATGCCTCCGCCTCCGCCGCCGGGGATGAAGCCACGCCCGTCGTCTTCGATCACGGCCGTGACCGCGCGACCTCGTCGGGTGAGGACGATGCTGACCGTGGTGGCCTGGGCGTGCTTGACGATGTTCGTCAGCGCCTCCTGCACGATCCGGTAGAGCGCGGTCTCGACGTCATTCGGCAGCCGGTCGCCGACGGGCGCCTCGAGGTCGACGCGCATCCCGGTCTGCTCCGAGAACGTGTCGCGGAGATGCTCGAGCGCCGCAACCAAGCCGAAGTCGTCGAGGGCCTTCGGCCGCAGCTCGACGGCGAGACGGCGGACGTCGTGCAGCGTCTCGACAACCTGCTCGCGAACCGCGGCCAGGGCCTCTGCGCGTTCGTCGTCGCTCTCCGCATCATCGACCGCCTTCAAGCCGAGCAGCACCGAGGTCAGCTCTTGCCCGGTCTGGTCGTGCAGCTCCCGCGCCAGCCGCCGCCGCTCGAGCTCCTGCGCTTCGACGACCCTGCGCAGCGCGTCACCGGCGACACGTGCCGAGAGGTCGACAGCGACAGCGGCACGTGGAGCGAAGCTCTCGGCCAGGCGCAAGTCGGCATCGGTGAAGCGCGGGTCGGCGCCATCCCTGTCGTGGGCGACGATCACGCCGATCGGCCTCCCACCGGCGATCAGGGGGACGTAGAGGCCGCTGCGGGCGCCGAGCCGTCGGGCTGCTTCCTGGTCGACCTCGGGATCGTCGAGGAGTGAGTCGACCCGCTCTGCCCGGCGTCGCTCCAGCACCCGGCCGCTCTTCGATCCTGCTCGCTCGAGCTGCACCCCGACGATCTCATCGGTGCCGTTGCTGTCGGCTGCTTCGACCCGCAGCGTCCCATCAGCTGCGGGGAGCGCGATCGTCACCAGCCGTGCCGCGATTAGGGCGCGCAAGCGGCGGGCGATCAGCTCGAGCAGGCGCGCGAGTTCGATCTCACTCGCAAGCGCCGTCCCGACCTCGTTCAGCGCTTCGAGCTGCTCCGACCACGCCGTCGCCGCCTCGTACAGGCGCGCGTTCTCGATCGCCACCGCCGCCTGGCTCGCCAGCGTAACAACGAGCTTCTCGTCTTCGGCGGTGAACGAGCCCGACTCTTTTTCGGTCAGGTAGAGGTTGCCGTAGGCGCGGCCGCGCAGGAGGATCGGCACGCCCAGGAAGCCGCGCATCGGCGGATGGTGGGGCGGGAAGCCGACCGAGCGCGGATCGTCGCCGATCGACTCGAGCCTCAATGAGTGCGCCTCGGTGATCAGGGCGCCAAGGAGGCCGCGTCCGCGCGGAAGGTCACCGATCTTGGCCACCGTGTCGGCGTCGATCCCGGTATTGACGAAGCGCTCGAGGCCCGTCCCCGAAGGGTCGATCACGCCGAGCGCCGCGTAACGGGCGCCGGTCAGGGCGGCGGCTGTCTCGGCCAGCTTCCGCAGCAGGTCGTCGAGCGAGAGCTCGGAGCTCAGCGCGATGCCGGCATCGATGAGCCCTAGCAGGCGGTCGGTCTCGGGCATGCCCGGAGTATCCGTTGTCGACGGCTGCTCAGCGCTCTCTTCGCGCCCCGGCGCTCGTGAGTGCCGATCGTGGCGCCGTGATTTCCGCGCGGTCAGTCCTCAGCCCGAACGGCGGTTGCGGAACCGCAGTGACTCCGGGTAGGGGAAGAAGTCGACGAGCTCGCCCGCCTCGACGCGGTGCTGGCACTCCTGCCAGAACTCGGGCTCGAGGAGGTCGGCGTGGTGGCGGAGGAAGAGTTCGCGCAGGCGGGGATCCCCGAGCAGGAACGTACCGAACTCCTCCGGGAAGACGTCATTGCGCTGGACGGCGTACCACGGCTCGCCGGAGAGCTCGGCCTCGGGGTTCGGCGGTGGCGGGATCCGGCGGAAGTTGACATCGGTCAGGTACTCGAGCTCGTCGTAGTCGTAGAAGACGACCCGGCCGTCGCGGGTGACGCCGAAGTTCCGCCAGAGCAGGTCGCCCGGGAAGATGTTCGCGATCGCGAGGTCGCGGATCGCGTTCCCGTACTCGCGCACCACGCGCTCGAGCTCCTCCGGAGTCGCGCGGTCGAGGTAGAGGTTGAGCGGGATCATTCGCCGCTCGACGTAGCAGTGGCGGACGATCAGCGAGTCGCCGGTCGCCTCCACCATCGAGGGCGCGAGCGAATCGAGCTGCTCGAGCACCTCGGGCGAGAACCGGCGCCTCGGCAGGGCGAGATCGGTGAACTCGAGCGCGTCGGCCATCCGCCCCACGCGGTCGACGTGCTTGACCATGGCGAACTTCGAGCGGACGGTGGCGCGATCGGTTTCCTTCGAAGGCCCGAATGCGTCCCTGATCACCTTGAAGACGTACGGATACGAGGGCAGCGTGAAGACAACCATCACCTGGCCGCGGATTCCCGGAGCCTCCACGAACGCGTCCTCCGAGTGGTGCAGGTGCTCGAGCAGGTCGCGGAAGAAGAGCGTCTTGCCCTGCCCGCCGAGCCCGAGCATCGTGTACAGCTCCGAGCGGGCGCGCGCCGGGATCATCTGGCGCAGGAACGCCACATAGCCCGACGGCACCGCCATGTCGACCATGAAGTAGGCGCGCGAGAGGGAGAAGAGGACGTTGATCTGCTCCGCGTCGAGCACGACCGCGTCGAGTGCGAGTCTTTCCTCGTCGTGGAGGACAGGGACGACAAAGGGCAGCACCTCGTCCCCGTTCTCGATCGTGCCGAGCACGTAGGCCGCCTTGTTGCGGTAGAAGGCCGAGCCGAGGACGCGGATCTGGAAGTTCGGCTCCAGATGTGTCCAGGGGCCGCCAGGCCGCTCGCGCAGCGCGGCGACGAGGTGGCCGAGGTCGCTTCCGAGGTCTGCGAAGGGCCGACTCCAGCCGAAGTCGAGGAAGACCCGCTCGAGACAGTCCCGCAGGCTGCCGTCGTGCGGGTGGTAGCTGCGGTAGATCGGCGGATCCGAAGCGATGTACTCGGTCGAGACCGCCGCGCGCACGAAGATCAGGTCGTTGTCGTAGTACGTGCGCCGCAGGACGCGCATCAGTACCGAGTTGAAGAAGGTCTCCGCGAGCTCCGGCTGGGAGTGATCGACGAGCAGGCCGATATAGCGGAGCTTGACCTCGCGCCAGTCGTCGGCAGCGAGCGCGTCGAGCTCGAACTCGGCGCGCAGGCGCTCGACGTTCTCGCGCACCCGCTCGTCGTAGAAGCGGATCCGCTCCTGGACGGCGCGCTGAGCCCCGACCCAGGCGCCGCGCTCGAAGCGCGCCTTCGCGAGCGCGCTCGTCGCGCGGAAGAGGCGGTAGTGCTTGTCGAAGCCCTCGATCAGAACCGACGCGATAGCCTGCGCGGTGGAGTCCGACGGGTTCTGCACACCCACGAGCACACGGTAGGTCAATGAGCACCCAGACGCATATCGAGATTCCGGCGGACGGCGAGCGAGTCCGCCCCGGCGAGCCGACGCCCGACAATCCGATCATCCCGTTCATCGAGGGGGATGGGATCGGGGTCGACATCACCCCGGTGATGAAGGCCGTGGTCGACGCTGCCGTCGCGAAGGCCTACGACGGGGCGCGCGAGCTCAAGTGGATGGAGATCTACGCGGGCGAGAAGGCGACGCGCCTCTACGGCAGCGACGTCTGGCTCCCCGACGAGACGCTCGAGGCGGCGCGCGACTTCTCGGTCTCGATCAAGGGCCCGCTGACGACGCCGGTGGGCGGCGGGATCCGCTCGCTCAACGTCGCGCTCCGTCAGCAGCTCGATCTCTACGTCTGCCTGCGCCCCATCCGCTACTTCCCCGGAGTGCCGAGCCCGCTCCGCGACCCGTCCAAGACGGACATGGTGATCTTCCGCGAGAACAGCGAGGACATCTACGCGGGGATCGAGTGGGAGGCCGGGACCGACGCCGCCCGCAAGGTGATCGATTTCCTCCAGGGCGAGATGGGCGTGCGCAAGATCCGCTTCCCGGAGACCTCGTCGATCGGGATCAAGCCGGTCTCACGCGAGGGCACCGAGCGGCTCGTGCGCAAGGCGATCCAGTACGCAATCGCGAACGGGCGCGACTCGGTCACGCTCGTGCACAAGGGCAACATCATGAAGTTCACCGAGGGCGGCTTCCGCGACTGGGGCTACGCGCTCGCGGCAAGCGAGTTCGAGGCGACGCCGATCGACGGCGGGCCCTGGCTCTCGCTCGAGCACGAAGGACATTCGATCACGATCAAGGACGCGATCGCCGACGCCTTCCTCCAGCAGATCCTCCTCCGGCCTGCCGAGTACGACGTGATCGCGACGCTGAACCTGAACGGCGACTACATCTCGGACGCGCTCGCCGCGCAGGTGGGCGGAATCGGGATCGCCCCTGGCGCGAACATGTCGGACGAGGTCGCGATGTTCGAGGCGACCCACGGCACGGCGCCGAAGTACGCCGGTCAGGACAAGGTCAACCCCGGCTCGCTGATCCTCTCCGCCGAGATGATGCTGCGCCACCTCGGCTGGGTCGAAGCGGCCGACCTGATCATCGCCTCGCTCGGCGCCGCGATCGCCGACAAGGTCGTCACCTACGACTTCGCGCGCCTCCTCGACGATCCGACCGAGGTCTCCTCCTCGGCCTTCGGGCAGGCGATGATCGAGCGGATGTAGGAACACGGGGGAAACCATGTTTCCCCCGTGAGCCCCCTTCTTATCTCGGCTCGAGCTGCGCCACCCACTCAGTCGGAGTCGGGCAAAGCCCGCCTTCTCCGTCCAACGAGCCCGCCCACAGAAAGGATGGGACGCGCGCGCCGGCCATTCGGCGTCCTCACGAGCGTCTCATCTGCGCTCCGCAAAACGGCGGCGTGCAGAAAACCGCTTCTCACTGCGGCGCTCGTGCTCGCGCTCGCCGGCTGCGGCGGCGGCAACGCCGAAGGTGCAGGAGCTGAAGTTCTATGCGCGCGGCGTTGGCCCGCTCCTCAGCATCCACCTCGA
>Ga0183260_10005451_pt1 | contig 9996 bp, 10 predicted proteins | sample AntDrymUQ4972206_2_FD_129768 | JGI IMG/M metagenome (GOLD analysis project Ga0183260, IMG submission 129768) | Polar desert sand microbial communities from Dry Valleys, Antarctica - metaG UQ497 (22.06) (version 2) (version 2) | ecosystem: Environmental > Terrestrial > Soil > Desert | place...
CAGGGCCGCGATGAGCGCTGCCGCATGAATCCCCTCAGACCGGCCGCCGGACATCGTCGCGAAGACGATCCCGCCGACGACGGCACCGGTCGCCCCCGCAGCGGCAGCACCGACGAGTCCGTACGGGATCCGTATGCCCGGAACCGCGCGCGAGACTCCACCCGCCAGGATGCCGACCACGATCCAGCTCACGAGGTGCAATACCGTTTCCTTCGTTCGGGGCCACGTCGATTGTCCAGGCGGCTTCGGCAGGCTCGCCATCGGGGCAAGGCCCCATTTTGTGGGGCAAATGTCCCTCGGTCAGGGCTCGACGAGGCCGCGGCGGATCGCGTAGCGCGTCAACTCGACGCGGTCGCGCATCCCAAGCTTCTCGAGAATGTTCGCGCGGTGCCGTTCGACCGTCTTCACGCTGATGAAGAGCGTGCTCGCGATCTCCTTCGTCGTGTGCGCCTCGGCCACGAGCTTCACGACCTCCCGCTCCCGCGGCGTCAGCACGTCACGTCGGGGATCCTCGCCGTCGGACGCGCGCTCGAGATGGTCGCGGATCAGCGCTGTGACAGCGGCGGGATAGAGGAACGGCTCGCCACGCATCGTCGAGCGGCAGGCGGCGACGAGATCGCGATCCGCGACCGACTTGAGCACGTAGCCTGACGCGCCCGCGCTGAGCGCCTCGAAGAGGTAGTCCTCGTTGTCGTGCATCGAGAGCATCAGCACGCGCAGCTCCGGCAGCTGCTTCGTCAGCTGACGGGCGGCCTGCAGGCCGGTCAGGCGCGGCATCGCCACGTCGAGCAGTGCGAGGTGCACGTCCTCGCGAAGGCCGAGCTGTACCGCCTCCGCGCCGTCGCCGGCCTCGGCCACCACCTCGAGGTCCGCCTCGGCGTCGAGCACGAGCCTGAGGCCGCGCCGCACGACGGTGTGGTCGTCGGCCAGCAGGATCCGGGTCACGAGGGGGATCGGCATCACGCGCTCGCGCCCATCGTGCCCGCCGCCGCCCAGCCCCGCCGGCGTCAGTCGGCTTCGATTGACGTGTTCTTCGGGCGGCGCCCTGCGGCCGCGGCCGGCGGAACCACGGCGACCGCACAAGCAGCCCGGCTGCCGAGGCGCGAGGACTTGCTGTCGCGCAGCGCGCCTGCAAACGGGCCGAGGCCGCGGCTGCCGGTGACGACGAGGGAGGCGCCGAGCTCCTGCGCGGCGGCGGCGACCTCCTGTGCCACCTCGCCGAAGAGCACGATCCGGGAAACGTTTGCTCCGAGCTGCGCGACCACCGCCACCTCGGCCAGTACGTGCTCCGCTCGCTTCCGCTCGAGCTCGACCATGAGCGGTGCTGCTGTCGGGCGCGTGGGCGCCTGCGTGCCCGCGACGTGCGCCAGCGCCAGCTCGTTGCCCAGCGCAAGGGCGAGCTCGGCCGCGATGAGAACCGCGGGAACGGCCCGCTCGCTCACGTCCACCGCGCAGAGGACAGGCCCCTCGCCGAGCCGCTTCGCTTCCGGTGGGACGACGACCACGGGGCACGGAGCGGCCGAGGAAAGGGCTGCGGACGTGCTTCCGAGGAGCGCCGTCGCGAGCGCGCCCCGGCCGCGGGAGCCGACGACCAAGAGCACGGCGCCCTCGTCCTCCGCGACATCGATGAGCGTCTGAACGGGCGGGCCGACCGTGACGCGCAGCCGCGGCTCCGTCGTCGTCACCTCGAGCGCCGCGTCGTGCAGCAGCTTCCGGCCTGCTTCGAGGATGAGGTCGAAGCTCGGTCCGGGCGTTCGGTACCCCAGCGGAGCGGCTGCCACGACCGCCGGCTCGACGGCATGGACCAGGACGAGCTCAGCGCTCGTGCGCTGAGCGATCTCGCCGGCGACGGCCAGGGCGTCTGCCGACTCCGGCGACCCGTCGACGCCGCAGACGATCGTCTGGCGCGAAGATGCCATGCCGACAGACTCGCCTCCGCTGCGGCGTCTCGCTATGGGGAGGAGACCCCATCTTGCTCTGCGCCGCGATTCGCGGCCTCGCCCCAGCGCTCGCGATAGAACACGTGGAGCGCCACGCGCACGATCCCCGCCGCGGGCGTCGCGAGAACGAGGCCCGGTAGGCCGGCCAGCGCGGCCCCCGCGGCTGCCACGATCACGATCACCGCCGGCGGCAGACCCAGGTAACGACCTTCGAAGTGGGGAGCGACGACGGCGCTCTCGATCTGCTGAGCGATGACCATGACGACGAGGACCGCGAGCGTGAGCGACCAGCTCTGAAAGATCGCCACCCCCAGGGCCGGAATCGCCGCGAGCAGCGGGCCGACGAGCGGGACGAGGTTCAGCACACCGCCGAGCACCCCGAGCAGGATCGGCTCGTTCACGCCGAGCAGCGTGAAGGCGAGCCCGTAGCTGACGCCGACGAAGACCGACGCGAGCACGCGGGCGCGCAGGTAGCCGGCGAGGACGGCGCTCGCGCCGGCGCCGAACCGTGCCCAACGATCGCGATGACCGGGCGGGAACCAGCGGGCGGCTGCGGTCGCGAGCTCCGGCGCCGAGAGCAGGAGATAGAAGCCCGCCACGAGACCGAGCACGATCGCGAAGAGCGAGCTGAAGACGCCGCCGAGCGTTGACAGCAATCCCTTGACCGCCTCGAGCGCGATCTGGTCTCCGCGATCGACGAGCGATTCGACCGCGTCGCGAATCCGGGGGTCTGCGCCCTCGCCGGCGAGATCGTGATCGAGGAGCCAAGACTCGACACGTTCGGCGTAGCCCGGCAGATCGGCCGCGAGCTCGTCCAGCTGCGCGTAGACGCGCGGTCCGAGCGAGGCCAGCGCGATCGTCACGGCGGCGAGCAGCACGACGTAACTGGCGGCGACGGCAGCGAGGCGAGGAACGCGCCGTTCGAGTGCGGTCACCACAGGCGCCAGCAGGTAGTAGACGGCGCCCGCGACGACCAGCGTCAGCACGAGCTGGCCGAGGAGCGCAAGCAGCAGGTAGAGCGCGACGAGCGCGCCGGCGATCGTCAGCAGCGGGACGCGCGCGCTCATCCCGGTCCGTCCGAACCCGGGTCGTACTCGAGCAGCGCGGGCGTCCCTGCAGACCATGCGGCCAAGATGGGCTCGACGATACGCCACGACTCCTCGGCTTCGTCGCCGCGCACGGCGAGGGTCGGATCTCCGGAGAGCACGTCGAGCAGAACGTGCGCGTAGGCCGGTAGCTCCTGCGCGGCGAAGTCGGTGTCGAGCTCCGCCTCCTCGAGCGTGAACCTATCGCCCGCCCCGTTCGTGACGATTCTGAGCGACATCCGGTCGGGGTCGAGCTGGAGTCGCAGCAGGTTCGGTTCCGGGTCCTCGGTCTGACCGAAGGCGAGGTGAGGGACGGGGCGGAAGACGACCGCGATCTCGTGACGGTCGGCCGCGAGCGCCTTGCCGGTGCGAAGCCGGAACGGGACGCCCGCCCAGCGCCAGTTGTCGATCCAGAAGGTCGCCGCGGCGAACGTCTCCGTGCCGCGGGCGGGATCGACGCCGGACTCCGCCGCGTAGCCCCTGTAGCGAGCGCGGATGCTCGTCGACGCGATCTCGTCCGGCATGGGGCTTCGGACGGCCCGCAGCACGTCTGCCTTGCGGTCGCGCAAATCGCGCTCGCCGAGGGTCGCGGGAGGCTCCATGGCAACGAGGCAGAGGAGCTGCAGCAGGTGATTCTGCACCATGTCGCGCAAGGCGCCCGCGGCGTCGTAGTAGCCTGCGCGGCCCTCGAGCGCAAGCGTCTCGTCCCAGCGGAGCTCGACCCGCTCGACGTGATGCGCGTTCCAGAGCGGCTCGAAGATCCGGTTCGCGAAGCGAAGGCCGATCACGTTCTGCACTGTCTGCTTCGCGAGGAAGTGATCGACGCGATGGACGCGCTCCTCCGGGACGATGCGCGCGAGCAGCTCGTTCAACCGGCTGGCCGAGGCGCCGTCGGTGCCGAACGGCTTCTCGACCACGATCCGGCTCTGCGGGTCCAGGTCGATCTGCGCGAGCGCAGCGAGCGCCGGCTCGAAGACGGCGGGTGGCAGCGCCAGGTAGACGACGAGCGGTCCGGCGGCGGGCTCCAGCGCCCGGCCGAGTGCCTCCGCGTCGGTCGCGTCGGCCATTACCCACTCGCCGGCGGCGATCGGGGCGCCTCTCTCGCGACCGACGGCGATCGTGCGGAAGCCGTCGGGAAGGAGCCTCTGCTCGCGCAGGTCGGCGAGCGCGGGTAGAAGGTGGCGGCGGGCGAGGTCACCGCCGGCGCCGAGAATCGCCAGCCGGTCGATCACGTGCGCGCGCGCTCCTGGGCACGTGCGAGCTTGTACGCGCCGGAGATGACGCCGATGTGGCTGAAGGCCTGGGGGTAGTTGCCGAGGAAGCTGCCGTCGCGCGGGTCGATCTGCTCCGGGAGCAGCCCGAGCGGCCCTGCGCGCGCGCAGAGCGAGTCGAAGAGCTCGCCGGCCTCGTCGAGCCGGTTCTGCTCGGCCAGGTTCTCGACGAGCCAGAAGCTGCAGAGCAGGAAGGCGCCCTCGTGACCCGGCAGCCCGTCCGGCGACTCGTCCGGGAGGTAGCGGTAGAGGAGCCCTCGACCGGCGCCCAGCCGTTCCGTGATCGCCGCGGTTGTCGCGACCATCCGCGGATGGGTCGCGGGGAGCACGCGTCGCAGTGGGAGCGCGAGCAGGCTGGCGTCGAGAGCCCCGCCGCCGAGGTGCTCGGTCAGCGAACGAAGCTCGGGATCCCACGCGCGCTCGAGGATTCCCTGTCGAATCGCGGCGGCCTGACGCCGCCAGAATCCGGTTTCGCCCGGCAACCCGAGCCGTTCCGACAGTCGCGCTCCTCGGTCGAGCGCCACATGGCAGAGCGCGGCCGAGTAGGTGAAGGGGCGCTCCGTCGTCCGTACCTCCCAGATGCCGTGGTCGGGCTCGTCCCACTCCACCGCCGCCGCCTCGACGAGGCCGCGGAGGCGCTCCCAGAGCCGCCTGCCGATCACGCCGCCCCCGGCAGACCACTGGTAGGCGCAATCGACGATCTCGCCGAAGACGTCGTGCTGGCGCTGCTCGGCGGCCGCGTTGCCGAAGCGAACCGGAGCAGAGCGGCGGTAGCCCTCGAGGCCGGGGTCGATCCATTCCGTCACCGTCGCGCCCGGGTCGATCGAATACAGCACCCGCGGCCGGCCGTCGGCGGCGACTGCCTTCAGCACCCAGCGCAGGAACCCTTCGGCCTCGGCGCCGAGGCCGATCCGGCGCAACGCGTACACCGAGAACGCGGCGTCCCTGATCCAGGTGTAGCGGTAGTCCCAGTTGCGCTCGCCGCCGATCTCCTCCGGCAGCGACGACGTTGGTGCTGCCAGGATGGCCCCGCTCTCGAAGTGATCGAGCAGCTTGAGCGTGATCGCCGAGCGCCGCACGAGCTCCTCCTGAGGGCCTGTGTAGCTGAATGCTTTGAGCCAGTCGCGCCACGCTGCGAGCGTCTGCTCGAGCAGCGCCGCCGGGTTGCCGGAGCCCGGCCGCCAGCGCAGCACGAGCGTCAGGATCTCGCCCTGCGCGAGCTCGACGGTCGTCGGCAGCCCTTCCAGCTCGTGTGAGCAGTCAAGGCTCAGCTCGAGCTCGGGCCGCTCAAGGCAGCGAAGCTTTCCGTCGCGCTCGAGGCTGGCGCCGCCGCGGGGCTCGAGCTGGATGCGGACGCGGACAGGGCCCTCGATCGCCCGCGCGATGCGCAGCAGCTCGCCCCGGCCGGCAGCCCGCTCGCGGCTGAGATCGGCGCCCGCCTCGAGCGTCAGCAGGTCGGTCAGCGCGATGCGTCCCTGCTCGGAGCGCAGCTCGGTCACGAGGACGGCGGTGTCCGCCTCGTAGCGCTGCCGGCTCTCGACAAGGCCCTCCGGTGCGACGACGAAGCGGCCGCCGCGCTCGGCGTCGAGCAGGCCGCAGAGCAGCGGCGGCGAGTCGAAGCGCGGGACGCACAGCCAGGGGATCGATCCGTCGCGGGCCACGAGCGCCGCAGTCGCGCCGTCGCCGATCAGGCCGAGGTCCTCGAGCGGCGGGTAGCCGACGGCCGCGCTCGATGGCCGGAAAGGGTTCATTCCGTTGAGATTGCCCGTCCGTGCCGGTCTTACGCGTTTCCGGCGAGGTCGCCTGCGGTAGGAGAGTGGAGATGGCGATCGACAGAGAGACCGTGCTCGAGATCGGGCGGTTGGAGGATCCACTCGGCGTCCTGTCCGTGTACGTCGACGCGGACCCCTCCCAGCAGGCGAGTGAGCGTCCAGCCTGGCAGGTCACCGTCGGAAACGAGCTGAAGAAGGTCCAAGAGCGAGCCCGCTCGGAAGGGCCCCGCGAGCGCTGGACCGCGGTTCTGGAGGCGATCGACGGGCTCGACGCCGACCTGCGGTCGCTGCTAGACCCGGGCGAGCCCGGGCGCGGGCGGGCGCTCTTCGCGACGCTTGCGGGAGGCGCTGTGCGGTCGGTCGCGCTGCAACTCGCGCTCCCCACTCGCGTCGTCCTCGAGCGGAAGGCGTACATCCGTCCACTCGTGGCCGTGCTCGAGGGCGGGCGCCCCACCGGTCTCGCGACCGTCTCGCGCAGCGGCGTCCGGCTGCTCGAATGGCAGGCTGGCGAGGTCGAGAGCCTGGCTGAGCTCGACTTCGAGGAAGCGACGCAAGACTGGCGCGAGATGAAGGGGCCGGCGGGTGCAAATCCGTCCTATGCGCAGCAGACGGCGCCGCAGCACGATCGCTTCGAGCGGCGCCTGGACGACAAGCGGGCCCGCTTCCTCGGGTCGGTTGCGCGGCGCCTGCAGAGCCTGGCGGTAGAACGGGGCTGGGGGCGGATCCTCATTGCAGGAGACAGGCGACTCACCGAGCCGCTCGAGCAGGCGCTCGACGGCGACCGGGAGCTGATCGTCACCGACAGATCGCTGGAAGCCCTCGACGGCGCCGAGCTTGCCGAGGCGGTCGCGGCCGATCTCGAGCGTTCCACCCGTGAGCGCTCGGCGGAGCTCGCCGAGCGCGCGCGCGGAGCCGCTCTCGCGGGCGGGCCGGGAGCGCTCGGTCTCGCCGACACTCTCACCTCGCTCGCCGAAGGGCGGGTCGCGCACCTGCTCTTCGACCAGGGACGGGACTATCGCGGAGCGCGGGCACAGGACGGGCGCCTCTTCCCCGAGGGCGTCAGCGCCCCGGGCCTGGCCGCCTCGGAACTCGTGGCGGAGCCGCTGCTCGGAGAGCGAATGATCGAGCGGGCGCTCGAGACCGGAGCGGAAGTCACGCCGCTGACGGATCCTGAGGCCGAGCTGCTGGCGGACTGCGGCGGCGTCGCGGCGATCCTGCGCTGGTAACGCTTGGAGGCGCCGCTTCGGGTGCCCCGAGGCACGTCACGGGTCGCGCCGCGGCAAGACTTCCGTGAGACGTGCGGCGCGAGCGGCCGAGCACTTCTCCGACGGCACCACCGATCAACGCCGCCCCGCTGCGGGCTCGGTGGGGATCGGCGCGAGCGCGCGGAGGAGCGGCGGCACGAGCAGCGTCGTCAGGATCGACATGCCGACGATGACGGCGAAGAGCTCGTCGCCGACGACGCCCGTGACGCGCCCGATGCCGGCCACGATGATCCCGACCTCGCCGCGAGGCACCATTCCGATCCCCACGAAGACGGCTTCCCGCCCGCCGAGGGTACGTGCGCCGAGCCACGCGCCGAAAAACTTCGTCGCGACGGCGAGAGCGGTGATCCCGGCCAGCAGGAGGAGCGTGCCGCCGTCGGCGAACGCGCCCAGGTCGACCTCGAGCCCGATGAAGACGAAGAAGAAGGGGGGAAAGAACGCGTACAGCGGCGCCACCTCCTCCTCGACCGGATGCTGCTCCTGTCTCGGCGACGATCATGCCGGCGAGAAAAGCCCCGATGATCGCGGCCAATCCGATCTGGGCTGCGAAGGCCGCGAGCCCGAGGCCGAGGATCACCGCCGGCAGCAGCGGCGACTCCGAAAACCGAGGCGCGACGAGGAGCTGCGGCTGTGCACGAAGGAGACGCGTCCCGCACAGCCCGAAGAACACCACGAAGCCGAGCGCGAGCGCGATCACGATGGCAACGCCGGTCGGGTCGATCCCGCCCTCCGCGGCCAGTCCGACAGCGACCGCGAGCAAGATCATCGCGAGGATGTCATCGACGACGGCGGCGCCGAGGATCGTTCGCGCGGGTCGGGTTCCCAACGATCCGATCTCGATCAGGACCGCCGAGGTGATACCGATGCTCGTCGCCACCAGCGCCGCTCCGATGAAGATGCTCGTAGTTGCCGGCTCTCCGAGGCCCAGGCCGACCCCGACTCCACCCGCAAGAGGGAGCACGAATCCGAGCATGCCGACAAGGATCGCCGCCCGCCCGACCTCGGCGAGCTCGGAGAGCTTCGTCTCCAGCCCGACCCAGAAGAGCAGGAAGACGACTCCCAGCTCGGCGAAGACCTCGAGTGTCTCGCCCGGCTCGACGAGGCCGATGACGGAGGGGCCGATCAGGACGCCCGCGAGGATCTCCCCGACGATCGAGGGCTGGTTCAAACGCTTGAAGAGCTCGTCCCCGATCTTCGCCGCGAGCAGCACGACGAAGAGATCGGTGAGAATTCCGGCCACAGGGGAGGCGGCGACCAACATCAGCGTGTCGACATCCTGCCGCCTTTCGCCGATCGGGGAAACTACTCACGGTGGGTCGACTTGGAATCCGGACCGCGATACGTGCCGCCGCGCTCCTCGGCATTGTCGTGGGGATCCTCACGCTGGCGCTGTTCGTCTTCTTCGCTCGCGCGGCGGAGCGCTATACCGCGGGCGAGACGCCGCAGCAGTTCCACCGCAGCCTGGACAGCAGACTGCTCGACGACTACTCCGGAGTCTTCGGGATCGCGCACAACTCCGGCGATAGCCTCGCCGCAACAAGAGAGGCGCTCGCTCACGGTGCTGACGTGATCGAGATCGATGTCGTGTCCTTGAACGGTGAGCTATGGGCGGGGCACGACTCGCCTCTGCCCCTTCTTGGCAAACGGTTCTTCCGAGGGCCGAGGCTTGCAGACGTCTGGGCGGAAGCAACCTCGGCGGACTTCGTCAAGCTCGACCTCAAGGAAACCTCCCGTGGTTTTCTGCGACTCCTCATCTCGTTCCTCGACAACCACCGGGATCACGAGGTGGCCGTTGCGACGGGCAGCGCCGACACGCTCCGGATCCTTCGCGCCGAGGCACCGCACGCGATCAGGATCCTGAGCGTTCCGCGTCCGGAGACCATCGACGAATTGAAACGCGACCCCGAGCTCATCCGCCTGATCGACGGCGTCACGATCCGCGAGAGCGCTCTCGACGACAAGCGCGCGCGCTGGCTCGAAGAGAGACGGTTGCTGGTCGTCGCCTGGACTGTGAATGACGCCGAGCGGATGAACGAGCTCGTGCACCTTGGCGTCGACGGTCTGACCACGGATAATCTCGCGATCATGGAGCTGCTCGGCGGCCAGGAGCGCGGAGAGCGTGGGCTCACGCACAGGGTGTCGGAACGGTGAACGGCCCGAGCCGAGGGTCTCGCGTCTCCACCCCACGACTCGTCGGGCTTGCGGTGGCCTTGCTGGCGCTCACCGCGTTCATCGCCGAGAACTTCGAGCGGGTCGAAGTGAGGCTCTTCGTCACCGAGCGCCAGACGCGGCTCGCCTGGGCGCTTCTGCTCGCTGCGGCGATCGGCTTCGTCGCAGGAGTGCTCGTGACGAAGCTCCGCCGCAAGTAGAGCTCGCAGTCTGCGGACGAAGACTGCCTTACGTGGAAGCGGTCGAGCGCACGGAATCGGCGGGCATCACGGGCGGCGCCACCGTTGGAGAACAGGGCGTAGAGCAGGGCGCTGCGCGGAGGTTGCCGAGGCGCTGGAGACGCCGAGGAGGTTAGTGGCGCCGAGGATTGGGTCGCGGGATCCGGAGAACTACGCCAACGCCCGCGTTCGCGGTCGTAGTCGAGAGCGCCGTGCCCGCGATCAGCGACGCCTTCAGCGTCCAGTCGAGCAGGAAGTAGGTCGCGAGCGACACGA
>Ga0183260_10005452_pt1 | contig 9995 bp, 9 predicted proteins | sample AntDrymUQ4972206_2_FD_129768 | JGI IMG/M metagenome (GOLD analysis project Ga0183260, IMG submission 129768) | Polar desert sand microbial communities from Dry Valleys, Antarctica - metaG UQ497 (22.06) (version 2) (version 2) | ecosystem: Environmental > Terrestrial > Soil > Desert | place...
CCGATCTCGGGCCGCGGCTGGACCTGTTGTACGAGGGCGCGCTGGTCGCGGCCACGGCCGGCGGGCAGGCCGACGCCTTCGAGCACGCGCGCGCCGCAGCGGCAACCCTGCTCGGGCGCTGACCAGGCCTCAGGCAGTCCGTCGCTCGGTGACCTCGCGCTCGTCGTCGCCGATCACGCGTTCGGGCAGGGAACCGGCGTTCCACTCCTCGAGCCGCCAACCGCGCCTACCGTCGCGGAGCACCGACCAGTTGCAGTTGGCGAACCCGCCGAACGCAGTCCACAGCTCGACCGGAAAGCCGAGGAAGCGGCAGCCGCCGACTCGCATCGCTCCGCCGTGCGAGGCGACCACGACCAGGTCGTCGGGCGCCATGGCAGCCACGACATCGGTCAACGCCGCCGTGAACCGGTCCGCCGTCTCGACGTAGGTCTCGCCACCCGGGAACCGCACGTCGTCCGAGACCGCCAAGCGCCGCATCTGCTCGGGAAACCTGGCCAGCGACTCCGCATGGGTCAGCCCCTCGCGCTCGCCGAAGGAGATCTCGCGCAACCGCACGTCGTAGGCGACCGCGAGCCCAGTGACGGCGGCCAGCTCGGCAGCGGTGTCGGCCGCGCGCCGCAGGTCGCTCGACACGATCGCGGCCGGTCCGAGAGACGCGAGCCGCGTCGCCGACGCGCGCGCCTGCGTCCGGCCAACGTCGTCGAGCGGGATGTCACTGTGGCCCTGCGCCCTGCCCTCCGCGTTCCAGCTGGTCCGGCCGTGACGCCACAGCACCAGCCGCCGCGTCACCAGCAGGTCACCGCGCTGCCTCGTTCCCGGGGGTGTCTGACTGCCGTACGACATCCGGCAGGGTGACCAGCGGGCAGTCGCGCCAGATCCGCTCCAACGCGTAGTAGGCGCGTTCCTCCGCATGTTGCACGTGCACGACGATGTCGCCGAAGTCGAGCAGCACCCAGCGACCCTCCCGCTGGCCTTCACGGCGCACTGGCCGTGCGCCGTGCGCCTGCAGCCGTTCCTCCACCGCATCGACGACGGCGCGGACCTGCCGGTCGTTGGCGGCTGAGCAGACCAGGAACACGTCGGTGATGAACAGCTGGTCGGAGACGTCGAACGCGACGAGGTCGCGGGCCAGCTTGTCGGTAGCGGCGGCTGCCGCGGCAACGGTGAGCTCACGGGCCCGGTCGGTGGCTGTCACGGGCCAGTCACGTGCTCTCGCGCAGCGGCAGATCGGCCAGGGTGGCTGCGTACAAGCCGTGCTTGGCGATGTACTGCACGACTCCGTCGGGAACCAGGTACCAGACCGGCTCACCACGACCGACGCGTTCGCGGCAGTCGCTGGAGCTGATCGCGAGCGCAGGGATCTCGACCACCGTCAGGCGTTCGGCGGGCAGTCCCTGCAGTGCGTCGGCGTCGAGGCGGTGGCCCGGCCGGGTGCAGCCGACAAAGCGCGCCAGCTCGAAGATCTCGCTGCGGTCGCGCCAGGTGAGGATCTGGGTCAGCGCGTCGGCGCCTGTGATGAAGTAGAAGTCGTCCTCCGGCCGCCGCGCGCGCAGGTCTCGCAACGTGTCGATCGTGTACGTCGGCCCTGCCCGGTCGATGTCGACCCGACTCACCGAGAAGCGCGGGTTGGCCGCCGTGGCGATGACGGTCATCAGGTAGCGGTGCTCAGCAGCCGACACCCGGCGATCACTCTTCTGCCAGGGCTCGCCGGTCGGGACGAAGACGACCTCGTCAAGTCCAAACCACGCCTGCACCTCGCTGGCCGCGACCAGGTGGCCGTGGTGCACGGGGTCAAAGGTGCCGCCCATGATGCCGACGCGTCGACTGCGCGGGCGGGCGGTGCCGTCGGGGGTCGCAGCGGCAACGGCTTGGGCAGGGGCTTCGGTCACAGTCCACTCAGGTGTGCGGTCGGCCCTTGCCGAACATCAGCAGGCCGACCAGCAGCGCGATGAAGATCGCCAGGGTCAAGATGCCGAACCACAACGGCTCGATGGGTAGGTCGCGCAGCTCTTCCTCGGCGCGGATCACGGTGCCCAGCATGGGACCAACCTAGCCGCCATTTCACCGGACGTGTCCCTGGCCGGTCACCACGGTGGTCGTGGTCGTCAGCTCGGCTAGCCCCATCGGTCCGCGGGCGTGCAGCTTTTGGGTCGAGATGCCGATCTCGGCGCCCAGCCCCAGCGCCTCGCCGTCGGTGAAACGGGTGGAGGCGTTGACCATCAGCGCGGCGGCATCGAGCTCGGTGGTGAAGCGGTGTGCCACCTCGATCGATCGGGTCACCACCGCCTCGGTGTGACCGCTCGACCAGCGCCGGATGTGCACCAGCGCGGCGTCGAGACTGGGCACGACAGACGCCGCGATGTCCAGCGACAGGTACTCGCGTGCGTGGTCGTCGTCGGTGACGGGCACCACGTCAGGCGATACGGCCTGGAAGGCCCGGTCTCCGTGCACGACGACACCTTGTGTGTGCAGCGCAGCGACGACCCTGGGTACGAAGCTGTCCGCGAGCGCCTCGTGCACGAGCAACGACTCGGCGGCGTTGCACACGCTCGGGCGGTCGGTCTTGGCGTTGACCACGATCGCCAGAGCCATGTCGACATCGGCGTCAGCGTGGACGTAGAGGTGGCAGTTGCCGACCCCGGTCTCGACGACGGGCACGGTCGACTCCTCGACCACAGCCCGGATCAGGCCGGCGCCTCCACGCGGCACCACCAGGTCGACCAACCCCCGAGCGCGCATCAGGGCGGTGGCCGACTCACGGGTGGACGCATCGACGAGCTGCACGACGTCGGCGGGCAGGTCGGTCGACGCCACAGCCTCCCTGAGCACCTCGACCAGGCAGCCGTTGCTGCCCGCCGCCGAGCCCGATCCGCGCAGCAGCACGGCGTTGCCCGACTTGAGGCACAACCCGGCCGCGTCGACGGTGACGTTGGGCCGGGCTTCGTAGATGATGCCGACGACGCCCAGCGGCACTCGTGTCTGGCGCACCACGAGCCCGTTGGGCAGCGTCACCCCGCGCACCACTTCACCGACGGGGTCCGGCAGGCCCGCGACCTGGCGCACGCTCCGGGCCATGGCGTCGACACGGCCGGCATCGAGGCGCAGCCGGTCGACCAGGTGCCCGGCAGCTGCGCCGTCGTGCGCGGCGCGTACATCGGCAGCGTTGGCGTCGAGCACGTCGCCTACCCGAGCCTCCAGCGCGTCTGCCACGGCGTGCAGGGCGCGGTCCTTGTCGGCGCGCGAGGCCAGTGCGAGCACCCGGGCGGCTTCGCGCGCCCGCTCGGCCTGGTGGCGTACGCGCTCGCTCACCCCGATCATCCAGCCAGCCTAAGCGCCCCGGCGGCGGCTCGCGGGGCGGGCTTGGGACCGGTCGGGCGAGTCAGAACGGTTGCGGGGCGGGGTGGTGCGCACCGATCGAGACAGGCAGAGGCTCGTGCCCGCGACGCTGGAACGCCTCGCGCTCCACCACCTCGAGGCCGACCACCTCCCAGCATGGCAGGGCGGCGCTCTCGCGGTGCTCGTCCCACAGGCGCAGCGCGAGGGAGGCGGCGTCAAGCATGTCGGGGGCTTCCTCCCAGTAGCGGATCTCGGCCCGGTCCCCCGAGAAGCGCAGCGCGTGCAGGAACGGCCGCTCGTCCAGCAGCCGGGTCATCGCCTCCCGCACCACCTCGGGGTCGTGCCCGTCGCCTGCCACAGTCACCGTGACGTGCCAGAGCCGCGACTCCTGCTCCTGCATCACTCCAGCCGCGGCGTCCACAACAAGATTGTGGGCCACGCACCGGCCCGGTGCGGGCGGAACGTCCATTCCGCTCGCGGTGGAGACCTCAGGGGCCGAGCAGTGCGAGGTCGTCACGGTGCACGAGCTCGCGCTCGTAGCCAGCACCGAGGCTGCGGGCCAGCTCGCGGGTGGATCGTCCGAGCAGGCTCGGCAGCTCGTCGCTGTCGTAGTTGACCAGGCCACGCGCGACCAGCGCTCCGTCGGGTCCGACCAGGTCGACCGGATCCCCGGCGCCGAAGGTCCCGTCGACCTCGACCACGCCGGCCGGCAGCAACGAGGCTCGCCGTTCGGTCAGCGCGCGGACGGCACCCGCGTCGAGGGTGAGCCGGCCGTGGCCCGCGGTGGCGTACGCAAGCCACAGCAGCCGGGTGGGGCGACGACGCCCGGTGGGGTGGAATCGGGTGCCCACCGGCTCACCTCCCAGCGCGCCGCCGACCTGGTTGGCACCGGTGAGCAGGACCGGGATGCCTGCTCCGGTGGCGATCCGGGCAGCCTCGACCTTGGTGACCATTCCGCCCGTACCGACGCCGGAGGCGGTGCGACCGATCCGCGCGACGGCAAGGTCGGTGTCGCCGCGCACGTCGGTGAGCCGCCGCGACCCTGTCGCCCGCGGGTCGCCGTCGAACAGGCCGTCGACGTCGGACAGCAGCACCAGCAGGTCGGCGTGCACCAGGTGGGCCACCAGCGCCGCGAGCCGGTCGTTGTCGCCAAACCGGATCTCGCTGGTGGCGACCGTGTCGTTCTCGTTGACGACCGCGACGGCGCCGAGCTCGCGCAGCCGCGCAAGCGTTCGATAGGCGTTGCGGTAGTGGCCGCGTCTGGTCACGTCATCGGCCGTCAGCAACACCTGCCCGGTGACGATGCCGTGCCTGGCGAACCGCTCGCTGTAGCGGTGCATCAGCAGCCCTTGCCCGACGCTTGCAGCCGCCTGCTGCGTGGCGAGGTCACGCGGCCGGCGCGCCAGCCCGAGCGGCGCCAGCCCGGCCGCGATCGCCCCGGAGCTGACCAGCACGACGACGTCGTCGCCGGCCCTGGCGGCCGCCAGTGTGTCCACCAGCGCGTTGAGGCGATCGACGTCCAGTCCGCCGCCCGGTGTGGTGAGCGACGACGACCCCACCTTGACGACCACCCGGCGCGCGCTCATCTGCGGGTCACCTGGCTCCCGCGGCTCATCTGGTGCGCTCCCCGGCACCATCGAGTCGGGTGGTGCGCTCGACCGTGACGCGTACCGGGTGGCCGTCGCCCACCTCGGCGTCGACCCAGCGGTCGGCGGGCACGGTGCCCAGCTCGACCACCGTCGCCAGGGTCTCGCGGGCGAGCAGCTCCCGGTGTGCGTCGACAGCGTCGGCGACCTCGTCGTCGCCGTCGACCCCGAGCCGGATGCGGTCAGAGATGTCCAGCCCGGAGTCGCGGCGGGCCTGCTGCACCACCCGGATCAGGTCGCGTACGACACCCTCGGCGGCGAGCTCGGGGGTGAGCGTGGTGTCGAGCATGACCGAACCGGCGCCGAACAACGCCGACACCGAGTCGGGCTCGTCGGCCGTGTCCTCGACCACGACATCGAGCTCGTACTCGCCCGGCTCCAGCACGATCCCACCGGAGACCACGTGGCCGTCGGACTCGCTCCAGTCGCCAGTCTTGCTGCCCCGGATCGCCTGCTGCACGTCGGAGCCGAGGCGCGGTCCGGCCTGTCGGGCCAGCACCGTGAGGCGCCTGTCCACGCCGTGGTCACCCTCGATGGGGTCGGTCAGCCTCACCTGGCGCACGTTCACCTCGGCGCGGATCAGGTCCTCGAACGGCTGCAGCCTGGCCGCGTCCGGAGCGGCGACGGTGAGCCGCAGCAGGGGCAGCCGCACGCGAAGCCCACGCGACTTGCGCAGCGACGACGCCACCGAGCAGACGCCGCGCACCGCGTCCATGCCCGCCACCAGGCCAGCGTCGGCGGGCAGGTCGGACGGGTCGGGCCAGTCGGTGAGGTGGACGCTGCGCTCGCCGGTGAGCCCCCGGTACACCGCCTCGGTGGTCAGCGGCAGCAGCGGTGCCGCGACCCGGGTCAGCACGTTCAGCGCGGTCCACAGCGAGTCGAACGCGGCGGCGTCGCCGGACCAGAACCGTTGCCGCGAGCGCCGGACGTACCAGTTGGTGAGCATCTCCAGATGAGCCCGGACCGAAGCGCAAGCACCGGCCACGTCATAGGCGTCCATCTGTCGGGTGACGTCCTCGACCAGGCCAGCCGTCTTCGCCAGCAGGTAGCGGTCGAGCGCGTGGGGCGAATCGGTACGCCAGCTGGCATCGTAGGGCCCGTCCGGTGATGCGGCGTTGGCGTACAGGGCAAAGAACGACCAGGCGTTCCACAGCGGGATCAACACCTGACGAACGCCCGCGCGGATGCCCTGCTCGGTGACGACGAGCTCGCCGCCGCGCATCACCGGTGAGCTCATCAGGAACCAGCGCATCGCGTCGGACCCGTCACGGTCGAACACCTCGGTGACGACGGGGTAGTTGCGCAGGCTCTTGGACATCTTGCGGCCGTCGGAACCGAGCAGAGTCCCGTGCACCACGCAGCTCTTGAACGCCGGGCGGTCGAACAACGCCGTGGCCAGCACGTGCATCGTGTAGAACCAGCCGCGGGTCTGCGGGGTGTACTCGACGATGAAGTCGCCCGGGTTGTGGTGCTCGAACCAGTCGGCGGCCTCGAACGGGTAGTGCACCTGGGCAAACGGCATCGACCCCGACTCGAACCAGCAGTCGAGGACCTCCGGCACCCGCCGCATCGTCGATCGCCCGGTCGGGTCGTCCGGGTTGGGGCGGGTCAGCTCATCGACGGCAGGACGGTGCAGGTCGTCCAGCCGGCCGAACCCGTGCGGGCCAAAGTCGCTCTCCAGCTGGTCGAGCGAGCCGTACACGTCAACCCGTGGGTACGAGGGGTCGTCGGACTTCCACACCGGGATCGGGCTGCCCCAGTACCGGTTGCGGCTGATCGACCAGTCGCGGGCGTTGGCCAGCCACTTGCCGAACTGCCCGTCGCGGACGTGCCCGGGTGTCCAGCTGATCTGCTGGTTGAGCTCCCCCATCCGGTCCCTGATCTTCGTGACCTCCACGAACCAGCTCGACACTGCGCGATAGATGAGCGGGTTGTCGCAACGCCAGCAGTGCGGATAGGGGTGCTCGTACGAGTCCTGTCGGAACAGCCGCCCCTGCTCGCGCAGCTCGCGCAGCAGCGACCGGTTCGCCTCGAACACCTGCAGGCCCTGCACCCTGCTCGCCAGCTCGGTGAAGCGGCCCTGGTTGTCGACCATCATGATCACTGGCACGCCGACCGCAGTCGTGACCGCGAAGTCGTCCTCGCCGTGGCCTGCCGCGACCTGGACGATGCCGGTTCCCTCGTCGGTCGACACGAAGTCGCCCTCGAGCACGGTGAAGGCGGCGGGCACGTCGGCGAGCCGGTCGACGAGGTAGTCGAAGGCGGGCTGGTAGCGGCGTCCCACCAGCTCGCTGCCGCGCACCGTGTCGACCCGGTGCGCCCCCTCGAGCTCGCGCGCGTAGCGGTCAACGAGCGTGGCGGCGAGGAGGTACCGGTGCCCGTCGGTGTGCTCCATGACGGCGTAGTCGATCTCGGCACCGACGACTAGGTTGGTGTTGGGCACGAGGGTCCACGGCATAGTCGTCCACGCCAGCGCTCGCTCGCCGGTCTCCAGCTCGAACCACACCGTGCTGGCCGGGTCCTGGCGCGACCGGTAGACGTCGTCCATCCGGGTCTCGGTGTTGGACAGCGGTGTCTCGCAGCGCCAGCAGTACGCGAGCACCCGAAAACCCTCGTAGACCAGACCCTTGTCGTGCAGAGACTTGAAGGTCCACATGACCGACTCCATGTAGTCGGTGTCGAGGGTCTTGTAGTCGTTGTCGAAGTCGACCCACCGGGCCTGCCGCTCGACGTACTGCTGCCAGTCGCGGGTGTAGCGCAGCACCGAGCGACGGCAGACGTCGTTGAAGGCCTCGACGCCCATCGCCTCGATCTCGGCCTTGTGCCCGATCCCGAGCTGCTTCTCGGCATCCACCTCGGCCGGCAGGCCGTGGCAGTCCCAGCCGAAACGGCGCTCGACCCGGCGGCCGCGCATGGTCTGGTAGCGGGGGACGACGTCCTTGACGTACCCGGTCAGCAGGTGCCCGTAGTGCGGCAGCCCGTTGGCGAAGGGTGGCCCGTCATAGACGACGAACTCGTTGCTGCCGTCTGCACCGGCATCGCGCCGGTCGATCGAGGCCTGGAAGGTGCCGTCGGCGCGCCAGTGCGCGAGGACCTCGTGTTCGAGAGCGGGGAAGGACGGCGCCGACGCGACGCCGCCCCCATCGGACTGCGAGACCGTGCCCTTGGGGTAGGCCATGCGTACTCCTCGCACTGCCGTGCCGGGTGCGAGGACGACACCCGCCGTTCTCGGCGGGCACCGCGGTACCACCTCGCGTGCCTCGCCGACCGGGTGGTCGGGCGGGGCCGCTCGTTCGTCGGCTGTGACGGGCCGGTCCCGTCCGGTTCTACTGGGGCCGCCCGTGCTCACACAGCAGTCGGCCTGTTCTTCCGGAGGCTCGCCGGTGATGGCCGGGTCGATGCCTGTGGGACAAACCCTAGCGCGCACCCCGATCAGCGGCTGACCACGCAACCACCGGCCGCTGATCGCGGTCTAGTCGAGGCGGTGGTCGGTGCCGCGGGGACCGTGCGGGGTGCGGGGGCCGAGCCGAGACTCTGCGCCGGCCCCGATGGCCGGGTCGAAGTCGAACACGACGGCGTCGTCGTCGCGACCGATCGCGACCGCGTCTCCGGGCCGGGCGCCCAGCTCGAGCAGCCGTTCCTCGACGCCCAGGCGGGCCAGCCGGTCGGCGAGATATCCGACCGCCTCGTCGTTGGAGAAGTCGGTCTGCCCGACCCACCGTTGAGGCTTGACCCCGCGCACCCGCCACACTTGCGCCTCTCGCGCCACCGTGAACTCGGCCCCGCCAACGGCAGGTGGGTGCAGGACTATCCGGGTCGGCTGCGCGGCCGGTCGGGCCGCGCGCGCCTCGGCCACGACCCGCCCCATCGCGTACGTCAGCTCGCGAAGGCCCTCCCGCGAGGCGGCCGACACGGCGAGGACCGTCAGGCCGCGTGCCTCGAGGTCGGGCCGCACCAGCTCGGCAAGCTCGCGCCCGTCGGGCACGTCGACCTTGTTCAGCGCCACGAGCCGCGGGCGGTCGGCCAACCCGCCGTAGCGCGCCAGCTCGGCCTCGATGACCTCGAGGTCGCTCAGCGGATCGCGACCAGGCTCGATGGTGGCGCAGTCGATCACGTGGACCAGCGCAGCGCAGCGCTCGACGTGGCGCAGGAAGTCGTGCCCGAGCCCCCGGCCCTCGCTGGCACCCTCGATCAGCCCGGGCACGTCGGCGGCAGTGAAAGTGGTGTCCCCTGCGGTCACGACACCGAGGTTGGGTACGAGCGTGGTGAACGGGTAGTCGGCGATCTTGGGTCGAGCCCGGGAGATCGACGCCACCAGGCTGGACTTGCCCGCGCTGGGGAACCCGACCAAGCCCACGTCGGCGACGACCTTGAGCTCGAGCACGATCGTCTGCTCGTCGCCCGGTTCGCCCTTCAGCGCGAAGCCCGGCGCCTTGCGACGCGGTGATGCGAGCGCCGCGTTGCCGAGCCCGCCCCGGCCGCCCTGCGCGACGAGCAGGTCGGTGCCGGCGCCCACCAGGTCGGCGAGCACACCGCCGTCGGAGTCGCGTACGAGCGTCCCGTCGGGGACGGCCAGAATCAACGACTGGCCCTGGCTCCCGCTGCGGTTGGCGCCTGCCCCGTGCGCGCCGTGCCCGGCGCGGCGATGCGGTTGGTGGTGGTAGTCGACCAGCGTCGTGACATCGGGGTCGACCCGCAGAACGACATCTCCGCCGTTGCCACCGTTGCCGCCGTCGGGGCCGCCGAGCGGCTTGAACTTCTCGCGATGGACCGAGGCCACGCCGCCACCTCCGCGCCCGGCGACGACGTGCAGCACCACTCGGTCGACGAAGCTCGGCACGGCCATGCGGCGCTCCTCCCTGAAGCCGTCGGTGAGCAGGCGCACAGCGGCCGGGTCGCGCCGCCACCGCAAGTTGTCACCGTCTGCCGGGCCTCGAGGGCCCGTGAAGCGGTGGCAAGTCGTGGGGTCGAGCGCCTGTCAGCTGCTCGCTGACGCGTCAGTCGGCGGCGGGA
>Ga0183260_10005453_pt1 | contig 9994 bp, 10 predicted proteins | sample AntDrymUQ4972206_2_FD_129768 | JGI IMG/M metagenome (GOLD analysis project Ga0183260, IMG submission 129768) | Polar desert sand microbial communities from Dry Valleys, Antarctica - metaG UQ497 (22.06) (version 2) (version 2) | ecosystem: Environmental > Terrestrial > Soil > Desert | place...
CGATTGCGGTACACCACCATGATCGTGCTGCCTGACGGGGAAGAGATTCTGGACGTTATCTGCGGCGATCGTGACTTCTGGGTGATTACCGCGGTCCAGAACGTGGCGCATGTCAAGCCTGCGAAGGCGGGAGCTGAGACGAATCTCAACCTGGTCACAGCAAGCGGCACGATCTACTCGTTCCTGCTGAGCGAGAAGGAAGGCAAGACCAACCCGGACCTCAAGGTATACGTGACTGCGGGCGAGGGCATCTCGATCGCTCGGCAGAAGTACTACAGCGCCGCTGAAGTCGAGCGCCTGCAGGCCGAGATCACCGAGGCGCGGGAGTCAGTCGGTCGCGCGGAACAGCGCGCGATAGAGGCCATCGCGGCCGACCGGCAGCAGTATCCGGCGAAGCTCCAGTTCCCCTACGGGGCTCCGAAGTACGAGAAGCCATTTCTGGTGCGGGCGATGTGGCACGACGGTCAGTTCACATACCTGAAAGCCGACGCGCCAGAGTTACCAGCCCTCTATGAGGTCACGGATGGCAAACCCGCGCTCCTGAACTTCCAGGTGCACGGGGAGGGGACATACGTCGTTCCGAAAGTGCTCGAGCGTGGCTACCTGGCGCTGGGCAACGCGCGCTTCTCAATCGAGCAGCGGGAGCGCTAGTCATGGTCGACCACGTGGATGCTCCCGGCACCGCCCCTGTGACCGATCGGCGGCCGGTGCCGCGTGGCGTTCTCCCGCGGGGCGTTCAGACGTGGTTGATGGTGGCCCTGGCGATCGGGATGCTGTTCATCATCTTCCTCACCGGGCAGCCCGAGTCGCCGGGGAGCACTCGTACATCGACGGCCGCCATTCAGCCGCCCAGTGCAGACCGGGTGCGCGACTATCAGGAGAGGCTCCGTCTTCTGGATGCTCAGGCGGTACAGGAGGCTCGTGCCGCTGCCTTGGCAGACACGTCCCTTCCTCCGTCACTCGAAGACGATGCGGGACCGCCCGCGCAGGTGGATCAGTTGGCGGCGGAACGAGAACGCCGCGAGTACGAGAGCCTGTTCGCCAGCAACGTCGTACTCAGTCGCCGTCCCGACGCCCAGCGACCGGATTCTGGCAACGCCCGAGCCGCCAGCTCGAATGCGGCACCGGCGCAGGGCGGTGCGGACCCGTCCATCGACGACATCGCAGACGCGGTCGTTCGCGCCACCGCTCGGAGCAGCGGGGCCACGCTGGGTGCGGCCGTCCAACCTGAGGCCCGGATTACCGCGCCATCCAGCGCCGAACAGCCGCGATCAGAAACGCGTGCGAACACCGAACCGATCAGCCCGGTCGGCCCGCTGCATCGCGTACTGGAAGGCACGGTGATAGACGCGGTGCTCACCAATCGGCTGGATGGCAGCGTCGCCGCGCCCATCAATTGCCTGGTGACCAACCCGGTCTACTCGCATAGCGGACAACAGATCCTGATCCCTGCCGGTGCGCGAATACTCGGAGAGACCCGGCCGGTCCAGGCGCTTGGAGAGACGCGACTCGCCGTCGGCTTCCACCGAATTCTGATGCCCGACGGGAGGGGGGTCGCTCTCGACCAGTTCCGCGGACTCAATCAGATCGGCGACTCCGGTCTCAAGGACCGCGTGAACCACCACTACTGGTCCACGTTCGGCGCAGCCGGTGCCGTCGGACTGCTGAGCGGACTCGCTCAACTCGTCGGGACCGCTGGCTTCGGCCGGGGTGATGGGGACCGGACCGTCATCATCGCCGGCAACGCCGCCGATGCCACGACGCAGGCGACCGCCCAGGTGATGAACCGCTTTCTCAACCGGCTGCCCACCATCACGATTCGTGAGGGTCACCGGGTCAAGGTGTACGTGACGAGAGATCTCGACCTGCCCGCGTGGACGCCACCCGGCGCCGGCGGCGGGTCCCAGCGGAGGTAGTCCCATGCTTCGACGTTTCATTCTCGGCATCGTCGTTCTGAACCTCGCGGCGGCTCCCGCCCACGCGCAGCTCGCGGTCATTGACCCGGCGAACCTTGCCCAGGCCATTCTGATCGCCCAGCGCGCGCAGCGGCACTACGAAGAACTACGCGCGCAGTACCGCACGATCCTGCGAATGTCGCAGGGACTCGGCGGCATGCAGGGGTATCGCATTCCCACGATCTCAGCCACCCGCCACGACGCGGGCCGGTGGCTTTACGGTCAGCCGTGGCTGCAGGGCCTCAACAGCGGCGACGCAACCGGCGCGGCGTACTGGGCTACAACCGTGCCGCTCCAGCGTCCGTCCACAGTGCCCTCGCAGCTTACGGCTGCTGCGCGCCGCACGCTGGAACGTCAATACGCCACCATCGAGATCACGGACTCCGTTGCCATGATGGGAGGCCATCAAGTCGGTGCGCTCCGCGGCTACCACGGCCAGCTGCAGGGGGCCGTGCAGGAACTCGAAGGTGACGTGCTGAACGGCCTCCTGCGGTACCACGAAATGACGGCCATTCTCGACAAGATTTCCGCCGGTGAACTGTTAGGCCGACGCCAGGACATGGCGTCGAATCAGTTGCTGTCGCACGCGCTCGAGCAATTGCTCGCGCGGGGCAAGCGGCTCCGCGACACCGAGGCCACCACGATGAACATGCAGCTCGTGACGTGGCGAGATGCTCGCGCTGCGAATGCAGCGATGGTGGCTGGCACCGCTGACGCTTTGCGAACGTGGCGACAGCCGTAAGTCTCTGGAGGAATGTCATGCGACGAAGTGCTCTGGTCCTCGCGTTTGTCCTCGTCGGCGGTCTTGTGGCGCACGCCCAGGTGGCGGTCTTCGATACTGCGGTGACGTTTCGCAATAGCGTGACCGCCGCCCTCAAGGAGTACCTGCTCACGGTCCAGCGCGAACAGCATAGCCAGCTTCGGCGAATGGCGCAGCGACTGAGCATGTTCACGAATCTCGGGAAGTACACTGTGCCTGACGCTCCGCGTTGGAGGACCCATGCCTGGGAGAACAACGAGGCGTTTCTCTTCTCCACGGCCTACCATGCGGCGTTGAACTACGGCGATTCGGGCGGGACTGCCTACCTCGGCGTGTCCCAGCCAGTTCTCGCCGCCGCCGACGCTCTTGGCCGCCTGACGCCCGCCGCCCGACGAGTGCTGACGGCTCAGCTGGCCACGTTGGACATTGCCAGTGCTTCGGTTATCGCGGCGACACATGACACGGGGCAATTGCGTTACAACGGTCGCAGGGAACTGCTGGCCATTGAGGGCCTTGACCGGGATGTCACAAATGGCTCGCTCGAGCAAAGCACCACGGCGGTCCTCGACAAGATCAGCGGCGCCGTTCTGATCGGGGCGCGTCAACGACAAGCGCGGGCGCAGCTGTTGAGCGGCGTCGTCGAACAACTGCTCGTGGATGGCAAACGCGCACGGGACACTGAGGCGTCTTCGATGAACATGCAGCTTGTTTCCTGGCGCGACCGGCAGGCGGCCAATGCGGCCTTCGTCGCCGGTTCAGGAAATGCCCTTCGCGCATGGCGGCAGCCGTAGCAAGAACCAAAGGACGGGTCCGATGCCAGCGCAGCCCTCGTTGAACCTCATTCCGACGATCCAGCAGGCCATCACCGCTCTGCTGACGACGTATGAGCCCGAGTTTCTGCGCTTCGGCTACTCGTTGTTTATTTCGTTTGCGACCATCCTGATCGCCTGGCATGGCATCAAAATGATGTTCTCGCATGACGGTTTGGGCGACCAGATGTTCGACTTTGCGAAGCTGCTGCTGTTCATTTCGTTTGGCTACTCGTTCATCGCGTTCTACGAGAGCCCGCTGCCTGGGATCGGTGTCTCGTTCAGCAACCTGATCACCGATCAGACCGGATACTTCCAGTCCGTGCTCGAGGCCCGGGCGTTCGACAACATCTACCGCCACTTCGACACGTTGTCCGAGCACTTCATGCAGCCGGATCCGTGGTCGATTCTGGCGAACCTGATTTACTGGACCGTGCTCCTGCTGATCGCCTTTGCCAAAGCTGTGTCACTGGCCGTGATTGCCTTCGGCCTTATCGCCAGTGCCGTCTGCGCGCTGCTCGGGCCGATCTTCGTCCCGTTCTTCATCGTGCCCAAGCTCGACTGGCTGTTCTGGGGCTGGCTGCGGTCCTTCATCCAGTACTCGTTCGTGCCGGTCGTGGCCATCGCCTTCCTGATGATCTTCGAGCAGTTCGTGTTCCGCTACATCACGACGCTGCCGCCGATGATCACGCAGGCCGAGTACGGCGTATACGCCCTCCAGGCGTTCGCTGTCGTGGCGACGTTCTGCATGGGAATCCTGCAGGTGCCGTCGCTCACACAGTCGATCTTCTCGGGCTCGAGCGGGGAGAGTGCGTTGACGAATCGGGTCAACATCGGTCGTGTGTTTACCCGGCGATAAGGGGGAGTTATGTCCACGCGATGGTCGACGATTCGTAAGCAGGACAACGAGTCGGCTGGTTCAATCGACGTTTCCCGGCTGCTCGTTATGGGCTTCCTGATTGCCGCTCTGCTGGGCTTGCTGACGGGCCTCGTCTGGTTCGGCTGGAACCTGCTCAGCAATCAGCTCGGTGGCTAGCGAGGCGCGGGAAAAATGAGCGCGACCGTGGGAGATCTCAACCCGAAGACCTTGGAGAACGCCAAGCGGCAGTTCGTGGAGCTGTACGGCTCCGCACTGGTGCTGAACACATATCTGAAGATCGCGCTCGTGCTGGTCTCCCTTGTGGCCGTTGGGTTGCTGGCGCTCAATTTCCACACGGCAGCCCGGTACTCCCAGGTGAAGCCACTCGTCATACGGATCGACGACGTCGGACGAGCCGAGGCGGTCGCGTACGACGCGACCCGTTATCAGCCGCAGCCTCCCGAATTGCGGTACTTCCTCACGCAGTTCATCGTCAAACATTTCAGCCGGGTTCGCGCGACGGTCCAGCGTGAGTATCCCGACTCGCTGCTATTCCTCGAGCCCGCGCTCGCTGATGCCACGATCGCCCAGAACGACCACACGCGGACGATCGAAGGCTTCCTCACGAATCCGTCGGCCGACGAAGTCGACATCGTCGTTCAGAATGTCTCCCTGAGCGAGCTCACGGCGACGCCGTTCAGGGCAGCGATCAACTTCCAGAAAGTGTTCTACACGCCGGGCACGCGGCATGAGCGCTCCCGTGAGACGTACATCGCCCAGGTGGATTTCGTCCTCCGCGAGCACGTCCCGAATGCCTTCGTTCGCGTGAATCCGCTGGGCCTTCAGGTCGCGTACTTCCGCGTTGATCAGGCGTTCGAGGAGAGGGGTCGGTGATCGCGAACACGGCATTCCTGGCCGGGCTGACCGTGTTCCTGGTGGTCGCCTGGCTCGCTGGCGAACTGAGCTTCCTCGCACCGTATAAGGCCACTCTCTTCCGGCGGCACGGCTGGTTCATCGGCGGCGCCACGCTGGTGCTGTTCTTCAATCTGTGCGCCCTCTACTACAGCGTGGCGCGTTGGCTGTTCCTGCGGGATGCCGGTCGCAAGCTGCTTCACCTCGACCGACAACTGGGGACGTCAGACGCGGCGCTCGAAGACCTCGGGCCTCACCTGGAGTCATAGGAGCGTCAAGCCATGCATCGCGACATCGACCCGCGTCCAGACGAACCCGAGCGGCCAGACCTTTCGCGAGGTGGACGAGGGGGAGCGGACGATGAGCGGCCGTTGTCCGCGAACGATTCCGGGGACGTGTTCAGCCGGGACCTCGACCTGCCTCGAGGTCCAACCCGTGAACAGGTGCGGGTCCACTCGCACGACTACAAGCTGCGCGGCTCTGAGGTACGCGTTATGGCCACAGCAGGGGCTTTGCGCGTCGTCCCAACGGAGGAACTGCGTCGTCCAGAGGACCGCCCAAACGTCCTTCGCAAGGACGTTGAACGGCTGAAGGACCTCGGGCTGGTGCGCACGATGCCATACGTCGTCGGTCGCGAGCGCACGACACTCGTCACCCTGACCGAGCGCGGTCGGTCGGTCCTGGAAGCGACTCAGCGTCATCGCGAGGGGCAGCCGGAGCAGACCTTCTACGCCGGCATCGCCAAGAGCCGCGAGCTGGCCCACGACGTGCGCGTGCATCGCGCCTACCTGGAGGCGTCCGGGAGGCTGATTGATGACGGCCATCACGTCCGCCGCGTGGTGCTGGACCACGAGTTGAAGCGCGAGTACCAGGCTTTCCTCCAAGCGCCAAACAGAGGCCGCCGCGACAGCTCAGGTCGCCCGCAGCGTGACCTGATCGAGATAACCCGGTGGGCCGAAGAGCACCAACTCCCGATGGTGGACGACCGGGTTCGGTTCCCCGACCTTCGCATCGAATACGACGGTCGAGACGGCCGCCGCGAGATTGAGGATGAGAAGGTCATGACCCCGCACTATCGAGGCGCGCACGCGGCTGCCAAGGTGCGCGCCGGTTTCACGCGATACCACGCAACGGGAGCTCGTCTGGGTGGAGCACAAGGATCGCAGCGTGGTGGCCGAGGGCGCGATGCGCGGCTGGCCGAGGAGATGCTCCGGTGACCTTCGAGGAGCGTGTTGCGGCTATCAAGCCCAAAGGATTCACCGACCGTCAAGCGCGATTCCTTGTCACGGTGTTGCTCCACGCCGGCGTCTGCATGGTGCGCCACTATTGCGCATTCAGCCGCATCTCCCGAGGTCAGAAGACCCAGGAGTTCTTCGGGCTCGTCGTCAGCCGGAAGTACGCAACCGTGTATTCGGATGCCCACCGCAGGGTCCGCGTGTTTCACCTCCAGCATCGGTCCCTCTACGAGGCCATCGGAGAGCCTGACAATCGCTATCGGAAGCCGGCACCGATCGGCGTAGCCATCGAACGTCTGATGCTGCTGGACGCGGTGCTGGGGAGTCCTGACGTCACGTGGCTTGCCACCGAGCGTGAGAAGCTCGCCCACTTTATCCGCCTCCTCGGAACGCGTCTGCAGCGCGAGGAGATGCCACACCTCGTCTTCGGGCAACCCGGCAACTCCGCGGTTCGCTACTTCCCCGACAAGATGCCCATTGGGTTTGATCCGGATGGCGGCACGCACGTCTTCGCGTACCTCGTCCGAAGCGCCAGCCCGATTGACTTCCGGGCGTTCCTGCAAAGGCACGCCGAGTTGCTGCGTGCCCTTCCGAGTTGGCGAATCCGACTCCTGATTCCCTGTCATCTCAGGGAGGCCCGCGATGCGTACCTCGCGGCCGTCCGGCAGGAACTCGCGACACCGCTTCGCCCTGCCACGGCGGATGAACTGCGCTGGTTCTTTGAATGCCAGGAGAATCTCCCGACCGGCCACGGCGGCGACGCGGCCCGCCTCGCCAGCGCGCGGCAGGCGTTCGGTTCACCCAGGTACCGCGTGCTCTATCGGGCGTGGCTGCGAGACCGACGGAGCGCCATCGACGGGACCGTGTCGTCGGTGCTTGCAGATGCGATCAAACGAGGGGCCGGCCAAGTTGAATCTCATGTCCTGGCCCACCCCTATCTCCATCTCTCATCCCTGGTCGGCACGGCGTGAAAATGCCGCCGCAGGGGGAACGCCTGGGGGAACGCAGGCCAGGAGGGAGTGTTCCCCCCTCCTTGGCTGGCGACATCGACCGGTTCGTCTTCACTTTGATAGCCTCGCCGGTGACTCTCACCCGCGCGAAGCCGCAGCGAATGAAGGAGATCGGGTCGGCGCCGGTGATGCGTCGGGGCGGCGGTTTATGCCGCCCCCACAGCCACCGCACACAGTCTCAGAAGGGGAATCGGGGCGTGAGCGACCCCCCTCCTTGGCGCGATGCGTGGCCCAACGTGCGTTTGAGGGGGGTCGCTCACGCCCCGATTCCGAGCCCAGGCCGTTCCGCAATCTCAGGCCCAGCACGCGGCCGACACATGGTCCGCCCGTCCTGCCTACCTGGCGCCGCCGCCGTGCCGCCTTCGGGGTCGCGCGGCCTCCGGCGTCATTCACTGACCGTCTTTCCGGAAGGATCGACTCATGTCGCTGATCAAGCCTCGCACCCGTGGAAAGCAACTCGTCAGGCACCGGACTCGCCTCGATCGCGAAACCAACGAAACCCTGTATGCGTACGCGCATTTCATCGGCGAGCCGACCGAGTACGTGATCAACCAGGTGATCGACACCGTGCTCGCCAAGGACAAGGAGTTCCTGCAGTGGCGTACCGAACACCCGGAGTCGTACGTGCCGCGCAGTGCGGCCACGAAAAAGGGCAGTGGCCGCAGTTCAGATCGGGTTCGCAACGCCGCCCCCGCTGCCGCCACCGCGTGACGTGCGCTGAGCGGGCGTCAATGAGGAAGCCGGTGCGTACATAGCCATGCTGCGCACGGTGCTCGAAGCGCGTCTGCTGATCGCCCTGGCCATTGCGGCCGGAGTGGGCGCGTATGGGCTGCGCGCGTATCCAATCCGAGGTGACGAAGTGTTCCTCGCCGTCATCGAGGCGCGGCGGCCAGACGTGTTCCGCGGGCTCACCTACGGCTACGCCCTGCTCTGGTTCTCGACGCCGTTCTGCATCGCGTCCCTGATGACGTCCCTCTTCGCGATCGTGGTCTACCGCAGCTCTCCGAGCGCCCGGTTCCGCGCACTGCCGCCGTACCCCACGCCCGAAACACGGCCGGCGCCGTCCCTGATCCTGGGGGAAGCGCACCATCTCACGCGGACCGGCCGCGCACCTGATCCGACATGGCTGACCGTCCCGCAGCGAGGACTGTACACAGGAGTCATGATTCTGGGCGCGGTGGGTACCGGCAAGACGTCCGCCTGCATGTACCCGTACGTGGATCAGCTGCTCCGCTGGCGAAGCGCCGACGCGGAGCGGAAGGTCGGCGGTCTGGTGATGGAGGTCAAGGGCGACTTCTGTCAGCAGGTTCGGGCCATCCTGGCGCACGCTGGACGAGACAAAGACTACGTCGAGATCGGACTCGACACCGGCGTCTGTTACAACCCGCTCCACAACGACCTGGACCCGTACGCTGTCGCTTACGCGATAGCTACGCTGCTGAACAACTTGTTCGGCAAATCGAAGGAACCGTTCTGGCAGCAGGCATACACCGACCTGCTGAAGTTCGTCATTCTGCTTCGCCGACTCACCGACGGGTACACCACGTTCTCCGAGGTTTACCGTTACATTCTGGACGACTCGCAGATCGATCGCGACATCCGGCGCCTGAAAACGGCGCTGTCGGAGCCGCCGGAAGTCCTCCTGGTCCCGATGGAGGAGTACCGACTGCTCAACGCCCAGCGCTCGTGGACGCATTGGTTTCAGGAAGACGCCGAGCACATGGCCCACCCGTACGACAGCGAGCTCGAGACGTACCTGGATGCGCAGGGTGTGCCGTATAACGTGCAGCGTGCGCACGGCTCGGGGTGGGCCGCACGGAAGCACCAACTCGAAGCCCTCGAGCGGTGGTACGTCCACGGCTGGAGCCGGCTCGATACGCGGCTCCGTTCGTCCATCACCGAAGGCGTCGTCGTGTTCCTGTCGCTGTTCGACGACAACCCGGCCGTTCACCGTGCGTTCTGCCCACCGCGGAGCGCCTACATGGGAACGCTCGCGGAAGGCGAGCCGCGACCACTGGAACCGATCGACACGCTCTTAGACGCGGGGCGTGTGTTGGCCCTGAACTTCCCGGTCGCGATGAACCCAGGACTCGCTCGAATCATCGGCGTGATGCTGAAGCTCGATTTCCAGCGCGCCGTGCTTCAGCGGATTCCGCAGATCAGCGCCCAGCCCGATCGCGTCTGGCGCGACCTCATGTTTGTCTGTGACGAGTACCACGCGTTCGCCACCGTCGGAGAGACCGACCCCACCGGCGACGAGCGCACATTCGCGCTGTCGCGTCAGGCACGCCTGATTCCAATCGTGGCCACACAAAGCATCAGCTCCCTGCGGTCCGTTCTCCCCGGCGACGAGAGCTGGCGCACACTCCTCCAGTGCTTCCGCACCAAGATCTTCATCGCGACCAGCGACGAGTTTACGGCGCGCAACGCGGCGGAACTGTGCGGACGGAAAGA
>Ga0183260_10005455_pt1 | contig 9991 bp, 13 predicted proteins | sample AntDrymUQ4972206_2_FD_129768 | JGI IMG/M metagenome (GOLD analysis project Ga0183260, IMG submission 129768) | Polar desert sand microbial communities from Dry Valleys, Antarctica - metaG UQ497 (22.06) (version 2) (version 2) | ecosystem: Environmental > Terrestrial > Soil > Desert | place...
ACTCGGAAAGCAGACTGGGGCGATCGTGGTCGTCGACAATACTTTTGCAACACCCTTTCTTCAAAGGCCTCTCACGCTGGGAGCAGACGTCGTTGTGCATTCGACCACCAAGTATTTGGGGGGCCACTCCGATGTTGTTGGAGGGGCTGCTTTGACTTCAAATAAGGGCATCGCCGAGCAGCTCAAGTTTCTTCAAAATGCAGTGGGCGCGGTCCCGGGGCCGTTTGATTCCTGGTTGGTGCTGCGCGGGATAAAGACTCTGGGGGTGAGAATGCGTCGTCACTGCGAAAACGCAGCCCAAGTTGCGCAGTTTTTGTTAGAGCATCCGGCCGTCACTGCCGTTTGGTATCCCGGTCTGGAGGACCATCCCAATCACGAAGTGGCTCGCAGGCAGATGGATGGGTTCGGCGGAATGGTTTCGTTCGAGGTCTCATCTCGGGATCAAGCCCTTGCCGTCGTTTCCAAGACCAAGCTATTTTTTCTGGGCGAATCGCTCGGGGGAGTGGAATCGCTCATTGAACACCCCGCGGCGATGACGCATGCGAGCATCGCCGATACGCCCTTTGCCGTTTCGGACAAATTGATCCGGCTGTCGGTGGGGATCGAAGACCCTCTTGATTTGATCGATGATCTAAAGACTGCACTCGGATAAAAGGAGAGAAAAGTGAACATCAAAGGTAAAACGGCCGTAGTAACCGGAGGCGCTTCGGGCCTGGGCCTCGCGACCGTCGAAGAAATCGTGGCGGCCGGGGGCCGAGTTCTTATCTTGGATCTGGCGAGTTCCGATGGTGAGACGAAGGCCAAAGAAATTGGAGACTCGGCTCGATTCAGCGCGGCCGATGTCACCTCAGAAGAAGAAGTCCAGGCGGCCGTGGCGGGCGCAGTCGAGGCTTTCGGCGGCGTGCATTTCGTTGTCAACTGCGCAGGAGTGGGGTGGCCGGGACGGGTCGTCAACAAACAAGGGGAGCCTCTGCCCCTCGACCAGTTCGAACTGGTCGTTCGCATCAACCTGATTGGAACCTTCAACGTGATTCGCCTCGCCGCGGCGCAGATGTTGAAGCAGGATCCCGACGGCGAAGAGCGCGGAGTGATCGTCAACACGGCCTCGGTTGCCGCATTCGACGGTCAGATCGGGCAGAACGCGTATGCGGCGTCCAAGGGCGGAGTCGCTGGAATGACATTGCCGTTGGCGCGGGATTTGTCTTCGGCGCTGATCCGTGTCGTCACGATTGCGCCAGGAACATTCGACACTCCGATGCTGGCTATGCTGCCTCAGGAGTCGCGCGACGCTCTGGCGGCAGCGATTCCGCACCCGCGACGACTTGGCCGGCCGTCCGAGTATGCGGCGCTTGTGCGCCACATCATCGAAAACCCAATGCTGAACGGCGAGGTGATCCGCCTGGACGGAGCGCTGCGGATGGCCCCGAAGTAAAGGGACCCATCCACTACCCCGCCCGCCCGGGGGCGCGACTCACATTTTTTACCAGATCCGCCCCCGCCCCGCCCGGGGGCGCGACTCACATTTTTTACCAGATCTCCTTCCAAGGGGGTCGAGGGGGCAGAATTGTCATACCCGATGATTACGCTCTTTGCTTATGGCACGACCTCGTCATGCGGACTCATCGGAGAACTTCGCCCAGCACTTGACCTGGACGACCCTTCAGCGCGTGCCGACCTTCAAAGATCCAAAAGTGGCCGAGATGTGCCTGATAGCGATGGACAAGGAGCGCGAAAGGCTAGGGGTCGAGGTCTTTGGTTTCGTTTTGATGCCCGATCATATGCATCTCGTCGTGGGACCCAGCACAGACGCACCGGGAAAGATTGTCCAAGGCATGAAGATGTGCTCCAATTGGTGGCTGCAGGCCTTTGGCCTCGTCGAAAAAAGTCCATGGGCTAGGGGCTATTGGGACCGGGCGATCCGCTCGACGGAAGAATTGCGGACGGCACTTCGCTACGTGCATGGCAACCCGGTTAAGGCTGGCTTGGCAGACTCGCTGGGAGACTACAGTTTTTCGAGCTACGGTCATTACTACGAAGGGGTTCCTCCCCTGATTCGAGTCAGTCGCTTCACCTAGTTCTCCGCCCACCTGGTAAATCCTGTGAGTCGCGCCCCCGGGAGTGGGGGCGGGGCGCGCCTCCCGGGTTGGGCCGGGAGCGATTCAAGGCTCTATCGGTCACATCCGACATAAGGAGGGTGGAACCTGAAATGGCCGCCGTGCCTGTTCGCGTCATCCTTGCCGATGACCATCCCCTTATCCGTGACGGACTTCGCGTTATGCTCGATCCCTCAAGCGAAGTCGAAATTGTTGCGGAAGCCGCCAACGGCCGGGAACTGATTGAGCTAGTCGAAATTCACAAACCCGATGTGGTCGTCTCGGACATACGAATGCCGGAGATCGACGGGCTGGAAGCCCTTCGCCGCATCCATGCCACTTCGCCTGAAGTGAAATTCCTAATGCTCACCGTTCACGACGAAAATTCTTACGTTTACGAAGCAATTTCAGCAGGTGCGTCGGGATACCTGCTGAAGACAACCTCGAGTCAAGAATTGCTCCAGGGGATTCTTACTGTTGCATCTGGAAGGGCGATGCTCCATCCATTGGTTACGCAGCAGCTGATCACCCAGTTCGCGAAGATGGCCGGCGGCGATGCGAAGCCGAAGGAACTTTCGAAACGCGAGCGCGAAGTTCTGCAGTTGCTTGCCTATGGAAAGGCCAATAAAGAAATTGCGAAAGCTCTTGGCATCGGCGCACAGACCGTAAAAACTCACATTTCTCACATCTTCACGAAATTGGGGGCCGCCGACCGTACCGATGCGGTGGCGCTGGCCTTGCGAAAGGGCCTCGTCCGGTAGTAGCCGCCCTGCGATGGGAGTCGCCGGAGAAACAGACAATGCTTTTGAGACACTCTCCCGTTGGCAAAACCCGGAAGCGCTGGCTCCTGAACGAGCGCGCAACTCGAAGTCCCTGCCTGTTGCCTCATCCTAAAAGGTCCGGGACCGCTGATTCGTTGCCTTACGAAAAAGGTCCGCGAAACCTTGGGGTGATTTTCACCTCCCTTCCTATTTCCGAATTGCGAAGCTCTGTAGTCGTTGGAGACGGCCTCAAGCCTTGCAGCGAATGATATTGCCTTTGCAATTATCAAGGTCTTTTACTTCTCCCGAGCTTGGGCCGGGCACCGGGCTTGTGCGGCATAGACGACTTCTTAGTAGCCGAGAGCCTGATGAGTTTGTCCTGACATCGCGCGATCTCGCGCTTTAGATCCACCGGGTTGAGCGAGAGGTAGATGTCGGTGAGCGCCTTTGTCGATTTAATTCCGGATGGTATAGAAACGACAATAACTGGTGGTACAACGATGACGGATCCCGGCAAACCCATAGCTGGGGAGGTGCCGAGAATCTATTCAACTTCAAAACCAACAGTGGGCGGGGAACGTCAATCCGATACTGGGAGAATGTGAAACCAGGAGACATTATCCAGGTTGAATATAACGACAATACGGGACGACTGGGGCACTCAATGATCGTTACTGGTAGAAATGGCGATGGATACAGGAATCTCCTGGTCAGCTACCACAGCAGCGACAAACCTGGTCGCCTCGACAAGCCGCTGGGCCAGTTCATGGATGTCAGCCCAAACGTTCTTGGTTACTATGCGTGGAGGCTTAAGTAAGGGAGGAGCCGCAATGAACGAGAGGGGATTGAAGGTCTACGCCCTTATTGTCACAGTCTTGGTATCGCTTTTGGCGGCCGCTGCGATTCTTACGTTAGCCGCTAAAGCCCGTGACCCGCGAGGTCACTCAAGCCCCGAAAGCCTTGTAAGGGCCTATCTAAGAGCCCTTGAAGCAAAAGACCCCGAAGGAATCGAGGCCTTGGCCTCGAAGGATTCTAGTCCCGACGCGGAGGCCAAGCAACACGTGCGCATGTGGGGCGGAGTCGATTCCGGATCGGTGAGGGCGACCTACTCGGACACGGCGGTGGATAAGTTCAAGAGTGTTTATCTGTCAACCGACGGCCAGCCCTACCTCAACGTCAGGCTTGACTTGACACAAAGGCGCAAGGGACACTGGTTTCTAGCGCTAGGATCAAGCGACCGACCGCGAGTTGATCGCGGTCCTGCTTTAAGAGAGTCCCCAACTCCATAGAAGTACGCGAACCACAAAGAGAATGTCCTGTTCGCCGTGGAAGTGTGAGTGACGCCCATGAACTCAATTACGCGGGAATCTTATTGGCCCCCGACCCTACCAGCTGTACCCGTAAACTCATGAGACCCAAGGCATCGGGCCGAAATCTTGGAATGCCAAGAAGGCGCCTCTACGCGCTGCTTCTACTGATCACGGTTGCGGCATTCACCGTCGGCACGCTATCTTTCTTCCCGATCCAATGCACGCACGGCATCAGTACGCCAGACGCCGCCTTGATAGCGGGGGAACAGCCGACCTACTATTCGAGATGCACAGGAATCATTCCCATCGTGTTGCCTGGCTTCTACCATTCTGGCACCGGCAATACTGATCCGAGTTACGCCGCGGCTCTGGTCGTGGGGGCCGTCCGTTTCTAGTCACCGCGGCACGGGTCTGGTAGTCGGTCGGCGTGCGCCCCGAGACAGTTCTCTGTCACATCGTCAATGTAGCCAATCCTTGTGGCATTCCAGATATTATGGACAAAAGACACTCGTACGCTGGCGATACAACTAAGCAGACCGATATCCGAACGGCCAACGGTAAGAACTACTGTAGAGACCGAGATGGGACGAACTCTGTCGACTTTGGCCCCCTGGCGAGTTCTAGTGGTGCCTACGCCTGCCATTGGGGACGCTTTGGAGAAGTCTTCGAGGGCGACATAAGGCTCAACTCGTCAATTAGATGGACCGTTGATCCACTGAACCAGGACTGTTCCCAGGTTAGGTGGTTCGACGTGGAAAGCGTAATGACTCACGAGTGGGGACATATATGGGGATTGGGTCACGTCTCCGAAAAACTGCACCCATTCCTGACGATGAGCACGCAGTCTGAGGGGCCCTGTCAGGACTCTGAGCGCACTCTTGGTCTCGGCGATGCGTTGGTGCTAAATGAGGCCTACTGATAATCTGGAGGCACCGATGAGACGCATGCACGATTGGTCCGATTTGTCGGATGGGTAAACGTCCGCGAACTGGAAAGTTCCTCGCGGCCGTCACACTCGCGGGATTTGTTGTGGGGACAGCCCTATTCGCCCCAATTGACTGCGTGATAGGAACCACGGACGACTTTGATGGTGGCGAATCGATCACCGACACTACATGCACCGGTATCGTGCCCCTTGTCTTGCCCGGTTATGCACATACAGCTGTCGAATTGATCCCGCCAAATTATACTGCAGCCCTCGTCGCTGGGGCCCTCATTGCCGCCGTGGTCTTTCTCGTGGCTCGAACCCAGCTAGGATCTCGCGGCCCCCATGGACCTCCGGTAAATGCGGATGACCGGACAATTGAGGGAACTGGTCGCGACTAACGACGCCGGAGAAGCTTGTCGCGAGGATTTATGGCAATGCTCGCGATCGTCAGGCGTTCCGTTTGAATTAGGGCTCATGCCGAGTCTGATTGAGCGTTGATGGTAGTTCCATTCGCCGTGGAAGTCGTGGGGGTCACAAACCTTGGACTGCCGAGGCCGAACTATTTCCTTTCCGGGAGGGCAAGAGACGACACCTAGGTCCTCGGCTCCAGCGCGCCTCGCTCGGCATCCTTCTTCCATAGTGTGCGAGTCGCAGTCAGCCAGATCAGCGCGTAGGCAATCTCAAACAGGGCAAAACCCGCCATTACCGCGCGCGGTTCGAAGCGGTCTGCGAGTTTGCCGGCTGCGATAGAAGAAAGGCCCATCGACAGGCTTACGACGCCGAAGTCGAGCGACAATACGCGCCCCCTAATGTAGTCGGGAGCAAATCTCTGCAGGCCGTACGAGGAAAGGATCCATTGCGCCCCGCCGCCCAAGTGGGCGACCATGGCGAAAAAGGCAGCCGCAGCAAGGATCGGCATGGCTGAAAGAGCTAGATAACCGGCGCCGTAAATCGCCATCGAAGTAGCGAGAGCAATCAGCAACCGCCGGTCGCTTTGCCCAACAAACCCGTAGGCCAGCAGAGGGCCCAGGATCACTCCAATGCCTCTGGCGGAGAAGAGGACTCCGATACCTTGGTCGCCGGAGTTAAACACGGTGGTTGCGAGAATAGGAAGAATCACTATCGTCCCAACCCCGAAGCCGTATCCACCCTTTGACGCAATTAGAGCAACGATCTTCGGATGAGATCGCGCATAAACGATTCCTTCGTGCATATCCCTAAAGGGATGCGCGCCCAAGGTCTGAACGCGGTCTAACGAGAACCGCGCCTTGACCGTCATTATCAAAAGTGCCGAAAAGAGGAAGGAAGCTGCGTTGATGACGAAAGCTGCATCGCGGCCAAGGGCCCCGGCCACCCATCCCCCGAGTGCGGCGCCCACTGCCAGCATCGTCCCCCACGAGGCGGCGAGCAAGGAGTTTGCCACCCCCAGTTCCTCCGGGTTAACGAGGTTCGGCAGTGCCGCACCGGAAGCAGGAATGAAGAAAGCGCTGAAGGTCGAGATGCCCGCGGTGAACACGATTCCGATCCATACGGTCTCGGGGGACCGGACGAACAACATGCCAAGGGCCAGAAAGACGCGGCCCAAGTCGGCGACGATCATGATGCGACGCCGATCGAAACGATCCGCCGCCTGCCCCGCGAATGGTGACGCCAGGAAAGACGGCAGCATGTTGGCGGCCAGCACGAAACCTGCTGCGGTGTTTGAACCCGTCAGCTCTAGCACCAGTCCCAGAAGGGCGATCGTGTTGAACCAGTCACCGCCGAGAGAGATGAGTTGCGCGAACCAGAGCCGGCGGAAATTGCGGTTCGAAGACACGAGGTGCCAGTAGGACCGAAGGGTGAGCATGGTGCAGTCAGCCTGTGAGTTTCGAAGTAATCAGGGGTGGAACAACTCGAAGCGCTCGGCTGATGCTACCTGCGCGATGTTTTCCAGTTCGCGGCCCCCGGTTTCGGGCAAGCTCCGTAGGATGAAAAGCGCGGGTATCAGGGCGAGAGCCGCTAAAGACACGCCGTCTCCAAAGTCCGACATTCCCGTGAGCCCTCTCGCCTTGCCGGCCTCGGTGACGATTCCAACAACGACTGGACCAAGGATTGCGCCAAGGGTCCCGAAAACGGACCGGGCCAGCCCTAGCGCGTAGGCTCGTGCTCCGGTTGGAAACGCTTCGGCAACAAGAGTGCTCAGCAGGGGTGTGAGACCGAACCCGAAGAATGTCGCAAGTACAAGGGGGCCGAGCATCACCCCCGGCGTCGTCGCCTGGAACGCGGCGATGCCGGACACGGTCGCCGCAGGCATGAACAAAGTCCCGGTTTTTCTCCTGCCCCACGAATCTTGCAGCCAGCCGGAAACGAAATAGCCCAAAACTCCCGACGGGTAAGCGACGGCGAGCATTAAGGTCATAGTGCTGTCGCTGAAATGACGTTCGGTTTCCGCGTAGAAAGACCACCATCCTGCAGCGGCAAACACAGCAAAGCTCGTCAGAAAAAAAGCGGCGCCTGATTGCACCATCGGGAGCAGGTCGACTCGCCGTTTTAGCCCGTGGGATTTACCGCCGAGTTCGAGCCACCGGCGAGTCTCCTGCAGGCGATTCCTCATGACCGCGGCAAGGATCAGGGGAGCAAGTCCGACAACGTACAGCGCGCGCCACCCGAGACTGCTGCCGGCAAGGGCCCAATGAAGCCCCGCCGCGGCGGGAAGGCCCAGTGCTCCCCAAGCCATGACCGATCCGACCGCGCCACCCCTGCGCTGGGGGGGAAACTCCTCAACAAGAACCGTTACTGCCAAGATGAACTGGGTGGCGAGGAAGGCCCGCGCCGCCAATTGCAAGAGAGTGAAGACGGTGATGCTGCCGGCCAACGCCGTGAGTCCTGTAAAGACGGACGATGCCACCATCGACCAAAGAAACACCTGCCGGCGCCCCTTCTTGTCCGCCAAGCGACAAAGAGCAAGGGCAAGTATTGAGCCGAGCCCTATTGCGGCTGTCGGTCTTTGGGCGGCGCCCGCCTGTCTGCCGACTCCGAAGGATTCCGCCAAGTCCTCTAGCGAGACGACGCTTATCGAGGACGCATATCCCGCGAAGAAGATGGCTAGCGCCAGTAGGCGCTTTGTTGACCGCAGTTTCGTTGGAGCGATCTCGGTGCTCATCGCACCGGATTCTTTCACGCCGAAGCTAGATACTTTTTGATGTCATCCCTGGACATCTGGTAGGCCCCCGAGAGCTTGTATTGAAAGAACCCCATGGCCTTGTTGATGGCCAGCATGGGACCGTTCGACTCGGCGTTGCCTGTTGTCACCCACCAGATGTCCTCATAATGGTCCTTTAAGAAATTGAGCATGTAAGCCTTGATCAACTTGCCCAACCCCCGGCCGCGGGCGTCGGGATGGACTCCGGTGAATCTCTGGCCTACGTAGTTCGGCTTGGCGGGATTCCATCCGACGTCGGTCATGCCGGCGAGCTTTCCGTCCGGCAGGCGCGCGACGAGCGTGTGGATTTTTCTGCCGACTGCGTCCCACTGTTCCTGGTCTTCGCGCATGGTCTCGGGCGTGACCACGATTTCTCCGTGGTCGAGATCGTCCCAGGGCATCGTGTTCAGCAACTCTGACAGGATCGGCGAGTATTCTTCATAGAAATCTTCAGGCACTCGGTCCTCAAACATTTCGAGTTTGATGTCTGCGTTGCGCGAAATGCCCTCGTCGATCCATCGGGTCACGAGGTCCCAGTCGATCTTGCGGAAGTCGAGACGATTTTCGCCGAATACGGACTTTTGCTCTGCTCCGACAGCCTTCATGAAAGCGTGGCCGTCGTCCTCCTCGACCCCCCAGATGGTCCATATGGTCCGGTCCCACTCGGTCATGAGTTCGTGAGCCTGGCGCAGCCAAATTGTTCCGATGCCTTTGCGCCGGTGATCAGTGAGGACCGATCCGTTGCCCCATAGGTATTGCTTGTTCGATTCGTATCCTGGGGCATTCGGCTTCATAACGCCGGCCCCGAATGCGGCGACGACCCCTCCATCCTCAATGACGATGAAGCTTTTGCTTTCTCCGAACGGGTCGTCATGCTTCATGGAAGTTTCAACTTGTTCGTCGGGCGTGATGGGATCGTCCGGGCGCGTGTCTTCGTGGCGTATCCGCCGGTAGGCGTGATAGAGATCCCACTCCTCGCGGGTAGCCTCTTTGGGCTTGAACTCAATAGGTGAATAGGCGGACATGATGGAACGTATCTTAGCGGACGAGGCCGCGGCGCAACGCCAGGGCGACGGCCTGGACTCGGTCGCTGACTCCCAATTTTTGATAAATATGGGTGAGGTGCGTCTTGATGGTCTCTTCCGCTACAACCAGCGCTTCGGCCATTTCCCGCGTGCTCTTGCCCTGAGCTAGTTCCTCCAGGACTTCGCGCTCGCGGTCGGTGAGACGCTCGCGCGCGGAAACTTCTTCGGCGAGGTTTCCGATACGCGAAAGGAACGGCCGAGTCACGTCGGGGGCGAGGAATCCTTTGCCCTGCGAGACGGCATTTATAGCGGTCACGAGCTCGTCTCGGTCGACGTTCTTCGGCAAGAATCCGGCAGCCCCGGCGGCCACTGCGCTCGTGACGGTCAGATGGTCGTCGTGCATGCTCAAGATCAAGATTCTCGACTCGGGCCTTTTCTTGAGGATCTCCCGAGTCGCCTCGATGCCGTTGAGCCCCTCCAAGTTGATGTCCATGAGGATCACGTCGGGGTCAGTAGCTTCGACTAGCGCCAGCGCCTCGCTTCCAGACGACGTAGTGCCGACCACCTCGAAGTCTTCGACGAGCGACAGCATGGTGGAGAGGGCCTCGGCCACGACCTTGTGATCCTCGACGATGGCGATCCGCGTCGTCATTGTTCGGTCCGCAGCGGCAGGTTGAGCACGGCCTCGGTCTG
>Ga0183260_10005456_pt1 | contig 9990 bp, 12 predicted proteins | sample AntDrymUQ4972206_2_FD_129768 | JGI IMG/M metagenome (GOLD analysis project Ga0183260, IMG submission 129768) | Polar desert sand microbial communities from Dry Valleys, Antarctica - metaG UQ497 (22.06) (version 2) (version 2) | ecosystem: Environmental > Terrestrial > Soil > Desert | place...
CGAGACCGTCGGCCGGCGCGCGCTGGCGGCGGGCGCCCTGATCGTGGCGGCGGCGGGCAACAACGCCAGCCGCGCGCTCGGCAATCGCGGCTTCGTCGGCGTCCCCGCCAACAGCCCGTCGATAATGGCCGTCGCCGCGGTCGATGCCGATCTCGCCATCGCGGACTTCTCGGCCGCCGGCAGCTCGGTCGCGGGCGGCCAGATCGACGTCGCCGGCCCCGGGGTGGACGTCTACTCGTCATGGCCGCTGCCGCGCCGCACCAACACGATCTCCGGGACGAGCATGGCGACGCCCCACGTCGCGGGGATCGCCGCGCTGTGGGCACAGGCCAGCGGCACCCGCGCGCAGGCGCTGTGGGACGGCGTGGTGCAGGCCGCGCGGAGCCTGGAGCTGCCGGCCTCCGACGTCGGGGCGGGGCTCGTCCAGGCCCCCGACTGAGCCTCGATGGCTGATTCCGCGACCGGAACCGTCATCTGCACCCGTCTCGCGGTGCAGGATCGCCACATGTCAAAGGCGGCCGTGCCGCCGGCACTGTCCACCTTCGACCTGCGGCGACCTGCATCCGCGATACACGCACATCTGACGGCACCGGCCACGAAACCAACCAACTAACGATGCGCCGCGCCGTGACCGTGACGGCCGCCGACTCGCACGCCGGCGCGCTCGACGACCTCGCCGCTCGGCTGCGCCAGGCGGGCATGGACGTCGAGCAGGTGCTCGGCGCGCTCGGCGTCGTCACCGGCTCGATCGACGCCTCGCAGCTCGCCGCGATCGAGGCGCTGCCCGGCGTCGGCGCCGTCGAGCTACAGGCCGGCTTTCAGATCGCCCCGCCCGACGCCGACGTGCAGTAAGGCTCAGCCGCCGTCGCGCGCCCGCGGGATCTCGCCGGGCCGCAGCGGCGGCTCGTCGCTGGGATCGTCGAACGTCAGCTGGCGCGCGTCCTCGCGCGTGACGGCGCGGCTGCGCGACGCGCCTGCCCGTCGAGTGCCGCCGGCCGGCGGGCCGTCGCGTGGCACGACCGCGGTCGCGGCCGTCTCGTCGCTGGAGCCCCGCGGCGCGCGCTCGCGTCCCGGCCGCGGGGGGCGCACGGGCTCGGCGGCGGGCAGCGGCGGCTCGGGCCGGTTCGCCGCCCGGATGCGCTGGCCGGCGAACGCCAGCGCGCCGGCCGCGACGAACGCGACGAAGAAGCCCCACTGGATTCCGACCGTTCCGCCCTCGCCGCTGACGTCGGGCCGGTCGAAGACGCGGTAGAAGATCAGCGCGGTCGCCCACAGGCCGGCGCCGAAGATGACGGTGCCGTCGCCGCCGGGCAGGTGAAACGCACGCTTGTCGGCGCGGGCGAGCAGCAGCACGAGCACGCCCGCGGCGACGAGGAAGATCGCGGCCTCGACGAACGACACCGCGCCGAAGGCGCTGATCGTGTCGCGGGCGAACGTCCTCGTCCCCGTGAGGACGACGGTCTTCCCATACCACGGCAGGAACATCGCCAGCAGCAGGCCGACGGCCGCGCCTGCGGCGAACTGCTGGTCGCGATCGAGCGCGACGTAGGCCGCGCGCAGCTGCTGCGCGGCGTGCTTCATGTCGCGCTGCACGTCGTGGCGCTGTCCGCGGCCATGGGGCGATTGTACGCCCGGTGCCGATGCGGATTCGACGCAGCGCAGATTCGCGGCACGCCGGTCACGCGCTCAGCGCTTGGCGCGCCGCGCCTTCAGCACCCGCAGCCTGCCCTCGCCGGAGCTGCGCCTGCCGGTGAGGTCCTGCGCGCCGATCACGACGCTGTAGCGCCCGGCGTCGCGCGGAGGCCGGGACCAGCGCAGGGTCCGCACCCCGCTCGACAGCCGGCCGGCGAGCGTCGCCACGGTGCGCCCGCCGCGGCGCATCCGCAGCGTCACGTACGAGGGCTTGTTGACGGCGACCTTCACCGCGGCGGGCCTGCCGCCGCGCACCTGCTTGGAGACCAGCGCCAGCGCGGGCGGCGTGGTGAGGTACCCCGTCCAGCGCGCGGCCGCCGCGCAGTACGGGGCCGGATCGGCCGCGACGGGGGAGGGCGTGGGAACCGCCCCGCCGGTGGGCGCCGGCGCCGGCGTCAAATCCTCGGTCAGGCGGGTGCAGAGGTTGCGCAGGAAGTCGCGCGCGACGACGTGGTAGTGCACGTCGGCGTCGCGCTGCAGCGAATAGCGCGACCAGCCGCCGGTGTCATAGGCGGGCAGCTCGCCGCGCAGCTGTGCCTCGCCGGCGGCGAACAGCCCGGCGCCCTCGGGATCGGCGGTCAGCTTGGCGTAGTCGTGCAGGCCGTTGACGGCTTGCGTGAAGCCGTTGAGCACCCGCAGGCCGGGCGCGAAGGAGTAGATGAGGTAGTGCGCGCCGGCGGGGGTGGCGACGCGCACGCCGCTGGGCGGCGCCTCGCGGAAGATCCCCAGGCCCGCGCTCGCGGCCGTGCGGTAGGCCGGCTCGGCGAGCAGGTCCGCGGCGCGCGCGAGCGCCTGGACGGCCGTACCCTGCGCGAGGCCACTCACCCACGGCGGCCGACCGCCGTCGAAGCGAAACAGGTACTCCCAGGCGATCCCGCCCGCGCGCTGCGCGGCGAGCGACAGCGTCTCGTCGACGAGCGCCCGCAGCGAGGTCGCGTAGCCGCCCTGCCACAGCCCGTTGACCTTGCCGAACGTCCCCAGCCACTGGATCTGCAGGCCCTCGCCCGCGTAGTGCTGCCAGACGAGGCGGCTGCCCTGAAAGCTCACGCGGGCGCCGTTGCGCAGCAGCGGCCCGCTCGCCCACCACTGGCGGTTGCGGCGCACGGTCTCGAACAGCGCCGGCAGGCGACTGGCCGTGAGCTCACCGGAGGCCGCGACGTCCTCGAGGTTGCGGATGACCGCCGCGAGGGCGATCTTGCGCGCTCCGCTGAGCTTGCCGCGCAGGCGGATCGCGTCGGCGTAGATCGCGCGCCGGTCGTCGTGCGTGGCCTGGTCGATCGCGCCGGCGGCGAGCATTCGCGCGAGCTCGGCGGGCACCGTGCGCTGCGTCGCCGCCGCACGCGTGAACGGCCTGTCGGTGCTCACCCCCGGTGCCGCCCGTGCGGCGCCCGCGTCCGCCGGCTCGGCGGCGGCGGGCGGCAGGAAGCGATCCTCGCGGACGAAGGTGCTGCCGTCGCTGCGCAGCGTCAGCAGCGGCGAGGCGGCGGCGGTGGGGACGAACACCAGCGCGGTCAGGAGCGCCAGCGCGAGCGCTGGCAGGGGGTTGCGACACACGACCGCGATGCTAGGTCCAACCCGCCGCGCGGCCTGCAGTTGCCCTTGCACGCGTGCCTCCCGCCCGCGCCCCGCGTCGTCGTGCGCCCGCTCTGATCGCCCGCCCGGGCGGACGCGTACCCTTGTGGCGGATGCGCATGCCCTCCCACACGGCGATCGGCACCTGGAGCGGTGGGCGCTACCTGCATTTCGGCGAACCTCTCGCCGAGGAGCGCCTCGAGGCGCTGCTGACGCCGGGCGACGGCCTCGACACGCTGCTGACCGCCGACGCCTACGGCGCGGGCGAGGCCGACCGCGTGCTCGGCCGCGCGCTGCGGGGCGCCGACCGCGACGCGGTGTGCGTCATCGGCGCGATCGGGCACGACTTCTACGAGGGCGAGCGCGAGGGCGCCAAGGGCTACCCGCGCTTCACCGACCCGCGCCTGCGCGGGCCCGAGGCGTACGCCGACTACGTGCGGATGGCCACCGAGCGCAGCCTCGAGCGCATCGGGATCGACGCCTTCGACCTGCTGCTGCTGCACAACCCCGACCGCACCGGCTACACGAGCCAGACGGTCTGGGAAGCGCTGCGCGCGGTTCGCGACGAGGGGCTGGCGGGCAGCCTCGGCGTCGCGCCCGGGCCCGCCAACGGCTTCACGCTTGACATCATCGACTGCCTGGAGCGCTTCGGCGAGCTCATCGACTGGGCGATGGTGATCCTCAACCCGCTCGAGCCGTGGCCCGCCGAGCTGTGCCTCGCAGCGGCGCGCGAGCACGGCGCGGCGGTCATGACGCGGGTCGTCGACTACGGCGGCCTGTTCTGGGACGACGTCCGGCCTGGCCACGAGTTCGCGCCCCGCGATCACCGCACGTTCCGTCCGGCGGGCTGGGTCGAGGCCGGCAACGAGAAGCTCGCGCGGCTGCGCCCGATCGCCGAGCGCCACGAGCTGACGCTGCTGCAGCTCGCCGCGCAGTGGTGCCTCGCGCACGAGCCGGTCGCCTGCGTCGTCCCGACGCTGATCCAGGAGATCGGTGCCGGGGCACGGCCGGTCGAGGACAAGCGCGCCGAGCTGCTCGCGACCCCCGCCGACGTCAAGCTCGACGCCGCCGAGGTGGCGAAGATCCGCGCGATCGGCGACAACACCGGCAGCATGTCGCTCAAGGGCGCCGACCCGCAGCACGAAGGCGAACCGCGGCCGGACCGCTGGCCGCTGACCCCCGACCTCGGCGCTGTGGCGCGGCGCTGGGGCATCGAGCCCGACCGCGATCTCGCGCACCTCGCCTCCACGCGTGGCTGATGGCTAAAGCACGCCGCTTCCTCCTGTCCGGGTCGGGCTGGCCGTACCTGCTGGTCCCGTTCATCCCGATCGCGATCCTGCTCGAGCTCAGCCACGCCGAGGCGGCGATCATCTTCGGTGCGGCGGCGGCCGGCGTCGTGCCGACGGCGGCGCTCATGGGTCGTGCGACCGAACAGCTCGCGCACCGCTCCGGCCCCGGCATCGGCGGGCTGCTGAACGTCACGTTCGGCAACGCGCCGGAGATGATCATCGCGATCTTCGCCCTGAACGCCGGGCTGCAGGAGGTCGTCAAGGCGTCGATTATCGGCTCGATCCTCGGCAACATCCTGCTCGTCATGGGTGCCGCCATGCTGTTCGGCGGCCTCAAGCGCCCGGTGCAGACGTTCAACCCGACCGCCGCGGCGGTGCAGTCCTCGATGCTGCTGCTGGCGGCCGTCGCGCTCGTCATGCCGACGATCTTCCAGCTCGTGGCGGGCGGCGGGCTGCCGCAGGTCGGCGAGGAGCGCGTGAACTTCGGCAGCGACCTCGAGCGCATGTCGCTCATCGTCGCCGTCATCCTGCTGGGCTCCTACGCGGCCGGTCTGGTCTTCTCGCTGCGCTCGCACAAGGCGCTGTTCAACCCCACCGCCGAGGCCGAGGACCATGTCGACGAGCCGTGGTCGATCCGCACCTCGGTGATCGTGCTCGCCTGCGCCGGCGTCGCCGTCGGCATCATGTCCGAGATCCTCGTCGGGTCGATCTCGGAGGCCTCCGAGGCGATCGGCCTGAGCGAGTTCTTCGTCGGCCTGATCATCGTCGCGATCGTCGGCAACGCGGCCGAGCACTGGGTGGCGATCTACTTCGCCGCCAAGGACAAGATGGACCTCGCGGTCAACATCTCGATCGGCTCGAGCGCCCAGATCGCGCTCTTCGTCGCCCCGGTGCTCGTCCTGCTGTCGTTCGTCCTGGGGCCCAACCCGATGGCGCTCGTCTTCAACGGCTTCGAGCTGGGCGCGGTGTTCCTCGCGATCCTGATCGCCAACCACGTGACCCACGACGGCGAGTCGACCTGGTACGAAGGTCTGCAGCTGCTCGCGGTGTACGCCGTGCTCGGCGTGGTCTTCTTCTACGCGTAGTGATCCGCTCATGACCCGTTTCGAGCAGACCCGCTAGATGGGGCTCTACGAGTTCGGCGGGCTGGTCCTCGTGCTGCTCGCGCTGCTGTGGTTCGACCTGCACTTCTTCGCGCGCGGACGCGACGCGACGTTCGGCGAGAGCGTGCGCTGGTCGATCGGCTGGCTCGTCCTCGGGCTCGCCGTCACCGGTGTCGTGGTCGCGCTCAACGGCAGCGAGGACGGCATCAACTACGTCACGGTCTACCTCATCGAGCGCTCGCTGTCGCTCGACAACCTCTTCGTCTTCATCCTGCTGTTCGCGTACTTCGGGATTCCCCACGAGCACCGCGCGCGGCTGCTGTTCTGGGGCATCATGGCGGCGCTCGCGCTGCGCGGGCTGGCGATCCTGGGCGGCACGGCGCTCATCGAGCAGTTCCACTTCGTGCTGTACATCCTCGGCGTGCTGCTGCTCGTGCTCGCCTACCGGATCTACAAGGGAGTGGGGGAGAACGTCGACCCCGATCGCAACCTCGTCGTGCGCGGGGTGCGCAAGGTCTTCCCGGTCAGCGACGGCTTCCGCGGCGGCCACTGGTTCGTGCGCGAGGACGGCCGCCGCCACGTCACTCCGATCTTCCTGTGCCTGGCGGCGATCGTCGCGGCCGACATCGCCTTCGCGGTCGACTCGATCCCCGCGGCGTTCGCCATCACGCGCGACCCGCTGATCATCTGGGCGGGCAACGTCTTCGCGCTGCTCGGCCTGCGGGCGCTGTTCGTCCTCGTCGAGGGCCTGATCCGCCGCTTCCGCTACCTCGACGAGACGATCGCCGTCGTGCTGGGGATCATCGGCGTGAAGCTGCTCATCGAGAAGTGGGTGAAGATCGGCCCGGTCCTGAACCTCATCCTCGTCGCGGTCGCGTTCGCGATCGGCATCGCCGCCTCGCTGATCGGCGATCGGCGCGACCCCGAGGGCGCCGCGGAACGCCGCGAGGAGCGCGTCGGGTCCGGGGCGAGCTGAGTTCGGTGCGGGCTAGGGTTCGACGCGCGGTCGCAGGGCCCGGTAGGGCGTGGTGCGCTTGCGCACGGCGGCGATGAAGGCCACGACGGCGAGCAGCGCCACGAGCGCGAGCCCGCGGGCGACCCAGTCGGGCCGGGCGGCGGCGGCCTGCGGCCGGCCCGGCGCCGGCGCGGCGGCGCCCTCACCGCCCGCGTTCTCCCGCGCCACGGACGTCGAGACGGTCGTGGTCGACGCGGGGAAGTCGCTGTCGGGGGACCCGATCCAGCGGACCATCGAGCCGTCGCCGTACGTCTGCAGCGCCTTCCACGCGATCGTCCCCGCCCGCTCCGGGGCCGACGCCAGGAAACGGAAGGTCGCCAGCTCGTCGGAGCTCGCGCGCCCGCGCCAGACGATCGCCCGCACCGAGCCGTCGGCGTTCATGCGCAGCCGCCGGGTCCACCCGGGCGTGCGCTCGTAGGAGAACGGCAGCACGTCCTTCGGCACCGCGAGCTCGATCCGGCGCGTGCCGGTCGCCTCCTCGGACGGCACGAGCACGCTCCAGAGCACGGGATCGCCCGGCGCGACCTGCGCCGGGCGAACCTGCAGGTGCGCGGCCGCCGGGGCGGCCGCGAGCGCCGGCGCCACGGCCGCGAGCGCGACGGCGCGCAGCACGCGCCGCGGCCGGTGACGCCGTCGCCTCATCGCGCGAGCTTGAAGCGAAACGAGCCCTTCTGGCGATGGCCGTCGGGCGCGACGATCGCCCAGCCGGCCTTGTAGGAGCCGGCCTTCAGCGACCCCTTCAGGCCCGCGAGGAGGCGCTTGACGTTGCGCGGGTCGCGCCCGCCGCCGACGGAGACCACCTTGCCGCCCGGGCCGGTGACGCGCAGCGTCCCGCTGCGCAGCGCCTTGTTGAACGTCACGGTGACCTGCTTGATCGACGTCTTCGCGGTCGCCCCGCTCGCGGGGCTGGTCGATTGCACCTCGGTGTGGGCGAGGGCGATCGTGGGGCCGCCGAGAGCGAGCGCGGTGGCGAGGATCGAGATGCAGCGCATGCGGTGTGATCGCATCGGGTCGGGCCTTTCTGGTGGAGGGTGAGCGCGTCGCGTCGGGGCCGCCGCGCGGCGCGTCTTCGCGTCAGCCGCCGAGCGACACGCTGACGAGGGAGTGGCGGTCGCCCGTCCTGACCTCGACGGCCGGCGTGAGCGTGCCCTTGGTCCTGCCGGTCATCGAACGGCGCGTGGGGCGGAGGTGGACCTTTCGGCGCGGTGGCCGGCCGGGATGAAGACGGCCTGGTAACGGCCGCGGGCAAGGCGTCGCGCGGCAAAGCGGAAGTGGCCGCGGCGGGCCACCGCTCGGGCGGACGGGATCGCCGCGTTGGTGCGCAGCAGCAGGACGCGTCCGGGCAGGCGCGGCGACACCAGGCCGCTGGCGACCGTCCTGCCGCCCGCGACGCGGCGCAGCGTCAGGCGCACCTTGGACTGCACGAGCACGGTCAGCGTCTGGGCGTTGATCTGCTCGGCGACGGCGGTCACCGTCGAGCTCTCCGAGACCGGCACCGAGAGGCTGAAGCTGCCGTCCTCGAGCGTCCAGGCCGAGCGCACGACCGCCGGCTTGGAGGACCCGCGCGCCTTGGTGGTGACCTGTACGTGCACGCCGCGGCGAGCGGGAACGACGCGCCCGGCGGCGCGCACCCGCCGCGCCCCGACGATGCGCTTGGGCGCCGCGAGGACGACCATCGTCGTCCGCGGCGCCTCGCCGCCCGCCGCGCCCGCGCCGCTGCCCGCTCCCGATCCGCCCGTCCCGGCGGGCTGGCAGGATCCGACGACGTAGTCGGCGCCGAACGCCGCCTCGCCCGCCGTCGCGCCGCCGGGTCCCCGGTCGACCGGGCCCGGCTCGGCCGGGTCGCTCTCGTACGTCAGGACGAACGGCCGCGCGAGCACCGTCCCCGCCGCCGCGCCGGTCTGCGGCGGAACGTCGATCGTCACCGTCCCGCCGGGACCTGTCGTGACCGCGCCGGTCGTCGCTGCGGCGGTGACGAAGCCGCCGGCGAGCGTCCAGGTTCCGTAGTCGTAGGCGAGCGTCCCGTTCTTCTGGGCCACGGCCCGCACGTAATGCTGCTGTGCGGCCACCTCGAACAGCAGTGACCAGCTGGAGGTCGTGGAATCGACGTGCATCGGCCGCCAGTCGCCGGTGGCGACCTTGATGACGGCCTGCAGCGGACCGGTCTGCTCGGAGAACCAGGCCGACGACACGTCGGTGTTGGCGTGATGCCCGTCGCCGGTGACGTCGGAGATCTGGGCGACGCCGCCGCACGGGGCGGGAACGGCGGCCGGCGCCGCGGGACAGAAGGCGAGGCTGACCGCGATCGCGGCGACGAGCGGACGAGCGGCGGTGTGCGGCGCACGTGGGCGCAGCGCGAAGGTCTGCAGGGGACGCATGGGCGTCCTCCTTCCTGATCGAGATGTGGACCGGGCGCGAGGCCGGTCCACGGGGACCAGGGCGCCCTAGCTGCTGATGTGTGCCGGGGCGGCGGGAGGGGGCGGGCGCATCGCCAGCGCCGACGCGGCCAGCGAGGGCATGCGCCGGACCACGGCGACGCGGCGCAGCGCGATCGTGCGCGGGGCGCGGACCGCGCGGGCCGTGAAGCGCCGCGCGCGCATCCGTTCGAGCAGCTGCTCACCGGGCGTGAAGCCGAGCAGCAGGACGACGAAGAGGGCGAGCGCGGGCGCCAGCAGCAGCGCGACGCCGGTCGGCGCACTGCCGAGCACCGCGACGACCGCGATCAGCGCCGCGATCCCCGCCATGCGGCCGTGCTTCAATGACCCCCCGCCCATGAGGATCGGAACGTATAGCAGCCGGAGGGCCTTCACGGCAACGAGCGCGCAGCGCCCGCGGTTGCGGCGTGACGCCCGGTGGTGCACGATGGCGCCTTCATGACGCGTCGCGACCGCCAGCTGCTGTTCGCGCTCGCCGGGCTCACGCTCGCGCTGGCGTCGCTGACGTTCGTCGGCGTCCACAGCGATCTGCTGCTCGCGGCGCCGGTGCTCGTGTTCGCGCTGCCGCTGCTCGCCGGGCGCTACGTCGGCGAGGAGCAGCTCGCCCGGCTGGCGGCCGCGTTCGTCGTCGCTCGCCGGCGTCCCGCGGCACAGCTCGTGCCGACGGCGTGCCGCGCGCCGCACAGCCTGCCGCGCGGCGGGCGCCTCATCGCCGCATCGCTCGCCGTGCGCCCGCCGCCCGTGCTCGCCCGCTCGACCGCCTAGACGCTTCGGCCCCGCGGGTCGGAGCGCTGTCTCCGATCCACGACATGGAGGGCCTTCGATGGCCGCTTCTGCACGCGTCTTCGCTGCCGCCGCGCTCTGCGCGCTGGCCGCAGGCATCA
>Ga0183260_10005457_pt1 | contig 9989 bp, 9 predicted proteins | sample AntDrymUQ4972206_2_FD_129768 | JGI IMG/M metagenome (GOLD analysis project Ga0183260, IMG submission 129768) | Polar desert sand microbial communities from Dry Valleys, Antarctica - metaG UQ497 (22.06) (version 2) (version 2) | ecosystem: Environmental > Terrestrial > Soil > Desert | place...
CAACGCCGGCCGGGTCCAGCGCTGTACGACTGGGGATCTGCGCCGCGGCCACGAGGTGTGGGTCTACGGCCGTGTCGGCCAGCCCTGCCGCCGGTGTGGCACGCCAATCAGCGAGGGCGAGCTCGCCATCGACGCGCTGACCTCGCGGGTGACGTACTGGTGCTCCCGCTGCCAACCCGCGCCGTGACGCTCAGGCAGCGAAGGCTTGCGGTGTGTTGCGGGCCCGGCCGATGTCGACGCCGATGACGGTGGGCCCGGCCGGTGCGCGGACGCCTTCTTCGAGCTCGAGGATGGAACTGACGTCGCGCAGCACCTGCGAGAGTGGCACCTCGAGCGCGCCGCACAGCGCCGCCAACAGCTCCGAGCTGGGCTCCTTCTGGCCGCGCTCGACCTCGGAGATGTAGCCGAGGCTTACTTGGGCGCGGGCCGAAACGTCGCGCAGCGTCAAACCCCTGGCGACGCGCTGCGTGCGCAGCACCTCACCGATCAGGTGTCGCAGAACGGCCACAAAACCCACCTCCAGTCCTCCGGTGCAACCGCGTCGCAGCCGACCTTGTTCCTTCATCCTGCCAGGACGGTAGCAACCAGCTGAGACAACACCGCGTCGACGGCGGCACTACGCACCTCGTCGCGACCGCCTGGCAGGTCGAGCGGCCACGACCGGACGCCGCTGGGCGAGGCGACCGCGACGAAGACGGTTCCGGCCGGCCGGCCCTCGCTCGGGTCGGGCCCCGCGACGCCGGTGGTCGACACGCCGTACGTCGCGCCGAGCCGGTCGCGTACCCCGACGGCCATCTCCTCGGCGACGATCGCGTCGACCGTGCCGCGACTGGCGACCACGCCCGGGTCGACGCCGAGCAACGAGGTCTTGAGGTCCGACGCGTACGCCACCACTCCCCCGCGCACGACGTCGGAGGCACCCGCGACCGAGACGAGAGACGCGCAAACCAGCCCACCGGTCAGCGACTCCGCCGTGGCGACGGTCGCGCCGGCCGCGCGCAGGACGGCGACCACGTCCGCCGGTGCGGTCACTCAGCCGGCCTGGCCTCGCGCCGCATCCGCACCGCCTGGGCGACGTAGTCCGCGGCGGTCACCAGCGTGACCACGACCGCCGCGGCCATCACCACGTGCGTGGCCGCCTGCAGGACGGTGGCGAACGCTGAGTCCCAGAGGTCGAACGGCATCACGTACGCGCCGATCGCGACCGCCTGCAGCGTCGTCTTGATCTTGCCGCCGCGGCTGGCGGGCATGACGCCGTAGCGCATCACCACGAAACGCATCACCGTGATGCCCCACTCGCGGACGAGGATCACGATCGTCACCCACCACCAGAGCACCCCGATCACCGAGAGCCCGACGAACGCCATCCCGGTCAGAGCCTTGTCGGCGATGGGGTCGGCGATCTTGCCGAAGTTGGTGACCAGGCCGCGGCTGCGCGCGATGTCGCCGTCGATCCGGTCGGTGATCATGGCGAGGATGAACACCACGCACGCGACCACCCGCCAACCGACCCGGTCGCCGTCGTGCATGAGCAGCAGCCACCCGAACAGCGGCACCATCACGATGCGCAGCACGGTGAGTGCGTTGGCGATGTTGAGGTTGCTCACCTCAGGCGGGTCGGCAACGCCAGCGTCGCTCCTGGAGTCGTTGTCCATCGCAGGTCTTCTCCACCGTTGCCGTGCAGGGCGGCGCCGAACCGTCCGGCGCTACCGCCAAGTATGTCGTACGGCCCGCAGCGCCCGGCTAAGGCGAAGCTCAGGATCGCCCGAGCACGATCCGGCCGCGCTCACCGTCGGCACCGAGGCGTCCCTTGTCCTTGCCGTTGACGCGTGCGCGGACCGCCCCGGCGTCGTCGCTGACGATCCGGACCCGTCCGTCGACCGACAGCCTCCTGACGTCTCCGGCCGCCACCGTCCCCTTCCAGACCACCGTGCGATCACCGTCGCGGACGACGACGGCGGTGTCGCCCGCCCGTCCCTTGAGCACGACAGCGTTGACCGTCGCCGGCCCGATGTCGGCGGGACCGGCCGGGGGGTCGGCCTGCGGTGCGGCGACCGGAGGAGTCGCGGTGGAGGCCGGCGCTTCCGCACGCCCGGTGAGCAGGTTGCCGAGACCCCACACGATGGCGATCACCATGACGACGCCGAGCAGCGCCGCCCAGTTCGGCCCGCCGGAGGTCAGGCGGATCGACGGCCGCGGCCCGGTCGCCAGCTCGGCCTCGAAGACCTTGCGCGCCTCGATCGGCGCGTGGGCGTACGTGTCGTCGTACAGCGTGATCAGCGTGTCACCGTCGAGGCCGAGGACGCGGGTGAGGCTGCGGATGTGGCCACGGGCGTAGAAGTCGCCGCCGCACGGCGTGAAGTCGTCGACCTCCATCGCCTCGATGACGTGCGGACGGATGTGGGTACGTGTGGCGAGGCCGTCGACGGTGATGCCGGAGAGCTCGCGGGCGGCACGCAGCCGGTTGCCGATCACCGGGTCGGCAGCCGCCTGGGTCGGCCACGCCTCCACCGGTGCGGCGTCCAGCGCGACGGCAGGACGGTGCCGGGACCGGTCGCCCGTCGGCTGGCCGACACGGGCGAAGTCGAGATCGACACCACGTCGGGTGCCGACCAGCTCGCGGATCTCAGGCAGCGGGTCGTCGAGTGGTTGCGGATCGGGCTGCAGCGCTGTGCTGCCCACGCTGCTCGGACCCGGTCTGGTCAGGTTGGCCCGGATCGCGCGTCGCGCAGAGCTCGCGACCACCGAAGGCACGGCGCGTTCGGCTATCTGCGGCCGCGCAGACGGCGGTTGCGGCTCTGGCGTCACCTCGGCGGCAGGGGCGGCAAGCGGGGCGGGTGCGGGTCTGAGGCTCGATGCCGCCGATGCCGCCACGACGACCGACGCCGGCGCAAGTGTGCGTAGCGACGCAGCGAGTTCTTCGGCGATGGCAAGACTAGAGACGCCCAGCGGTATCAGGAGCGACCTGGCGTCGGCGGTCTCGATCTCCACGCGCCCGTTGCGGAGCACGGACGGACGAGGTAGGACCGTCACGGCGCTGATCTCGCGCCACGGCACACCGGTCCAGCTACGGCGGCTGCGGAAGCGTACCCCTTGGTCGTCTGCGACCAGCAGCGCGAGACGGGAGTCCCACGCCCCGAGGCCGTAGCCGAGCCCGACCAGGGCGAGCATCGCCACGACGAGCCATCCGCCGGCACCGGCGCTGTCGCCGGAAAACCCCCGCCAGGCGTACGCACCGGCCACCGTCCAGGCGCCCAGCCCCAGCAGGGCGAACACCGCGCCGCTGCGGCGTACCTCGACGATCTCGCGTCCGCGTCGGTGCACGGTGGCTCACTCCCCCGCAATGGTGGCGAGGACCTCGTCGAGGTCGTCGGGGCGGATCAGCACGTCCCGCGCCTTGGAGCCCTCGCTGGGCCCGACGATGCCGCGTGACTCCATGATGTCCATCAGCCGGCCGGCCTTGGCGAAACCCACCCGCAGCTTGCGCTGCAGCATCGACGTCGACCCGAACTGCGTCGCGACGACGAGCTCGACCGCGGCGACGACGAGGTCGAGGTCGTCGCCGATGTCCTCGTCGATCTCGCGCTTGCCCGGAGCAGGTGCGGTGACGTCCTCGCGGTAGGTCGGCTGTAGCTGCTCCTTGCAGTGCTTGACGATGCTCGCGATCTCGGTCTCGGTGATCCAGGCGCCCTGCATCCGCATCGCCTTGTTGGCACCCATCGGAAGGAACAGGCCGTCGCCCTGGCCGACGAGCTTCTCGGCGCCGTTCTGGTCGAGGATGACGCGGCTGTCGCCCAGCGACGACGTCGCGAACGCGAGCCGGCTCGGCACGTTGGCCTTGATCAGACCGGTGACGACGTCGACGCTCGGCCGCTGGGTGGCCAGGACGAGGTGGATGCCCGCCGCCCGGGCGAGCTGGGTGATCCGTACGATCGCGTCCTCGACGTCACGTGGGGCGATCATCATCAGGTCGGCGAGCTCGTCGACGACGATGAGCAGGTACGGGTACGGCGCGAGCACCCGCTCGCTGCCCGGCGGTACTTGGAGCTTGCCGCTGCGCACGGCCTTGTTGAACTCATCGACGTGCCGGAAGCCGAAGTGGGCAAGGTCGTCATAGCGCAGGTCCATCTCGCGCACCACCCACTGCAGTGCCTCGGCTGCCTTCTTCGGGCTGGTGATGATCGGGGTGATCAGGTGCGGGACGCCCTCGTACGCGGTCAGCTCCACGCGCTTGGGGTCGATCATGATCATCCGCACCTCGTCGGGGGTGGCGCGCATAAGGATCGAAGCGACCATCGAGTTGATGAAGCTCGACTTGCCCGAACCGGTGGCGCCGGCGACCAGCAGGTGCGGCATCTTGGCCATGTTGGCGACGACGAAGCCGCCCTCCACGTCCTTGCCGAGCCCGACCACCATGGGGTGGTGGTCGCCGCGCGCCTTGCTCGAACGCAGCACGTCACCGAGCGAGACCTTCTCCTTGTCGACGTTGGGGATCTCCACGCCGATCGCGGACTTGCCCGGGATGGGTGAGAGGATCCGTACCTCGTTGGACGCCACGGCGTAGGAGATGTTGCGGGTCAGTGCGGTGATCTTCTCGACCTTGACCGCGGGGCCGAGCTCGATCTCGTACCGGGTGACGGTCGGTCCGCGGGTGTAGCCGGTGACCTCTGCGTCGATGTTGAACTGGTCGAGGACCTCGGTGAGGCGCGCGACGACGCCGTCGGATGCGGCCGATCGGGCCTTGTGCGGCGAGCCCTCGCGCAGGACAGCGCTGCTGGGCAGGGTGTAGACGACGTCCCCGGACAAGGCGAGCTGCTCGGCACGCGACGGCAGCGGAGTCATCGGTGGTGGCTCGCTCGGGTTGTCAGCGGCCGCGGTGTCAGGTGAGGAGGGACGCGAACCGCGAGGCTCGGCGGAGGCGTCTTTCTCGTCCGGCCCGTCGACCAGGGGGTTGTCGTACGGCAGGTCGACCGGCTCTGCGTCACCGGCGAGGGCGCCGACACGGCGACGCGGCTGCCGTGAACGACGCAGTCGCGGGGCGGGCTCGCCGGAGAGCCCGGCGTCAGCGGCCTCGCCTTCGGCGCCCGGCGTGCGGCCGAGAAGCTTGTCGCGCGCTGCCGCCAGGCGTCGAGGGATCGCGTACACCGGCGTGGCCGTCACCACGAGCAGACCGAACATGCTCAGCAGCACCAGCAGAGGGACCGCGACGTACTCGGTCCGGAAGAGGTCGACGAGGAGCTTGGAGAAGATGTAGCCGATGGCGCCGCCGGCCTCGCTCAACGGCTCAGCATCGCGGTCGGAGGGTTGTGGCAGACCGTTGGCGATGTGCACGAGGCCCAGGACGCCGGCTGAGACGGCCGACCAGCCGATGACCTGTCGGCCGGCGGGTCCGTTGCGTTCGGGGTTGCGGAGGGTGCGCCACGCGACCGCGAGCAGCACCAGGGGGACGGCCCAGCCGAGCAGGCCGACGCTGCCGACGACAGCGGTACGCGCGCTGTCACCGACCGGGCCCGGAATTCGCCACCAGACCGCGGCAGCGACCACCACGGCGGCTCCGATCAGCGCAAGCCCGACGCCGTCACGACGTTGGTCGGCGTCGAGGTCGCGAGCGGCACCGCCGATCCTGCGGGCGACGCCACCGATCATCCCGGCGATGCCGAGCCACATGCCACGGATGCCGCGGCCGAGCGCCATCAGGACACGCAGCAGCGGGCCAGGGCCGGTGCGACGTGGACGCGCGGCGGGCCGCCGGCTCGCGCGGCGCGGCTTGCGCTTGGGTGTCGACGTCTTGCGTCGGGCCTGGCTACCGGACGGCCGCGATCGCGAGGACCGCGACGGGGAAGACGTACGGGTCGCCATGGGCACACCCTACGGTCCGGTCCCACCCGTCCCAGGCGTCACACGCCGACGCCCTCCCCCTTTCCCCCGTACGTGAGGTACCGCCGCTCGTACGTGAGTTACTGCGGCCCGTACGTGAGCTGTGGCGGAATAAGTCGCGTATGGAGCGCCCTAGATCACGTACGGCGCACGGTAGGTCACGTATGAGCGGGTCAAGCGTTGAGGACGACGGGGACGATCATGGGGCGACGGCGGTGGGTGCCGACCCAGCGCCCGGTGGTTCGGCGCACGATCTGCTGCAGCTGGTGGGTGTCGTGCACCCCGTCGAGGATCGCGGTCTCGAGCGCGTCGCGGACGCGCAGCCGGATCTCGTCGAAGACCTTCTCGTCCTCGATGAAACCGCGAGCGTGGACGTCCGGCCCGGTGACGACCTTGCCGGTGTTGGCGTCGATGACCACGATCACCGAGATGAACCCCTCGTCGCGCAGGATGCGCCGGTCCTTGAGCTCTGCCTCGGTGACGTCGCCCACCGAGGAACCATCGACATAGACGTAGCCACAGTCGACCTTGCCGGTGATGCTGGCGCGACCGTCGACGAGATCGACCACCACGCCGTCCTCGGCGATGACGATCCGGTCAGCAGCGACACCGGTCGCTCGCGCGAGCGCGGCATTGGCGTGCAGATGGCGTACCTCGCCGTGCACGGGCATGACGTTGCTGGGGCGCACGATGTTATAGCAGTACAGCAGCTCGCCGGCCGAGGCGTGGCCGGAGACGTGGACGAGTGCGTTGCCCTTGTGCACGACCCGGGCGCCGAGGCGGGTCAGTCCGTCGATCACCCGGTAGATCGCGTTCTCGTTGCCCGGGATCATCGAGGAGGCGAGCACGACGGTGTCACCGGGCTGGATGTGCACCTTGTCGTGGTCGTTGGCGGCCATCCGCGACAGCGCCGCCATCGGCTCGCCCTGGGAGCCGGTCGAGACCAGCACGATCTCCTCGGGCCGGTAGTCCTCGACCTTGCGACCGTCGACGAGGACGCCGTCCGGTACCTGCAGGAACCCCAGATCGCGCGCGGTCGCCATGTTGCGGATCATCGAGCGGCCGACGTAGGCGACCTTGCGACGGTGCTTGACGGCCATGTCCAGGACCTGCTGGACCCGGTGCACGTGGGAGGCGAAACAGGCGACGATGACTCGCTGGGCGCTGCCGGCGAAGGCGTGGTCGAGGGCGGGAGCGATGTCGCGCTCGGTGGTGGTGAAGCCGGGAACGTCGGAGTTGGTCGAGTCGGTCAGGAAGAGGTCGACCCCCTGCTCACCGAGCCGCGCGAAGGCGCGAAGGTCGGTGATGCGACCGTCGAGCGGCAGCTGGTCCATCTTGAAGTCGCCGGTGTGCAGCACGACACCGGCCTCGGTACGGATCGCCACCGCGAGCGCGTCGGGGATGGAGTGGTTGACGGCGACGAACTCGCACTCGAACGGGCCGAGGGTGAGGACGTCGTCCTCGGCGACGACGTGCTTGGGAACGAACTTGAGGCGGTGCTCCTTGAGCTTGGAGTCCAAGAACGCCAGGGTCAGGTTCGACCCGGCTACCGGGATGTCCTCGCGCTCGCGGAGCAGGTACGGCACCGCGCCGATGTGGTCCTCATGCCCGTGCGTCAGGACGATCCCGACGACGTCGTCGAGCCGGTGCCGGATGGCATCGAAGTCGGGCAGGATCAGGTCGACGCCTGGCTGGTGGTCCTCGGGGAACAGCACCCCGCAGTCGACTATCAGGAGCTTGCCGGCATGCTCGAAGACGGTCATGTTGCGGCCGATCTCGCCGAGACCGCCGAGTGCGATGACCCGCAACCCGCCGTCTGGGAGTGGTGGCGGTGCACCGAGCTCAGGGTGCGGATGACTCATTGATCAGTCCTTCAACAGATGTGCGGCGCGTAGTTCGTCGCGCAGCATGGTGATCTCGTCGTCGGTTGCGTCGACGAGGGGAGGTCGTACGGTGCGGTGCTCGAGCTGGCCGAGCAGCTGCAGGCTGGCCTTGGCGGTGATCGCACCCTGCGTATGGGTCATCAGCCCGCGCACTGCGGGGAGCAGCTGGTCGTTGATGCGCCGAGCCGTGACGAGGTCGCCGTCATCGACGGCGCCCACCATGGCAGCGTACTCGCGCGCAGCGACATGTCCGACGACCGAGACGACTCCTGCGGCTCCGTATGCGAGCCAGGCGAGGTTGACGGCGTCGTCGCCGGAGTAGAGGGCCAGCGACGTCTCGCGCATCAGCCAGGCACCGGCGTAGAAGTCGCCGACGGCGTCCTTGACCGCGACGATGTGCTCGTTGCGGGCGAGCACGTCGTAGGTCTCGCGCGCGATCTGGACCCCGGTGCGTCCGGGGATGTCGTAGAGCATCACCGGCAGGCCGTTGCCGGCACTCGCGACGTCGGTGAAGTGCCGGACGAGGCCTGACTGCGGTGGCTTGCTGTAGTACGGCGAGACGATGAGAAGTCCGTGCGCTCCGACGGTCACGGCCTGCCGGGCCAGCTCGACAGACTTGCGGGTGTCGTTGTTGCCGACCCCGGCCACGACAGTTGCCCGGTCACCGACGGCCTCGAGAACGGCGGCGAGAAGGCGGCCGTCCTCCTCGGCGGTGGTCGTGGAGGACTCCCCCGTGGTGCCGCTGAGGACGAGGCCGTCGTTGCCTGAGTCGACGAGGTGGCTCGCGAGCTTCTGGGCGGCGTCGAGGTCGAGGGACCCGTCCTGACCGAAGGGTGTCACCATCGCGGTCAGCACGCGCCCGAACGGTGCGGCGGAGGAGGCGAGGGGCGACGTCATGGGTCGAGGTTATCGCGGGCCGTCGCGAGCACCAGCACCTGCGGGGGCTGAGTCCGGCGCCGTCCGCTCGGGGGCCCGGACGGCACCGGGACATCGGTGACATCGCGCGCCGGCCCACCGACGTTACAGCTATTTCCTGCACGAGCTTCGTCGGTCGTTTGATCGCGAGGACCAGGAAGCGCTCGATCATGGCATTGACCTGATCGGGAACCTCGAGCTGGTGGAAGTGTCCGGCGCCGACGGTCCGGCCCAGGACGAGCGTCGGACACAGCCGGCGCAGCTCCTCCAGATCGACGTTGGGAGTCCCCGCGTCGACGTACCTGAACGGCATGCGGCAAGCCGCGACGACCTCCGCTGAATCGAAGCCGAAGAATCCGTTCTCCCAGGCCGACAGGACGACATGGCGGGGTACGCGGGTGGACTCGGCGAGTGTCCACCGTGGCCAGTGCAAGGGCCACGATGCCGCCGAGGCTGTGGCCCACCACCACCGGCCGCTCCAGACCGAGCACGAGCACCATCGGTGGGTCCCCGGTCCCGAGCTCCTCGTAGCCCAGGCGTACCCCGTCCCGGTCCAGCCACGTCATGGCCGCATCTCACAGCCGCCGCGCCGCTTTAGCAGTCGAGTCGCGCGATCGCGATGCCGCCTCGACCGGGGGAAGCGAGGCCAGATTCGTGTCCAGCACACACACAGACTCCGGAGCAGGAGGCGGCCAGAGCCAGGAGGTCAGAAGATGCGACCGCGATCGCTGCCGAGCTCGCGGACTGGGTGCCCAGCGTGCGCACCACGATCTGGAGCGGGTCACCGGCGAGTCAGATCATCAAAGCCGCCACCGAGTTCGGCGCCGATCTGCTAGTGGTCGCGAGCGGCAGCACGGGCATCACCGAGACGGTGCTGATGAGAAGCACTGCCCACCGCGTCCTGAACTACGCTCCCTGCCCGGTCCTCGTCGTACGCAGGTAGGTGGCGATCGCGAAGCCCTCATGCTCCTCGCGCGATGCTTCTTGCCAGCAGGACCAGTCGACGTCGGGGAGGTACGTGTCGCCGTCGGGGGCCTGGTCGACGTGGGTGACGACGAGCCGGTCCGCCAGCGGCAGCGTCTCGGCGAACACCTGCGCTCCGCCGACCACGAAGACCTCGGGGTCGACGACCATCGCCTGCCGCAGGGCGGTGTGTAGATCGTGGCACACGATCACACCCGCAGGAGCCGCCCACCGTTCCTGTCTGGTGAGGACGACGGAGGTGCGACCCTGCAGCGGCCGCCCGATCGAGTCGTACGTGCGGCGCCCCATCACCAGGGCGTGGCCCATCGTGAGGGACTTGAAGTGTGCGAG
>Ga0183260_10005458_pt1 | contig 9986 bp, 9 predicted proteins | sample AntDrymUQ4972206_2_FD_129768 | JGI IMG/M metagenome (GOLD analysis project Ga0183260, IMG submission 129768) | Polar desert sand microbial communities from Dry Valleys, Antarctica - metaG UQ497 (22.06) (version 2) (version 2) | ecosystem: Environmental > Terrestrial > Soil > Desert | place...
GCTCGGCACGAGCCTGACGCTCGAGACCCTCGACGGGGGCGAGCAGCTCGTCGTACCGCCAGGGACGCAGCCGGCGCACCAGTTCGTGCTGAAGGGCCGCGGTGCGCACCGCCTGCACGGTCGTGGTCGCGGCGATCTGCTGGCCATTCTGCGCGTCCAGGTGCCGACGAAGCTCGATGACGCCGATGCCGAGCTGCTGCGGCGCTACGCCGAGCAGCGCGGTGAAGACGTCGCGCCGCCCGAGAGCGGCTTCTTCTCACGCATCAAGTCGGCGTTCTCGTGAACCCGGCGCTCCGCGCCGCCGTTGCCCACCTCGCCGTCGCCGACGTCGACGCACCCGACCTCGCCAGCGATGACCGCCACCACCTGCTGCGCGTCCTGCGGGCGCGCAGGGGCGAGCTGGTCACCGTGACAAACGGTGCCGGGTCGTGGCGCCCGTGCCGGGTTGCGGCCGACGGCGTGGCGCTCGACGGCGACGTGTATCACGAGCCGGCACCGACTCATCGGCTCACCCTGGCCGTCGTCGTGCCGAAGGCGGACCGCCCGGAGTGGCTCGTGCGTAAGGCGACCGAGATCGGCATCGACGTCATCCTGATGTTGCACAGCCGTCGGTCCGTCGTGCGCTGGCAGGGCGCAGCGAAGGCGGACGCCGCTCGGCGCCGGTTGCAGGCGGTCGCCGTCGACGCCTCGCTGCAAAGCCGTCGTGTGTGGTTCCCGGAGGTGGAGGGACCCGTCGACGCCTCGACGATGTTGGCCGGCGCCGCCATCGCCGAGCCGGGCGGTTCGGCGATCGGGTCCGCCGACACGACGGTCGCGATCGGCCCCGAGGGTGGCTGGGAAGATGCCGAGCTGGCGCTCGGGCGAACCACGGTCGGGCTCGGCGACACGATCCTGCGTGTCGAGACCGCGGCGCTCGTCGCCGCTGCCGAGATGGTCCGCCTCCGCTCGCTCGCTGGTCCGGCATGACGTCGGCGGTCGCGCCGGGTGAGTTCGGCGTGTACGTGCACGTCCCGTTCTGTTCGTCGAAGTGCGACTACTGCGCGTTCGCGACGTGGACCGATCGCGCACACCTCGTCGATGCGTACATGACCGCGATGGAAACGGAGATCGCCGGGGCCGTCGACGGCGGCATGCCCGTCGCGACGAGTGTCTTTGTCGGTGGTGGCACGCCGTCGCTCGTGCCGGGCGAATCGCTCGCCAGCGTCATCTCGGCGATCCCCGTCACTACTGACGCCGAGATCACGGTGGAGTGCAACCCCGACAACGTCGACGAGACACTGCTCGACACGTATTGCGACGCCGGCGTGAACCGGGTGTCGATAGGGGTGCAGTCGATGGTTCCCGACGTGCTCGCGCTGCTCGGGCGGCGTCACGATCCCGAGAACGTGCATCGGGCGGTCGCCGCTGTCCGGTCCGTCGGGCTGCCGACGTTCAACCTCGACGTCATCTACGGCACGGTCGGCGAGCGGCGGGACGACTGGCAGGCGACGGTCGAGGCCGTCGTCGCGCTCGATCCGCCGCACGTGTCCGCCTATGGGCTGACGGTCGAGGCGGGGACCCCGCTCGCCGCCGACTCGGCACGACATCCCGACGACGACGACCAGGCCGACAAGTACGAGCTCGCCGACGACCACTTCGCGGCGGCCGGGCTGGCGAACTACGAGGTGTCGAACTGGTCGAGAGCCGGACACGAGTCGCGCCACAACCGCGTCTACTGGAACCAGGGCGACTACCGCGGCATCGGGTGCGCCGCCCACTCCCATCGTGACGGGCGGCGCTGGTGGAACGTGCGCACGCCAGATCGCTACATCGAGCTCGCCGGGCGGGGCGACGACGTCGAGGCTGCGGGGGAGCAGCTCGACGACGAGCAGCGCCGGATGGAGGCGTTGCAGCTGGCGCTGCGGACCCGTGACGGCGTACCGCTCGACGCCCTCGACGGCGCCGAGTTGGACGGACTCGTCGAGTGCCGGGACGACCGCTGGGTGCTCACCCGGCGGGGTCGCCTGCTCGCCAACGAGGTGTCGGTGCGACTGCGCTGACTGGTAGCGTGGCGCCCCGCGAGGGCGCGTAGCTCAGTTGGTTAGAGCGCCACCATGACACGGTGGAGGCCGTAGGTTCGAGTCCTATCGTGCCCACAGCGATTTCCCCACACGGTGCCCCTGAACAGGGGTTTCAGGTGTGAGGGAATAGGTTTAGGTCAGGCAAGGTTGGTTCTCCTGCCCGTCCGGCCCCCGGCGAGCTCGCCGGTCAGTGAGCGGGCCGGACGGCGCGCTGCCGTGCCACAGGGGGTCAGCAGGCCCCCGCAGCGATCAACGTCGTGGTGGCTCCACACGAATGGCCACCACGACGCCACGCTCATCGGTCGATGCCTCGAAGCGACCGGACCTGGCGAGCGCCTGCTGCACCGCCGGAGGCGACGGCGTCAGTCGACCGTTGAGCGCCGGCGGGTCCCACGTCAGCCATCCATCCGGATCGCACATGCCGGCGACCCGGCTGCGAGCGTCAAGGACCAGGACCCTGTGACGCAGCTCACCGCCAACCACCAGCTCGAACGCGCCGTCAACGTCACGCCCGCAGACGGCTACCGGCACGGTTGTACACTTGCTCACCTCTCACCTCCATCGCGAATCGGTCCGTACGTCAACTCGCCGCCGGCATCCAAGGCGTCCTGCAGCACCGATCGACGCCGGCCACAGTCAGCTCGCCGTCCTGGGCCATCTCCGCTGCCATCCATTCCTGCGGCGAGTCGTATCCGGCCGCCGCGAGCTCGGACGCCGACGGCAGCCGCCGAGCAGGACGGGTCGCCTCATCGAGCTCGCCGGCGACCAGCACGATCGCGACGAGCTCGAGGGCCGGGTCAGTGTTGGTGATGACCTCCTGGGTCGGTGGTTCTTGGTAGGGGGGCCCTCGCCGCCCACCTCATCGTCCGACCCGGTGATGGTCGTGCTCGATCCTCAGCGGTCCGACTGGGTCGGCCGGCTGTTTGAGGTGTGTGAGTTCGACGAGCTCGGAGCCGGCGTCACCCCACAGCAGGATGACGCTGCCGGCGCCGGCGGCGATCCAGCGGAGTGGGCGATCCGACGTGTGCGAGGATCTGGCGTGTGGGGTTTTTGCCTCGGTTCTTTATCGCAAGGTGGTGATGTCCCGTGACATCGGCTGGTGCGAACCCGTCAAGACGGGCCCTGCTCGACACGGCGGTCGTGATGATCGAGGAATGGGGTCTTGACGGCTTCACGGTCGATGAGCTCCTAGTCGAGTCCGGGACGTCGTCGAGCTCGCTCTACCACCACTTTGGGAGCCGCGAGGGTTTGCTCATCGCCGCGCAGGAGGAGCGCTACCGGCGTCTCGCTCGTGGCGAGGATCTACGCAACCTCGATGGCGGCCTTGCGGCGACAACGACGGAAGAGTTCCTGGCATATGTTGCGCGCCAGATCGAGCGGATCGTTACCGACCCCGCCAATCGCGCCGTACGCCGGTCCAGACTCGAGGCGGCGGCGCGCTCGATGGCGTCGCCGGAGTTGGCGACGCGGACGGCTGCGGTGCAGGAGATGATGTTCGACGTCATCGCAGCGATGTTCGACGTCGCACAGGCCCGGGGGCTCATCGACCTAGGGCTCGATACCCGTGCCTACGCGGCCTGGTTCCACGGTATGACGCTTGGCCGGACGGTCACTGAAGCGGGCTCCGTCGGGACTGACGCGTGGCTCGCGGTGGCGATCCCTGCGGCGCTCGCTCCGCTGCGCCCACCTGCCCAGCCCTGAGCGCTCCAAACGCTGCTGGCTGCGCACCGGCACGGCGAGGTCGGTGGTCGGCGCATCGCCGGGAACCTGGGTTTTTCTTCCAACGATCATGTGGTTAAGTGCTCTTAGGAACAGGGTGGACTGATTGCCCAGCGTCCCCGGCGTCGGGGGCATCAACAGAAGGGGAACCCCGATGAAGCTCCTACAACGAACGGTCGTAGCCGCGAAGGGGAACCGGATTCTTCGTTCTCGTGCGGTGACAGCGATTGTGTCCGCATCCTTGGCAGCGGGTGTCGTCGGCGGAGTCGCGGTAGCGACAAATGACTCGAACACCATCCATGCGTGCGTCGGAAAGGGTGGTGTGCCGCGCATCGTCAAAGCCTCCGCCGACTGTCGGAGCGGAGAGTCGTACATCGACTGGAGCAAGCAAGGCACGCAGGGAGCGGCCGGGTTGCCAGGCGCAACCGGTCCTCAGGGCCCTGAGGGACCCCAGGGCCCCGTCGGGCCAGAGGGCGCGCAAGGTGCCACAGGGCTGCCCGGTGCGGTCGGTGAGCAGGGCGAAACAGGTGCGGAGGGACCCCAGGGTCCCGTCGGGCCACAAGGGGTGCCAGGGGCGCAGGGCACCACCGGCGCGACCGGTGCGACAGGACCGCAAGGTCCGGCCGGCACGAACGCTGCGCCGACCCGGTGGGCCTTCGTCGCGTTGGGCGGCACGATCGTCTCGAGCAGTGGCCTTCAGTCCGCCTCCTCAACCCCGACTTCCTCCGTTTACACGCTGGTGTGGAACAGGGACGTCGGCCGGTGCGCGACCGTCGCCAGCACCATGTCGAATCAATACGCGAGCGTGAGTAACAGCGGTAACACAACGACCGTCACCCTCTGGCACGACAGCGGAGTCAGCGGCGGAGGCACGAGCATCCACGTCGCCGTCTTCTGCCCCTCCTGAGTCCGACGGCGCCTGCAACTCAGTCGGTGTCCGATCGCTCCCGGCGCCGACATCACCGGGCGCCAACCGACGAGACCGCGCGCCGCGTTCACGCTGCGCCGGGGACCGGCGCCGAACCCCATCGTCGACGACACGGCCGCGCCGCTTCGTCACACCGCGGCCGGGGTCTCGTGCGCCTGCAGGCGAGCCTCGACTGCGGCGACGTGCCGCTCATGCGGGGCGTCGCGTTGCTCCTCCGCCTCGGACAGGATTCGGTTGGCACGAACCGTCGCCTCGTCCGCGGCAAGTTCCGGAACCTCGGCACCGATCGCAGCCGTCAAGGCAGGAACTACCTCGCGCGGCGGGGTGATCGGCACCGACGCCTTCGCTCGCGCCAACTCCGCCTCCGCTGCGCAGCGGTCGTGAAGCGCCCGAACCGGTGCGAGGATCGACCTCACGAGCGTTCATCGCCGGATCGAGGCTCGGCCTGCGCCTCCAGTCGCATGATCTCACGGGCGTCGTGATCGCTGACCGCCGTCGGATCAAGTGGGAGGCGCTGGAGCCATGCAACCTCAGACGGGTGTGAAGGCGGAGCGTTCAAACATCGCAACGTGATAATCGAGCGGCGACCGGTAAGGCGCCGCGCGCTCAGCCTTAGGCACCGCGAGGAGGGCTTCGAGCAGTCGGCGCTGCTCCTGATCGCGATCGGCGCGGGCGCCGCGATCGAACCGTTGTTCTGATGCCCAGCCAAGGAGAACCCGTATACCCCGACGTGCCGGCAGCACCCAGACCCAACCGCACACCCGCCTCGCCCGCGCCCTCAGAAGAACCCACTGATGCCGGGCGGAAAACCATCCAGTGAACGCCGGGCGCCAATGACGCTTGTAACACGAGCTGGAGTGGTCTGCACCGCGCATTCTCACCCGCTCAACCTCGCATCATCCTCGCCCGCGATCCGATCTGTCGATGCCACGCTGCACAGCATGTTGACCACCGACATGCACGCGACCGTCCACCATCGCCGACTACACCGTCGCCCGAGCCGAAGGCGGCGCCCACGACCTCTTCAACGGTTAGCAGGGTGCTGAAAATCGCTTCCTGAAGTCGCTCCCGTCGGGTTCGTTGACGTCGGACCACCGGGCCGGCTCGTCAGCTCGTGTTCTCTCTGTCCGCTGCCAGCTTGCGGGTGGCCAGTTCGGCCACTCGGCGGTAGAGGCGTGTGAACTCGACACCGAAGATGTCACCGGCCGGCTGATGGTCCCCGGGAAGGCCGTAAGGAACCCGCGGTCGACGGTGCAGAGCTGCCCGCTGCGTTCCTCGCGGTCACCGTGAAGGTGTACGCCGTTCCGTTCGTGGTGCCAGCGACCGGGCAGGACGTGGACGTGGTGGTGCAGGTGAGGCCGCCGGGCGCCAACGTGACCGTGTAGTCGATCACCGCTGCTCCGCCGTTATTCATCGGCGGCGCCCAGCTGACGATGACCTGGCCTTTCCCCGGCTTGCCCGTGACGTTGGTCGGCGCGTCCGGAACCGTTCGAGGTGTCGCGGGTGTGCTCGCCGCGGATGCGCTCGACGCGCCGGCCGAGTTCTGCGCGACGACCGTGAACGTGTACGCCGTGCCATTTGTGAGCCCGGTGACCACGCACGACGTCGTGGCCGTCGTGCAGGTGAGGCCACCCGGCGCCGACGTCACCGTGTAGCCAGTGATCGGCGATCCGCCGTCCGCGGGTGCGGTCCATGTGACGGTTGCTTCACCGTTGCCCGGCGTCACCGTGACGTCCGTGGGCGCGTCCGGAACCGTCCGTGGCGTCGCGGGTGCGCTCGCCGCGGATGCGCTCGACACGCCGGCCGAGTTCTGCGCGACGACCGTGAACGTGTACGCCGTGCCATTCGTGAGCCCGGTGACCACGCACGACGTCGTGGCCGTCGTGCAGGTGAAGCCACCCGGCGCCGACGTCACCGTGTAGCCAGTGATCGGCGATCCGCCGTCCGCAGGTGCGGTCCATGTGACGGTTGCTTCACCGTTGCCCGGCGTCGCCGACACGCCCGTCGGCGGTTCCGGTGCATCAGCGACAGGGTGCACCGTGATGGTGACCGTCGCGAGGTTGCTGTACGCAGCGCCGTCGAAGGCCCGGTAGGTGAACGTGTCCAGCCCGTAGAAGCCCGCGTTCGGGTCGTAGACGAAACTACCGAACTGGTCCACGGAGACCCGACCGTTGGCGGGACCGTCCGCCCAGAAGTGGCGCTGGACCGAGAGGTAGTCACCATCCGGATCCGTGTCGTTCGCGAGCACTCCGGGCCACGCGAAGAGGCGTGTGTCCTCCGACGTCTCGTAGAAGTCCGCATTCGCGACCGGTGGATCGTTCGGGGCGACCGTGATGGTCACCGTCGCGACGTTGCTCGAACCGATGATGCCCCAGCTGTCGACGGCGCGATACGTGAAGCTGTCCGTCCCGTTGAAGTCAAGGTTCGAGAGGTAGATGAACGTGCCGTCGCTCCGAAACTGGAGCGACCCGTTGGTTGTCCCTGTCACCAGCTGAGCCGACAGATACATCGGGGTGCCATTTGCCCATCGCGTATCGCGGTCGTTGGCGAGCACACTGGGCAGGGCGTGCAAGTAGGCGTTCTCCTTCGCGGTGTAGGCGTCGTCGTTCGCGACGGCTGACCCCTCGAGGGCTGCGGCCGGTGTCGCCGCAACGCCGGCGAACGTCACGATCGCCGCGGTGACAAGCGACCACGCGCCGACCCTCTTGAAGTTGGTGTGAAGTGCGCGCTTTATCATCTCTGCTCCTGCCGTCGGGTCCCGAATGCGCGGGTGCTTCTCCGGGACGCACGTGGACAGCCGGCAGGACGTTTGTCATGTGGTGTGCCGGACTCGTGAGCGGCTGACGCCGGTAGGGCTGCCAGCCCGCGCAGTGGGATGACGGCAAGAAGGACGCTCAGTGTCCGTGCCCCTGCCTTGTTGCGGCGAAGCCCCGCCGACCGCGTCGACACTTCGCTCATCGAGCGCTCGTCGCGTGGAGGGCGGAGTGGCTGGCGGCTTCGAGGACCTTGAGGAGCTCAAGGGTGCCGGAGAACTCGCTCGGCGGCTCGGCGCCGGTTGCGACGGTTCCTTCGAACCGCCCGGCGGTAGTGACATCAAGTTCCACGATCAGACGCATGCGGCGAATCATGCGGGATCGCAGCTCCTGTGTCCCTAGGGGCGCGACCCTAGGATTTGCCGATGAGCGCCACTGGGGGGGAGGCCGACACCCGGCTGTTCGTGGGCCGGGCCGTCGAGTTGGACGAGCTGCGCTGCTTCGCGGCCGAGGCGTGGGGCGGGAATCCGCGGCTGGTGATGATCGAAGGCGATGCGGGTGTCGGCAAGTCGTCGCTCCTGCGCCGAGCGGTCGCCGAGCTCGGTGGCTGCCATGTGCTGCGGGCGAGTGGTGACGAGGCTGAGCTGATGGTGCCCTACGGTGTGGTCGATCAGCTGGTCGACAGCGCCGGCGTTGCGGCGACGGACGGTCTCGACCTGTTGTTGCGGTTGCGGGACGCGTCTGACACTGCGGTTGCATCGTCGGCGGTCGGCGCCGAGCTAGTACGCCTCTTCGGGAACCTCCAGGCCAACGACCGGCCGGTGGTCGTAGTGGTCGACGACTTGCACTGGTGCGACAGCCCATCGGCCCAGGCGCTGCTGTTCGCGTCTCGACGCCTGCAACGCGATCGGGTGCTCGTCCTCGTGTCGGCTCGCCAGACCGAGCTGGTCCGACTCGGCGGCAGCTGGGCGTCGACCGTCGGTGGCGACCATCGAACCGGACGAATCCGACTGGACGGGTTCACGGCGGACGACATCGTCGCGCTCGCGACGTCACTCGGGATGGGGCCTCTCACGTCTGCGGCCGCTGAGCGGCTCCGGGAGCACACCGACGGAAACGCGCTGCACTGCCGAGCCCTGCTGGAGGAACTCGACTGCGACGTGCTCAACCGAATGCCGACCGAGCTTCCGGCGCCCCGTGCGTTCGCGGCTCTCGTGCTCCTGCGGGTGGCCGCCCTGTCGGAGCCGGCGCGGCGGCTCGTGACCGCGGCCGCCGTCTGCGGGTTGCACTCACCGCTGGCCCTGACCATCGAGGTCGCCGACCTCGAAGACCCGACAGAGGCGCTGGATGCTCTCGCCGCGGCCCACCTGGCCAGGGAGTCGCAGCGCCGGCTGAACTTCACGCATGCGCTCGTACGGCGCGCCGTCTACGACGACCTGAACCCGTCGACTCGCCGGGACCTGCACCGCCGCGCCGGCGAACTCACCTCCGGCGCGGTGAGCCTCGAGCATCGGGTCGCGGCCGCACTCGGGTCTGATGATGCGCTGGCCGCCGATCTGGACCGAGCGGCCGCGGAGGCCGCCGATCGGCACGCGTTCGGCGAGGCGGCGACGTGGATGCTGCGAGCGTCGGAGGTCGCGAGCGACCGAGGCGACCGGGAGCGCCAGGTGATCCAGGCCATGGAGTGGGCGATGGACAGCGGCGACTTCACCCTGATGGCGGCGATCACCGGTCTCATCGACGGGCTGGGTCCGAGCTCGGGCCGGTCGGTCGTGCTCGGCAACCTTGCCTTCCTCCGCGGGCAATTCGCCGAAGCCGACGTGCTTCTACGCGAATCGTGGAACACCGCGACCGAGCCCACCGACAACGCATACGCCGCCAGGGCCGCGTCGCTCCAGGCAACACAACTGCTCCTCCTCGGCCGGCCAGACGAGGGCATCGCCTGGGGCGACCGTGCGCTCACCCGGTCGGGCGACGACCGATTCCGCACTCACGTGCGAAGCTTCCGGGCGCTCAACCTCGTCGCCGCCGGTCGTGGCCCGGAGGCACTCGACACCTTTGCCGACCTCGCCGACGAACCGAACGATCTCTCCCCGAACGTAACCCAGCGCCGGGTCTTCCGCGGTCTTGTCCGGCTGTTCGTCGACGACATCCCCGGAGCCCTGCGCGACTTCACCGCCACCCGCGCCCGCTACCGCTCCGGCCAGAAGTTCAACTACGACACCCACGGGCTCACGTTCATCATCGACGCCGCGTACCGCGCCGGCGCGTGGAACGACGCCGCAGTGCACGCCGAGTTCGCCGTGTCGCTCGCCCACGACGCCGATCACGTCTGGGACTTCGGCTTCGTCCACGCCCACGCCGCGCTCGTGCCGGCCAGCCGCGGAGACTGGGAGGTGGCGGCCGCCCACCTGGCCGAGGCGTGGCCCTGGGCCGACGGCCTCGGGATCGATTTCGCGGTGGCAATGGTGATCACCGCGAAGACACTTCTGCACGCCGGTCAGGAGGATTGGGGCGGCGTGCTCA